>Ga0114970_10000775_pt1 | contig 24074 bp, 29 predicted proteins | sample M_140205_XF_Meta_FD_87030 | JGI IMG/M metagenome (GOLD analysis project Ga0114970, IMG submission 87030) | Freshwater microbial communities from Lake Montjoie, Canada to study carbon cycling - M_140205_XF_MetaG | ecosystem: Environmental > Aquatic > Freshwater > Lake | place: Lake Montjoie...
ATTGTTAGTAGCATACGGCGACGTAATGCGTAAAACTAGTGAGGGAAAATATTGGACTGCTAAAGTTAGTCAACGTATCGATAAAAGTAAAGCTGATGTTGTTTTCATAACTGATATTAGATACGATATTTATCCAGAAGATGAATGTACTTGGTTAGATCGTAAAATGTCTGGCAAGTTAATTCATATAACCAAGTTCAAACAATCAACAGTGCCACAAGGAAAAAGATTTAGCAAAAATAAAATTGTTAAAATATATGACGCTGCACCAAATGACCATGAGTTGTTAAATAATCCCAAAGTAAAATCAAAAGCTAATTATGCATTTGAATGGGAAGATTATAGTGGTAAACTAAATGACACTTCATTAGAAGATCATCCGTATATCAGAGAAAAAGTAATAGTCGCATTAAAAGCGATTAACGTAATTTAATTGTTTTTATTACATGATTACTACCGTGTGAAAAGATAATTTCATCATCGGTAGTTTTTGTTCTAAAATAGTCTATTAAATCAGAAGCATGAGATATTACAAAATTAATATATAACACATTACATTCTTCGTGCTTCTGATTTTTTCGTTGCTTTTGACAACTGCAGATTTTGCTTACTTGTTGTAGACAATCTTTTAATCTATCCATTGAAACAATGTGTTCGGATCCTATTAAGTTTACAAGTGCTTGATGACTTCCTATATTCATAACAATTTTTTAATTATTAAATAAATAGTTAATGAACAAACATAGTTGATTGGCAACATTAATAAAGAAAACCACTGTTGATATCCGAATAATAATGTTAGTAAGTTTACACCAATTAAAGTTGTCCAAAAACACAAACATATTGGACAACTAAGTAATTTGGTTAAATAACCTGGATATTTTTCATATAAAAAGTTAGGATAGTTAGACATGATATCCACTTCCAACTTGTACTTCTCAAAGTCTGATATTTTTAATAAACTACGTGTGTTGGTTAGTTTTGAAATGGTTTGAACTATGTCACTTTCAAACCAAACCACCATTATAAATGTGGTATAAAAAATAAGAGGTATATTAAAGTCGGTTATATTCATTGTAGTAATTGATTTTTGTACCAGCTATCACTTAGATTGACTAAATTTTTATTATGATCGGTTAATTTATTAATTTTGAGTTTGAATATATCAAATTCTAATTCTCCTACGATGCCACTATCTTCAAGCATTAACTGTAACATATTAAAGAATTCAAAACTTTGATTTGTTAACTTAACCGCGTCGAATTCGATTACAATATCATTTATTTTTTGATCTTCATAACGTTTTAATTTTTTCTTAAGATCAAACTTAGTATTCTTTTGTTCTAAGTTAATATAACGATCATATGAAACATCTGTATAAATTGTATCACACCATGGTTCTAATAGAGTTAATTTATATTCATCACAGTTACGAACAACAAATCCAACATCATATCTGTTTGGAACAATAGGTTTCATAGTATCGTTGTGTTTAACAAAATGTCCCCATTTACGGATGAAGTTTCTGGCACTACGGTTATTTTGAGATAACCATTCATCACTTTCTTTACCTACTGTAGTTAGAGTTGGATTGTATCTACTTCCTCTACAGGTCATATGATATACGCAACCTTCCCATGTTTGTATAAATTTATATCCGTTTAACAAGAATCTATTGAAGATGTCACTGTCTTCTTTGCTTTGGGGTGCATATAGATCATCGTGCCCACCAATAGATTGGAAATCACTCTTATAAATGGCCCATGGCGCAAAGATTCCTTCTGTGGTTTTATCTTTTCTTGTCATTCGGGTATCATTGAACCATTTCAATAAACCAGCCTCATTAAACTCTTCTGGTTCATTTCCGAATGCTTGCACAATCTTTTCTGGTCCTGGAGGATGTAAAGGTGGTTCAATGCGGGTAAGACTAACAATAGTACCTGGTTGAATATACTTTTCTACATATTTATCGAAGTTAGGACACGCATACATATCTGCGTGATAGATCATTACCACATCGTTAGTAGCTACTTCGTTTATAAGACGGTCATATAGAATTGTATGACCCAATCTGGTTGGACCTTCGTTGCGGATAAATTTGAAGTGCGGATCTGTTTGTGATGTTTCTTTGCACCATTCCAATGTACCGTCATTACTGAAGTCGTCTGCAATACAGATTTCATGTTCTTTGTGACTTAAATTTTTACGAATCGCGTCATAACTCCATTTTAGATATTTTAAGTTATTTCGACTGGGTTGAATAAAACTAATTTTCATAAAAATAACTATCTAAAACTGTCTCGGATTACATATAATATTTTGAACATTTTCAATTAAAGAGTCCTCGGTTGTGGACAATTCAATCTCACCACCATTGAATCCATCGTGTTATTTTTTTAATTGTTAGATTTTATAATGCCTGTTTTTTCGTCGTTATCCAAAACAAACGCTGGTCTGCCTACTTTTTCAGATACTTTTTTTATTAACTCCATCTCAGCCTGTCTATTTAAATCGTGAAATACCATATGTGCGTTAGTATTAAATAAACTTAAATGCGTATAAAATCCGCCTCTGCCATAATTTCCATTTGGACCATCTATTATAATTAGATCATATTTGGACACCAATTTTAATGCAACAGATAGTTTATCTGGATCATACCAAGCAACTTGCTTTTCATAAAATGGAAGACACGATATATCTTGTGGGGATTTAAAATCGGTATCATTATATTGTTTCAATGGCACGTGATATGCTTTTGGGTGATTCAACCAATTTATATTATGTTCAATTGAATATACGTTATACCAATTTAATAATAATTGTGTAGTAACGCCACATCCGAATTCTAATATAGAAGAACCCTCCGGTAATAAAGATCTTATTAGATCTACCGCCTGCTCTCCGATTGATCCTTTAATTAACGTTGGATATGTTTGACTAATTGATAGCATATAATTTATTAAATGTGGTTTCCATCAAATTCATACTACTTAAATATAGACTGTACAGCGCTTAAAAGTTTATTATAATTACGTCCTCCGTTTTTTTTCCAATCTACGATGTTGTCATAGACCGGATATATTTTTGCATCAGATAATTTGTTGATATAACTATCCGGATATTCTAAATACATAGGTCTTAATTCTTTACCTTTATTTACATATTTAACAACGGGTTTATCAAAATAAGCACAAAGAATGCCTCCACCACCATTCATTGTAATAAAACCTTCTGATTCGGAGAATAGTTTCAACTGCAATGTATTATAATCTAGATTGTATTGTTTCTGTAAATCATTCAAGTTTAGAACTTTGTTATTAAAGTATTTACATAACTCGAAATCTGTAATTAACCCTAGATTTTCTATATTTGATACTAATGATAATTTATTTTCCAGTGTTAATTGTTCATTAGAATCTAACACAAATTCGTCGTTGATAGGTCTTTTATAAATAACAGTATAACCTTTGTCAGTCAAATAAGAAAACATTTCAGATAGATTTTGAACATCAAAATATCTATAAGGTTTAAACCCATCAGGACCAGGCTCAATGTTACATATATTATTAACAACTATATATGGTTTTAAGTCATCGAACAGATTATTTTTATAATACTCTCTATATGACGGAACAATCCATTCATTGTAATCTATAACACCGTTTCTTCTACCTCCAGCGTCTGAATTGTGAATCCATTTATTGGGTACATCTTTTAATGCGATGGAATTATCTAATGTACGTTCATTGAATGATTCTACTACATTATCACAAAAGTAATAGAAGGGTTTCATTCCTTTTGAAGTAACTACCTTTTCCAATAAATTATTTTTATGTAAATAATATGCGTAAGGTACACAGAGAACTATTTCGGATGCAAATTCTGGATTTACTTCAATCGTTTTTTTCATTTTCTATGATTTGTTTATATTGTTTATCTATTTTATTTTTACACAATGCTCTGGTTTCATTTGCTTTTCTTAATATTTTATGATTTAATTTGAATTTATCAATCGATGGATTTTCAGATAAAGCCTCAGTTAAATTTTGTTTATCTGACTGACCAGTAGTTATATTACTTTTAATGAGTTCTTCCACAGTTTCTATAATAGCATTATACTTATATGTTCTTTTTTCTTCTATATAATCATAATGTTTTGATTCATATGTTTTAATTAATATTTCACTTATTTTATTTTTGATTTCGTTTATGATCTCGTTCTGATGAATAACATTTTCAGAAAGATTATCTTTTGTAAAAAAATAAAGTTTTATGTTTTCTACAATTAGTCTATCAAGCAATACAGATAATGTATTTATGTTTGTTATATATTTCATATTAACCCCGTTCTATAGTGATTTCAGGAAAGTATCTCAGATATAAATCGTTTGTATTATCTCTTACTTTTACTATTCTAGCCTTTATTTCATCAAAGAAATTCCAAGCTAGTGGTATAAATAAAATCTTGTCATAATCTTTATATTTGTTCAATATATCAATTGAAGTAATTTCTATGTTTGTACCCGGTGTATATAACCCTTGTTTTAATTTATTATCGTCTATTATACAATCTAATTTTACATCTGCAAAGTTCAAGAATGTATTTCCCTTGGCAGCTGCGCCGTATCCTATGATTTTGTATCCATTTGTACGATGATCTGTGATAACCTTCTTGAATTCGTTTACAATATTATTTACGTTAGATTCGTATTGTTGATAAATCTTATTGTTTAAGAGTCCGTATGATCTCTCCAATTCAATCAAATTATTAATTAGAAACGGTCTTTTATTTAATTTAGATAACACAAACAAATAACTCGTACCATGTACTGGGGTTTTTATTACATCTACCAGATGAAACTTGGTTCGTTTGACCAATTCATTAAATGAGTTAATGTTGAAAAATGAAATGTGTTCGTGGTAAATGGTATCAAACTGATTATGTTTTATCATTTCCGCTTGAGACGTTTGGATAAACAAATATGATTGATCATGCATCAATTCATAACAATCATCGAGAAATTTCTTAGCATTTTCATTGTGTGCAAATACATTTTGCCCAACAACTATATCAAATTCTCTTCCATCAAAATGTTTTTTGTCAAAGTAATCACATACAACATTGTGATTTTTACTACTGATATGATGTAGATTTTCCGCAGGATCTATGCCGTACGTCTTATACTCTAACTTTTTAAAGCTATTTAATTGAGATCCATCATTACATGCAATTTCTAATATGGTATCTGAGTCGGGACTATATTCTTTTACATAAGAAGCAAACCAATCAAAGTAACTTAGTAACGTCTTTGTGGTACCACTTACATACAGATAGTTTTTAAACAAAAGATCTGGATTTACTATATGAGATAATTGTAAGTGGTAACAGTTATTACAAAGATTAAGTTTAAGAGGAAACTTATCTAAATTTTCATTTATAACGTGATAGGAGTTAGCTAATGGCTGATCCTTAAGGTCCAAAACTTGAATTAAATTGACAGAATTACAACATATGCAGTTTACTTTTTCTTTATACATAACAACTTGGTAGATTGGTTCTATTTGATTTTATCTTAATTTGATCTATATTATTAATCAAGTTTCTATATATAGAATCAACGGTATCCACAAATTTAAATTTAAATTCCGATTCAAATTTCTCGTTGGTTACCGTAAAACTATAACTGGTTGACAAACTATCATTAACAACTAATTCACATCCGTTAATAGATTGGATTTTTTTAGCGAGTTCAACTATTGCATATGAACATGAGATTATATTATAAACGTCAGATTTAATATTTTTTGTAATCACAATTTTTTCTATTGCATTACACAAGTCGTCTATACCAAGTAAAGATCTGCGAATATTTCCATTAGATACAAAGATTTTATTTTGTTCCAAACTACTTAGAGTCATTGCATTAATAACTAAATCGGTTCTTAAATTAGGAGAATAACCATTTACAGTACCAAATCTAAGACCCACGCAACGTTTATTAATAGATAAATTTGTTATATAGTCCAATGCCTGTTTTGAAAAATCGTAATTGTTTAGAGGCGATTCTAATTTATCGTTCTCAGTTAATATCTTGCTTCCATTTCCATATACGCTACAACTAGATGCGTATATTAACACTTGTTCCGAATTTAACTTTTCTACCAAGTTACTAAAATACGTAATGTTATTTTTTACGGTTTTATATAGATCTTTACACATACCAACACTAGAGAATCCAGCAAGTAATATGATATGTGTATATTTTTCCAATTCTTGTTTGGTCAAATCGTCATAATTTTTAACGATGGTTTCGTCGTAAATCTTTCCATACCAACATAAATCCAAGTTATCTACGTTGTACTGTTTGTTCTTTAACTGTTTATAGAGTCTAGAGCCGATATAACCGTTGCCGCCAATTAATAATATTTTCATAATTTATGAATATAACTGTTTGTATGATCTTTCCATCCAATAGGAAACATGTCTGTCATTTTGTGGTATTGCGTTAAAATGATATACCCATCCATTGTCTAAATAATGTAAATCATCACTGAACCAACTATGACCTGGTATATGCAATAAATTTTTTCTAAATAAATCTTGTAAATTATAACATTCGGGTAAATATGTCATATCAACATTATATTTTTTAACCAAAAAATTTACAATAGTTTGATCTGTGCCTGCCTTTATTTTTTTAGTCAACTCGGGAATTACATCTTTATTATCTAAATAAAATTGTTTTACTTTGTCTAGAAAAGGTTTGTGTTTTTTATTTAGTATAATAAATCCACTATTAAAATATTCCCACGTTTTAATACATTCCATATCGGTAAATAAACCATCTCGCCATTGTTTAATACTGCGATTCGTCCACTCATAACAACCATTGTTAACAACTACCCCCATTTTATTATTACTTTCAACAAAGAAATCTGGACAGTTTGGATGAATGATTGTATCGGCATCTACTAATAGTACATTTTCAAACTCAATATCTGACGATTCTAAAATATCAAATGCCCAATATCTGTGCAAGTTAACACGTAAGATATTGGGATCTATAATAGGTTCTGTGAGTTCTACCACATACGCGTTATTTTTCTTTGCCCAATGATTCCAACTTTTAATGCCTAAATGATACGGACTGTTTCTACCATTTTTTAAATCTATATTTAGTATAAAAACTATATTCATGACACTGCTGATTTAGATTTTTCCCAATCTTTATTTTTGCGTACCGTTAGATTTCTATTCCAAGCGGCTTTTAATATTAACGGATTGATACCTTCGTTTTCAAATGTTTCTATGAAAGCATTAATATCTTTAGGAAAACATGTGCCACCGAATCCAAAATCACCATCGTGGCCTGGTACTTGATAATGACTTATACCAATTCTACCATCAGACATAACTCCCGCTAATACCTTGTCCCATGATAGATTTAATTTATCAGTCAACATGAACATTTCATTGAAGAATGATATTTTTGTAGCAAAGAAACAATTGGCAAAGTATTTGATAAATTCAGATTCTTTACTTTTCATCACATGACATGTTACTCCTGGAAATCTATCTTCATATAACTTCTTAATAGTTAGTATTCCATTTTCTTCTTCACCGCCTACAATACTTCTACTTGGTGTTATAAAATCGATAGCAGCCGATCTAGCAGTCAAGAATTCAGGGGAATGTACAATTTTGAGTGGTTTAAATCTGTCACACAAATAATCGGTGGTGCCAATGGGAATAGTAGACTTAATTACAAAAATCGTATTTGGATTATAATTGTGAGTAATTATTGTGTTGAAAAAGTTAATTATATAAGATGTGTCTGATTTGAACGTGTCCTTAAACATGGGCGTAGGCAAACACACAAATACAATATCTTGTTGTATAGTTTCTTCAAACAAATCAACAGATTTTACAGGATTGACATCGTATATCTTAACATCATGATAATGGTTTAAACCTTTACAAATAGCACTTCCAACAAAACCATTACCAATAATTCCGATTTTAAATTTGTTCATAAATTTCATTCCAATTTTGTAACCATTTTTTCTCTGTATAATATATTAGATAATTATCTTTTGAAATATCTGAACAGTAATTATAAAACTCTTTGTCGTCTCTTAGTTTTATTGCTAACTGATTTGCTTTTTCTATATCGCCTATGTTGACACTTAGTTCTGGATGCAATGTCACCTGCGTGTCTAATCCGTTATATCCTATGCATGGTATACCTAAATAAGCGCAGTTAAGAGCAAATGTACCCGCCGCATGTGTACGCATTAAGTGTATGCCCACATTAAAATTGGCAAGTGTTTTAATCCATTCATTCCATATCATGTATGGCAAGTGATGTAAACTTGGAAACTGCTCTTCATTTTCTATTTTGCGTCCCATACTTGGAATGAAAGTTGGCTTATTAAAGTTTTGTGATACAAAGTAACTATCTACTCCGCCATACCAACTACAAAAGTTACCACCTATGATAGGCATACCATTATTTTCACGGGGTACATTTTTAACAACATCTTCTATCATTAACGATTGAAGATTAAAAGTAGGTTTCTTGAATATGCCTTTGAAGTATGAAATATCACTCTTGTTATGAGTTAATAGAAAGTCCATTGAACTTAGGAAATTAATATAATTAACTTGATTTGTATAATTATAATCTTGATAATACCAAGCCGGACCTTCTTGCATCACTGTTACTTTTTTACCAATAGATTTGACCACATCTAATAATCGGTCAGTATCAAAGTTTTCTAACTTTTTTGGCAATATTACTACAACCAAATCATGTCGTGGTATACCAATTGACGATTTACTTAAAACGTAGTCTATTGGATAATGATTGGCATTAAGTGCAATTTGCCAAGCAAATTCGGTACGACAATTTACAAAATCTCTAGGTAGTTTGCCAATGTGACTATTTTGACTAACAAAACAAATATTCATAGTCTTTTTTTAAAATCTTCGTAAGTGTAAAAGTTTCCTGTATTATTAAATAAACTATTTAAATTGTGATGTGACATCTCTTTGAATATCTTCCACCAATCTCCTTTTTCTTTTCCACAAAATCCCCTTGGATTATTTTCATTCGCAATATACATGCGTTTATTTGGATGTCTTCTAGCGTGAACCTTTAAAATATTTTTGAATATAATTTGTACGTATTTATCCCCTAATATTTTTTGCGCCATCATTGATAAACTTTCATCATCATTATGAATAAAGCAAGGCGGTATATTAATGCCACTTTTAATTAAATCACTACTCAATACCAAACAAGAGCCATCTATTTTTGGATAATTTATCGTTTGTATATCAAGTTCTTTGATCTCTGAATTGATAGTATTCATTTGATCTATGGTCATAAGTGACTTGGCTTGATTAATGTTATCAACATCTTTATCATCATATACATGATTTAGGAATTTAGGATGAACTGTTACATCCCAACTGTTATCCCACATTTTTCGATCCGCAAAACATGCTATAAATCTGTATATTCCCTGTGATCTTATAGCAGGAGTCAGAGTTTCCAATCCAATTATTGCTTCTTTTGGAAGTAAACTATCTGTTTCTCCCCATATTAAATAATCAACTTTTTCACAATATTTTGTATTGAATTCTCTGCGATAATTTGTTTGTGTATAGAATTCATTATCATTATCTATAATTTTGTAATGTAAGTTAGGCAGTTCATTTATTCTAGACAACTCATTTTCAAATCTATCAACCAGCTCATCTTTTGTCGTTTTAGATGTATCTATTTTTTCGAAAAACTGGGATGTGTTGAATACAAAATCCAAATATACGTTTTCTTTGTTGTCAACCGTGGACAAAAGATTTAACAATCCACCGATATAATCACTGAACATTTCAATCTCATAAAACATTACGTGGATGCCAATTGCGTATTTATAATTTATATTCATAAAAATGTAGAGGCGATTGACATCAAATCTGGATTTAATTCAAAATTAAAAATTTTGCCGAACTTTGAAAGATTGGAGTCAATTGGTATCTCTTTTCTATTCATATCTATCATATTATACACATACGGCAGTTTATTATATTCTCCATCAAAGAAAAAATTCTGGGGAATAAATTTAAGATCTAATTTGTTAATTAAGTTTTGATAGTTTTCTTCTAAGAAGTTTAGAATCTGATCGAAGATTTGTTCATGGGACTTGTTAACAACAAATACGCTTAAATCAAAAAATCTCGAAAAGTCTACTTTTTTATTATTAAATACATGTTGTTGATACAATTCTATATTGGTTAACAAGTAACTAAAATCAGAATCCCATTCGGCAAATGTAAGCTTATTGTTGCTTAAATCAAAAATATTCTCTGTATTTTTATTTACGAGCGTAGTGTCTCGTACTAAACAGATGTTGTCGAAACTTACAGCACTATTTTTCAATAATTTGAACATATAGAAAATCTGATTTGTTCTATCAAACGTTGGATTAACAATGTCAGTCAAACAGATTAATTTTAAATTGTGTGATTCACAATATTTCTTCCAAGATTCATATGATAACTGGTTTAATTGTTCTGCTGATTGATATAAGACAACGAAATTATTCATAGTTTTGCTTTATTAAGTCCCATGTTTGTTTCATTAGTTGGGTACGAGTGACCCCTCTATCGGAAAATCCGGAAAATATCCAAACGTTTAAATATTTGATAAAGAATGGTGTTTTATCATTTGTATAAGAATTGCCAGTTAATAAGTTACGTCTCCACAAATGATTTACGCCGTGTGATATAGGAAACACTTTTGTATCTATTTTATTTATTTGTATAAAGTAGTTTAGGACTGGTTGATCTCGACCACGTTTTACCAATTTGTCTTCGTGATTTAATATAGATTCATGGTTATCAAAGTAGAACTTTTTCAAATCATCAAACATCGGTTTATGATTTTTATTAAATAAAACGAAGCCAGCTAGAAAATGTTTGGTATAATCAAATTCAAATCCGTTAAAAAGATCTTTATATCCGTTTATACTTTCGTGTACCCACTTCATATTTTCATTTCCCAATATTCCACATAACTTACATTCGGATTCATTGAAGAAATTAGGAGCGTCCCATTTTACCATGATGGAAGCATCAACTGCTAATATTTGATCAAAATCTCCTACTTTGTTTTTTACAAAATCAAAAATATCTAACCAACGTTGCCAATTGATTTTGTATTTGAGTTGATCGTCATAGGTAGTAACGTCATAGTGTACAAATATAACATCGTTTTTCTTACACCAATATTGCCAAGATTTTTTGCTATATTCCATCCAAGAAAAATCGTCATAACGATACTTTTCTTTTACGACATCACTACCTTTTACTCCACACCAAAACAATACGTTTTTCATTTTATAAAATACTCTTTCCAATAGTTATAGGTTTTATAATCACTTGGGGTGCCCCAACAAATATAATGTTCTACTTCAAATACTTTTACATTTAATCCGCGTTTGATATTTTGATTAATAACATCATCGACATAAAATTCACCATTAGTTCTTATATTAGAATCATAGTTCTCTTTTAATCCGTCGATAAAATACTTGGCTTTTCTAAAAAACATTGTACCAATGATAGCATGGGTTTGTAAAGGATTATCGTAGATAAACTTTTTACACGAAACGTGCTTGATGTTATTGTTTTCATCGACATCCAACCAAGAATACATATTAGGATTAACTTTACTCGTTTGATTGTTTCTAAATGACCACACAATTACATCAACTGTTGGATCATCGATTAATCGCTGATATTCGTTTGAATCGTAATATACACCATTGTCACACGCTGAAATTAAAATTGGGTTTTCTAATTCAATATTGAAGTGATTAATAGCTAATTCACATGTGCATGCTTGTCCTTCGGTAGTTTTATCTATTGATAAAACAGATGTGTTTTTATAATGTTGTTTAAGTGTAGTGTCTAATTTAAACTCATCCACGTGTTCTTTTAAACACACAAACGTATTATTGTCACAACTTGGTAGGCAATCAACTGCTTGCACAACCATTGGTAACCCATCTACGTCTACAAGAGGCTTTGGTAATTTAAAACCTTCCATTGAAAACCTACTTCCTCTACCAGCCATCGGAAGTACTAGGGTAGTATTTGGTTGGTTAATAATTTCTAATTTATTGGTTTTAAGTTTTTTAAAATAAGATGACCATGATTTATATATCTCCAAATCGTATGGAGTTCCCCATTGCAACATTTTATCGATTTCAAATATATTTGTACGCAATCCATCTTTAACCAGTAGATTATATACTAAACTTATATAAAACTCACCTTTTAGATCATTTCCAGATTCCAACAATTGTTTAAAGTATTTTTTTACCAAGTTACCACTTTTAAAGTAATATGTTCCATTTGAAGCATATTCATTCATTTTATTGTTGGTAAACGGCTCTTTTTCTTTAATTTGAATCAATACTTTATTCTCTTCTTTACAGAAAGCATAGTTATCGCTTCCTAACATATGTGGATGGAATCCTGTGTAACACGGAATTGAACCGTCAAAATTGCCGATGTGAATTTCTTCTAAGAATTTATCAAAATTCCATACTGTACCATAATCACAATAGGTTATTATTGTTTCTTTGGAGTCGTCGATATGATCAAAGATCTGTGATACTGTGTAAACAGGACCTTTTTTGTGATTAGGAATAGAATGAATTTTACAATTTGGCACCAGAGACTTCAATATCAATGACATATTGGTCTCTTTTAAATGTGGTTCGTTACAAATAAATGTTATGTCTGTAACGCCTGGAAATAAATCAACTACATGTTTTATAATTGGATATCCATCTACTTCAATAAGTGGTTTTGGGTCTTTGTATCCAGCCTCAATGAATCGTTTGCCAATTCCTGACATTGGGATGATAAGTTGAATATTGTCTTTCATTTTAATATAAACCTTTATTCTTTAAAGAAAATTTACACAAATCTACATAATCGGTACATACAGCATAGACAATCTTATCATTAAACTTTAATACTGATTCCTCGTCTAAAAGAGGAATGATACAGTTTTCATCTAATCTAAGACTCAAATCGTGTACCCAAAAATGATTTGTGCTTGTTATAATATATGAATCTTGTGAATGACAAAAATATTTTATGTTAGAATTTAGTTTTTTTAATTCCAACGCTGACTCTAAATTTTTGCAATGATACCAAATATCGTTTATTCTATTTAATATCCAGTGTTTATTGATTTTATAATCAGGAGTATCGTGTCCTAACCAAAATTCGTTATTTATATATCTTATATCAACTTCAACTTCATAACCACATCCTATAGCTGAATCTATATACGATGGTCTATTTTCTTTGTCAACAATTATTCCTCTGAGATTTCCGCGATGTGATATAATTATCATAAATTTTCGATTGGTATAGTTTTGTCATCAATAAACAAATCGTAATATGGTTTATCTACTCTTACTTCGTTATATTTAGCTCCCCATGTATCTAATTGATGCTTTGTAAGCGTATACCAATTGATTTGTTTTCTACTACCTCTGGCAGTCCAATAGACAATTGTATTACCTTCGTCGTACAATTTGTTTATTTTTTCTATATTTTCTTTTATTGGATTAGAATTTGCATAATTTCTATCTTCCGATGTTTTACAAATGGTTTCGTCAATGTCAACGTAAATTATTTTTTTGCCCATAAATTGTTTCTATAAATTTCATTAGTATCTGTTTTCACCTGTACAACTTTATCTTCGGAAATAAACGTACATTGTCCGAGAGATTTGGATCCAATAAATATCTCTGCTGATTTTTCACACATTTCTGTAGCAATTAAGCATTCTCTAGTTGAAGATCCTACGCAGATTATACCATGATTTACTAATAAGATCAACTTTGGTAAATATTTATTATCTTCTATAAATTTATTAACAGATACTTCTACGTTTTTACATAATTCTTCACCAGGATGTGCATAGTGTACTACACAAGATTTTTCTCCATTAAAAACAACTTGATCTGGAAACATCCGTTTATTTGCAAATTCCTCTATTAATAGCTGACTGCTACATAGTATTTTAAGTGTATTTATAGGATGTGTGTGTGCTATAAAGTTTATTTTTGGTTTTTGTAAAAGAAACGAGTGAAATCCAGTTTCTATGCTTGGTTTTTTGTTAAAGTTATTTAACTGATTTCCGTTAAAATCACATTTAACTAAATCATCATAGGATAAATGATTCAATGTGGTACCACTTGCTTTTATTAGAAACCCACCTTCAATTTTTTCAGAAACATTTCCCTCTGCGCCAACAACATAATTTTTAAGACACGATCCAAGTGTTAATAAATCGTCATTTGAGTTTTGCATAACAAGTTTAGATTATTTTAATCAGACAACAATAGTCCAATTGTCTAACGACATGGGTTCTAATTTCAACTCATGTTTGTAATAAGTATCTTTGAGCAAACCACCCCATCTTTCTTTTCGTATAAATGGGTAAATATATATTTTTATATTTTTAAATATTCCATATCGCGCGTCTAATATATAACAAAACGATGCCCATACAGAATCTACAAAATGCATCTCTTTGGCATGTTCCAAAATTTTTATCATATTAAACATATCCAAAGCCTTTCCGTTTAAATCTATATACTTCGTGGATTCATGTTTTTTAAAATTTATAGCTGAATCTCCTAAATGATTATCATGGTACAATACATAATCGGATCCGTTCTCCGCAATAAACTTTTCGTAAAATATACTCTCGTTAATAAAATCACGCTCTATGTTGAAAAAGTTAATTTTATTAATATAGTCTATACCATAACAAATATAATATTTTTTATTAAAATGAATGCTAGGCGACGAAGACATAAAAGCATTTTTATATTGATCGTTTCTATTTGCATCCAACTTACCATGCAATAAATAATCGTAAATGTTTGCGTCGAATTTATTGTAAAAATCTTTTGATACTTTGGTTGTCGCTAGCGGATCGTAAATTTTAGTTATGTTATTTTTATTTTTTAAATAAAATTCAAAAATTGGTTTTGCTTCGGGCCTTAGTATTACTGTTATATGATCGTATTTTGATAAATAATAATCGATCATGGATAAGTGATTTACTAAATCCGTCCACGATTGGTAAAAAAATAAAAGACCTTGTTTCATCAAAATATATATTACCGAAGCACTCCGTCATAAAACTTTTTGTTTGTATTATTTAAAGTCAATAGCTCTATTATTTTATTATATTCTGGTATGAGATTTGTGTCTAATTGATTGTTTGATCGGGGTAATAGTTTTCCTTTGTGAGTAATATGAATAAATTGAAAAAAAGACAAACAACTAAACCATCCACATTTTATAGGATTATCAGAGTACAGTTTATAAATGTTATATTTAAGACAGTATTTCATCACAGATTCGTTTTCAATCGTTCTATATGTTTCATTTTTAAAATTCTCCATTATATCTAATAATACATTCAATTTCCAGATAGAAGGATTTACATTATATATGTAATTATTTATATTCTTTTGTGCTCGTAACTCAACATTTAAATTATCAAATTCAATGGATAATCTTTCTCTATTATATAGATCCCAACTTCGTCTACATTGTAAGTCTATCCTATCGATTAAATGTTCAACCATATAATTTTTTACATGATTGATATATGAGTCGTCTTTTTTAACAACTATATCGATGTCATGGATAAAAAGAATATATTCGTTTTTTAAACATCTCAATGATAGAAGTCTACTCGCATAAGGCAACGAGTCGTCGTAGAAAATAACTTGATTATATTTACAATATAAATGATCTAAATTTTTGTCAGATTTGTTTATCAGTAAAATTTTATCCGTGTACTCTAACGATTCTGTTTGGACAGAAAGTATATCTAAATAATCAGTATGTGAATAAACCACGTATGTTAATTCATGCATATTTAAAAATATTTTTTGAGATCAGATGTATCAAATATAAATTTCCAATTTTCCAATATTGGATCTGCCATCATTTTCCACGCGGAATCAAAATTTAAAGTCTTTGCCCATTTCCAATCTCTATCACGTAACCAAACGTGGAAATATATGTTTTTATTATAATTAAATATATTTTTATACTGAGCGTGATAAAAAAAGTTAACGTTATTATTCTCTATAAAATGGATCTCCTCTGCTCCCTCTAATAAATGAGTTAGTAATCCAACACATGGAGATTGATCGCTTATGTTTATAATTGGATATTTATTTTTTATAAAATTTTTGATTTTATTATTGGATGTATATCTCCAAGCTGTTATTGGATCATTTATTATGTTATATTTTGAATCCTCTGGTATATTAAATTTTTCAAATAATTGTTTTTTTAATAATTTTTCTTTTTCTATATTTCTACTGTAGTGAAAATAATCCATTCTAACTTTATTATTTAATCCTAATAATTTATAATATATAACGTGATTTATATCCACATTTTCATTTGGAAATACAGAGTTGGGTTTAGTTGTTAAAGATTCATTTATATCAAAATGATTATATAGTGGATTTCTATAATCAAAATAATGCGTGATTTTTGGATTAGATATATATCTGTTTGGCATCAGTCTTGTGTCACAAACATGATATTCACCTATGTGACTTTCGTTAATATAACCCAATGATCTTTTTGTAGTATTAATAAAAATTCTTACGTTGTATAAAGGATCATTGGAGAAGTATTCTGAATAATATCTGAGAAAGTGTCCTTCATCTATATTAAAATAGACAGACTCATAATGATTAAGTAGGTAGTAAAGTAAACTTATTACTGATAGACAATCTCCATACGCATAAGCTGGAGGTATTAATATTATTTTTTTATACATATATACGTTAATGATTTATATATTTGAAAGTTGATATAATGTAAAATGAAGGATCTAGAATTATTTTATTTATTAATTCAAATTTTATATTATATTTTTCTTGTATATCACGGTGTGCTTTACTTTGTCCGTTTTCATATTCTCTTTTATTATTCATCAAAAACGATCCCCAATCGTCATATATTATGATTGATCCATCACACAATAAATTGTGTTTTAAAACAAATTCCCAAACCTCTAATGTGGATGTGTATATATCACAGTCCATATGTAAAATTCCTATTTTATTATTATCGAATTTTGTTACTAAAGAATCGGATAGTGTTTCAGAAAACCACCCATCAATGATATAGGCATCTTTTTTGTTAAGAAGTTCAGGATTAATATTTCCATTACATGAAAATTTTCCAGTCTTCCAAGGGGAATTTAAATCGTTTTTTTCAACAGGTAATCCAACGAATGAATCAAATCCAAAAAAATTTTTATCAATATCGTAGTTTTTATATAAATCATAAAACTCTAAAAAAGATTCTCCTTTATGTACTCCAAATTCTAAAAATAATTTGTTTCGTAAAAAATCGGAGTTTTTAGATACTAGTTCGTTTCTTAGTGCCGTTTTAATTCTATTGCAAACGTTCATATTAATATTGTGATTTTAAATTAAGTATTATGTAAAATATATAATTGTAATATTTTACATAAGTTTCTTCTGGAATTCCAAAATTCCATCGTTCACAGTATACGTATCTATTGAATGATATAATCTTAAATTTTTCATTTGTTTTAAATTCATAAGGAATGTTGTATTTTGAAAAAGATGAAAGTATATTTTCAACTGAGTGTTTTTTGTTAATTAGAATATTAAGACCCAATGACATATCTTCTTTTTCAAAAAAGTTTACAACTATGTCTGAATTATCTTTTTGCGGAGCTACATACTTTTTATAGTCGTTTTTCCTATCGGATATTTGTTTAATTACTTTTTCTTCGGTATATCCTCTTATTTTTACATCTCGTTCTAATTTCCATTTTATTTTGAGAGATTCATCTGGGTCCATATATATTGAGAAGTTATATATGTGACCGGCATTTCCATATAAACTGTGTAATCCACATACTATAATATTATCTGCGTTTTCTATTTTTTCCGGCTGTTTAAATTTGCCTGTGTTATGATCATAATCTACTTGAAATATAGAATTGCCTATCTTTAGATTAAAAACGTCTTCTTGCATTTTAGATACAAAATTTGCATCAGGATTCAAATGTGTATATGTTTTCCAGTTTTCACTGTGTCTTTCCCATTTATGGTATCTGTCACATTCCAACAAAATTGAATTTGAAAAGTATTTTTTAAGTAAATTTCCAAGTGTAGATTTTCCAGAACCAGAATCTCCACATATAGCAAACACATTGCACATAGATAATATTACTTCGTATTCTACGTTATCTTCTACGTAATCCAATTTACTTTTATTCAAATAGTAAAATAATACTGTTTCGGAAACAAAACCATGCAGCTTTATCAAATCGTTTAAATTTTTATATAAATCGAAGTATTTGTCCATTAATTCGGATGACCCATAGGCTATTATATCACACAAATAAGGATCATTCACACTGTGTAGTTTGGTTTTATCTAAAACTGCATTTTTTGGTATGTGAATTTTGTCTAAAACGGAATCAAAATTTATGAATTGAAGATTTACATCTGGTCTTATTTTGATCACAATGTCATATTTTCCGTGTAATTCTTCATTTAATTTTTTAATAGAATTGAGTTTATAAAATTTAAACCATGTATTATACAAGCAATTTTCTTTTGAATTGTTCGAAAATATTAAATTATTTTCTTCTAATATAACTTTTGGTGACAATTCGGATTCTATGGATTTTATAATATCAGACAAATCATTGGGATTTAAATACTTATCTTCTAAAGATTCATTTTTTGTTATGTGGATATAAACGTCTGTTGATTTGAAATTGTCAATAATAAACTTTTTAATATTAGGTAGATTTAACTTAATAGTTCGTAAATATCCAGATATTAATAAAGCGGCTTTCATTATATTATATTTTTTAATGTTTCTAAATTTAGACTCCAACTACAATTTAATCCATTATCTAATTTTTTACATTTTTCTTTTTTCAATAATATGGTTTTGTATGTTATACTCGCATTCCATCCTGTTATTTTTTCATCGGAGTATTTAACTAATACTTCGTCATTCAAAACTTCTTCTATTTCTCCAACCACATTTTCTGATTGTACTCGCATAAATTGTTTAAACTCATTTGATTCCGTGTGTTTTGTGTCCAGAAAGTAATAAGTATTTACTTTGTTCAAGCTGTAAGTAAATCTATAATTTACATCCAAAAATGTGGGTGATACTAATGTTATCAATTTACACAGTGGTTTACTAAACAATACATTAACAATTCCACCTCCAATTGCGCCTACAATTGATTCCGCATTATTAAACAACAATATTTTATCGACAGTGGATAATTTTTCTGTGAATACTTCTTCATATCCTTGTGATTTTAACAAATCAACCAGTTCATTTTCATTTTCACACTTTCTTCTGGTCGTATAATTTGTACCTATATTTGAAAAGTCGTTATGAATCCACGTTCTTCTTGATATGTAAAATTTCTTTGGAAATTGTTTTTCGATCTTTAACTCTTTTACATTTTCTACAATTTCTTTATATAAATCGTAGATTTCTTCTCTAGGTTGTTGTTTCGGATCGGGTCCGTATGTATAAGTCGATGATATATAAACATGAGAATATACGGTGTCTTTATTTAATATAACTATATCCGATGAATCGATTTTCAATATCTCAAGAAATTCGGTTACAAATTTATAAAATTTATCGCCGTGAGAATAATACATTAAAAGTTTAAGATTTTTAGTTATACTTTTTAATTTTTTATATGAAATCAGATATGGTAATGTGTCGTATATAAAGTGATAATAATTATCCGTATTATAAATGAAGTAAAAAACGGGATCGTTATACGTCTCAGATGTATTTCCCACTTTATAATCTATTTTATCCGTACTATTAATGTTTCGTAAAGACATCGTTGACTCTTCAAGTGGTTGATAAAATGTATTATCTAATTTTGAATATAATACTAAATTTGGATAATATAGAGATGATCCTGTAAAAACAACATCATTTAAAACATGAATATTAATTTCATCAAAATTATCAGATTTAGGAAATATTTCGAATTTGTGATTGCCATTATCTGAAGTATTAAGATTTTTTATAGGTTTCATAGTATTTTGTTAAATATGTATTCCACTCTACTTTCGGATGTATGATGTTTTATTATGTTTTGATAAGAATTTTCTATAATATCATACAATTTATTTTTGTTATTTAGATAGTAAACAAGCTTGTCTTTTAATTCGTCTGTTGAATCCCATGAAACATAATGTACTCCGTCTTCTAAATTGGGTAATATGATATTGTATTTTTGAGCAAACAAGCAAGATTTATTTGCCATTATTTGCCACATTCTGGCATTACATTCTCCTCCTCCAAACGCATCGACACTAATAAATGATTTTTTAATTGTGGTAAAGTAATCACTAACATTTTCCGTTTTTATATTAAAATTAAGAGATTTAAGTTGATTGCATACTTCTACAGATTGTTTTCTTAGACCTGTTTCTAATTGACCATATGAACAAAATACGTCTATTTCTTTATTGTAAAAATTATTATTAAAATATGAATCTAATGTTGCAAATGGAAGTGGTATTATTCCTTGATCAACATGTTCTTTCAAACATTCTCTTTTAAAGTAATATCTTGATTTTGATTTAAAAGTTGGATCTAGTTGTTCATTTGTTTTTCCACGAAATCCTGTGTAGTTATACTCACTACCATCAATATAAATCGTTTTATTCCAGCCATTTACTTTATCAATCAAATAAAACTTTGGTTCTTGAATTCCATTAAATTTAGATTTGCCCCAAATTGCAAATATATAATCGCAGTTTTTTGAGTGATAAATAAATGTATCATCGCTTATTATATTATCTGCGCCGTTACCTTCATCTGTATAATAAATTTCATGTTTTGTTTTCTTTAATCCTTCTATTATAGATGTCGCTAAATAATCTTCTTTTTTACACGGATTTATTACTAATATTTTCATTTTTTTGACAGAAGTTTTTTTGTTTTTTTCCAACCCCTCTGTTTATTGTGATCTACCCAACAAAAATTTACAATTTTACATATGGCGCCTTTTTCACAATTTTCTATAAATTGACCTTCTTGACCACCCCAAATGCCGTCTCCCTCATTGTATTTATTATTTTTATTGAAGTAACAAAAATCATTAAACTTGTATTTGTGATAGTGTTCTTTTGTGAATCCAAACATAAATCCCCCTATGTTTTTTGTATATACGATTCCTTCTCTGGGACCGTGACTATATTGATTTTCAATAAAAACGCCGTTTGTTAGAGGACTATATATAGTGTTTACACTTTTAGGATCAGTATTAATATGATCGATAAATTTGTTTACACTGTCATTGAATATAATATCATCATTAGTATTGATTATGATATTACACCCATCATTTACAGCATTATAAATGCCTTGATTCCAAGCTCCTGTAATTCCTTCTATTGACTGATCTTCGATTTTAAAATATTTAACATTTGAATAGGTTAGTATGTTAGACGGATATTGACTTGCATTATCAATAACGTATATTACTTTATCGCATATAATAACATCATTTATGGAATTTACTAATTTTTTTATAAATATATCTCCATTGGGTCTTAGTTCGTCAGACCAATGCATAGCTACACAAATTCCGATTTTCATTCAACTATGATGCCTTTCATATTTTTAAATAGATCGTAGTAATGTAGAGCCAATTTATTTAAATCGTACACTTCCATATATTTACGTCTCATATTTTCTACATAAAATGATTGTAAGTTATTAAAGTCTGAGAGAACATAATCTATCTTTTCGTTGAGATCGGAAAAATCATGTTTACATGGCACGTAGGTTTTGTGTGGTACATACAAGTCGGGAATAGTTTCCAAATGAGACATGTCCGGTTTTATTAATACAGATCCAAACATTGTAGCTTCTAAATCTCTCGGTGCTATTTCTCCAAAACCAAATGGAGCTAATGTGATTTTGGAATTTGACATTCTATTGTAATACTCGTTAAGAGGCAACCGAATGCCATTTTCTAATTTAGCGACTTTAAATTTACCGGACAAATTGTTAAATACATTTTGTCGGAATTTATTATAATAGATTGCTTGATTTAGTCCATGTTCAAACACATCTTTATGTGGATACATAAACATGGCGGATATATCAAAATATTTATTGCTGTTATAATTTAACCATTGAGGTTGTATTGTAGATAACCAATTAAATCCTGATAACTTAATCTTATCTAAAAGATTTAAATTGGATATACTGTATCCACCACTTCCCCAGTATAAACGACCATTTGCATACTTGTTAAGATATTCATTTCTATTTTTATATAAGGTTGGTTTTAATAAATAAATTGCTTTTGACTGTTCAAGTACTTCATACGAACCCATCAGTGTGGCAGCATCTTGTCCATCAAATAGAAAATACGGTTCTTTTACAGTTTCTAAAAATTTCAAACCAGATGATACTGATTCTGATAAAGATGTCTTTTTATTGACAAAACTTGCATGTCCTACAAAAGCAAAATCTGCTGGGCCATCTGTTACAAATTCTATACCAATTTCATTGAATATATGTCTTGCAAATAAAAGTGGCCGAAATGTAGTTTCATTTCGATGTTTATCAAGTTCATATATTTTTATTTTTATCATTTAATTTATTGAAAGTTTATATAGCAAGAAGAGTTCATACTTCTATACAAATAAGTCCTTCGTAGTCAAACAATTGACGGGTAAAAGTAGACTCTGGTGGATGTCCAATATATTGCACCACTTTAATTTTTTCGTGTGTGATTAGATCATTAATTGCTTGTTTTATTTCTGGAAATGCGCCGTAGTCGTCATAAATAAAGTACTTTTTGTCATTTGACTTAAAATTTAATGATCGAATTGTATCATTGATGACTGCATCATATGTGTGTTCGGCATCAATCAAAAAAACGTCTCCATAGTCTAGTGGTAATATTGTATTATACACATCTTGTGCATAAAATCTAACATTTGGTCTATCACTATTAAAATTTTGTGCCAATTCAACGCTTTCTAAATTAAATCCTACTACTTCTTTAAAAAGGTAACTTAGAATTTTTGTTGTGTATCCAATATTACTTCCAATTTCTAAACATGTTTTATTTTTAAATTCCTCTTTATTAAAGAATTCAAATAACTCACGTTTAAACTTGTGGCTGGTAGTAGTTTTATGTTGAAACTTATCTGGAATATTTATTAGTATTTCATCTATAGACATATCAAAATAATTTTTTATTTGACCGCGTATCCTTTATTTTCATCCTCTGTAAAAAGTTTATTGTAATTCAAATTAGTTTGTCTTTGTTTTTCTATTGTCTTTTCGTGAATAATTGCATAATCTTTTTGAGGTGGGATAAAAACATAACTTTTAAATCCTTCAACTTTTTCATGTAATCTTCTTTCATAACGAATATGTGGTAAATTTTGGTATAATCTTGATTGATAATCCGGGAAATTTATCATACCGTCGTATAATTTCCATCCCCATGTATTAACATCTAGATCGGTAACGCCAATGAAATAATTTAGACGTGGTAACCATAAAACTTCATTTTTACTGTTTGATTCAATAATCAAGTCAATGTTTTCCAATAATCCGCCAGTTGGAACTTCATCAGCATCTAGTTGAAAGATCCACTCACCTTTACATAAATCAATCCCGTAATTTTTATGATTGCCATAATTTTTATCTAGTTTATGTTGTTGGAAATTTACTTTTTCTTTAAATTTTTGTATAATCTCCAGAGTTTTTGGATTATCCGAATAATCATCAAGAAGAACAATTTCATGGTTATCTTTTTTATATTCTATTAACTTGGATAGTAATTTTTCTAAACTATCAGTTTCGTTATGACAAGTTACTAAGTAAGATAAAAACATATCAAACAATTTTTAGTTTAGGTAGAATA
>Ga0114970_10000777_pt1 | contig 24058 bp, 21 predicted proteins | sample M_140205_XF_Meta_FD_87030 | JGI IMG/M metagenome (GOLD analysis project Ga0114970, IMG submission 87030) | Freshwater microbial communities from Lake Montjoie, Canada to study carbon cycling - M_140205_XF_MetaG | ecosystem: Environmental > Aquatic > Freshwater > Lake | place: Lake Montjoie...
AAACCGATCTTCCACCACTGCGCGAACGGAACATAGCCTTGCGCGAAGAACATCGGGGCCGGCGTTGTCCCGTAGTTTGTCAGGCAGGCGCAAAGATTGCCGAAACAGGCCAGTGAAAATGCTGCCAGACCTGGCGGGACGTGTCGCGCGTACATAACTGCCGCAAACGCCGGGAACATGGCAACCGTGTGGGCGGTAATGCTGGCGAAGCCATAGTGTGCAAAAAAATAGATCAGCAGGGCCACGAAGAACAGCGCGAAGACGCTGTATCCGGCCAACGCACCTCCCACCGCCGTGGCCAGCGCCGTCGTGACTCCTGCTTCCCCCAGGGCGCGGGCCAGTTCGAACAGGCCACCGTACCAGACGAAGACATCCCACGCCGCACGGTCACCCGCTACATCGGCCCAGGGCAAGACACCAGTCGCCAGCAGAACTCCGGTTCCCATCAGGGCCGCCACACTGGCGTCAAGCTTAGAGAAGATCCACATACTGCAGACACCGGCGAAGACTGCGCACACAATCCACTCATTGCGGCCCATTCGGCCCATGGCAGAGAGTTCCGTCCGGGCAAATTCTGCCGCCTCCGGAGTGTGCTTCACGTCCGGCGGATACAGCTTGTACACCACCCACGGGACAATCGCCATCGACACCAGCCCCGGCACAATTCCGGCTTGTGCCCAGGAAAGCCAGGTGATCGGGTAGTGCAGGAACTGGGCCGACATCCTCGCCGCCAGGGCATTACTGGCCTGCGCGGTCAGCAGCGTCGCCGACGAGACGCAGATCGCCTGGTAGACGCCGATCATCAGGAACGACCCGATCCGCGAAGCTGTTTCGCCCGGCCGTGATCCGTAAATCTCCGCGACAGATCGAACCAGAGGCATCACGACTCCGCCTGAACGCGCCCCGGCCGACGGAATAATCGTCGCCAGGCAGAGATCCGTCAGCCCCAGTGCATAACAGACTCCCAGTGACGATTTACCAAACATCCGCACAAAACCCAGGGCGATGCGCCGCGCCAGGCCCGTGCGAATCAGGGCACTGGAAATGAAGAAGGCCGAGAGTACCAGCCATACCACGGGGTCGGCAAACCCCGACAGGGCCTTTTGCGGCGTCAGGCCCGCCAGCGGTATCGACAACGCCACCGCAATCAACACCAGAGCCCCTCCGGGAATGGGCTGGATAATGAGGCCTGCAATAGTTGCGGCGAAGAGTCCAGTCAATCGCCACCCCTCCGGCTTCACCGTTTCGGGTCGTGGCAACAGCAGGGTGACGATGCAGTAAATGGTCAGCAGGATCGCCGCTCCTGCCCATGGTGGTAGTTTGCGCAAACTATTCGATACTACTTTGCGCCCTCGATCCATTTCAGAATCGTGGAATACTCCGATGACAGGGTGGTCCATCTCTGCCCCCCGCCATGGGCTGTCGTTGCCGCTCCCACCACACCCTCGGACTCTGCGGTTGATGTCGGTTTCTTCAGCAGCAGACTGTTCTCGGGGTCCTTGCCGTCGATCACGTTGGCGATTGTTGACCAGGTGGCATTGAACAAAGTATGGGTACTGTGGCAGTTCACGCAGGCATACCCGTCCGGCCCCTTTTTCTGCAAAATGGGTTCGATATTCTCGCGGAAGTACGTCTCATCCAGCTTCGCAGCTACCGCAGCAGTCGCCGCATTCACACGGCGCGGCGGCCCCGGGGGCGTCGGGCGGTAATAGAACGCGTTTGAGACGGCCGCAGCTTCCGGCATGGCGCTCACCTTCTTACCCACATCCCGCGAGGTTTCCGTCCGACCTCCCGCCACCTTCTCGGTTTCGGCATACGGCGTTTCACGGACCAACAGGGCAGCCCTCGCGGCCAGCGTTTTCATTTCGGCATCCGGCGAATCCAGCAGGCTCTGCAAGGCCTTCGAAAACGCTCCTGCCGCTTCGCCGAAGAAAGCGATCTGCTCGATATCATTGCCGATTCGGTTATAGACCGGCGGTACCGGGGCAGTGAGGCTCGCCTCCACGTCATAGATATCTCCCCGGCGCTGAACGGGTTCGACCAGGGCGTTCAGCAGTTGCTTCTTCTGGAAGGCGGTGCCTGTCGCCAAAATCTTCGTGAATCGGGCAGAAAGCCGGCCTTCAATGGCCAAGCGGCCCTGAATAGCCTTCTGCCGGTCTTCCGGGCGGGGCAGCAGCGTCACCCAGTTGTTGTAAAGATAGCGGATGTTCTCGTCGGCCAGGTTATAGACGGCAGCGCGGAGATTCGCTTCCACCCAGGGGTGCTGTTTCTCGCCAAGCCGCGCCAGAATGGTCTCTTCAATAGTGCCCCGCACTGCAACGTCAGCGTTCCAGAACCAGGCCTGCCAGAGTGCACGAACACCCTCCATGCGAAGCGTGAGCGACGGGTCCGATGCCAGCTTAGCCAGCGGGGCAATGAACTCCGGACGCCGCGCCAGTTCAGAGAAATGATGAGCGAAAATTCGCCCGGCGCCCCAGCGCGTGCGGTCATCCTTCGAACCAAGCGCAGCTACAACAGGTGCCGAGGGCATCCCCGAGCGATTGCTGTAGATCTGCCGCAGACTCCACGCCGCCGTCCGCTGCGCCATCTTGCTCGGGTCGCCCAGCAGCGCAACCAGCGTGCCTGCCGTTTCAGGCAAGGCCAGGCGACCCAGCGCCTCTGCTGCTGCCTGCCGCAATAGCGCATCGTTCGAACTCGTATTACCCTGAATCTCTCTCAAAACCGCAGCGGAAGGCCGGTCCCAAACATTATCGAGTTGGTCCAGAAGTTCCAAAGGGTCTGCCGAGAGGTGCTCCAATACCGCCGAATTCCAGCCTTTCGCACGCACCCCATTGGGGAAGTAAGCGCTCAGCGCCAGGACCGCCATCTGTGTCTCCCGAAACGGCGTTTTGAAGTTCTCAAACGACTGCTTCGGATCCATCCAGCCGCCGAACGTCTGCTGCCGTGCCATCAGGAAATCCAGAGACTGCTTCACCTGAGGATTCGTCGCCGGAATCCCGGCAGCCTGCAGCGCCCACAAAGCATGACCGGTCTGGAACTCCACTTCCACCTGATTCGGTTCGAACCGCATGGACCACTGGCCGCCCGGTCGCTGCAGCGAAAGAATGCGCTCGGCGTTCTTCTGAATCAGCTCACCGTACTTCACTTTGTCCATATCGGCCAACGCCAGAGTCTGGTAGCAAAGGTCCACCATGTTCTTCACGGGGGCCGCCGCGATCATTTCCGGCAGCCGGGCGTCATGATTTGCCTTCCACGAATACCAGCCGATCTCGAATGTGCTCACCAGCGGCGTATTGCCATTGGTCTCATCGGGAGGCAGCTTATCGAGACCCTTGTAATAGATCTCCAGATACTTCGCAATCCGCTGATGTGTTTCGGGTCGTGGAATACGCGACACATTGTCTTCGAACATCGACGTCAGCAGGGAAATTCGGCTCAGAACATTGGCCGGTGCCGAGATCACGCGAGTCCACACTGCGCCCTGATCTTCGAAGCCATAGAACGGCCGTGGGTTGTTGTAGAACCTCTCCTGCAGAAACTGTAGTTGCTGCCGCTGTGTAACCGGATACCCCTGTGCCGTCGCATACAACTGCGCGCGCTGCGGGAAGTGGGCCGCATGGCACCCCACGCAGAGCGAGGTTTCCTGGTGAACCGGCATCACCCGATCCAGCGTCCCGCCACGTCGCGGCGTGTTGGCGAACCACGAGTCGCCCGCCCCCATCAAATAATCAATCGCAGCCCGAACCGCCTCCTTCGGATCCTGATACGGCGGCGCGTTGTAGAGTCGCGTCCGGAGTTTGTATTCGGGATGATTCGCCCGCACCCGCACGTAGTAAACACCCCCATCCTTGAGAAGACGAGGCGTAAACTTATTCCCCGGTAGCGCCTGCACTTCATGCGGCGCACTTGGCGGGTCCTGACCCTCCAGAAACTCCACCATTTTGCCGCTCTGTTCGCGGAAAACGGAAACATCAGCGGGCAGGTCATCCCGGTCCATCAACTCAAGTTGGAAATACACCAATTTCGGAGTGCCCGAAAAAACAAACCGGTACCAGTCGTCACCGTTCACATCGGTGGCATCTGCGGCGCGCGTAGTGCCCGCCACCGGGATATATGACTTCTCATCCCCCGAGGCGAAAATCGTCTGTCCCAAGTCCATCTGGTTTGCCTGTTGCCACGCATGACTGGGTCCGCGTTTCAGACGGTTCGAGTCCGGCCACGCGTTCGCCACCAGCGTGAATTGCGTGTTGAGCCCGGCACTCGCCTCCACCCGCAACTCCGGCTTATCCCCCGAGGCAGGGCTCAGCATCACATAGAAATCGGTATCGCCCACGTGCAAAGTCTTCGAGGCGAGAAGCCGCCCCGCGCCGGCTTCCACCCGGACCTGGATCCGGGCATCACCCTCCAGTGACGGCACCGAGTACATCAGACTCCAGGCCTTCCCGGCGGTCAGCTTTGTGAGCGGCACACTCTCGGTGCGGACAGGCCCCTTCAAGGTATAGGCCGAGGGCAGTGTGATAGCTGCCGCCGGGCACGCCAGTATCCAAAGTGCCACTGCGATCCCATATTGCTTGAACATCGAATCAAGTATTCCACGACTCACCTTGCTCCGCTACATTAAATTTGCGTAGTCCGGGATGAAAGCGGGCTGTTCGCGGGATATGCTCAAGACATGAAAGCTTCCAAAAACTCACTGGTCCTCACTGCCGCTTTCGCCGGCCTGCTTGCGGGTACTGCCGCCCGCGCAACTGCTGCCCCCAGCGGCTCCTCCAATCAGCCCACCGTCGGCGTGGCTGGCCAATTGGCCGATACTGCCGCTGCCAAAATCGAAAAACACGCCTGCAAAGGCAAGAACTCCTGCAAGGGGAATGGCGGTTGCGCCTCTGGCGACAACGGTTGCTCCGGCAAGAATACCTGCAAGGGTAAGGGCGGCTGCGCTACCGATTCCAAGAAGAAGATGTAGCTCGCGCGGAGTCTCCTCAGCCCCATGCCAGCCACTCGTTTCAACGGTTTCACTGACTACGGCGTTGGCGTAGGGCTGAGGATCCCGCATTATGCCCACATCTTCAGCCACAAACCGGTTGTCGATTGGTTTGAGATTATCTCCGAAAACTTCATGGTGGATGGCGGGCGTCCCCTCGCCATCCTCGACCAGATTCTGGAACGCTATCGTGTGGTGCAACACGGCGTTTCCATGTACTTCGGCTCAGCGGAGAAACTGAACCGCACGCATCTGCGCCGCTTGAAGACGCTGGTTCGCCGCACCGGCACCCCTTGGCTTTCCGATCATCTGTGTTGGGGATCCGTGGATGGCAGCTACTCGCACGACCTGCTCCCCATGCCCTACACCTTTGAGGCAGCCAGGCTCACGGCGCGCAAGATTCGGGAGGCGCAGGACTTTCTGGAAGTGCCCATCGCGGTGGAAAACGTCAGCAGCTATGCGGAATTCCACGTCTCCGAAATGACCGAGTGGGAGTTCCTCAATGAAGTGGTGGAACGTGCCGATTGCGGGATCCTGCTCGATGTCAACAATATCTACGTTTCCAGCCGGAACCACAGCTTCGATCCCCACCTCTACCTCGATTCCGTCCCCGCCAACCGAGTGGCACAAATTCACATTGCAGGGCACTCAACCTTCGAGAAGTACATCCTCGACACCCATGACCACCCCGTGATCGACCCCGTCTGGGCGCTCTACGAAAAAGCCATTACGCGCACGGGCCATACCGCAACTCTTCTGGAGTGGGACCAGCACATCCCTTCGTTCGAAGAAGTGCACGCTGAAGCCCGCAAGGCGGAGAAGTATCTGCCCGCTCTGGTTTCAGCATGAAGCTTGCAGAACTCCAGCGCCGGATGCTGGCTGACATCATGTTGCCCCGGACTCCAGGCACCGCCGGCTACATAAAACCAAATGATCGCCTGACTGCGGGCGAGCGGCTCGAAATCTACCACCGGCAATACTGGTCCCGCCTCGTCGACTCCCTGCGCGACGATTTTCCCGGACTTCTGAAGCTCCTCGGCCCTCGTAGCTTTCAGAAACTGGCGCTTGCCTACCTGACTGAATACCCGTCTCGTTCGTTCACCTTGCGGGATCTGGGCCAAAGCCTGCCAGGTTGGCTGGCCCGGCACCCCGAATACGTCGGTCCGGCCCTCGATATGGTCCAGTTGGAATGGGCACACATTGAAACCTGGGATTCGGCTGCCTCTCAGCCCCTGGGCCCCGAAGACCTCGCCGCCTTCACACCGGACCTCCCGCTCGCGCTCCAGCCCCACCTTCGCCTGCTGAAACTAAGTTATCCGGTAGACGACGTGCGCCTGGGAACTCTCTCGGCCCGAGCCGTCAAGAAACGACTCCCGGGCACCCTCTATCTGGCCACGCACAGAGTGGATGGCGACGTCTTCTATCGGCGGCTGGAGGAAGGTGAGTTCCGCCTGCTGCACCGACTTGCAAAAGGTTACCCGCTACTCCGTGCGCTGCGGGGGCTCCACGCGCGCCCTGAAAATCTGCAGTGTTGGTTCGCCGCCTGGGCAGAACTTGGCTGGCTTACAGGTACTTCTGCCAGATCGCCCGGCCAACGAAAAACGGCCCCATCTTCTCCATAAAGCTGGAAGTTTGCCGCGTCTTCCGCATCGCCTGCACACAAATAGAAAGTGGCGCAAGCTCCTTCCCAATCAGGCCGATCACGAAGTCATTGTCTTCTTTGTCGATACCGAAGCAAGCCAAACGCACGTCCAGCGCAAAACCAGCCGTCCCAAAAGAATGCCCGATCGTGCCATGCTCCCGCAGAATTGCCGTCTGTTCTTCGGGGGGCAGGGCATTGAACTCGCCCTTGCGCCGCAGCGGATACCAGACATGCCACTTCCACTCCGCCGACGTAACCGACCGAGGCGAACGATGCATGAGCCAGTCTTCCAGATTGGGCTCATGGCCGATGGCATACGTTCGGCCCATCATGGTGTACTCCGGCTTCAGTGTCAGATTTGCAAACGCCTGGCCATTGAGGACGGGGCGAACCACATCCACGAAGAACGTCGGATCATCGCTCCACGTCAAGACCCCAACACCCTGCGGATCATTCGCATCCTCATAGAGGACACCGTTAATGCCCGAGGCTTCCATCGCCGCCGTCAGCGCGGCTGTGCCACGGGCATTCCCGAACACCAGCAAATGCATAAACAGGCGCTTGTCTGACGTCTGCGGTACCCCGGCGCGAGGTCCACCTTTTTCACGAATATCCAGTTGTTCCACTGACTACAGAATAACCAGAGCCCGGACCCCGCCCCATCCCACCGCAACGCCCCACACACCACTTTTGCTGCAGGCCCGGCATTCCATGGTTAATACTGAGCTATATGGCTCAGTATTATTCCGCTCACTTCGATGCTTCGTTCGGCGCGCTCTCGGATGCTACCCGACGCGGTGTTTTGGAGCAGCTCGGGCGTGCGGACGCTTCGATCACGGCCCTTGCCGAGAGGTTCAGCATGACCCTCACGGGGATGAAGAAACATGTAGGCGTCCTGGAGCAAGCGGGGCTCGTCACCACAGAGAAGGTCGGGCGCGTGCGGACCTGCAGGCTCGGCAGGCGCGGGTTGCAGGAAGAGGCGGCCTGGATCGAGAGCCACCGCCAGCTCTGGAGCGCACGCTTCGACGAGTTGGACCAGGTTGTCGAGGAATTGAAACTGAAGGACAAAGTTGATGGACGAAAGCAGAGAAACTGAGGCCACTCCGGCGAAGAACGGCACGGAGGTGGAACGTAAGTCCGAACGCGAACTCGTCGTCACACGAACCATAAACGGACCTGTACGCCTCGTGTTCGAGGCGTGGACCAGGGCAGAACTATTCAGGAGATGGTGGGTACCAAAGTCGTTTGGTCTGACCCTGCTGTCCTGCGAGATGGAGGTTCGTGTTGGAGGCATGTACCGTTTGGTTTTTAGCCACCAGGCCTCGACAATGGCGTTCTTCGGCACCTACCTCGAAGTGACCCCGAACTCGCGACTCGTCTGGACCAACGAGGAAGGTGACAGCGGCACGACCGTTACCACGGTGACCTTCCAGGAAAACGCCGGCGAGACCATGTTGGTCGTGCACGATCTCTATCCCTCGAAGGAAGCGCTTGACGCCGCGGTCGCCTCCGGATCAACGGGCGGGATGCCGGACCAACTCGACCAACTCGACGAGCTTCTCGTCAGCCTGGGATCAGGTTCAGAGAAACAATGACGCAGCGTCAGAAAGTGCCCAGGGCGAGCCACTGGTGAAGCTGTTGGTCGCCATGACTGGCAAGGCAAGCGACGCGAAAACGGCAACAGGCGACCAGCCCGTGTTCGCATACATCGCTGGCTTACCGCATCCGCAACGCGACATCGCGGAGCGCATCGATGCCCTGGCGGCCAAAAGTTTGCCGAGTCTCCGGCGGGCGGTGAAGTGGGGCATGGCGTACTACGGAGTCGACGGGGCTGGTGCTTCTCATCCGGCGCCTTCGTCGGCCCCCCGGGGGGCACACGCGTCCACCTGCTGCACGGCTCCACCATCGCGCCGTGCGCCGGACTTCCATGGGGCGGCAACCCGTCGTGGACCTACCGCCGTTGGGCAAAGCTGAGCAGCGCCTTCGCGCGCATTTCTACGCCACGGATTTCAGCCTTTGGTCTGCCATCATGTTTCAGCGTGTCGGCGTACTCGCGCAGCAACGGGGCCACTGCGGGATTGTCTGCTCCCACCACCCGGTCATACAGGCCAATCGCATCCCGATACAGGCCCGACGCCTCCCGCCATCTCTCCTGCCGAACCCGCAATTGGGCCATCCGCCGGACTCCATCGCCCAGCAATCTGCTGTTCGGGGCAACGTTCCGTTCTGACGGAATCGCTTCGTTCAGCAGGCTCTCTGCTTCCGCAAGTCGGTTGGCACGCATGTGGACATCGGCCAGATTCACCTGCGCCAGAGCTGTCGCACGTCGGTCCGGCCACTGTTGGCGGTTCAGAATAGCGAGTGCCTTGCGGGCTTCTTCTCCGGCGATAGCCAGTTTGTTGTGGACGATAGCGACAGCGCTGAGTTCCGCGCTGATCATCCCCAGTTGATTGCCGGAGGCCCCGGGCTGCCTTTCCACCACGAACCGCGCCCGGCGCAGCAGGGTCTCTGCTTCGTCCGCATTCCCCCCTGCCAAAAGCGCCAATGCCAGGTTGGTTTGGTACCCAACTGTATCCAGATGCTCTTCGCCAAGGGCTTCCATTCCCAATTGAACCGCCCGCCGCAGGTTTACTTCCGCTTCAGCCGGCTTTCCCATGCTCAGGCTGATGACACCCAGCGTATTGTGAGCGTACGCCGCCTCTGCGGGGCGTGGCACCGAAAGGCTGCCAAAAGCGCTCAGCGAGTCCCTTGCCGTCTTACGTCCCAACTCCGGCCTCCCGGTATCTCCGTAGACAAGAGCCAGCCTCGACAGAGCCTCAGGCCTCTTGTCCTGATCCTTTTCAGCGAGTTTTTGAAGATAGCCATTGATCGCCACCTCGGCCAGTGCGGGCTGGTGCCTCTGTTGGTACAGATCGGCGAGAATGAGTTGCGTATTTCCCCAGGCTTCCTGGTACTTCCGGCCGGCCGCCGCCCAGGCGTCCGCAGCATGACGCAGCAGTTCCAAAGCCTCCTCCGTTCGGGTCTCTTTCATCGCGACAACGGCCAAAAAGTGATAATAAACGCCCGCTCGCGCCGGAGGGGAGGCGGCAAGTGTGCGAATTGGACAGGCCTCCTGCAGAAAGGAACCGGCCTCACGGATTCGCCCGGACGTCAGGGCCTCTCTGGCCTGTGTGATCACCGCTTCGAATGCCGCCCGGGGCGGTGCTGGCACCGGTTCAGCCGGCATCAGGTCGGCCGCGAAGGCCAGGGAACAGCTCAGTATGATTATCCGGCGCATCGTCTACTGCCATGCTGCGGCGCAATTCCCTCACATCGGAATCGATTTGGGGCAGGGCACGGTCGCGATGTGGCCGAACCCTGCCAGTCAGGGGTGGGACGCTGCGAAGTGCGGGCTCGTAATAGACTGTCTGTCATGTTGCGTTCCTGTCTCCAGCCGAGCTGCTGCCTGTTTTTTGCCACCCTCTCTCTTCTTGCCCAACGCAGTATCCCGGTTGAGAATGAGTTCGTTCGTGTCGTTTCCGTCATCGATCAGCATGTGGCCAAACCCGGGGCCATGCATGTCCATGAGCAAAATCGGGTGATGATCTACCTCGACGCCGGCAATATCAATATCAGACATGAAGATGGCAAAGCGGAAGACCAGCACTGGAAGGCCGGCGATGTCGGCTGGAGCCCCGCTTCCGGCAGGCATACCAGCCAGCATGTTTCCGAAAAACCAACGCGGATTGTCGAGCTTGAACTCCGGAAGCCAGCCAAAGCCAGCGGCGCTGCTACTGCCAAAGCGGCCAGCGCTCCCACCGCCAACGCGGCCAGCGCTGCCAAAGGTGGCGCGATTTTGGACAACCTGCAGGTGCGGGTCTACCGAGCGCAAGCGCCCCCACCTGCAGGCAGCAACTACGTTGCCGTCAATATGGAGACGGCCGAAACCGTCTGGAACCGCATGCCGGCTGGTGCCGGACCGGTCGTCATAACCTTACTGAAGTAATCGCGCTAATCTGGAACCAGAGCATGCGGACCTGTTACCCAAGTCGACGGTTAGTAGTGCCCTTGCTGCTCGCCGCCGCTGCTTGTGCCGAAGCTCAGGTAATTGAGTACGAGACCAACGGCATGAAGTACCAGACGGCTACCCGGCAGGGTCTGACCGTCATCGTCACCCACCTTCAAAGCCAGGTAGCCGGGTTCGGCCTCTTGCAGGTTTCCATCTCCAACGGAAGCCAGGCATATCGGGCGATTCGGCCCGCAGATTTTTCATATGTTCGGGCAGAGACCCGGAGCGGCGCTCTTGCGGCTGGTCAGGTGGTGGATATGCTTCTGGCTAAGGCAACACACAACGATGTCGTCAAGCTGGTCACCTCCTACGAAGCCGCCCTTTACGGCATTCCGCACATGCGTTCCAACAATGGCTACGAACAGCGGAGGCAAAGCAACATGTCCTACGGGATGCCGGGCAGGCTGAAAGCTGCTGCCACCGCGTCTGCCATTGCGCTGAATGACACGCGCCTCGCCCCCGGGCAATCCACCGACGGTGCCGTCTTCATTCCTCTCAGTCACGAAATGAAGTTGCTGGTGGGGGGGCACATTGTATTTCGCTGTGGTGGCGAAGTCTTTGAATTCAATCCGGAACCGTAGCAGTCTAACAGGACAAGCCCATGCCCACTCCCCCTCCCGAACTCCCGCTTACCCTGGGAGACCTTCGCCGCAGTGCGTTTTCTGAAACGAAGCTCGCGCACCGTTCTGTGAAGGATGAACTCCGCAGCAACCTGATCTTACGACTCCGGAACCGGGAGCCGCTGTTCCCTGGCATCGTCGGTTATGAAGACACTGTCGTGCCCCAGGTTGTGAACGCGGTTCTCTCCAAACACAATTTCATTCTGCTCGGTTTGCGGGGCCAGGCCAAAACACGCCTCGTACGGATGCTGACTGCTTTTCTCGATCCCTGGACCCCGTACCTCGCGGGGTGCGAGATCCACGACAATCCCTACCACCCCATCTGCAGGGCATGCCGGACCCTGGTGGCTGAGCAGGGCGAAACAGCCCCCATCGCCTGGCTTTCCGCTGAGTCTCGCTACGTCGAGAAACTAGCGACGCCCGACGTGACGATTGCTGACATGATTGGCGACATCGATCCCATCAAAGCGGCCCGGCGCGGGCAGGATATTGGTGACGAACTGACTGTTCACTATGGTCTGCTGCCTCGCGCCAACCGCGGTATCTTTGCCATCAACGAGTTGCCGGATCTGGCAGGTAAGATTCAGGTTGGTCTGTTCAACATCATGCAGGAAGGCGATGTCCAGATCAAAGGTTATCCGGTCCGCCTCCCCCTTGATCTGCTGCTCGTTTTCACCGCCAATCCCGAAGATTACACGGCGCGTGGCAAGATCATTACGCCCCTGAAAGACCGCATCGGCAGCGAGATCCGTACCCACTACCCCACTACGCTCCAGGAGGGTATGGCCATTACAGGTGCCGAAGCCTGGATGTCGCGCGGCTCCTCCAGTCCGGTTCGCGTGCCGAAGTACATCACCGAAGTGGTGGAGCAACTGGCCTTCTGCGCACGTGAAGACCGCCGCGTGGACAAGCGTTCGGGCGTCTCGCAACGTCTGCCCATCTCCGTGATGGAGAATGTGATTTCCAACGCCGAGCGCCGTTGTTTTGCGAACGCCGAAGATCTCGCCGTACCCCGCATTGTCGATATTTACGCCGCGCTTCCTGCCATCACCGGCAAGATTGAGCTGGAGTATGAAGGCGAACTCAAGGGCGGGCATACGGTGGCCCGCGAACTCATCCGGCTCGCCGTGGCTAAGGTTTTCGAGCATGTTTTCGAAGGCGTCAACATGCAAAGTGTCATCCAGTGGTTCGAGCTGGGGGGCACTTTGAAACTACCCGAAGACGGCGATTCGGGCGAAATGGTTCGGCAACTATCCGGGATTACCGGGCTGCTGGAAAAGACCAGGGCACTTGGCCTGTCTTCGAATGAACCTGACGCAGTCCGTACCTCAGCGGGCGAGTTTATCCTCGAAGGTCTGTACGCCCGGCGTCGGCTCGCGCGCTCGGAAGAGCACGGCTTCTCGGTTGGTGAGAAAAAGGCAGATGACGTCCGCGGGTCGCGCGCAGAGGCTGGGGACAGCGAAGAGCCGGAAGACCCTCCAACCCGCTCCCGCCGCCGCTTCAATTAGGGACTATAGATGATGCAAGGCCTCCTATGAAATGGGTTCGTTTTTCCAAATACGCGGGTGACGACCTGGATATCGACGGCCAGGACCTGATGGATGCTCTGGCCGATTTCTTCCTCAACAGCGGGTTCGACTCACAGTTCGCCCCGTACACCGGCTGGGATCCAAACAGTCTCGATGAATTGATGGAAGCAATCCGGCAGGCTCTCCAGCAGGGCGATCTCTTCGATCCCGAACGAGCAGCAGAACTTCGTGAAAAACTGGACGCCATGAGTCCCGAGCAGGTGGACCAGCTTCTGAAGAACCTGATTCAAAAGCTTGCGGATGAGGGCCACATCAATGTCCAGCCGGGCCAGGGCGGCGGGGGGCAGGCAAAGTTCCAGGTGACTGACAAATCCCTCGACTTCCTCGGTTTCAAGACCCTCAAAGACCTGCTGGGTTCGCTGGGCCGCTCCAGTTTTGGCCGACATGATACCCGGGATCTGGCTACCGGCATCGAAGCATCCGGCGTCTCCCGGCCCTATGAATTTGGCGATACGCTCAACCTCGACGCCAGCGCCACTTTGTTCGCAGCTGTTCGCCGGGAGGGTATTGGCCTCCCGCTCAATCTGGAGTATTCGGACCTGCACGTCCACCAGTCGGAATACCAAAGCTCCTGCGCCACTGTTCTGATGCTGGATTGCAGCCACAGCATGATCCTCTACGGAGAAGATCGCTTCACCCCGGCTAAGCGTGTTGCCATGGCGCTCGCTCACCTCATTCGGACCCAGTATCCCGGTGATTCCCTGCGTTGCGTGCTCTTCCATGATTCGGCCGAAGAACTAAACATCTCCCAACTGGCGCGTGTCCAGGTGGGGCCGTATTACACCAATACCCGGGATGGGCTGATTCTTGCTCAAAAGCTGCTTGGCCAGGAACGGAAGGATATGAAGCAGATCGTCATGATCACCGACGGCAAGCCTTCCGCGCTGACTCTTGATGACGGGCGTATCTATAAAAATGCGTTTGGCCTGGACCCCCTCGTCATTAGCCGGACACTGGAGGAAGTGAACCGCTGCAAGAAGCAGGGCATTCTGATCAACACCTTCATGCTGGCGCAGGACTATCACCTGATTCAGTTCGTCCAGCAGGTGACGCAGATGTGTCGGGGGAAGGCCTACTTTACTTCGCCGGACACCCTGGGCAAGTACCTCCTGATGGACTATATGAATCGTAAGACGAAAACGATCCACTAACCACAACGGTCTTACAAAAAACAAAATGGGCACCGATCCCGAAGGAGCGGTGCCCATTTCTTTGTCTATGCGAGGCGGTTAGTTGCCGCTGTTGCCATTGTCGCCGGTGTCAGGATCGCCACTGAGGATGCTGCCCCAGACGGTCGAGCTACCCCAAACCGTTGACGAGCCCCAGACTGTGGACGAACCCCAAACCGTAGAGAACGGACCGGGATCGTCGAAGGAACCCCATACTGTGGAGGAACCCCACACCGTGGATTCACCCTCAACGACCGAACCCCAGACCGTGGACGAACCCCAAACTGTGGAATCCGCGTCGATCACTGAACCCCAGACTGTGGACGAACCCCAGACCGTGGAGTCAGCTTCAATTACCGAACCCCAGACCGTGGAGGAACCCCAGACGGTTGAGGAGCCCCAAACCGTGGAATCCAACCCGATGACCAGGCGGCCCTTCTTATCTTTGCCCAAAATCTTCGCAGCAGGCGTGGCTGCATTCATGTTCGCCGGGATCGTGAACTTCCTCTGGCCCCTGACGGCCAAAGCGGCATCCAGATCCAGATATCCCGCTCCAACCGTGAAAATGTCGTTGATCAGCGTAAAACCAGCTACCGAATACCGATCCCTCTTCAGCTTGTAGGCCGTCTTCATCAGGCGAGCCTTTACCTGATCCGGTGTCAGGCTTTCCTGGCCCAGAAGCGTGGCGACCGCCGCGCTGGTAACCGCTGCAGCACCGCTGGTTCCACTCAATTCCATATACTTGGGTGCCCCGCCGAAGGGATTCGCCACCAGCGTAACTCCCGGCTGCGTTGACAGGAACGGATTGCTGGTTGACAGGGTCGACCACAGCCGATTACCAGGGGCGACAAGATCCGGCTTCGCAACATGGTCCAGCAGCGACGGCCCCCTGGAACTGTATGTGGTCATCAGGTCATCGGTCCGCTGTTCCGTACGCTCGGTGTTCATGGCACCAACAGTGATAACCAGAGGATGGTTTGCCGGCGACGCGACCGTCGCATAACCTTTTGTACCCGCGCTGTTATCGCGACCAGCGTTCCCGGAAGCGACAACCACGGTGAGCCCAGCCAGCCAGGCCCGCTGAACGGCCAGCCCCAGGGGATCGGTTTTCCAGCTTTCGTAAACCGGGCGGCCAAGAGCCAGGTTGATGACCCTGATATTGTACGCCGCGCGGTTCGTGATCGCCCAATCAATAGCACTGATCACGGTAGCGTCATCAGACTGGCCGGTTCTGTCCAGCACCTTCAGGTTGATAATCCTCGCCCCCGGTGCCAAGCCGTGGATGATCTTGCCATAACCGAACAGAGAATTCACGCCCCGTCCGACGATGAGCCCAGCCAAATGCGTGCCGTGTCCATAGTAGTCGTTGGCATCTTCGCCCGTGACAAATGACTGCGAGTACGAAATCGAACCAGCCAGGTCCAGATTCGGGGTCACGCCGCTATCAATAAGCGCCACGCCGATGCCAACACCCTGCCCGAAATTCGGGTAATCTGCCAGCGGCGACTTTGGCTGAACCGTCTGCGGCATGAAGTCGTAAACGGGCTTCGCCGAACCGGTTCCCTGAACCAGTTGGTTCACGCTGACGTGGTTGACGGTGCTCTGTGACGAAAGGCGAATGGCAGCACTGACCGTACCCTGGCAGAGGTCATCTCCGCTGGTAAGAATCCGTAGCTTTTGGATGCCCTGGCTGGAATAGTTTGGAACTGTGTTTCCAGACCGCTTGACAATAATCTTGATCAGCTGTGCCGGGCTCAGCCTGTCCAGTTCCGGAGAGTAAGTTCCCGCCGAGGCCAAGCCTGCCGCCACAAGGAGCAGGCTGCCGGAGCGGATTGCGCGAAAAAATTGTTTGCGTATCATTGCGTCTCCAATAGAGCAAGCGCTGGGCCCAATTACCTCCCTGATTTTAATAGATCTCAACAGTGGTCACAATACCCTTCCCGGTGTGTAATCTGTCCCTCCGTGACAAAGTTGCCCAATATTTACCGATCAAGTAGCAGAAGCTTTTGCGGCCGGAATTCCCGTGATTTCAGTAAGTGATTGATAATAAACCTATTCCGGTTTTCAGGTGCCAGACCAAGGCCCTTGGCCATCCCTTTCCTCTCTCCTGGGAACCTTCGCCCTGTACGTAGATAGGTTTTTTTCAAAACGGTACTGGTAGTCCTGATTTTGTACCGCAAACTGTGCCGATTTGGAACCCCTCGTTTCGTAAAGTTGTATCATGGCCGCAACCTCAATGTTCGCCAGCGTACAAATTTTCATTCTGTTAGCCGTCGGCCCACTGGCCCAGGCGCAGGACCAGCCAGGTCCACCAGATCTCACCCGCGTTCGTCCGGGGCCTGCCCGGGTTGAAAGCGCCCCCGGCGAGTTGCGGGTTACCTGGCCCGACGAAAATGGTCGCGCCTGGAAGGTAGTCTTCGCCCTCGACGCCAGACCCGCCCTCATTCGCTCCATTTCCGTTGCCGGTAAAGAAGTCCTGCAGAATCTCCACCCTGTCTATTCCGCCGAAACCGGCATCCGTCGGGGCGGGTGGGATCAGTTCTTTGATTTTCCGCCCTCCCATCCCGAAGGTACTCGCCGTTTCCAGGGAGTGTTTCGCCCAGGCACCGCACTGGCCCGTTCCGTCGGCGACCGCCTCGAAATCGAGTTCCCGGGCATGACTATGGGTTCGTTTTCCGGCAAACTCGTTTACACCATCTACCCCGGCAGCCGTATGCTCCGCCAGGAAGCGGTACTCTCCACAACCCAGCCCAATACCGCCTATTTCTACGACGCGGGAATCGATTTTCAGCCCGCTGCGGACCGAATCCCCGGTAACAATATGGAGTCGTATGCCTCCTGGTACGAGGCTGGCGGACCTTCTCCCCACACCGAACGCATCCCGGTCACTTCAGAACGGAACCCTGTAGCTGTGCGCTATCGCGCAATCGCAGCTAAAGCCACGAACGGCAGTATTGCCGTTTTTCCTCCTCCCCACCAGTATTTCTTCGCCCGCGACTACACCTCCAACATGGGCTATAGCTGGTACCGAGCCTGGCGCGGACATGTTGGCCTCGGTATCCGCCAACTCCCCGACGACAACAGCCCGTACTATCCGTGGATGAACGCTCCTCCCGGTACGGAACAACACATGTCGCTCTTCCTCATGGTTTCCGACGGTCCGGCACCCCGAACTCTCAACGACGCCGTCGCTCTCACTCGTGGCGACCATTTCGTGGCCCTGCCAGGCTTCCGAACCATGGCAACTCACTTCCACTTCGCATTTTCCGAACAGGCGAATGCCGGTGGTGCCCGCTGGTCGCCTCCCTGGAAACCTGTTCTCCACGAAATGGGTATTAACGCCGCCATGATCATGGACTTCCATGGTGACCTTCATCCACAGGATCCCGGGCCCCTTCGATTTCCGGAATTGAAGGAGTATTACGAGATGTGCCGGGCGCATTCCACCCCGGACTTCCTCATCATTCCCGCCGAAGAAGCCAATGTTTATCTGGGGGGGCACTGGGCGCTGGCCTTTCCGAAACCAGTGCTGTGGTCCATGAAGCGGCCCGCCGGGGCTGACTTTAAGGCTGAAGATCCCGGCTACGGAACGGTTTATCGCACCGGCAGTTCAACTGACCTTCTCGATCTCATCCGGGCCGAGAATGCTTTCGTGTACCAGACTCATCCCCGCACCAAAGGCTCCACCGGCTTCCCCGACAAAATCCTCGACGAACCCTGGTTCAAGGACAACCATTATCAGGGAACAGGCTGGAAGGCCATGCCCTCCGACATGTCCAGCCCACGTCTGGGCGAACGTGCCTTCAAGCTTATTGACGATCTGGCGAACCAGGGTTTTCACAAGAAAATGTTCGGCGAAGTGGATGTCTTTCAGCTCGACAACACCCACGAACTCTACGCCCACATGAACGTCAACTACCTGAAAATGAACGAAATGCCCGCGTGGGACGACTACTCGAAAATGACCGAGGCTCTGGCGCGAGGCGATGGCTTCATCACCACCGGCGAAATTCTGCTCCCGGACGTTCGGTGGAAGACGTCACCAGTTGGTGTCCAGGTATCCGTCCAGGCGCAATGGACCTTCCCTCTCAACATGGCCGAAATCGTCTGGGGCGATGGCAAAGAAACGCATCGCAAGATCATCGACCTGTCCATCACCCGCCAGTACGGCAGCCAGCATTTTGACTGGTCGCTCGACGAGCCCGGCTGGAAATGGGCACGTCTGGCCATCTGGGATATCGCCGGCGATGGTGCGTTCACCAACCCCGTCTACCGATAATTCCTGCCACAGCACCGCAAGCGCAAAGGCCCTGCATCCTGGACTACAGCAATTGTGAAAAAGTGGGTATCCGCTTGACTCAGGTTTCCGCTGGCAGCGACTGGCTTGTGGGTGGACCGCAGGTTGTTGTGGTTCGCCTCCGCCGCATCGCTTCCAGCGACCCGCTTGTGAAAATGGTCTATGCGCCCGCAGCCTGCGTTAGTGACGCGTCCAGACGTTTGATAAATTCATCCACGTCCCCCCGTCCAACATTCATTGGCGGCGAAAAGCGCAGTACATTTCCGTACATTCCGCCCTTGCCTAACATAATCCGATTTTCGCGGGCAGCTTCCATTGCGCGCAAGGTGGCGGCCACTGCAGGCACTTTGGTCACACGGTCCTCTACCAGTTCAATCGCCTGCAACAGCCCCATCCCTCGAACATCGCCGATCAGCGTGTGCTTTTCCTTCAGCGATAACAGGCCCTCTCGCAGATACGCACCTGTCTCTTCAGTGTTCTTCATCAGGTTCTGGTCCTCGATGTAGTCAATCACCGCTTTAGCCGCCGTAGTCGCTACCGGGTTTCCCCCAAACGTCGAAATACTGGCACCCTTCAGCGCATCAGCCACCTCAGGCCGCGCAATCGTGACCCCAATCGGGAAGCCATTACCCAGACCCTTCGCGCTGGTGATGATATCCGGGGTTACTCCCCAGTGCTCAATTCCGAACCACTTACTGCCGGTACGGCCCCACGCGGTCTGCACCTCATCGGAAATGAAAATACCACCGTACCGCCGGACAATTTCCGCCACAATCCCGAAATACTCTTTGGGCGGCGTAATAAACCCGCCGATGCCCTGGATCGGCTCCGCAATCAGCCCCGCAATCCGGCCCGAAGTGGTGGTTCGAATCACCTGCTCCAGATCCGACGCGCACCGCACATCGCATGACGGATACTCCAGGCCAAACGGGCACCGGTAGCAATAGGCATTCACCGCATGGGTTACGCCCGCCTGCGGGGGCCCCAGCTTCCACGCCGCCTGCCCGGTAATGCCCATCGCCGCCGAACTCCGACCGTGGTACGAGTGCCGCAGCGCCACAATTTCACTGGACCCGGTGTAACAACGGGCCACCAGCATCGCTGCCTCATTGGCTTCAGTGCCGCTATTGCTGAAGAACGATTTCGTAAGCGCCCCGCCCGGCGTCAGACTCGCCAGCTTTTTCGCCAGTGCCACCTGCGGCTCATTGGCAAAGACCGTGGAAACATGCTCCAGCTTGTCGATTTGCGCGTGTACTTTGGCGTTTACCTGATCATTGCAGTGCCCTACGCTGACTGTGACAATGCCCCCGAAAAAGTCCAGGTACTCATTGCCGTCCGCATCCCAGACAAACTGATCTTTCGCGTGCGAGACCACCAGCGGCTCCGCAAAGTAGTGGAACACGGAAGGAAAGAGGAACTCTTTCTGGGCCAGGAGGATTTCCTGTTTCGTCATAGCTCTATTCTCTCCCTATTATGCGAGCAGTTCGCCACGCCATGTAGTGACAGCCTGGCCGCTCAGGATGACCCGGTCGCCGACCACCCGTACTCTTACTACCCCGCCACGGACTGAAGCCTGAAAACCCGTCATTTCCATCTTTCCCAGCTTTGCCGACCAATACGGTGCCAGGGCGCAGTGTGCCGACCCCGTCACCGGGTCTTCGTCAACTCCCGATCCCGGTGCAAAGAAGCGCGAAACGAAATCAAACTCACCCGATCCCGCAGCCGTCGCGATTACTCCGCGAACCGGCAACTCCCGCAGTAAATGAAACACCGGTTTCAGGGCCCGCAGGGTGGCTTCGTCAGCCACTTCCACAAGGTAGTCGAACTGGTTCCTGCCCACATACTTCAGCTCAGCTCCGAGAGCCTCCGCAAGTTCTGTAGGGGGGGCTGCCGCCTGCTCCAGCTTCGCCGGAAAGTCCATCTCAATCCAGTCGCCAGCCTTCACGCATGTCAGCAACCCACTCTTCGTATAGAAACGAACCGGCAACGCGGCAGCAAGATGACCTTCGCTCCAGAGTGTGTGGGCGGTAGCCAGCGTGGCATGTCCACAGAGATCCACTTCCACCGCAGGCGTAAACCAGCGCAAACGGTAACCGTCCGCTTCCGGATGCAGAAATGCCGTCTCTGAGAGGTTCATCTCCAGGGCGACATTCGCCATCCAGGCTTCGTCCCTGCCTGCCGACAGAACACAGACGGCGGCTGGGTTGCCGCCAAAGGGACGGTTCGTAAACGCGTCCACCTGAACTATTGCGATTCCCATGCCCGATTATCTCAGGCTGGAATTTATCAGGGGACCAGAGTGTGGGGAAGGTTGTTAACCGTTGTTAACCTGCGGGCCGATTGCCAATCGGCCCAACTGTTTCGGCGGTTGGCAACCGCCGCGCAGCTTAACAAGCCGCCCCACAACCGTTTTTCGACACGATACCCCAAAACTGGGGTGTTCGCGCTCTTCACGGGGCGGTGCGCGAACTATTCCACATTGACAGTAAAACTAACCGGAATATTCTTCGGCGGATAACAAGCTTTGTTGTCGCAAGCCTGATACCGCAGCGTTCCATTCTGCGCCGCCGGCCCCGCGCCCCCACTCCCCGTAACCTTGAACTTCGTCGTAATGCTGAATTGCCCCGTCACCACCGAAAGCGGCTTGTCCGAGAACGCATACTTCTCCAGCGCGCCCTTCGGATACTCCACCGAGTCCATCGCCAACGGTCCATCAGCCCACTTCAGGGTCATCGGAATCAGATAAGCCTCGGTCGGCTTGTTGGTATTCGCATGGTATCCGGAGGGCAGGGAAGCCTTCACGACTACAGTCGCAGTGCCGCCCTTAGTCGCCTTGACCATGGGGATGGGGTCTACCTTGAGTACCGGTGCCATCTGCGCGCTCACCAGCGCCGCCATGCCCAACAGGCCGACTATCAGCAGCCTTGCCAACGGGAGCTTCCAAAAGTTTTTCAATCGCATCTTCAAAGTCCTTTCGCCCGGTCAGACCCACATGCGCGGAGGCGATTCTGCCTTCGCGATCAATCACAAACGTCGTCGGGAGCGCTTCCACGCCCCCATACTGATCGCCGGTCTTGTCATCCCCAAGCACAATCCTGTAGTTGATCTTTTTCTCGGTGATGTAAGGCGAAATCGCCTTCCAGCCGTCGTCATCCATGGAAATGCCCAACACTTCGAACCCTCGGTCCTTGAACCGACGCTGGAAATCCACGAACCACGGAATCTCAATAGCACACGGCCCGCACCACGTCGCCCAGAAATCCAGCAGCACTACTTTGCCCCGGAAATCGGAGAGCTTCACGATCTTCCCCGAAGCGTCCTTCAGTTCAAAATCGGGGGCCATCTTGCGGTCTTTGTCATCCTTGACCGCCTTTTTTGCAGGCTCCTGGGACTGACATGCCACCGTCCCTACCCCAAGGGCGACAATACCGACTAGTGCTGCGCGAATAAGATGCCGCAAGTTTGATGTGCTCCTGACTAATTATAGAGCCAGCTTGCGGTTCTCAATATTCCCCGCAAACCATTTTCTTCGTCCACGCTGCCACTTTACGCCCAGGTTGTTCTCGTCATCCGGCCCGCTGAAGATCAGCGAAGCCGTGTCGCAGAAGGCTTCGCAACAATATTCCCGCCAATACGGACTACGGTTTTCCAGGTCCTCAGGCTTTAGTTCCCGCTTCCGCCACTCCGAGGACCAGCCGGTTTCACCCTTTGCCTTCGCGTTCCATTCCGTCCTCAGCAGTTCTTCCCAGGCCTTGCGTTTGGGGTTACCCAGCCGAACCCAGACAAAATGAAACAGCTCATGCACCATCACCCGCGCCTTCTCGGGGCCCGCAGACTTTAGTTCCTTATCCAGCAGGATCACGCGGCGGCGAATCGACGTTGCGGCCTGCGCCGGATGCCCTCCGGAATCCACAAGACCCTCTTCGTAACGCACATCGATTGGACGGCCATCCAGTTCCGGCAGCGGCTTGACTTCAACTTCACCCATGGGTTATCGGACCTTTACTGTGATACTTCTGCTGTCACGCTGCCCGTTTGTTCCAACTGCAGCGATCTTGTAGCTTGTTGTTGCTTTAGGATAATCCGTCAGGCAGCCCGCTTCTTTGTAGAGCTTGCCGGTGTCGATCACCACGTCCTGGGCATTCTCCGTCTTGAAGCAGATCTTCACCTGATCCCCGGACCCTACCTCCAGCGCATTCACCCACAGATCGTAGAGTCGCGGGGCCGGTGGAATCACCACACTACTCACGTCCACCGTCTTCACGTCCGTCTTGCCATCGGCCCCCGTGGCTGTCAGCGTGTAACGAGTTTCCTTGTCCGGACGAATCTGCACGCATCGGCTCGGCGAGGGCCAGACTTCATCAACCGCCGGGCTCAGCGCGACCTTCGTCGCATTCTCCACGCCGTAGCAAAGGCTCCCCGCAGTGCCCTTCGGAATCACCGTCGGTGCCGCGTAGAACTGTGTGATCTTAGGTAGACGAGTCGGACTGGTCGTTTTTGTTGAGGGAACTGACGAGGACGTACACCCTGTCAGGATCACCATGGGGGCGATCACAAGCGGAATAATCGGTTTCATGTTCAGGCCGTCGGGAACTCGACATCGGCGTAGAGGGTCGAGATGTTCAGGTTGCAATCGGTAGATGCAAGATGGACAACGTCGGTTAGCGCTGTATGTTCCCGGAATATCCAGGCTCCGTCTGGCTGGCGAACGTGATGCTCCACCCGAATTTCATCCTGGGCGAGCACAAGGTACTCACGGAAACTCGGGATGCTGCGGTAGTGCTGGAACTTCTCGCCCCGGTCATAGTTCCTGGTCGATGGAGAGAGAACTTCCACAATCACGAGCGGATTTGTAAGCGTATCCTGGTGTTTGTCCAACGCCGCAATCGGGCCACACGTAACCACAATGTTCGGATAGGTGTACAAACCCGTTGCCGGGATATGTACTTTTACGTCGAGAAAGAATACATCACATCGACGACCGTCGAGTGCCCGACCAAGAGCCCTTTCGGTGCTTCGCACAATTCGGTTGTGATTAAATGATGTCCCGGCCATCGCGAACATCTCGCCGTGCAGGTACTCACTCCGGAACTCGGCTTGGCGCTCGATTTCCAGATATTGTTCAGGCGTCAGATACGGAACGGAAGCGCTCGCCATTTCCTTCGAGTATAGCGGTCAAACCGGGTTGGCTTCGTACAGCACAACTTCATCAAACTGGTTCACCGCCAGAATGAACACCGTGCCGTCATCGCGGAAATCCATCGCGTTGATCCTCAGCAGATAGTCGCCCTCATCGGTCGGTCGGAACAGGTTGTGGACCTGTCGGTACACGCCGTCTTTCAGCACTACCAGACTATTGACGCCGTTCGAGAACTGAAACAACACATCGCCCCGCGTATTCACATCCGCCGCAGCAATCGTGTTCGCTACCTGACCGTTCGGCATCACGGTCGTGTTATCCACCAGCAGGTTCCACCCTCCACCCTGCCATTCCGCCAGTACCGTCGCAATGCCGTCCACTGACAAGCCGGAAATCATCCGCGACCCGGAAACCCGCAGCATGGTCGGAAAGCCGCTCACTGTGTGGCTTCCCAGTTTGGTTGACCCCTGCGTTGCAGCCGTGGTCCACCCGCTGCCATCCCAAATGCACAGGAACGGCGTGGCAACATTCCGGAAGCGCAGTTGCGCCAGTACCCGCCCGTCGGCATCGAG
>Ga0114970_10000778_pt1 | contig 24052 bp, 21 predicted proteins | sample M_140205_XF_Meta_FD_87030 | JGI IMG/M metagenome (GOLD analysis project Ga0114970, IMG submission 87030) | Freshwater microbial communities from Lake Montjoie, Canada to study carbon cycling - M_140205_XF_MetaG | ecosystem: Environmental > Aquatic > Freshwater > Lake | place: Lake Montjoie...
AACCGCACCGTGACCAATAACCGCTACACCTACCAGTTCGGTGCGGGCACCAATACCACCGATGGCTTGGATACCATTTTGTCGCCCGATCGCCTTGGAAACGGGGTGCCAGGAAAAATTACGTTTTTTGAGAACACAAAACCCTCGGACAACTACAAGGGCACCCACACGGTTTTCGGTGGCTACGCAAACGCCGACCTACTGTTATTGGGGTGGCTTCGCTCCAATCTAGGAGTCCGGGTGGAACAGTCGACTCAGGTGATCGATACCTATCAGTTGGGGCAGGTTCTTAAAATTCCCACCCAAGTAATTCTGAGCAACCTGAGCTACTTGCCGAGCCTCAACTTCACCGTGCCGGTGAACCGTCAAACTCAGGCGCGCTTCGGCGTCAGCCGAACTGTCAACCGCCCCGATTTTATAGAAATATCGAACACCATCAAGGAAGGGCTTCCAGGCAACGGCCTCTACAAGGGCAACCCGGCCCTGGTTTCGGCTTCCATCTGGAACGCCGACCTGCGTCTCGAACAATACCTGAACCCTACGGAAAGTTGGTCATTGGGAAGCTTTGCCAAGACCTTCACTAATCCGATTGAGGTCACAGAATCCAACGGAACTTCCGGAGAGAAAGGCCCCACCAACGTGCCCTCGGCCACAAACTGGGGCCTGGAACTGGAGTGGAATCTCACCGGCGGAGCCATGGCTGATTGGCTTCGCGGTCGTTCTCTGGCCAAAGAGTCGAAATCGACCGAGGAGTTCTTTTGGGACCGCCAATCAACAGCGTTTTGGGGCGCCTTCTTGAGAGATATTTCAACCACCGGAAACCTTTCGTGGATTCAGAGCCAAATCGATTACGGGAGCATGAGCAAGGGCAACAACACCTCGTCGGTACGACCCCTTCAAGGACAGTCGCCGTGGGTCATCAACCTAGGCCTGAGCTACAAAAACAGCGCCTCGTGGTCCCAGGTGGTGCGCTCGGACACCAGCGTGAGCCTCAGCTACAATGTGTTTGGGCCCCGCTTAAAGCGCATCGGCACCGGGACCTTGCTCGATTCCTATGAACAGCCCTTCCATCAACTCGACCTCGTGGTAAAGCACAGGTTTGACGAAACGTGGAGCCTGGATTTCAAGGCCAAGAACCTCTTCGACCTTCCGCTAGTTGAGACCGCCGGCGATTTGATCCTCTCCTCACAGCAGAAGGGCCGAACGTTCAGCATCGGAGGAAAATATGATTTCTAGGCGCCTGATGGTTTTTCTCGTTTTGGTGCTGATTTGCGTTGTGCCCAAGCTTGCGGCTATGGGCAATCCGGAAATCTCCTATTTTATCAACGGCAAGGCCTATGCCATTGTTGAGGGATCCCTTGCCGAAGAATCCACGGGGAAACCACTTCCTGCGGGTTCTCAAGGGGTCCGGCCACGGTGGTATCAGGGCGGTTCGAGCGCGGCAAGGCCCTTGTTGCACGTGGCCGCCGTGCAGTTGCAGCGCGATACCAAGACCAAAGAGGACTACCTTTTTGAAGGCATGGGCGGCGCTCAGGCGACAAAAGCGGTGCTCAACGGTCAGCTCGATTGGGCCGTTGTGGGGCGAGACCTCCTTTTATGGGAAAAAGAAGCCGGTTTAAGAGCCGAAACGGTAGCGTGGGATTCCTTGGTCGTCGTTGTCCCGGCGGATCTTCCGGTGGACGCGGTCTCACTCCGTCGACTGGCAGCCATTTTTGCCGGCCAAATCACCAATTGGTCAGAACTTGGCGGGCCGGATCTTGCGCTCACCCCGTTCGCGTTTTCTGAACGCTCAGGAAGTGCCGGAGCTCTGCGCGATCTGGTTCTCGAGCGCATCTATGGTGACGACGGACGGCTCACGAACCGCGCTGTGCTTCTCGACTACGATGCCGAGGTCTACGACCGTGTTGGCGCCCAGCCCGGAGGAATCGGAGTTGTTCCCCGATCGCTCGACAACGTGGAGGCGCATTTTCCCATCAAGTTCCTCAAAGTTGACACCATTGCGCCGGAACCCGACGAGATCAGTGCCGGACGCTACCCTGTGGCACGTCCTTTGAACTTTGTCACGTTGGGCGAGCCTTCCGACAAGGCGCGGCTAGTGCTCGATGCGCTCTTGGGTGAGAGGGTGCAAGGCGCGCTCGAAGGTCTCAAACTGCTGCCAGTGAATTGACGGCTTTCACGGTATGAGGATCCCAGCAGGCTTGACAGCTCGATCGATTGTTCTTCAGACTCTCCAAAAGCGGGTGAAAACTATGAAATTAAAGACATCAGGGATAGGTTTGTTGCTCACCGTCATCGTGTTCGGTGCGGCGTCGTGTGCCACCTACATTCCCGTCCAAGTGACTAAGCCAGCCGAAATCAATATGACCGACGCTCGTAAGATTGCGGTGCTGGATTTCGATTACCCGCGGCAAGTAGCGACAACCGATCTTCTGGAAGTGATTTTTCTCTCCCTTCTGGGCGGCAGCAACGAAAACAACAACACTCCCCAAGCGAGAATTGCTGATTACACAACCCAGAGCTTGCTGGAGGCCTTGAAAAACACCGGGTATTTCGAGTTGGTAGATTCCCGAGGCGTTGTCAGGGCACTGGCCGGTGCTGACAAATCGAGCATCAATGCTGTGCAAGTGGGGCAAAAAGCGGGGGTCAAAGCGATAGTCGTCGGTAAAATTGGCGAAATGGTCCGCAGAGAAGTTTTAAAAACTCGGGTAGAGCAAATAAAAGACACGAATACAGGGGTTATGATCAAAGTTGATGTGATGTATCGGGTCATCACGGATGCGTTAGCTCTGAGTTACCGAGTTCTTGATACCAGCAATGGCGTGATTTTGGCCACCAAGACCTTTTCCGACACCAGAACCCAAGAGATTGTTGATAATGGAAAGACCGAACCCCTTGCTTTTGGAGATCAGTGCAAGGACATGGTGAACGGCTGGATTCCCCAGATTACCCGCCAATTGGCTCCCTATACGGTTACAGAATACCGGACACTCATGAACGATAAGGCCAAAGACCCCGACATGAAAGTCGCTGATGAATTGGTAAAGAAGTCCTCGTACGCCAAGGCACTTGCCCTGTTTCTTCAGGTTTGGGAATCGACGGGAAACCCGGCTGCCGGCGTCAATGCGGCGATCATGTACGATGTTACCGGCGATATGGATCAAGCCCTGAGCCTTCTTCAGACGGTAATCGATAAATCCCCAAACCCAACCGCTATTGAAGAAATGGATCGATTGAAACGAGCCAAGGCCGATGCCCAGCGTTTAGCCGAGCAAACCAAATAGCCAGATATGCCACAATCCCCTTCTTTCAACCGCCAGATTGTGTTGCACTCGCGTCCCGTGGGCGTGCCCACTCACGATAACTTCCACCTTGTAGAAACAGATCTACCGAGAGTTGGACCCGGACAGGTCTTGTTGCGCACTTTATGGCTCTCGCTCGACCCCTACATGCGTGGAAGGATGAATGCAGGACCTTCCTACGCCCCAGCAGTGGAACTCGGGCATCCCATGGTTGGTGGCACCGTGTCGCGGATTGAGCTCTCAAATCATGCTGGCTTCGCGGTTGGCGATTTAGTTGTGAGCTACCATGGCTGGCAAGATTTTGCGGTGTCGGACGGAGTTGGACTCAACAAGTTGCCTGAAGGACTAAAAAACCCCTCGTGGGCGCTCGGAGCGCTGGGAATGCCGGGGTTTACGGCCTACATGGGGCTACTCGACATAGGCCAGCCCAAGGCGGGTGAAACCGTGGTGGTGGCCGCAGCCAGCGGCGCCGTGGGGGCTCTGGTGGGGCAGATTGCCAAACTTCAAGGTTGCCGGGTCGTCGGAGTGGCAGGAGGCGCCGAAAAATGCGGTTACGTGGTGGAAGAACTAGGCTTCGACATCTGCCTTGACCGCCGTGAACCTGGCCTGGCCGACGCCTTAGCGCGGGCGTGCCCCAATGGGATTGATGTGTATTTTGAAAATGTGGGTGGGGCGGTGTTTGATGCCGTTTTTCCGCTGCTGAACGTGCACGCTCGCATCCCTGTGTGCGGGCTAATCGCGGGGTACAACAGCGTCGGTCTTCCCTCTGGCCCCGACCGTCTTGGTGCGCTCATGGGGACCATTTTGGTCAAACGAATTACCGTCAAAGGGTTCATCATATTTGACGACTACGGGCACCGATACGAGGAGTTTTTTGCGCAGATGAGCCAGTGGGTCGAGCAAGGGAAGCTGAAGTTCCGGGAAGATATTGTGGAAGGACTCGAGAACGCACCCCATGCCCTCATGGGCATGCTGGAAGGAGAGAACTTCGGAAAGTTGATCGTGCGGGTCGGGCCGTAAACTCGGTCTGCAACCCGGAACCAGGTATTCCACAGGGGATTGGCCCAAGGCTTTGCGGAAGAGTCGGCCCAACGACTGCGGAGTTTGCCCCAAGGTCAACAGAAGCTCGTACACGTAGGCCGACGGGTGCACGCCGCTCGATGGCACCCTTGGAGCGGTACTCATGAGGTTATTCGGGTGACAAGTAGACTCCGTCACCTGGGCGTGCAATTTCGAGTGAATGGCTGATTCCCAGGCTGCGCAGGCACAAGGGCAGGGAAATCCCCGGTGCCTAGACAAGTGCAACGGTTAACGGTGAAATGGAAGCATGCAAAACCTTCTTCACGGTGGCGATTATAATCCTGACCAGTGGCTAGATCAGCCCAAGATTATCGACGAGGACTTTCGGTTGTTTCCATTGGCGGGTGTGAATACTGTTTCCATCGGTATTTTTGCCTGGACCCGGCTCGAACCCTCCGACGGGGTTTACGACTTTAGCTGGCTCGACACCTTGATGAACCGTTTAGCCAAGGCTGGAATGAAGGCCATACTCGCCACGCCCTCGGGCGCCAAACCGGCGTGGATGAGCCAGAAATACCCCGAGATTCTCCGTTGGGCACCCAACCGGGAACGCGACCTGCAAGGGGAGCGCCACAACCATTGCTACACTTCGCCTGTGTATCGGCGTAAGGCGGTGGAAATCAACTCCCGCCTGGCCGAGCGCTATCAGGCCCATCCGGCTTTGCTTATGTGGCACGTTTCCAACGAATACGGCGGCGAGTGCCATTGTCCGCTGTGCCAACAGGCCTTCCGCAGCTGGTTAAAACACCGATACGGGGACCTGGAGTCCCTCAACAAAGCCTGGTGGACCGACTTTTGGAGCCATCGCTACACCGATTGGTCGCAACTGGAGAGCCCTGCCCCGAACGGTGAAAGATCGGTCCATGGACTCAACCTCGACTGGAAGCGGTTTGTGGATGACCAGTCGCTTCAGTTTTTCCTTACCGAAGCCGCGCCCCTGCGGGAAATCACCCCCAAAACCCCCGTCGTGGTCAACATGATGGGAACCTACCCCGGACTCAACTACTGGAACTGGGCGCCCCATGTAGACCAAATTACCTGGGACAGTTACCCCCGCTGGCATAATCCCCAACATGACGATTTGGATGAAGCAGCGCTGACAGCCTTTGTGCACGACCTCAACCGCTCGCTCAAACAGGGCAAACCGTGGCTATTAATGGAGAGCACGCCCAGCCAAGTGAATTGGCAGCCGGTGAACAGGCTCAAGCGGCCGGGGCTTCACCGATTGGCTAGTCTGCAAGCCGTGGCCCACGGAAGTGATTCGGTGCTGTACTTCCAGTGGCGCAAGGGTCGCGGAGCGTTCGAAAAGTTTCACGGCGCGGTCGTTGACCACGAGGGAAGCGAAAATACCAGAACTTTTGCGGAAGTTGCCCAAGTGGGGACAGACCTCAAAGCTTTGGCTGCTGTTGTGGGCACACGAGTACCGGCCCAAGCTGCTGTGATCTACGACTGGGAAAACCGCTGGGCCATCGACGATTTTGCGGGCTACAACCGTCCCGAGCGCGACTACCCTGCTGCGGTGTCGGGGTTCCACCGTGCCCTTTGGAACCGGTCGGTAGCCGTCGATGTGCCCAACCAAGACCAGGTCCTTTCGGCTTACAAGCTAGTGGTAGCCCCGTGGTTGTACTTGGTGAAGCCTGGTACCGAGCAACGGTTGCAGGAGTTTGTGGAAAAAGGCGGCACTCTGGTGCTCACGTTTTTTTCCGGTTGGGTCAACGAGACCGACCTCACGAACCTCGGCGGGTTCCCGGGCCCCCTGCGAAAGTTGGCCGGAGTGTGGGCCGAGGAACTTGACCCGCTTTGGAAAGGGCAGACTAACTCGGCCCTTCCCGTGCCCAACAACGACCTTGGGCTGGGTGGAACCTATGGAATCACTTCGTTTTGCGAGCTGGTGCATCCAGAAGGGTCAGAAGTGCTGGCCACCTACGGCAGTGACTGGTATGCTGGCCGCCCGGTGCTGACCCGCAACCGCGTCGGCAAGGGCGAAGTGTACTATTTGGCGGCGCACACCGACCGCCGGTTTGTTGACGACCTGATGGCCGCCTTGGCCAAACGCTCGGGGGTGGCTGCGGTAATCGAAGGCCTTCCCCACGGTGTGGTGGCCGAACGGCGCACCGACGGAACCACCGATACGGTTTTCACGTTTAATTTTAACACTCACGAGGCTGGCGGGTTGGCCCCTCTGGGGGTGAAGTGGGAGGAACGGCCCGCCGGCAAGCGGGGCTGAACCCGTTTACCGGTAAACCAACGTGGTCACGCTGCTGAGCGGAAACACGATTGGTCCCGCCCCGAGCAGTCCCAAGGGAGCTAAATCCTCCGAGGCCGAGGTGCGCCAAGCTTCGGGCTTGGTCCCCACGCCGCGAATCTCGGCGCTTCTATCCTGGCCCGAGGCGTTGACAACGACGACCGCAAGGCTGCCGTCGGTGTTGCGGAAGGCACTGGCCCGCAACTTGGGCACCACGTCGGGGCCGGCTTCTAGGTTGACGGCCCCCGGCCTTACAAAGCGGGACCATTGACCGAGCACGGAGAGCTTTTTGGTCGGCTCAAAGGTGTGAGCCTGGGTGTCAACATAGACCAACCCGTCGGCCCAGTCGTACTTCGAGGCGGCAATCCAGTATTGCCAAGAACTGACGTGGGCGAGGGTCAGGTCAGCATGAACGGTAAGTGCCAAGGCAAGCCCGGCCTTCATGCTCAGGTCTTTGCCGGATCGCATTTCGGTCCACTCGGACATCCATAGTTGGGTTCCGGGAGCTTTTTGGCTCAGGTAACGGACGAAATCGAGACGGTCGTTGTCTTGGGACCAGTAGGAATGGACGGAATAGGGGCCCAGCGCCAACCAAAGCGCAGGGTCACTTTGAAGGGCTGTGAGGTATTCGGCGTTGTGGGCAACATCCCATTGGCCCGATTCGATGGGCGAAAGCTTAACTTCCAAGCCGCGAGCCTGAAACTCTGCATTTACGGCCTGCAGGGTTGCCAGGGCTTCAGAAGGCGAGTAGTGCGAGCCTTCCTGCCCGTTGGAGAGTTGCCAGTCCCACTGAGGTTCGTTAAACGGGCTGACGGCAACCACCGGCCAGCGTCGCTGCAGCTCTTGCGTGGCCTGAGCAAGGAAGCGGGCAAAGACGGGCCGTTGCTCCGGCGCCAGATTGGACTTATTCTTATTTCCGGTGGCGGTTAAGGTAATGGTGAGCGGGGCTGGCGGAGAATTGGCGAACACCACCACCCGGGCACCGCGCTTGACGGCACCGTCGATGACGTCCAGAGCGCTTTGGTCCACCGACCAGTCGAGGGTGCCATCGGTTCGGTAGGGGGTTTCGGCTTCCCGCCACGGATCGGCCAGCTTTGGACCGGCCTTCCCTGCTCCGAGGTTGTAGCGCACCAAGGTGAGTCCTATGCCATGCACAGGATCGAACAGGGCGTCGAGCAGGGCGTTGCGGTCGGCTTCTGGCCAGGTGCCTACCTCTGTTGCCCACCAGGCGGCAGAGGCTCCAAAGTGCTCTAGCCTCTGGTGTTCCTGCTGGGTTTGCACCGTGATTGACAGGGTTTGAGGCGTAAAAAGCGCGAGGAACCAGGCGAAGATGAGATCCATGGGGGCCTCCGGCTTCCAAAGTAGTGGTTTTAGGACCAGGATAATAGAGTTTATTGAAGGAGTGGGCTTATGCTGAAACCTATGTACGATTGGGAAAACCCGGAACTTACCGGAAGAAACCGCGTGGAACCCCGCGCGTTGCTCAAGGCTTGGCCGTCTGCGGACGAACGGGCCCATCTGCTCAACGGGCAGTGGGATTTTGCACTGTTTCCTTCGCCGCTGGCGTTGCCGAGTCCTGAGGACGCAGTGGCCTGGGGCAGCATCCGGGTTCCCGGGGTATGGCAACTGCAGGGCCATGGTGCTCCCCATTACACCAATGTGCAGTACCCCTTTCCCGTGGACCCACCCCATGTTCCCACCGAGAACGCAGTGGGCGTCTACCGCCGCGTGGTCCATGTTCCTGACGCTTGGAAGGGAAAGCCCCTCCGTCTGCGCTTCGAGGGCGTCGATTCCACGTTTTACGTGTTAGTAGACGGCAAGGAGGTTGGTTTCAGCAAGGGAAGCCGCTTGGTCCATGAGTTCGACGTGCCGCGTGGGGGACAGTCCTTCGAATTACAAGTGCGAGTGATTCGCTGGAGCGACGCTAGCTACCTCGAAGACCAGGACCAATGGTGGATGTCGGGCATCTTTCGCGACGTTTGGCTGCTATCTGTCCCCGAAGTGGAAGTGTTTGATGCGTTCATCCACGCCGGATTCGAACCCTCCACCGGCTCAGGGAACCTTTCCATCGAGCCTGTCCTCCGGTCGTCAGGAGCCCTGCCGGCAGGTAGTCTCGAAGCCGAGCTCAGCGACCACCATGGGAAGGTGGTTTGGAAGGCAAAAACCACGCTGGCATCGCCTAAGCTAGGCGGCGTCCTGCCCCAAGTTCAACCATGGAACGCCGAGTTTCCGCACCTGTATAATCTGCTGCTCAAGGTGACCGATGCTTCGGGAACGTTGGTGTCGGCGGTAACTGAAAGGGTAGGCTTTCGATCGATCACCCGCGGCAAGCACGCCTTCTTTGTCAATGGCGTGCGCATCATGATCAAAGGAACCAACCGCCACGACAACCACCCCAGGTTGGGCCGCGTTACCCCGAGGGAGGAGCTGCGACGCGACCTCTTGATCATGAAGGCCCACAACCTCAACGCGGTGCGCACCAGTCACTACCCGAACGATCGTCATCTGTTCGACCTCTGCGACGAGCTAGGGCTCTACGTCATGGCCGAATGCGACCTTGAAACCCACGGCTTCAGCTACGATGAGGGCAAGAACCCCAGCGAATGGCCTCAGTACGAAAAAGCCTACGTCGACCGCATGCAACGCTTGGTCGAGGCCAACAAGAACCACCCCTCCATCCTTTTTTGGTCACTAGGCAACGAGAGCAGTTTCGGTGTCAACCACGAGGCGATGGCGCGCTTTACCCGGGCGCGCGACCCCGAGCGGCTCCTGCATTACGAAGGCGCAACCGCCCGCATGCTCGACCTGCAGGCCTTAAAGAAAGACTACAGTCGGGAGGCTGCCAGCGTCGATGTGATCAGCCGCATGTACCCGACTCCCGAACGATGGAAGAAAGAAGCTGACGCCGACACCACCGGCAAGCCCTACATCTTGTGCGAGTACGCGCACGCCATGGGCAATGGGCCGGGGGTCTTTACCGAGTATTGGAACCTCTTTTGGAGCCACAAGCGCATGCAGGGTGGCTTTGTCTGGGAATGGGCCGACCACGGCATGGAGCGTCATACCGACGGGAAAAAGTGGTGGGCCTACGGTGGGGATTTCGGGGACGAGCCCAACGACGGCAACTTCGTATGCGACGGGCTCGTTTTCGCCGACCGTACCCCAAGCCCAGGCTTGCTGGAGTATAAGGCCCAAATAGCTCCCGTGCACTGGAAAGCTGTGGACGCGGCTGCCGGTAAGTTCACCCTCACCAACCGTCACGACTTCGCCACTCTGGAAGCCTTCAGCCTTGAGTGGGCTTTGCTGGTTGACGGCGTTCAGCACGCCGGTACCCGAATGGAGGCCCCCAAGGTGGCTGCCGGCAGCCGAAAAACCTTCACGATTGCTGGTTGGGCCGAGGCATTGGCCTCGCTGCCCGCCGGCGAGCTCACGGGCCGACTCTCTTTCCACAGCAAGGCCGACACCGCTTGGGCCTTGGCTGGTCATGAGATAGGAACGACCGATGTAGCTCTTGGTGTTCGTTCTGCGCCGGCTAGGGCCCACCCTGCACCCTTGTGGGGACAGGCCCCACGTGCTAGCGAAACCTCGACCAGCTTCACCTGGGCCTTCGGCGAAAACCTGGTGGTGGTGAACAAACTCACCGGTCGAATGTCGTGGAGCCTCGCGGGGGTTCCTGTGGTGAATCAGGGTCCCCGCCTGAACCTGTGGCGAGCGCAAATCGACAACGACTGGGTGTTTGGCCGGACCGAGAGCTTTACCAAAATCTGGCAGGCTGCCCGCTACCACCTGCTTCAGCACCGCATCGATTCTGTTACCCTTGAAACCACTGGGAAGAGTTCCGAACTGGTGGTGCGCGCCTGGGTGGCCCCGACTTCGCTTACCACAGGGTTCGCGACCGAGTACCGCTACCGACTTGTCGGTGGTCAGGCCCTGGAACTGACGGTGAGCGTAACCCCCCGGGGCGAGGGACCCCACCTGCCCCGACTGGGGGTAGAGTTGACTTTGCCGGTGGCCTACGACCGGGCCCGCTGGTTTGGTCTCGGTCCCGGTGAAAGCTACGTCGATAGCCACCGGGCGGTCCACACCGGCGTTTTTGAGGCCGGGCTTGAGGGTCTTCATACCGACTATGCCCTACCGCAGGAAAACGGAAACCGCTACGATACTCGTTGGGTGGGCCTTTCCGACGACCGCGGAACCGGGCTCTGGGTGACGGGCAAGGCAGGTTTCGGCTTCGGCGCGCACCCCTACAGCGTGGCCGACCTCGATGCCGCCCGCCACGTGCACGAGCTGCCCCGCCGCGACGAAGTCACCCTGACCCTCGATCATCTTCAGTGTGGCCTGGGAAGCGGGAGTTGTGGCCCCCTGACCTTTGACCCGTATCGAATTGCGTTGGCACCCTACCAGTTTACTTTCCTGATGGTTGCGCATTCCCGGCAGCAGTTCGCCCCCGAGGATTTGTACCGGAGATTCCGGTATCCCCGCGAGGTGACGTGAAACGATTCCCGCTCTGGTTGGGCCCCGGGGCGGTGGTCACCCTCGTGCTGGTGGTCGCTGCCTTAATGTTTCTCCTAGCCCACCGGGCGGCCTATCAGGGCTCCAATGGCTTCTGGGTATGGGAAATGCTGGCCCATGGGCTGCTTCTGATTTTGGCAGTTCTGAGCGTCGTTGTTTCCGACCGGCATGTTGCGTTTTCTTTAGTTGCTACTCAAGCCATGCTGGTCTTTCTTTCGAGTCTTTCTGAGCCGGAGTTTTTGCCGGCGCGCTACCTCTTGTTTGGGTCCTTGATGGTCCAAACGGGAACTTTGTTGCCCGTCACCTGGAGACTCCCCGTGGGTTTGGTGATCTGCTTGGAGTTTGTCACGATTCAACACCTCATTGAGGGGATGACCAAACCTGAACCTGAGACGACCGTCACCGGACTCATTGTCCTCATGTTGCTGCTGACGGGTTTTTTGGCCCACGCTCTGCAAAGTGGCCGCACGGCTTTGGCCGAGGTGTCGGAACGCAACGACCAGCTGCATGCCTCGGTGCTTCAGCTTACCAGCGCCAACACCGAGTTCCTCGAGCAGGCGAACACGGCCAGCGAGGAGTCGGCGGCCTCGGAACGCCATCGCATCACCCGCGATCTCCATGATGTGGTTGGGCAGACGCTCACCAACATCATCATGATGACCGACGCCAGCCTCCACAGGAAGGTCGATGAGCCGGAAGAAACCTTGAAACTCCTGCGCTGGATTCGCTCGCAGGCCAAAGATGGCTTGGAGCAAACCCGAGGCGTACTCTACGAGTTGCGGGCACTGCGGAATCAGCGCCTGCGCGGGCTGAAGTTCATCAAGAAGCTCGTAGACACGTTCAGCCGCCTTTCGGGTATCGAGACAAACGTCGAGTGGGGCAATCTTCCGTGGACTTTTGACCCTGCACAGGAAATTGCGGTGTATCATCTGGTGCAAGGCTCCCTCTCTAACGCCTTTCGCCATGGCCAGGCTTCTCGCATCGACATCCACTTTCAGGCCGAAAACGGTGTTTTGTCGATCATGGTTCGCGATAACGGGCGCGGTGGCTCGGATGCTACTCCGGGAATAGGGCAGCGTGGAATGGAAGAGCGCATCGCCCCTTGGGGTGGCACAGTGAACTTCCGCAACGAGACTTACGGCTACATGGTCACTGCGACATTGCAGCTCAAGGAGGAAACTTCTGGATCCCTTTCGGATACTCATAGTTGATGACCAGAAGCTGTTCGCTGTCAGCTTGTCGGGCATACTTTCCAGCCTGAGCGATGGCCTTCTCGCCGACCTCAAAATTGCAGGGACCGGTGAGGAGGCCCTGGATCTGATGGCCCGCTTTCAGCCCGATTTGGTGCTCTTAGATATCTTTATGCCCGGTATGGGTGGCCTGGAGACCCTGAAGCTGCTGCGCTGGGCCCATCCGGGCGTGAAAGTGATTATGCTGACCACCTTTGGCTACGACACCTACGTCAAGGAAGCCGTTGCCGGAGGTGCCTCCGGTTACCTGCTCAAAGACACCACTCCCGAGGAAGTTTGGTCGTCTATCCTCACCGTGATGGGCGGGCAAACCGTACTCAGCCAATCGGTGGTCGAGACCCTTTCCGGCCGGCCTCGCGCTTCGGACTACCCCAGGTCGCTTACCCCGCCTTGGTTTACTCAGCTTTCCGAAAAAGAGCGCAAAATTCTTTTGTTGATTTCCAAGGGCCTGAGCAACGAGCAGATCGCCGAACGGCTAAACTTGGGCAAACACACCATCCGCAACTACGTCAGTGCCCTGTACGAGAAAATTGAGGCCAAAGACCGCTTCGGCGCCATACGCATCGCCATCGAAGCCCAAATCCACACCATGGTGCTGGAATAAACTCCGGGAGCTCGGCCCAAGCCGAACGCCGTGACATTTGTCATCGAACTGATGACAGGCTTCCCTATCGGGATTGTCACTTCGGGTCTAGGCTAAGTCAAAACCCATAGGAGGGTATATGAAGAGAACACTTTCGTTCGTTATGACGGTTGCTCTGTTGCTGAGCACCGCTGCACTCGGTTTCGCGGCTCCCAGCAAGGTCACCGTCTGGTGTTGGGACCCGAACTTCAACGGAGCTTCAATGAAAGCCGCTGCGGCCGTCTACAACAAGACGCACACCGACGTCACCATTGAAATCGTCGACATTCCCCAGCAGATCGAGGCTAAGATTGAGGCCGGTCTGCAGGCTGGTGGAAAGGGACTGCCCGATATCGCCCTGTTCCAAGACTTCATCATTGAGAAGTTCGTCCAGAACTACCCGAAGGCCTTTGTTGACCTGAAGGCCGCTGGAATCGACTATTCCCAGTTTGCTGCCTACAAGGTTGGTCCCATGACCGCCGGTAATTCTGTGTATGGTGTTCCCTTCGACACCGGTTCCACGGGTCTGTGGTTGCGCGCCGACTACATCAAGGCTGCCGGTCTTAACCCCGACAGCTACATGAAATCCATGAAGTGGTCGGAAGTCATCAAACTCGGTGAGACCGTCAAGGCCAAGACCGGAAAGCCCCTGATCACTTACCAGAGCGACAACTTCGACATGCTGCGCATCCTTGTTCAGTCTACCGGCGGTCAGTTCTTCAAGCCCGATGGCTCGTTGAACCTCCGTAGCGACGCGTTTAAGAAGTCGTTGGCCGCGTTCAAGGAAATGAACGACAAGGGAATGCTGTACCTTGCCGAAGGCTGGAGCAACTGGATCGACTCGATCAACAACGATCAGGCCGCTGGGTTCCTCAACGCCATCTGGATGGTCGGTACCATCAAGTCGAAGCCTGAGAACAAGGGCAAGTGGATGGTTGTTCCCACTCCGCTGATCGACGTGGCCGGGGCCAAGGCTGCCTCGAACAACGGTGGCTCGAGCTGGTACGTATTTAACTCGGCACCCAACAAAGCCGGAGCCATCGACTTCTTGAAGTCGGTCTGGGCCAGCAAGGATCCCGCCGCGCTAAGCTTCTACAACGACATCCTCAAGGGTCAGGGCGCCATGGGCACCTACATGCCTAGCCGCGCTGGTTCCAACTACACTGTCAAGGACGACTTCTTCTACAAGAACCAAGCCGTGTTTGCCGACTTCTCCAAGTGGATGGAGCAGGTTCCCGTGCTCAAGTACACCCCCAACTACAGCGCCATGCGCGACGCCGTCGCCAATGCAACGCTCAAGTACTTCCAGGGTAAGATCGCGAGCATCGATGATACCATCGCTGCTGCCGAGAAAGAATACAAGGAAGTGATGGGCAACTAAGGCCCTCCAAAGGAACCTGTTATGAATCGAAAAGGGGCATTTGCCCGATACCTAAACCGGAGCGGATGGCTCTTCGTGACGCCCGCTCTGGTCCTGTTCGGCGTCTTTATGCTCTACCCCATCCTGTCGTCGCTCTACTTGGTGACGCGCAAATGGCGGGGAATGACCGACTCGTTTGTCGGTTTGGGAAACTTCGTCCGCATGGCTCAGGACAACCAGTTCTGGCATGCGTTGGGCAACAATTTCCTTTTGATGATTCTGCAGGTTCCTTTGATGGTCATTTTGGCACTGGTCTTGGCGGTGGTTCTCAACCAGGGAATCCGCCGGGGCCGGGGCCTCGTTCGCCTCATGTTTTTTCTTCCCGCTGTCACCTCGCTCGTTGCCTACTCGATTCTGTTCCGTATTTTGTTGCAGACCAACGGAATGCTGAACAATCTGATGCTGAGCTTGGGGGTCATACAACAACCGATCGGTTGGCTCAACGACCCTTTTTGGGCTACCATAACGATGGTGATTGCTATCACGTGGCGCTGGACCGGGTACAACATGATTTTCTTCCTAGTCGGCCTGCAGAACATCGACCCTGAAATTTACGAAGCCGCCGAAGTCGACGGGGCCAGCAAGATCACCGTATTTTTCAAGATCACTCTCCCGCTTCTGGTTCCCGTCATTCTGTTTTCGGCGGTGACCAGTACCAGCGGAACCCTGCAACTGTTTGACGAGCCCAACATCCTGACCAACGGAGGCGGGCCGGCCAACGCGACGATGACGGCGGCCCTGTACATTTACCGGCAGGCTTTCGTCACGAACTCCGACTTCGGCTACGCCACCGCCATGTCCTACGTCATTGTCCTAATAGCCGGCATCCTGGCTATCGTCCAAATCCGCCTTCTCGGAGATCGCAAATGAGCGTCGTACGATCTCCCTTTACGCCCATCCGGTTGCTGATGTGGATTATTCTTGCCATTGGTTCGTTCGTTTGCGTATTTCCCTTCTACTGGATGGTGGTGGGCTCCACCTTGAACCCCAACGCTGTTATTCATGGCAATTTGCTTCCGGGGAACGAATTGTGGATCAACCTCGAAAAAGCTACCAAGAACTACAACCTGCCGTTGTTTTTCTGGAACTCCTTGTTCATCGCCTCCATCACGGTATTTTTGGGCGTCATGGTCAACGCTATGGCCGCCTTCGGCTTCGAAAAGTATCCCTCCAAAGCCCGAGAATGGTTCTTCGGAATCCTGCTCCTGACTCTCATCATTCCCCAGATTTCTATTGTCTTGCCGTTGTTCAAGCTCGTAGCGGGCTTTTTTGCTCCGATTGATATGCTCTTTGGGACCAGTTTTGGTGGCTTGCTCGACAGCTCTTGGGGCATCATCATGCCTTTCCTGATGTCGGCCTTCATCATTTTTTTCCTGCGACAAAACTTCAAAATGTTTCCCACCGAAATCGTGGAGGCTGCCCGGGTAGACGGAAGTGGCGAATGGCGGATTTTCCTGCAGATCGCCATGCCCTCCATGACCGCCAGCTTCGCCTCCGCGGCCATTCTGATGTTCATCGGCCAATGGAACAGTTACCTGTGGCCGCTGATGACCATACTCTCCGATGGAACCAAAACTCTTCCCATCGCTATGAGCTCCATGATGAACGCCTATACCATTGAATACGGCGGCCTGATGCTCATCGTCACCGTTTCTATGATTCCTGTGCTCGCTGTGTTTTTGGGACTTCAGCGCCAGTTCGTCGCCGGCTTAGTGGGCTCCATTAAGTAATCTGTTCGAGGACGAACTTACGCAAGGCAACGGCCACCCCATCTTGGGCATTGGTGGCCGTCAGCCAATCGGCCTTGGCCTTGAGGTCGGGCGAAGCGTTCCCCATGGCGATCGCGAAACCGGTGGCGGCAAACAGACTTTCGTCGTTCTGGCTATCGCCGATAGCCAGAGTCTCGTCGGCGGCAATACCTAAGTCAGCGAGAATTTCGGTGAGCGCGGCGCCTTTGCTAACGCCGGGCGCCATGAACTCCAGAAACTGCGGTGCTGTCCGGACGCACTGGAGCCTTGAACCAACCATGCGGGCAATTTCCGTGTCCGCCTCACCGGCCGCGAGAACTGTCACGATTTTTACAGGATCGACGATGGAAGACAGTTGGTCGCTCCGGTAGCGCTCAACCTCTGGTTCACCGAGAGTTCGCAGGAGTTCCCTGCCCTCGCTGATTTGCGGAGCCAGGATGCTATGGGGAGTGAAGACCATGGCATCCAAGCCCTTGGCGTTCAGACAGTCGAGCCCAAACTGCACTTGTGCAACGCTTAAGGTGTGCTTGTGTCGGAACACCCCTTCGAGGTCGAAAGCCACCCCTCCGTTGAGCCCGATGTGCTCGCCATTGAGGCCCAGTTCGCGGGCAAACGGTAGAATTGACGCCGGCAGGCGTCCGCTGGCAAGAACAACGAAGACGCCAACAGCCGTGAGTTCGCGGATGATGCTCTTCGTGCCGGCACTGAGTTGATGTTCCGGATTAAGGGTAGTGCCGTCTAAGTCGAGAGCGACGAGGCGAACCGGGCGTGAAGGGCGCAATTTTGGCATGAAATCTCCCAGAAAACCATCCTAGCCCGGAGAGGGGTTTCTCGCTATACTCTTGCGGTCGGCGTCGAAGTTGCCGACAAGGAGTCCCCCATGAAAATTGCGCCCAACACGGTTGCCACCATTCATTACACACTCAGTGATGCCAAAGGGGAGCTTATCGAGTCCTCGCGGCAGGAAGAGGGAGAACCTCTGGTCTATATCCATGGCACGGGCAACCTTATTTCCGGACTCGAGGATAAACTCACGGGAAAGTCTAAGGGCGACAAGCTTATCGTTGCGGTGAAGGCCGAGGATGCCTACGGCCAGCGGGATGAAAGCTTGATTGAAACCGTGGAGAAAAGCGAGTTTGACGACACCGAAGAACTCAACGAAGGCAAAGAGTTTCAGTATGACGATGAAGACGGCAACATTTTCCACGTCCGCATTGTTAAGATCGACGGCGATAGTGTGACCGTCGACGGCAACCATCCGTTGGCTGGAAAAGACCTGTCCTTTGACGTCGAAGTGATCGACGTTCGCGTAGCTACCAAAGAGGAACTGGAGCATGGCCATGTGCATGGCGAGCACGGCCACCAGCACTAATTCTTGAGAAAGTCCGCCTACTGGCAGCTCTCGGGCTTAATGTTCTTCCAGCTCATGTTTCTCGGTTCTTTCGGGCCCGTGATAGGAACTTACCTCAAAGACACCTTGCATTTCACTGGGGCTGAAGTTGGCCTAACCCTCACCGTGTACCAGCTTTGCAGCCTGGCCTCGCCGCTGCTGGCGGCGTTCATCGTCGACAGGGTGATTTCTGCTCGGTTGCTCTATGCAGCGCTGCAAGTCTGTCTTGGTTTCATGGCGTTTTTCTTGGGCGGGGTGCATGAGTTTGTCCCGTTTCTGTTGTTGTTTGGCCTGTTTGCGCTCTTTGTAGGCCCCACTTACGGGCTGGTGAATGCGCTTTCTTTTTCACGCATGCCAGACAGGAGAAAAAACTACGGTTTGGTGAGACTGTGGGGGACAGTTGGATGGATCCTCACGGGCCTTGGAATGGGGCTGATCTGGCTGATTCCTGGCTCCAACATGAACTGGTTCTTTTTCGTGACCGGTTGCAGCAGTCTGGCGGCAGCCGCAGTGACCGCTATCTTGCCCCATGTGCCTTTGGAGCCACAAAAAGGAAGGTTTGAGCTGATTCCCAGGGCCGCCTTCCGCGTGTTGCGTCAGCCAAGCATGATCAAGTTCGGAATACTTTGGTTCGTCAGCGGAATCCTCGACCGTTTCTACTACATTGCCACTGCTGCTTACCTAACCTCGCTGGGGTTCGCTGCCAGCCAAATCATGCCCATCATGACGTTGGGGCAATTTACCGAGGCGGGCCTTTTACTTCTCACGGGGCCGGCCCTTCGGCGACTCGGTCTGCGCAATGTGCTGCTCCTTGGCTTGGGCATGCAACTGTTGCGTTTTGTGTTGTTCTGGTCGAACCTGGGGCCCGTATTCCTTCTGTTGGCCCTTGCCAGCCATGGCTTTGTCTTCGCCTTCTTTTTTGCGGTGGGCACCATTTTTGTGGACGGCCACACGGAACCGGACAACCGAGCAGGAGTCCATCAGCTCACAAGTCTAATTTTCTTCGGAAGTTCGTCCGTGGTAGGGGCCCTGCTCACGGGCTTCGCCTTCGATTGGTTTGCCACGGGCGGGGTGGTCGACTACAAGCTCTACTACCTGCTTCCCATCGGGCTAGCAGTCCTCAACTTGATACTGGCTCCCCTGTTTTTCCGGCGCTCCGACCCTGTTCCGGGCCAGGCTAATCCCTGATCAAGCTTGAAAGTATGCCCCGCTTCTTGTAGCTTAAGGCGGGGAGGGGTTCATGGTCGATATTCTGTTGAAGGGTGGACCGGTGCTTTGGCTCATCCTTGCTCTGGTGGTTCCTGTCTTGGCCGTCGTTGTCGACCGCCTGCTCTACTTCCAAAGAATCCGCACCGATGAAGACAAACTACTTGCCAGGGTCAAAGCAGCCATCGAAAAGGGCCGGCACGACGAAGCTCTTGCCATTTGCGACACCAACGAGGCGCCCTTAGGCGCCTTGATACGAGCCGGCATCGACAACCGCACCCTTCCTGAGTCGGAACTTCGCGAGGTAGTGCGCGAGGCGGCCGTGCGCGAGTTGCCCCGTGTGGAAGCGGGCATTGCGGCCGTGGGCACCATTGGAAATATTGCCCCTTTGTTGGGGCTCCTAGGAACCGTATCGGGCATCATCAATTCCTTCAATGTGCTCGGTGATTTTGGGGCCGCCAGCGACCCGTCAGTTTTGGCTAAGGGCATTGCCGAAGCCTTGATCACCACGGCAGCGGGAATCATGTTGGCGGTGCCGAGCATGGTGGCCTACAGCTTTCTAGCTGGCACCGCCAACAAGGTCATCGGGGCGCTCGAAGGTCAGGCTGGCGATTTGGTGCGCATCCTCAAGAGGCGCGGGTGAGAGTCCCGCTTCCCCGCCGGCTCGGCCCCCCGGGTGCCCCCAACCTGACGCCCCTGATCGACGTGGTGCTCATGATTGTCATTTTCTTTCTGGTGGCCACCGTGTTCCGCGTTGGTCCGGGGTTAGCGCTCGACCTACCGAAGAGCACCACGGCAGCAAACGTGAGCCTCACCGAACTGCGCATCGTCGTCGCTAGCCCCACCGAAATCTGGTTTGGAAAAGTGCAGACCAATCTGGAGGGGCTTGCGGGCTTGGTGACCAAAGCCATCGAAGGAAAAGACCTCAAGAAGCTACGCGTGGTCGTGGAAGGGGGAAAAGACACGACCTACCAGTTGGTGGTAACGGTGCTCGATATTCTGCGGCGCAACAAAATCGAGGGGGTCAACCTTCTGACCAAGCTGACCCACACTACCCAATGAAAGTTTCTGAAGCGACTCAGGCGTGGGTGGATTGGCGAAACCGCCGAACTTTGCAACGAATCCTCATCAGCTGGGGAGTCAGCCTCGTGGCTCCGGCCTTGGTTCTCACCGTTGCGGCCTTGACGGGTACCCTGCTCCTTCTGGCCTGGGGCGACGACGGTCACACCATTTCGGTAAAACTGGGCAACCCAGACGGAGAGAACACTCCGCTTTCGGTCACCTCTCTGGCTGATCCAATGCTCAGTTTCCTGACCCAGCAGGCGGCGCAAAGCGCAGAGGTTGACCAATTGCCGGCCCCAATAGCCATCCCGAAAGCCGAAGCCAAACCGGTAAACGCAACTCCTGCTCAGTCCTTAACAAAGCCAACTGCGAAGCCTGCTGCCGATCCACCTGCACAAGCCGCCACCACCATTGTGAAAGGCGCAGAACATGGAAACACCACGCAGGCGGTTTTTGAGGGGAATCTAAGAGGCATCCGAGAAAACCTCCACCCGCTGATCTCGTTGTTCATGCCTTTGCCCAAGGCCCTCGACGCCGGCCTGCTCGATCACCTGCAACCCGATGCCCTCAACAGCGCTGACGATTTTCGCAAAATGCTGTTGGCCCTCTACGAGCTTTCCGGCACGCAATTGCGCCTCAAGGGTCAACCACCGGTGGTGGGACGGGACTACTACTGGGTTGTGCTTCTGAGGGCGGGCTTTGACGCCAACAAGGCGGATTACAAAACCGAACGCAAGCTGAACCCCATCACCTTGAGTTTCAAGCTGTCTGCGGCCACCGGGGGGGATATTCCCAAGCTCACCGACATCAAACTTGACAAGTCTTCGGGAGACGCCGAGATCGACAGCATTGTGAAAACGGTGTTTGAGCAGTACCGGTATTCCAACCCCTTAGGTGCTACTGTGGCCGGCAAGTTCACCTACGAGTTCTGAAGCCTCATCGCCTCAAGTACATCGGCAAGGTTCAGGCGGGAGTTCTCGTTGTTGGGTTGTACCTCCAAGGCCCGCTCAAAACGGGTTTTGGCCGTGTTCCAGTCCTCGCGCACAAAGGCGCACACGCCCCAGTTGTTCCAAGCGCGGGCAAGAGTTGGGTCGAGGCCCACGGCACGCTCATAGCATTTCTCGGCCGCGCTGAGGCGGCCGGCGTCGTCGTGGATAAGCCCAATCTCGTTCCAGGCCGTGGCGTCTTCTGGCTTTCCGGAACCCGGCGCTGCGCCTAAGGCTCCCACCGAGCTTTCGAACTTCTCCAAAGCCTGGGCGAGCTTGCCCTCTTGTTTAAGCAGCAGGCCCTCGTAATACAAATCCTTGTTCACCGGTACACCTCTATTCCCACTGGAACAGCCAGGCTGCAAGGCCAAAACAAGCGGCGGTGAACAAAGTCAGGAAAGCCAAATCAGGACCAAGTTGGGCGAGCCCCGCTCCTTCGAGCATGATGGCTCGGGCTGCCTGCAGAAAGTGGGTAATGGGGAGGGCCTGACTCACCCATTGCAAGGCGACAGGCGATCCCTCGAGGCTAAAAAAGATGCCCGAGAGGAGCAACATGGGCGAAGTAACCAGGTTAATAACCCCGTTGGCAAGCTCTTCGTTCTTAAAACGGGAGGCAAACACCAAGCCAAGAGCAATCATGCTCAAGGTGCCCAAAACCATCACCAGCAAGAGGTCAAGGTACGAGCCCTTCATCATGAAATGCAGGAAAAGGTTGGTCCCTTCGTACACAAAAATCGAAGTGAGGATGACAATGACAAACCGGCTGACCCCCTGAGCAAGGACAAACTCGAGCGCCGACACGGGGGTGGCTTTGAGGCGTTTGAGCACGCCGTTTTTGCGGTAGCGCACGATGACAAAGCCTATGCCGAACAGGCATCCGAACATCATATTCATGCCGATAACGCCAGGCACGAGTTGGTCAACGTAGCGGATAGGTTGCCCGGTCACCTGCTGTTCTGTGTAACTCTCCCCGCCCTCCTGCCGTGTGAGAAGCAGGCGTACCACAGAAGAGTTTTTCGATTCCTTGTTCACCCAGTAGGTTTTGGTGGCCGTGTCGATCACGGCATCGAGGCTGTGATGACGCAATTTATCTAGCACCGAATCTGCCTTTGTTTCGGCAGTGTAGGTGAGAAACTGCACCTGCTCGGTTTTCAGAAAGGCCAGTGACGGGTCTCCCGCTCCCAGCACGCCCACTTTAAAAAGGGACGAACTACCGTTGAAGGCAAACGCGAAGCCAAAAACCAACACGAGAGGGAAAAGTAGGCTCCAATAAAAACTGCCGCGGTCACGGACATACTCCATGGTGCGGGCTTTGAACATAGCGATAAAGGGTTTCATGGGTTTCCTCAGACTCGCAGGGACGAGCCGGTCAGTTTGATAAAAAGGTCTTCCAAATCGGGTTTATGGATGCTCAGGCCCTCGAGGTTCACCCCGCGACCGAGTAGTTCTTTGAGGGTAAGGTCAAGGTTGGCCGACTGAATTTCCTCTGCGGCCGCCGAGTCTGTGGCCGGGACCCGCACCAAAGCGCCCTCAAAATGCTTATGAAGCAGCTTGTGGGGCTCGTCGAGCTCAAGAATCTTGCCGTGGTCCATGATGGCAATCAGGTCGCACAGCTGTTCTGCCTCGTCCATGTAGTGGGTGGTTAGCACGATGGTGGTGCCCTCGGCTTTGATCTTTCCGATAAGGTCCCAAAAGTTGCGTCGGGCTTGGGGGTCGAGGCCTGTGGTGGGCTCGTCCAAGAAAACGATTTCCGGCCGGCTGACAATGGCGAGGGCCAGAAGCATGCGCTGACGCTGGCCTCCTGAGAGTTTTTGGTTGTCGCGCTTGAGAATGTCATCGAGCGAACAAATCTCGATGATCTGTTCCATGGAGCGCGGGTTGGGGTAAAACGACCGGAACAGCTCAAGGGTTTCTTTGACGGTGATGAACTCAGGAAGAGACGTGCTCTGAAACTGGATACCAACTTTCTTGCGGAAGTCCTCGCCCACGGGGTGGCCCTGGAAGATCACCTTTCCCTCGGTTGGGGTCACAATACCTTCCATCATCTCGATAGTGGTGGTTTTTCCGGCACCGTTGGGGCCTAGCAGGCCGAAACAGACGCCTTGGGGAATCTCGAAAGTGACGCCGTCTACGGCGTGAACCGGGCCGTAGCGCTTTTTCAAGCCTTCGACGCGCATGATGGGAATTGCTGTCATGGCGATTAAAGTACCTCAGCCAACAAGGCTGGGCAAGCCGATACTCAGAAGTATGAACACTTCCCGGCCGCTCGGTCAGGTGGGCCTCCTGCTTTTCGCAGCGCTTCTCACCTCGTGCACACAAAACTTCTTCAACGAACGCTTTTCCATGAGCACTAGCTACTACTTTCCCGATGGGAACCTGTACGCCTTCGCCTCCGCCGCGGCCGAGGGAAAGCTCGAGGTGATGGATCAATTGCTTCAGAGACAAAAAGTGGAAGTGGACCAACGGGGTCGGGAAGGCCTTACGGCTCTGGCCTGGGCTGTGGGCGCCAAAAGCCTGGTAGGCGTGGACTGGTTGCTGCGTCATGGGGCGCAGACCGACCGGGCTTTTTACGGAGCGATGACAGCGCTCACAGTAGCTGTTACGCTGGATGAAGCCGACATCGTTGCCCGCCTGCTCAAAGCAGGAGCCGACCCCAACTTTGAGGTGGAGGGCAACGGAAGTCCACTCTCGAAAGCTGTACGCTACGCCAGCGCCCCGGTAGTGAACTTACTTCTCGAGGCCAACGCCCGTGCCGACGGCATTAACGGCGAGGAGGGCCGCCCGCTGGTGTATGCCCTTTCGCTCAACAAATACGACAACGCTTTGGCGCTGCTTGAGCACAAGGCCGACCCCCGCTTCCTGCCCAATATGGAACTCTGGATTACCAACTGGATGGACAAGATGCAGGGAAAATACTCCGGGGATCCAGCCTTTCAAAAGGTCCACGAACTTCTGATCAAGGCTGGATTCAAGCTCAAGGTCTGACCGACAGCCGCCGGGGCGCAAGTTGACCATTGCTCTTGAGAACCGTATTCTGATTCCTACTAGGGTTTCTCCCCTCGAAGTTGCAGAGCGGTTCGCCGTAAGGATACGGCTCATTCCCACCTAGTCCCTGAGTTCCTGCTTCCGCCCAACCCAAGTCCACAACTGAGGCAACGGCATGGCCGAGCGAGTGTCTCGGACGCACAATTCCTGCAAACCGACAAACCCTGCCGTCTCAAGGAGTCTCGCC
>Ga0114970_10000779_pt1 | contig 24037 bp, 24 predicted proteins | sample M_140205_XF_Meta_FD_87030 | JGI IMG/M metagenome (GOLD analysis project Ga0114970, IMG submission 87030) | Freshwater microbial communities from Lake Montjoie, Canada to study carbon cycling - M_140205_XF_MetaG | ecosystem: Environmental > Aquatic > Freshwater > Lake | place: Lake Montjoie...
CGCACCGCGCCTTCGTCGTCCACGGCGCAGGCGGCATCGACGAGCTGTCACCGACCGGCCCGAGCCTCGTCGCCGAGGTGCAGGACGGCGCGGTACGCGAGTACACCGTCGACCCGGCCGAGCTGGGGCTTCCGCCCGCCCACATCGACGAGCTGGCCGGTGGCAGCGCCACCGAGAACGCCGCCGCGATCCGCGCGATCTTCGCCGGCGAGGGCAAGGACGGCGCTCCCGCGCCCGGAACGCCCGGCGCCACGCCGTTCGCCACCCGTGGCGCGCGCAGCGCGATCCTGCTCAACGCGTCCGCCGCGCTCACCGCGGCCGGCCACGCCGCCGACCTGCGCGAGGGCCTCGACCTCGCCACCCGCACCCTCGACTCTGGCGCAGCCGCCGACCGGCTCGACGCCCTCGTCCACTTCTCCCAGCAGGAGGTCACCGCCTAGTGGCACGGTTCCGCGACGCACTCGCCCGCCCCGGGCTCCAGGCCATCGCCGAGGTCAAGCGGCGCTCTCCCTCGATGGGCGCCCTCCGCCCCGGCGCCGATCCCGCCGAGCTGGCCGCGCGCTTCGCCGCCGCTGGCGCCGCCGCGATCAGCGTGCTCGTCGACGCCCGCTTCGACGGCACCATCGACGACCTGCGTGCCGCGCGCGCCGCGACCGATGCGCCGCTGCTCGGCAAGGGCTTCTTCACCAGCGAGGAGCAGATCCTCGAGCTGAAGCAGGCAGGCGCCGACGCGATCCTGCTGCTGCTGCGCGACCTCGATGACGCCCAGGCCGCCCACCTGCAGGACTACGCCCGCTCGCTCGGGCTGGATGCCCTGGTCGAGGCGCACGACGCCGAGGAGGTCGAGCGCGGGCTGCGTCTCAACCCCGACATGTTCGGCATTAACTGCCGCAACCTCACCACCTTCGAGCTCGACCGCGGCGAGCAGCTGCGGCTGCTGGCGCTGGTTCCGGCCCGAGCGGGCCGCGTGCTGATCGCCGAGAGCGGCGTGCACACCCGCGCGCAGGGTGCCGCGACCGAGCTGTGCGGCGCCGACGCGATCCTCTGCGGCACCGCTCTGATGCAGGCGGCCGACCCGGCGGCGAAGCTGAAGGAGCTGCTGTCCCGGCCGCTCGTCAAGGTCTGCGGGCTGACGCGCGAGGAGGACGTCGCTGCCGCCGTCGAGGCGGGTGCTGACCTACTCGGCTTCGTGCTCGCCGAGGGCAGCCCGCGTCGCGCCCCCTCCGTCCTGACGACGCCCGACGGCGTGCTGTCGGTGGCGGTGTGGGTAGGCAATGCAGGCCCCAGCGGCGCCGACCTCGACCAGGTGCACGAGGCGCCGGGCGGCGGCGAGACCGTCCGCGGCCGCGGCGCGCAGCTGCTGCGTCGCGACGGCACCGCGGTCGCCCGCGTGCTTGACCTCCCCTGGGAGGGCAGCGATCCGCAACACTGGGAGAACGCCGCCAGGGCAGCGCGCGCAGAGCGCGTGGTGCTGGCCGGCGGCCTCGGCCCCGACAACGTCCGCGCCGCGATCGACGCCGTCCGCCCCTGGGCCGTCGATGCAGCACGCAGCCTGGAGTCCGCTCCCGGCATCAAGGATCACGACCTCGTCCGCTCGTTCGTGGAGGCAGCACGATGACAACGCTCGACGCAGAAACCCGGCGCACCTACGGCGGCTACGGCGGCCGCTACGTCCCCGAGACGCTGATCCCGGCGCTCGATGAGCTCGAGGCCGGCTGGGCCGCCGCCAGGATCGACCCGGCCTTCATCGCCGAGCTCCACTACCTGCTGACGACGTACGCCGGACGCCCGACGCCGCTCACCCTCGCCGAGCGGTTCGCCCCCGGCAAGCGCGTCTACCTCAAGCGTGAGGATCTCCTGCACACCGGCGCGCACAAGATCAACAACGCGCTCGGCCAGGCGGTGCTGGCGCGCCGGCTCGGCAAGCAGCGGATCGTCGCCGAGACCGGGGCCGGCCAGCACGGCGTGGCCGCGGCCACCGTGTGCGCCCGCTTCGGGCTGGAGTGCATCGTCTACATGGGCAGCGAGGACATGCGCCGCCAGCGGCCCAACGTCGAGCGCATGAAGCTGATGGGCGCCGAGGTGCGGCCGGTCGAGTTCGGCACCAAGACGCTCAAGGAGGCGACCTCCGAGGCGATCCGCGACTGGATCACCAACGTCGAGACGACCCACTACATGATCGGCTCGTGCGTCGGCCCGGCGCCGTACCCGGAGATCGTGGCCGAGCTGCAGTCGGTGATCGGCCGCGAGGCGCGCGAGCAGCTGCTGGCTGCCGAGGGCAAGCTGCCCGAGACCGTGATCGCCTGCGTCGGTGGCGGCTCGAACGCGATCGGCATGTTCCGCGGCTTCGTCGACGACCCCGGCGTCAAGCTGATCGGCGTCGAGGCGGCGGGCGCCGCGAGCCTCGGCTCCGGGCGCGCCGGCGTGCTGCACGGCTCCCGCTCGTCGATCCTCTCCGACAGCGACGGCCAGATCGCCGATGCGCACTCGATCTCGGCCGGGCTCGACTACCCCGGCGTCGGCCCGGAGCACGCCTACCTGCGCGACATCAAGCGCGCCGTGTACCTGCCCTGCACCGACGACGAGGCGCTCGCGGCCGTCCAGCGGCTCGCCCGCACCGAGGGCATCATCCCGGCGCTCGAGACGGCTCACGCCCTCGCCCGCGTCACCGACTGCGAGTCGGACTACATCGCCGTCTGCCTGTCGGGCCGCGGCGACAAGGACATGCAGACCCTGATCGAGAGGCTGGGCCAGTGACCGCCGCGAAGAAGCTCGTGATCTACCTGATGGCCGAGCCCGGCACGCCCGAGCTGGCCGCAGCCGCGGTGCGCGGCGGCGCCGACATCGTCGAGCTGGGCTTCCCGTTCAGCGACCCGCTGGCCGACGGCCCGGTGATCCGCCTCGCCGGCGAGCGCGCCCTCAAGGCCGGCATGCGCACCAGGGAGTGCCTGGAGTGCCTCGCCCGCACGCGCGAGCTCGTCGGGCCGGCTGTCCCGCTCGTGCCGATGACCTACGCGGCGATCCTCGAGGCCTACGGCTACGACCGCTTCAACACGGACGCGCGCGCAGCCGGCATGACCTCGCTGATCGTGGCCGACCTCCCGGCCGACGAGCGCCAGGACGTGAAGCGCGTCCAGCTGGTCGCCCCGACCTCCACCGACGAGCGCATCCGGCTCGCCGCCGAGCAGACGGACGGCTGGCTCTACCTCGTGACGCTGACCGGCACGACGGGCGCCCGTACCGCGGTGTCGAGCCAGCTGGACGGCCTGGTGGAGCGCGCGCGCGCCATCACCGGCCTGCCGCTGTACGCCGGGTTCGGCATCTCGACGCCGGAGCACGCGGCGGCTGCCGCCGCGCAGGCCGACGGCATCGTCGTCGGCTCCCGCGCGATCCAGGTCGCCGACGAGGGCGGCGCCCCGGCGCTCGAGGCCTACGTGGCCAGCCTGCGCGCCGCGCTCGACGCGCTCTAGCACCCTCCTGGCAGACGGGCGGGTCGCCGGCTAGCGGCCGAGCGGCTCGCCCGTGATGCCGTCGATCAGCTCGCGGCGGCGCACGCCGTCAGGCCGCTCCAGGTCGGCGGCGAACACCGGGACGTAGACGACCGAGAGCGAGCGCACCTGCGCCTCCGGCACGAGCGCCTCGACGGCCCGCACGACGGCGGCCTGGCTCAGCGCCGCCCCGTGGATCAGCCGCGGCTCGATCGCCAGCGGCTCCGCAGCGAACGCGACGCTGACGGCCCGGAAGCCGGCGTGCACCGGCACGAGGCCTGTCACGCGGTAGCGGCCGTGCAGCTCCTCCACCTGCTCGACGACGCGCTTGGCGACGAGGCTCGCCAGCAGCTGCTGCGCCTTCGCCGGCCGCCAGCCACGGGCAAGCAGGTCGTCCTTGCTGAAGTCGGCGTCGCGCAGCGCCTTCACGGCCGCGCACTCGTCCTCCCCGAGGTCGGGCAGCACGTGCCCGGTGTCGGCGATGCGGCCATCCGTGGCGACCGTCACCAGTGCGCCGGTGCGCGCATCGATGCTGAGGCGGACCGGCACGATGGTGCGCACCTGCGCGCGGGCGCGCAGCCCTCGCCGCTCATCGGTGTAGGCAGCGGCGTCGACATCCAGCTCGTAGAAGGGACGGTGCTCGAGCGTCACCTCGCCCACCTGCTCCTCGACCTTGCCGACCCCCAGGAAGCCGCCTCTGCGCCCGCGCGCAACCTCGTCCTCGACGGCGGCGCGCACCTCCGCCAGGCTAAAGCGCGGCGCCACCGCCAGCAGGCCCGGCGCGCCGAGCCCGACCGCCGTACCCGCCGCGGCCCCACCCGCCGCTCCCGCCAGCGCAACCTCCCCGAGCAGGCGCGACACGCGGTCGCGATCCCACAGGTCGACGTTGCGCCCCTCCGCCATCAGCAACGCGCCCGAGGTGAAGCCGCTCGTCGTGGCGAGCACGCCGCGGTCGGCGCCGAGGTCGTCCACGATCTGCTGCAGCTTCAGCAGCGCATCCTTGTCCACTGGCTGCTCGTGCGCTTTTGCCTCGACGATGACGCGGATCACCTGGAGCGGCGTCACCAGCTCGGCGTAGACATCCACCTGGTGCTCGGCCCCCGAGCGGCCGGCCAGGCGCACGTCGTGCAGCGCGCGGTAGCCGTGCGCCTCGAACAGCGCATGCAGCTGCAGCTCGAACGCGATGCCCCGGTCGAGCGGCGTCGCCATCAGACCTTCAGGACGAACGGATCCTGGATCTCCTCGCCCAGCTCGAGCCACACCGACTTCGTCTGCAGGAACTGATCGATCGCCTCGATGCCGTTGAGGCGCCCGGTGCCGCTCTCCTTGAAGCCGCCAAATGGCGAGTTGAAGGTGATCGCGCGGTAGAGGTTCACCCACACGGTGCCCGCCTGCAGGCGGCGGGCGACACGGTGCGCGCGCTTCACGTCGCGCGTCCAGACGCCCGCAGCGAGGCCGTAGCGCGTCGCGTTGGCGAGCCGCACGACCTCCTCCTCGGTGTCGAAGGCCATCACGGCGAGCACCGGGCCGAAGACCTCCTCCTGCGCGATGCGGCTCTCGTTGGTGACCTCGGAGAGGATCGTCGGCGCATAGAAGAGCCCGGTCGGCAGCGCCGGCACCGTGGCCCGCGCCCCGCCCGCCAGGACGCTGGCCCCCGCCGCCCGCGCGTCATCGACCATCTGCTCGATCTTGCGCAGCTGCGCCTCGGTGGCAACCGGGCCCATCTGCGTCTCGGCGGCCATCGGGTCGCCCAGCACGATGCCCTTCGCCCGTGCCACGAGACGCGCGAGCAGCTCGTCGTGCACCTCGCGCTGCACGAACAGCCTCGACCCGGCGATGCACGTCTGCCCGGCCGCACCGAAGATGCCAGCCAGCGCGCCTGCCTCGGCAGCATCGAGGTCGGCGTCGGCAAAGACGATGTTGGCGCTCTTCCCGCCCAGCTCGAGCGTCGTCGTGCCGAGGCGCGCCGCCACCGTGGCCGCGATCGCACCGCCCGCGACGCTGCCGCCGGTGAACGCGATCTTGGCGATGCCGGGATGGGCGGCCATCGCCTCGCCCGCCTCCCGGGCGCCCGTGACGACGTTGACGACCCCGGCCGGGAAGCCCGCCTCTGCGAGCAGCGGCATCGTCTCCAGGATCGACGCGCTCGTCACCTCGGACGGCTTGATCACGATGCTGTTGCCCGCGGCCAGGGCCGGAGCCGCCGACATCCAGGTCAGCAGGCTCGGCGAGTTCCACGGCGTGATGACGCCCACCACGCCGAGCGGCTCGCGCACCGTGTAGTTGAGGATCGTCGGCTTGTCGAGCGGGATGACGCGTCCCTCGACCTTGTCGGCGAGACCGCCGAAGTAGCGCAGCCACTCCGGCACCATGCGCAGCTGCGCCGCCATCTCCTTGAAGAGCTTCCCGTTCTCGCGCACCTCGATCGCGGCGATCCGGTCGGCGTCGCGCTCGATCAGGTCGGCAAGGCGCAGCAGCAGCTTGCCGCGCTTCGTCGGGGTCAGACCGCCCCAGGCGGGGTCAAAGAGGGCCGCCTCGGCTGCCGCCACTGCACGATCCACATCGGCGGCGCCGGCCTCGGCGATGCGGGCCCACGGAACGCCGTCTACAGGATTCGACGTCAGGAAGGTCGCGCCAGAGGCGGCGGGCTCCTCTCGTCCAGCGATGAACATGCGGTACTCCTGCACGGGTGCTCCTCGGCTCGTTGGCTGCTGCTCGATCCTAGTGGCTGCGGCGCACGGGCCAACCCCCTAAACGCCGGCGACTCGCCGCCGATCACCACACCACATACCGGTTACGAACCGTCCAGGCGGCTGCCTCGACGACAGGAAGCGGCGGCCACGAGGGACACGCCGCTACCAGCGGCACGGACGCCTACAGCACCAGGAGAACGCATGCGAGGAGTCAGAAACCTCTCTGTCTGGCACAAGCTCGGCCTTTCGGTCGTGGTCGTCGCTGCGGCGTCAAGTGTCGGCAGCCTGAGCACGTTCGCGTCGTTCACGAGCTCGACCAGCGCCTCGAACACGCAGGCGACCGGCACCGTCACGATTGCGCTGGGTGCCACCGGCGCAGCCACCAACCGCCTCACCGTGGGCGCGACAGACATCGCACCCGGCGACACGATGCAGCGCTCGTTCGACCTCACCAACGCGGGCAGCATCAATCTCGCCTCGACGACGCTCACCACCACCGCCTCGCCGAGCTCGCTGCTCGACACCGACGCGACCAACGGCCTGCAGATGGTCATCGACAAGTGCTCGGTGGCCTGGACCGAAGCCGGCAGCTCGCCCGCCTTCACCTACACCTGCGGCGGCTCCACCACCAGCGTGCTCGCGTCGCAGGCCGTGATCGGCTCGGCGATCAGCCTGGCGAACCTCAGCTCGCTGACGGCCGGCTCGACCGACCGCCTGCGCCTCACGCTGACGCTGCCGAGCGGCGCCGGCAACACCTTCCAGAACATCACCTCCACCATCACGTACGGCTTCACCGGCACGCAGCGGACGGCGACGAGCAAGTAGCCGGATGCCGTGGACAGCTCGCCACTGCGCACGGGGCGCCCTCGACGGGGCGCTCCGTGCGGTTTCCGTGCTCTCCCTGCTCCTGCTCGGGTTCCTGGCGATCGGGCCACGGACGGGGCTCTACCGGCCGGTGACGGTGCTCTCCGGCTCGATGCAGCCGACCTTCTCGCGTGGCGACCTCATCATCTCGACGCCGCAGCAGCTCGCCAAGCTGCGCGTCGGCCAGGTTGTCTCGTTCCAGATCCCGGTGGGCGACCATCGCGTCGAGAGCCATCGCATCGTCGAGCTGCTCGGCGGCGGCGACGCGCCGATCGTGCGTACCCGCGGCGACGCCAACTCGGCGCCGGACCCGTGGAACGCGCAGCTCAACGGCGAGGGCGCCTGGGTCGTCTCGGCCTCGGTGCCCAAGCTCGGCTACCTGATCCTCTGGATGCGCGACCCGCGCATCCGCCTGCTCGCGCTCTTCCTCGCACCGACGCTGCTCGCACTCCGCATGCTGGTGCGGATCTGGCTCCCTGGCGGCCTGCTCGCCGCTGTCGGCCAGGGCCGCCGCGCACAGCGCGCTGCGTGATCACTCGCACGAGTGAGCAACTGCGAGGCAACGCTGCCGATAAACGGTTTGAGGCTTCATACCTGTAGGTTTGCCGCCCCCTCACGGACAGAGGCGGGCATGGAGCCTGGCAAGGATGCCAACTAGGAGGTACACAATCGTGCGGTTCATCCGCGACCTGTCGCTCGGCGCGAAGGTTGCAGCGTCGTTCACAGTCGTGGGAGTCGCATCGGCAGTAGCCGGGCTCGGCACGTTCGCGACGTTCACCAGTTCGACCTCTGCGTCGAACAGCGTCTCGACCGGCACCGTGGTCATCGCTCTCGGGTCCACCGGGGCGTCGACCAACCGGCTCAACGTCAACGCCTCGGACGTGGCGTCTGGCGACACGATGCAGCGCTCCTTCGACCTCTCCAACACGGGGACGATCGACCTGTCGGGCATCACGCTGACGACCACTGCCTCACCCTCGACGCTCCTCGACACCGACGCGACCAACGGCCTCCAGGCCGTGATCGACAAGTGCTCGGTGTCCTGGACCGAGTCGGGCTCGACCCCGTACACCTACACGTGCGGCGGCGCCACCAGCTCGGTGCTCGCCTCCCGCGCGGTGATCGGCTCGACGCTCGCGCTCGCGAACCTCGGCTCGCTCACGAGCGGCGCCACCGATCACCTGCGCCTGACGCTGACCCTGCCGAGCGGTGCCGGGAACACGTTCCAGGGCCTCAGCTCGACCATCGCGTACGCCTTCACCGGTACGCAGCGGACGGCGACGAACAAGTAGCCACCGCAGCAAGGCTTCCGTCTCCCGTGGCGGCGGCGAGACGGAACTCCGAGGGGGTGGGTCGCAGGGGACGGCGACCCACCCCCTTCGTCTTTCTTCCGAGACAGCCCTGCTCGAGCGCGTGCGCCCCGGTATGCGGCAGGCGAGAGATCCATGGGGATCGGCACACCGGCGCGGGAACAGCGAAAACCCACGGTTAGGCTAAGGGCATGCAGCGTCTCGTCCAGGCGGTAGCAATGCTCGCTGCCGCTGCTCTTGCCTGGTTGGCGGTAGCGGCGGCGGCCGCGCCAGGCTCCTCCTCCGCTCTGGCCGCCACCTGCACGGCACGCCAGCTGCACGCCACGGTCAAGGGCTCGAGCGGCGCAGCCGGCACCGTCATCCTGCGCGTCGCTCTCAGCAACGTGGGCACCCGGTGCACGATCGCCGGCTACCCGACGCTGGAGCTGCACCGCAAGACGCAGCGCATGCCGACCCGCACCGTCCGCGGCGGCTTGCCCCTTCTCGAGACGACCGCCGATACGGTGACCCTGGCCCCCGGCGGCAGCACCTACCTGCTGGTGGCCTACAGCGACATGCCGACGCGCGTCGCGCGCGACACCGCGGCAGTCGGCTTCTCCCCTTGCCCCGCCGCCTCCGGCGTGCGCATCACCGTGCCGGGCTGGCAGCGTGCCGTCGAGGTGCCTGCCACGATCGTCGCGTGCAACGGCGGCACCCTGCGCATCTCGCCGTTCCTCCACCCCGCCGGGCTGCCGGCCGGGCCTGCCGCCACGACGGGCTAGACGGCGGTCGCGGCGCTGACGCGCCGCTTGATCATCCCGAGCAGGGCGCTCATGCCGCGCAGCCGCAGCGGCGAGATCAGCTCGGCGAGCTTCATCTGCACGTAGAAGTCGCCGGGCGTGCCGAGCAGCTCCTCCACCGTGGCGCCGTCCAGCCCGGCGTGCAGCACCGCTGCGTAGCCGCGCGTCGTCGGCGCCTCGGGCGGCGCGTCGAAGTAGAGGTGCACCGTGCCGCCGCCCTCGCCACCCGGCTCGACGACCTCGACGGCGACGAAGAGCGGGGTCTGGCACTCCTGCACGCGCTCGAGCGCCGCCCTGTCGGCTGCGGCAAAGCGCTCCGGCAGCGCGGGCAGGCCGTTCGCGTAGTCCAGCAGCAGCTCGAGCCGCAGCTCGCGCTCGTAGTCGGCGAACTCGTCGACGATGGACTGCAGAGCGGGACGCACGGGGGCGCTCTACTTCTCGATGGGAACGCGCACGGCGTTGCCCCACTCGACCCAGGAGCCGTCGTAGTTGCGCACGTCGGCAACGCCCAGCAGGTGCTTCAGCACGAACCAGGTGTGGCTCGAGCGCTCGCCGATGCGGCAGTAGGCGACGACCTTGTCGTCGCTCTTGATGCCCTGCTCGTCGAAGTAGATGGCCGCGAGCTCGTCGCGCGACCTGAAGGTGCCGTCCTCGTTGGCGGCACGCTTCCAGGGGACGCTGTTCGCCGTGGGGATGTGCCCCGTGCGGATCGCGCCCTCCTGCGGGTAGTCAGGCATGTGCGAGAGCTCGCCGGAGTACTCGCCGGGGCTCCGCACATCCACCAGGCGGCCGTGACCGATGTGGGCGAGCACGTCCTCCTTGAAGGCGCGCAGCGTGCGGTCGTCGCGGGCGACGACCGGGTACTCGGTGGGCGCGGGCGACGGGACATCCTTCGTCAGCTCGCGGCCCTCGGCGATCCACTTGGCGCGGCCGCCGTCGAGCAGGCGGACGTCCGCGTGACCGAACAGCGAGCACACCCAGAGGGCGTAGGCGGCCCACCAGTTGTTGTTGTCGCCGTAGAAGACGATCGTCGTGTCGCGCGTGATGCCCTTGGCCGCCATCAGCTGCGCGAACCCCTCCGCGTCGACGTAGTCGCGCGTCACGGGGTCGTTCAGGTCGGTGTGCCAGTCAAGCTTGACGGCGCCCGGGATGTGGCCGGTCGAGTAGAGCAGCACATCCTCGTCGCTCTCGGCCACGACGAGGCCGGGCGTGCCGAGGCGTGCGGCCAGCCACTCGGTGGTGACGAGGCGCTCGGGGTGGGCGTAGGCATCAAACTTGCTTTCGGGATCGCGCTCGACGGCCATCGGAGCTCCTCACGTGCAGCGGACTGGACGGCTGAAGCGTAGTTGCGGCACGCTCCCTCCCGCCGGTCAGATCGGACTCCGTCGGAGGTGGGACAGCGGCGGGGCATCGGCAGGGCGCCGCCCGGCCGCTACGCTGGGCTGGTGAATCTCGTGCCGCCCCTCCCCGCGATCACGGTCAAGCCGAAGCTGCGCGGCGTGTCGCACGAGGTCGCGTTCTTCATCGCGATCGTGCTGGCGGTGCTGCTCGGGCTGAAGGCGAATGGTGCCGCGGGCATCTCCGGCGCGGTCGTGTTCGGCGTCAGCGTCTCGCTGATGTTCGGAACGAGCGCCCTCTACCACCGCGTCGACTGGTCGGTGCCGGCGCGCCGCTGGATGCGCCGCATGGATCACGCGATGATCTACCTGCTGATCGCCGGCACCTATACGCCGTTCGCGCTGCTCGTGCTGCACAACGCCTGGAAGATCGTCGTGCTGGCGATCGTCTGGAGCGGCGCTGCCTGCGCGATCGTGCTGAAGATGGTGTGGGTGGACGCGCCGAAGTGGCTCGCCGCCGTGTTCGGGATCGCGCTCGGGTGGGTCGGCCTGATCGCCTCACCCCAGCTGTTCGGCGGAATTGGCGTGGCCGCCTCGGTGCTGCTGATCCTGGGCGGGGTCGCCTACACGGTGGGCGGCGTCATCTACGCGCGCCGCCGTCCCGATCCGTTCCCGACGATCTTCGGCTACCACGAGATCTTCCACGCGCTCGTGATCGCTGCGGTGGCGTTGCAGTACGCCGTCGTCGCCTTCTTCGTGCTGCCGCTCGGCCACTAGGCCGCGGCCGACCACCACCGGGGCCAGGGCCCACCCGCTAGCGGCGACGCGCCTCGACCAGGTCGAGGATCGCCTCGAGCAGCTGCCCGGACGAGAGCACGTGCTCCCGCGCGACCGAGCGGGCGCCCTCGGCACTCCCCGCCGCGATGGCCGCCACGATTGCCTGGTGCTGCCGCTCGTTGCGGACGTACAGCTCGTCCAGCTCGCTGCGCGCCGACCAGGTCGCCTGCGCCGTGAACGTGCGGCGCGCGCCGCGGGCGAGATCCGCCAGGTACGGCGAGCTGGCAGCGTCGTAGATCACGTCGTGGAAGGCGTGGTTCGCCTGCATCCAGTCGCGGGCCAGGCTGCTGTCGTCGCTGTCCTCGCGCGCCTTGCGCCGCAGCTCGGTGGTCAGCTCGCTGAAGCGCAACTCGGCGGCGTGCAACGCAGCGAGACCGCTCTCCCCCAGGCGCGGCACCGCGAGCGCCGTCGCCAACGACTCCAGCTCGGCGCGCACGAGGAATGCCTCCTGCAGCTCGGCGCGCGAGATGGTGCGCACGCGGACGCCGCGATTCGGGACGAACGAGACGAGGCCGAGCGCAGCGAGCCGACGTAGCGCCTCGCGGATCGGCGTGCGGCTCACCTGGAAGCGCTCCGAGAGCTGCTCCTGGCGCAGGACGGTGCCGGGCTGGATCGTGCCCGAGACGATCTCGTCCTCGAGCAGGCGCGCGATGTCGTCGGCCTTCGTGCTGAGGAGAGTCACAGCAGGAAGTCTACGGCGGGGCGCCCGCTGCTAGCCGCGGGCGACGCGGCCGCGCAGGGCGAGCAGCGCGAGGCCCAGCGTCACGACACCGACCCCGCCGATCGCGGCGAGCCCCTTGAGCAACGCCGTCCCGTCCCAGCCGGTCATCACCAGGCTGCGCAGCGCTTCCAGCAGGTACGTCACCGGGTTGGCCTTGGCGGCGCCGGAGAGCCAGCCGGAGAGCGCGGACTCCGGCACGAAGGCGGTGGTGAGGAACATGAACGGGAAGAAGATGACGAAGCTCGTGTTGACCGCCGCCGGATTGCCAGTCTTGAGTGCTATCGCATAGGGGAAGCCGGCGAAGACGAGGCCCCACAGCGAGGCGACGAGCACGAAGACGATCGCCCCGCCGACACCGGTGGCGAACGAGACGCCGGTGATGATGCCGAGCACGATCACCGGGATCGTCAGCGCGGCGACCAGCACGAAGTCGGCGACCATCATCCCGACGAGCAGCGCCAGCCGGTTCACCGGCGTCATCAGCAGGCGGTCGAGATAGCCGGTCTGGATGTCGGTGACGACGGTGTTGGCGCGCGAGATGCCGGTGACGGCGAAGAGGATCGCCGTCGGGATCTGGAACGCCTTGTAGTCGAAGTCGGCGCCCTGGCCGCCCGCGCCCGCACCGCCGGTCAGCTTCGACAGCGCGCCGACGTTCACGAAGTAGAAGAAGACCGGGATGATCAGCGCGGGGATGATCACCTCGGGGTCGCGCGGGATCGAGCGCAGCGCACGGATCGCGACGCTGACGACGTCGCCGAAGAAGCCAACCTTGCGGGCGTGCAGCGCGTCGCTCATGCAGCCTCCGCCCCGGCCTGCAGATGGCCGCCGGTGAGCTGGAGGAAGACGTCGTCGAGGGTGGGCGTGCGCAGGGTGAGGCTGCGCACCTCGGCGCCGGATGCCGCGAGCGCGAGCGCGACCGGCGAGAGGGCTGCCGAGCCGTTCGCCGTGCGGATCGTCAGCACGTGGCCAGCGACGACGACCTCCTCGATCTCGGCGAGCGCGCGCACCGCAGCGGCGGCCTGCTCGATGTCGCCGTGGACGTCGGCCTCGACCACGTCGGCGCCGACGGCGCGCTTGAGGTCGGCGGGCGTGCCCTGGGTGGCGAGGCGGCCGCGGTCGATGATGCCGACGCGGCTGGCGAGCTCGTCGGCCTCCTCGAGGTACTGCGTCGTCAGGAAGATGGTCATGCCCTCGGCGGCGTTGAGGCGGCGCACCTCGTCCCACACGCGGACGCGGCTCGACGGATCGAGGCCCGTGGTCGGCTCGTCGAGGAAGAGCAGCGACGGCGTGTGGACGAGCGCGATCGCCAGGTCGAGGCGACGCTTCATGCCGCCCGAGTAGGTCGAGACACGCCGGTCGAGGGCGTCGCCGATGTCGACGAGCTCGGCCAGCTCGGCCAGGCGGCTCGCGGCGGCGGGGCCGCGCAGGCCGTAGAGGCGCGCCTGCAGGCGCAGCAGCTCGCGGCCGGTCTGTTTCGGGTCGATGGCCGTGGCCTGCAGAGCGGCGCCGATCGAGAGGCGCACCTGCTCGGCCTGGTGCACCACGTCGAAGCCGGCGACGCGCGCGGTGCCGGCCGTGGGCACGAGCAGCGTGCAGAGCATCCGCACCACCGTCGACTTGCCGGCGCCGTTGGGCCCGAGGAAGCCGTAGATCTCGCCGCGCGGGATCGCCAGGTCGATGCCGTCAACGGCGCGCAGGTCGCCGAAGGCGCGGGTCAGGCCCTGGGTCTCGATCGCGAGTTCGGCGTTACTCATCGGAGCGGACACTAGCGATCGGGAGAAGGCCTGCGTCGGGCGGTGCAGGGCGCGTCGCGGCCTAGGTCACCTCGGGGACATCGGCGACCATCTGCCGCAGCTGTGCGGCGATGACGAAGGCGTCGCCACGTCGCGGCTCGAGGGCGGCCAGCTCGTTGCGCACGCGAGCGACAGCAGCGCCCTGGTCTTCGCCGCGCAGGGTGAGGTCGCTCGCCTCGGCGATGCTTCGCGTGATTGCGGCAAGCGCAATGCCGTCCTCGCTGCCGAGCAGCCCGCTGCCGGCATCGGCGACATCGCGGGCGACCGAGCGCGCGTGCCGGTAGAGGCGCGAGGCGATACGAACCCGGCGGCCGAGGCTGGCGACCGCTTCGGCGTCGTGGCGGCGCAGCGGATTGAGGCGGAGCGCTCGCGTTGCGGCGTCCAGGTCGAGCGCCATGCGCACGGCGTCGATCGAGTTGGCACGCACGTCGTCGAGGCGGCCACGCGCAGCGCTGCTGCCGGTCGCGAGATCCTCGGCGATCGCTGCGAGGTCGGCGGCGAGGCCCTGGCGGAGCCGCGCGAGGCGGTGGCGCAGCTCGCGTGCCGGATCGGGCGGCCACAGCAGGGCCGACACGACGATCGACACGCCGGCGCCGATCGCCGTCTCCCAGATGCGCTGCGTGCCCAGGTGGGCCGCCCCGGTGCCGCCGAGGCCGATCAGGAACAGCGCGCTCACCGACGCCTGCACGTTCGGCTTGCCGCCGACCCGCAGCGGGATACCGGCGACGGCCCCGAGGAAGAGGCCGAGCACCAGCATCGGCAGCAGATCAAGGTTGGTCGAGAGCAAGGCAACGCCGATGCCGACGCCCGCGAACACGCCGAGGATGCGACCGAGCGAGACGCTGACCGCACTGAACGGGTCGCCGCTCATCGCGACGAAGGGGACGAGCGCCGCGAAGATCGGCCGGGGCTCGCCGGCGAGCGTGGCCAGCCACCAGGCGATCGCCCCGCCGATCGTCATCTTCAACCCCAGGCGCGTCTCGCCAACGAGGTCGCGGTCGGCGAGCTGGTCGAGCAGTCCGAGGCGCAGGCGCTCGGGGTGCGGCAGGCGCACGCGGCGCGTCAGACGGCGCCGAACTTGGCGAGCGCTCCGGCCAGCGAGAGACCGTTACCGAGCTCGCGGCGGATCTCCACCTCGCGCGCGCCGAGCTGCTCCGCGGCCTCCAGCACCTCGACGGCGAGCGCGCGCGGCACGCAGATCGCCCCGTCGTCGTCGGCGAGGATGAAGTCGCCGGGATGCACCGTGACGTGCGGGACGGTGGCGCCGGGCATCGGCACCGGGTCGCCCCAGCCGGTGACCTTCCAGCGGCCGATCGACTGCACCGGGGTGCGGTAGCGCGCGAACACCGGGAAGTCCTGCTTGCCGATCCAGGCGACGTCGCGGATGCCGCCGTCGACGAGGGCGCCGGTGCAGCCGCGCTCCTTCATGCCGATCGCGATCAGCTCGCCGAAGAAGCAGACGCCGGCGCCGGCGCCGCTCCACACCGAGACCTGGCCCTGCGTGAGGCCGGCGCAGGCCTGCATCTTGTCGGGGTCGCCGCCGGTGGCCGGGTACGGCCTCATTTCGCCCCTGATCGTGTAGGCCCAGCCCGCGAGCTTCGCGGCAGCTGCCGGGTACGGCGCGAAGGCGGGCGCCAGGCCCTGGTCGGGCAGGCCGAGCGTGTCGAGCACGTCGGCGACGTTGGAGGCGTCCACGCCGAGATAGCGCTGGCGGATCTGCTCGGCGGCGGTGGGATCGTCGGGCGAGAGAGGCATGCGTGGCTCCTTGGGGCGACGGGACGAGCGGTCAGGATCCGACGGCGAGCGGCGCGGTGCGCTTGCGCAGCAGGCTGACGACCGAGAGCGCGGTGATGCGCCCGGTCTTCGGATTCTCGGAGGGGACGTTCTCGATCGTCATCGTCAGGTCGGCGACGGGCGAGCGCAGCGTGATCGTGTGGGTGTTGCGCGTCACGGCGGGATCGGCCCAGATCTCGACCTCGGTGCGGTCGGGGCCGATGCCGGCGAGGGCGAGGGCGACGGAGACGTTGAGGTTGGCCGGGAAGCCCTTCGCGGCGCCACGCGCGGTGCCGGCAAAGACCTGCACCGCCTCGGTGAGACCGGCGAGATCGCGGCCTGCCAGGTGCGGCGCCCCGGCGAGGCCGAGCGGCGGCTTGCGGGTGACGAGCTTCACCGAGTCGATGCCGCTCTCCGCGGCGGCGGCCACGGCGTCGAGGCCAAGCAGCGCACCCGTGGGCACGGTGATGCGCCCGCCCGTGGCGCGCGCCAGGTCGACGAGCTCCAGGCGGTCGAGCAGGGCGCCGACGCTCAGCACGATCAGCTCCTTGCCCGCGCGCAGCACGGGCTCGGCGATGCTCGGCAGCAGCGCAGCGGGGGCGCACTCGACGACGATGTCCGCGAGCGGCTCGAGCTCCTCGATCGTCACGACCGGCACGGTGACCCCGGCGGCGGCGAGCGTCGCGGCAGCCCGCTCGCGGTCGCGTGCCGCGACCGCGACAAGGCGCATTCCGGGCACGCCCACGCCTGCGTCGCCCGGCAGCAGCCCGGGCGTCAGCCGGCGCGCCAGCTCCAGCCCGATCGCGCCGAGCCCGGCGATGGCGACGCGCACGGGTGCGGGCGCAGTGCCCAAGCCGGCGGTGGCGGCGCCGGCGGCTGCGCTCACGCGGGGGTTCCCCACGGCGTGGCGCCCGCGGGGCCGGCGGGCGGCGGCACGCTGCCCGCGTAGTGCGCGGCGATCTCGCCCGGCGTGGCCAGCCAGATGCGGTCGTCCTGGCGCGCGATGTGCTCGAGCGCGGCGCGGAAGCGGCGCAGGCGGAACGGCTGACCGACGATGAACGTGTGCACGGTGATGCCGCACACCAGCGGCTGGTCGGCCGACTGCTCGAGCAGCTCGTCCACGGTGTCCACGGTCATGTCGGCGAACTCGGCCGAGGAGCCGTGATGGAACACGATCATCGGCACGTCGTTGACCTCGTGCGGGTACGGCACGCTGAGCAGCGGCTTGCCCGAGCGCGTGCCCAGCCACGTCGGCTGATCGTCCATTGGCCAGTCGAGCGTGTAGCGGTAGCCCGCCTCGGCCAGCAGATCCTCGGTGAGGGCGCTCGGGTTGGCGCCCGGGCTCATCCAGCCGCCGGGCGGCGTGCCCTCGTGGGCGAGGATCGCGTCGTAGACGGCCTGCACGTTCTCGCGCTCGGTCGCCTCGTCCATGTCGTTCGGCTGGCGCGCGTTCGTGCGCCCGTGACCCACCATCTCGCCACCGAGGGCGCGGTAGGCGGCGACCAGCTCGGGGCAGTGCTCGTAGCACTCGGTGTTGAGCAGCACGCCGGGGCGAATGCCGCTCGCCGCGAGGGTGTCCGCAAGGCGGAAGCCGCCGACCCGGTTACCGTACTCGCGCCACGCCCAGTTGTAGGTGTTCGGGTGCTGCAGGCCCGGCGAGTAGGGCAGGCCGACCCCGCCCTCGTTGTAGGGGAAGTGCTCGACGCAGACCGCGACGTACAGCGCGAGCCGCTTCCCGCCCGGCCAGGTGAAGTCCGGGCGCGCCGTGATCGGCGAGTACGCGAAGCGACCGTGGCTCGCCAGCATCAGGCGGCGGAGACGAGATCGGGCTCGAGCGGGTCGACGACGCCGACGAGGCTGTCGCGCGAGACGAGCGCGGCGAGACGCTCCTCGCTCCAGCCGTCGGTGCCGGCGGGCCGCCGCGGGATGACCAGGTAGCGGACGTCCGCCGTGGAGTCGACGACGCGCACCTCGCGCGCGTCCGGCACCTGCAGGCCGAACTCGGCCATCACGGCGCGCGGCTCGACCACGGCGCGCGAGCGGTACTCGTTGCTCTTGTACCAGGCAGGCGGCGGGCCAAGCAGGGCCCGCGGGTAGCAGCTGCAGAGGGTGCAGACGACCAGGTGATGCAGCTCGTCGGTGTTCTCCAGCGCGATGATGTGGGCCGATGGCGCCGCGTCGATGCCGAGCTCGGCGGCGGCAGCTTTCGCGTCGGCGAGCAGGCGCGCCTTGTAGGCCGGGTCGACCCAGGCGCGCGCGACGATGCGGGCGCCGTTGGTGGGCGTGCGGGAGACGAGCCAGTCGATGCCGCGGACGACCGTCTCGCGCGTCAGGACGCCCTGCTCGACCAGGAGCTGCTCGATGGCGCGGGCGCGCAGCGCAGCGGCGGGGACGGCTGCGGCGACCGGCTCGGCGTGGTCGTCGTGATCGTGGTCGTGACCGTCATGGTCGTGATCGTGATCGTGGCTCACACGGCCTCCAGCCAGTGCTCGTAGAGATCCATGTAGACGGTGTCGAGCGCAGGCCCCTCGGTTCCGGGGAAGAGGTCGCCACGGCGGAAGCCGACGTAGTAGAGGGGGCGTACCGGCTGGCCGTCGCCGCCGAAGGCGAGCGTCTCCGGGTTGCGGAAGCTGCCCTGCACGTGCGCGACGACGCCCGTCTTGCCCTTCACGTACCAGGGCGTGCGCACGTGGCCGATCGAGGCGCCGTCAAGCACGCGCACCCGGGTGCCCGCCGCGAGCGTCACCGGGCGGCCTCGGCCTGGTACTGCGCGACACGTTCGTCGACGTCGGCGCCCGTGAAGACGCCGCGCTCGACGAGGATCTTCTCGATCGACGTGATCCAGCGGTCGTAGTAGGAGGCGTGCTCGTAGCGCCAGCGCTCCATGCTCTCGACGCCGCGGCGCAGCTCGTCAACCGTCATCACACCGCCGCCCGTGAGCGCCTGCATCAGCGCGTCGACGAGCAGCTCCCAGTCCTCAAGGTCATGCTCGGTGCGGTCGATGGGGCGATCGTCGGGCCAGCCCCCGCGGTCGTGAATCAGCGGCATGTTCAGGATCCTACCGCCGTGCGGCGACGAGTTCAGCAATGCGACCGCAGATCGCGTCGATGTCCTCGGATTTCGAGACGAACGCGCTGATTCCGGCGGCCAGACCCGCCTCCACCTCGGCCTCCGGGACGTAGCCCGAGGTGACGAGCACCGGCAGGTCGGGACGCAGCGCGAGCAGAGCGGCAGCGAGCTCGGTTCCCGAGGTCTCGGGCATGGAGAAGTCGAGCACCGCGGCGTCAAAGCGCTGCGGCCCGGATGCGAAGGAGGCGAGCGCCTCGCCCACCGAGCCGAAGCCCTCGACGACGAATCCGAACCGGGTCAGGATCCGCGTCATCAGCTGCACGAGCGCAGCCTCGTCGTCGACCAGCAGGAGACGTGCACCGTCGCCGGCGATCGCCTCCGGGAGTCGGGTCGGCGTGGCGGGCTCGTCGGGAACCATCGCCTGGACGTGGGCCGCCATCGGGAAGACGAGCCGGAACTCCGCACCGTCAGCGGGGAAGCTCATGGCGGTCACGACGCCGTCGTGACCGCGCATGATGCTGTGCACCGTCGAGAGTCCGAGCCCGGTCCCCTCGCCCGGCTGCTTGGTGGTGAAGAACGGGTCGAAGACCTGCTTGAGGGTGATCGCATCCATGCCCGGCCCGCTGTCGCGAACAGACAGCGTGACGTAGCGCCCCACGCCGAGTCCGGCAGAGCGAACGGCCATCAGGTCGGCACCTGTCGCATCGCCGACGCCGAACGTGATGCGCCCCGATCGCCTGCCGATCGCCTGGGCCGCATTGTTGGTCAGGTTCATCAGCATCTGGTTCACCTGACCTGCATCTGCGCTGATGGCCGGCGTTCCGGGGACGACATCGCTGTCCAGCTCGATCATCGCGGGCAGCAGCGACGAGAAGAGGCGGATGGAGTCCGCGATGACACGCTCCAGATCGAGCTCGACGTGGCGCGGCTCGGCGGGCCGGCTGAAGGCGAGGATCTGCTGGACGAGGCTCGTGGCGCGGCTTGCGCCGATGTGGATCTGCCCGAGCGACTCGCGGGCAGGGTGGTCGTCCGCCAGCTCGGTCAGGGCGAGCTCGGAGTAGCCGCGGATGGCCAGCATGATGTTGTTGAAGTCGTGCGCGATGCCGCCGGCAAGCGTGCCGAGCGCCTCGAGCTTCTGCGAGCGGAGCTGCATCTCCTCGGCCCGCTTGCGCAGCGTGATGTCCTCGGCGGAGATCACGATGCCGCCCACTGTCCCGTCGGCTTCATGCCACGGCTGCAGGTCCCAGCGCAACCACTTGATGCTGCCGTCGGCCAGGACGAAGGTGTCCTCGTCCGACCGCGTGCTGCCACCGGCCAGGCCGAGGTCGTTCGCCTCACGCCAGCGCGCGGGTATCCCCGTCAGCACGTCGTACTGGGAGCGGCCGATCAGGTTGTCACCGTCCAGCGCGAAGTCGTCGATCCAGCGGTGGCTGGCAGCCAGGTAGCGCATCTCGCCGTCGAACATGGCCAGCGCGACCGGTGCGTTGGCGACGAAGAGACGCAGCCGTGCCTCGTTGCGCTCCAGCGCGGACTCGGTCTGCTTGCGGTTCGTGACGTCGGCGACGATGCCGTGGCGCAGCACCGAGCCGTCGGACTGCAGGTCAGGCACCGAGTGCATCTCGAGCCAGACCTCACCCTTGGTCGGATGGTTGAAGCGGAAGGTATCGCGGAAGTTGGCGCCGTTCCGCAGCAGCTCTTCGGCGATCTGCGGCCTCGGCGCGCGATCCTCGGGATGGATTCGCTCGAGGAACGGGCCGAGGTCGTCGGCAAGGCTGGCAGGATCGAGCCCGGTCACCTCGGCGAACTGGCCGCTCGCGTAGAGCATCCCGGCGCCGCCGTCGGGCCGCCAGAACCCGGTGTAGATGCCGCCGGGCGCGGCCGCCGCCACGCGCTCGAAGCGCTCCGTCTCGCGCCGCAAGGCCTCGGTCAGCTCGCGCGCGTCGTCGATGTCGTCGCTGGAGACGGACCAGCCGATGACCGCTCCGCCTGCATCGCGGATCAGCGTGCTGCGCGTCTTGAACCAGCGGTACACGCCGTCGTGGCGGCGCAGGCGGTTCTCGGCGTGAAACTCGCGCCCCTCGACGACCGAAGCGCGCCAGTTGCTGACGATGCGCTCGCGGTCGTCGGGGTGCAGCAGGTCGGGCCAGTGCTCGGCGACCTCGTCGCTGCTGTAGCCGGTGTACTCGAGACAGCGAGCGCTGGCGTAGGTCACCGTGCCGAGCGGCCCGGTCGTCCAGATCAGCTGAGGCAAGGCATCGGCGAGGTGACGGAAGCGGCTCTCGCTCTCGCGCAGCACTGCCTCCGCAGCGACGCGCTCCGAGATATCGACCAGCAGGGCCAGGACGAGCGGACCGTCGACGCCGGCGAGCGGCGTCAGGCCGATCTCGACCGGCACGAGCCGACCATCGGCTCGCACCGCGGTGAACTCGCGCCCGACGCCCATCGGCCCGTGGACCGGGGCCTCCGACCACGCGGCCCGGAGCGCCACGTGCGCCGCGCGCGACGTCTCGGGGACGAACGCGTCGACCGTCAGTCCGACCATGCTCGCGCGCGGACGACCGAGTAACTGAGCGGCGTTCTCGTTCGTGGTGACGACCTTCCCGCGGCCATCGAGGATCACGCAGGGCGGGAGCGCGTTCAGGAACGTTTCCAGGTCGGCGATCGCTTTCATGTGGCCTTCCGTCAAGAGCTCAGCGTGAGCGGCTGCGCGCACGTCCTCGCAGGTGACGAAGAGTAGATGAACTACCGCCGGAATCAGACCCTTGCGGCAGCAACTATCCTCCGGGCATGGAGATCGGCATCTACTCGTTCGGTGAGTTCAAGCCCGGCGTCATGCCTGGCGTGGCCCAGACACCGGGCGAGCGCCTGCGCAACCTGATCGAGGAGGTCGAGCTGGCCGACCAGGTCGGTCTCGACGTCTTCGGCATCGGCGAGCACCACCGCCCCGACTTCACCGTGTCGTCGCCACCCGTCGTGCTGGCGGCAGCCGCCTCGCGCACCTCGCGCATCCGCCTCTCCAGCGCCGTCACCGTGCTCGGCTCCGACGATCCCGTGCGCGTGATGGAGCAGTTCGCCACGCTCGATCAGCTCTCGGGCGGCCGCGCCGAGATCATGGCCGGCCGTGGCTCCTTCATCGAGTCGTTCCCGCTGTTCGGCGAGGAGCTCGACGACTACGAGACGCTGTTCACGGAGAAGCTCGACCTGCTGCTTGCCCTGCGCGAGAGCGAGCACATCACCTGGGGGCCGGGCCGCCACCGCGCCGGGCTGACCGGCCAGGGCGTCTATCCGCGCCCGGCGCAGGCGAGGATCCCGGTCTGGATCGCCGTCGGTGGCAACCCCGACTCGGCGGCACGCGCCGGCTCGCTCGGCCTGCCGATGGCGCTGGCGATCATCGGCGGCCTGCCCGAGCGGTTCGCCCCGTTTGCCGAGATCCTGCGCCGCTCCGCCGCGGCGGCCGGCCACGCCACCGCGCCGGCGCTCGGCATCAGCTCGCATGGCTTCATCGCCGACACGTCACAGGCGGCCCTCGCTCTCTCCTGGCCCGGCGTCGCCGAGCTGATGAACACGATCGGCCGCGAGCGCGGCTGGCCCGCCTTCACGCTGGAGCAGTACGCCGAGTCGGCTGCTTTGCGTGGGGCCTACTTCACGGGCAGCCCGGAGCAGGTGATCGAGAAGATCCTCTTCCAGCACGAGCTCCTCGGGCACGAGCGCTTCCTGGTGAAGTTCACCACCGGGCCGGTACCGCACAAGCACGTGCTGCGCTCGATCGAGCTGCTCGGCACCGTCGTCGCCCCGGCCGTGCGCGCCGAGGTGGCGCGGCGCGCCGCCCGCCCGGCCTGATCCGGGCCGCCCGAGAGCGTCCCCCTAGTTCGAGGGAATCTGCTCAGGTCACGGCTCGTCGCGGCCGATGACCCGTCCGGAACGGATTCCGGATCGGATTTCTCGAGGGAGCGCAGATGACGGGTACGAGGCTGCGGCGCGCACGGATGTGCGGCGCCCTGATGGGAGTACTCGTGGCAGTTGCAGGCGTGCTCGCAAGTGCGCAGCCCGCGGCTGCACACCATGTCCGCGCGCACGACGACAGCCTGCGCTCCACGCTGCCGGACGGCTCCGTAGCGGTGTTTGCCCCCCCGCCTGCCGCGAACCTCGTCGGTGCGAGCAGCGCCAGCGCGAGGAGCGCCAGCGAGAGCAGCGTGGGCGCCAGCAGCATCGCCGCCGCCACCACGGGCAATCTCACCTACCACGGCGGCCCGGTGCTGCGCACCAACACGGTGTACCTCATCTACTGGGTGCCGACGGGCGCGAGCGTGAGCACCGGCTACGCGAGCACGATCACCGGCTACTTCAACAACGTCGCCGCGGCCAGCGGCGCAACGACGAACGTCTACGCAACGACGCAGCAGTACTACGACACGACCGGCAACATCGCCAACCAGACGACGGTCGGCGGCTCGACCGTCGCGACCGACGCGTTCCCGGCGAACGGCTGCACCGACCCGAACTCCCCCCGCCGGCCCACGTGTCTCTCCGACGCCCAGTTGCGCGCCGAGATCCGCACCGTGATGACCGCTCAGGGCTGGACGGCCGGCCCCAACAAGATGTTCTTCCTCTTCACGCCGAAGGACGTCGCCTCCTGCTGGGCGGGGAGCTCCTGCGCATACAACACGTTCTGCGCCTACCACTCCTCAAACGGGAGCGGCGACAGCGTGCTGATCTACGCGAACCAGCCGTACACGGGCCCCGATGTCGCGGGCAGCCAGCGCTGCGGCCAAAACCAGAATCCCAGCGGCAACGTCGACGCCGCCGCCGACAACACGATCAACGTGGCCAGCCACGAGCACCTCGAGGCGATCACCGACCCACAGCCGCGGAGCGGCTGGACCGACGCGGGCGGCGACGAGAACGGCGATAAATGCGCCTGGAACTTCGGGACGCGGCTCGGCGTCACCGCGAACGGGTCGTACTACAACCAGGTGATCGGGACGGGGCGCTACTACCTGCAGCAGGAGTGGAGCAACGCGACGAGCTCGTGCATGCTGCTGATGCCGGTGGGCGTGACGACGCGCTTCACCGTGACAGCGGCGGCCAGCTCCATCGCGGGGGCGGCCGTGAGCATCACCGTGGTGGCACGCGACGCCGGCGGGAACAAGGATTCCGGCTTCCGCGCAACGGTCGCGTTCACAAGCAGCGACGGGCTGGCGACGCTCCCGGCGAGCTACACCTTCACCGCGACCGACCTCGGCACGCACACCTTCACCACCCCCGTGCTGCTGACGGCCGGCAGCACGACGATCACGGCGACGGCGGGGAGCATCACCGGCGCCGCAACCGTCACCGTCAGCACCGGTACGATCTCGCGCTTCTCGGTGAGCG
>Ga0114970_10000780_pt1 | contig 24023 bp, 19 predicted proteins | sample M_140205_XF_Meta_FD_87030 | JGI IMG/M metagenome (GOLD analysis project Ga0114970, IMG submission 87030) | Freshwater microbial communities from Lake Montjoie, Canada to study carbon cycling - M_140205_XF_MetaG | ecosystem: Environmental > Aquatic > Freshwater > Lake | place: Lake Montjoie...
CACCACCGATTTCCACGCCATGTCGGGCAGGATATCCCACATCATCAGCGCTTTTCCTTGCGGGCGTTGGCGATCAGTTGTTCTAGATCGGCCAGCTCGTTTTCGCTGAGCTTGGTGGACATGCACAGCAGCGCCGTGGCGGCGCTGGCCGGCGAGCCATTGAAGAAGGTGCTAACCACCTGGCTGAGCGCCGATTTGCGCGCGGCGGCCTCGGAAACGGACGGCGCATAGATAAAGCCGCGCTCGGACGCATTGCGGCTGACGAACCCCTTGGCTTCCAGCCGCGCCAGCATGGCACGCACAGCCGACGCCGACAGCTCCACCGGCAGCGCCTCGCAGAGGTCGCCCACGGTGGACACCCCGCGGGCATAGAGCATGTCGACAATCTGCCGCTCGCGCGGTGCCAACTGGTTCAGCATCGGACTCATATCCCGGTCGCTACATTTGTAGCCTGACTACATTTGTAGCGCCCCGCAAGCCGAAAAAGCTCGGCTCCCTACCCGGCCCGAAAACCCAGGGATCTCAATAACGGAAGACGGTCTGCAGCCAGAAGATGCGCTTGTCGGGCGTGCCACCAGCGGTCAGGCCCGAACCGGCATAGTCGGCATATTTGGCAAGGATTGAGAAGTTCGCATCCAGCACGAACTCGGCTTGGGCATTCCACTCCGTGCCGATGCCGAGATCCAGCTTCGCGCTCCCGAAGTCGTGATAGGCGATGGTGGTGGTCAGGCTGCGCAGCCCGAGGAAGCCCGGCCAGGCATAGATGCCGCTGAAGGAAAAATCGGTCAGGCCGTTGACCGGCGTGGTGCTGAAGAAATCGGCCCAGCCATTGGTGATATGCAGCGAGCCAATGGGTGTGGAAAGGCCGATGACGCCGTTGCCACCCAGCACTTCATAGCCGACAGCGCCGGTAAGGCGGCCCCAGGTGACGCTGCCTTCGGCCAGCCAGTAATCCAGCCCATAGGAAAGTGGATTGGCGGCGTAAGGACTCTGGCGCGCATAATCGCCCACCAGCCGTGCACTCAGCCCCTCGTCCAGCGGCATGGTGTACTCGGCGCGCGCGCCGTTGGTGGCGGTGGAGTAAAGCGCCATCGCGTTCCGCTGCGCTGCCGTTTTCGCGAAGGCCGGCGGCATCAGATCCAGCAGCAGCGTATAGGCTTCCAGCCGCAGGCCCTTGATGCCGGTATAGGCGGCGCCCAGCACATGGCTATTGCTCTTGAAATAGCTTGCCTGGTTGGCGCCCGCTGCCGCCGTGGTGAGATCGAAGGGGCTGGTCTCGGCATAGATGCGGTTGACGCGGTCGATCCAGATATAGGTCAGCGTCAGTCCCGGCACAGAGGTGTTGACCAACTGAACCGCGTCAAAGCTCTGGCCGTGCATGCGCCAGTCGGGACTGGCGAGGAAACGCTGGCCTCCCAGCGCCAGGCGCTGGCGTCCGGCGATGACGGTGGTGCCCAGCTCGGTGGAGACGTAGCTGAGGTTGAGATGCTTGAGCGCCGCCAGCGGCGTGTCGGCGATCTGGGGATAGAGCGTCTTGCCGTTGCGGGTGGTGTTGTAGTTGGGGGCGCCCACAGGCACGAGGAAATCGAACGCGACGCCCAGTCCCAGCCCGTGCCAGCGCGCCGTGTCATAGCCCAGGCGGCCACGGAAGGCGGCGCCATCGCCCAAAAGCGTGCGCGACTTGTCGGTCACGGTTTCGTAGCGCAGACGCAGATCGGCATAGGGCTTGCCGGAAACCAGCGCGTCCAGAACGTCCTGCGCCTGGACGGCGGAAGCGGACAGCAGGAGTGAGACGAGCGCCGCGGCGGCAGAGCGGACTGTCATGAATATCGCATAAAGGAGGGGCGCGATCAGGGCAAGAAAAAAAACCGGGCCTCACGACCCGAGGCTGAAGACGGCAAGCGGAACCCGCTTAGTAGTTAAAGCGGACGCCCATACGGTAGGCGCGGCGCAGAGTGGTGTCAGTCGGCAGGTTCTGAACGTTATCCAGTGCCCCGAACAGGGTAACGTTGTTGCTCCAGCGATACTGCACGCGCAAGTCCAGGGGGGCTTCGATCTCGTTGAGATTGTTGACCCCAAGAATGCTGTCGTCGCGACGGTCGGTATTGGTGACCACCGGAACGTTCTGGCCATTGACCAAGGAGTAGATCGGGCTCTGCAGTTTCAGGCCAGGCTGGGCCTGGGTGCCCAGCTCGATCAGCGAATCGCCAGTAATGCGGGTCTGCGCGCCCCAGGTCCAGTTACCCTCGCGATAGTTTAACGAGAACGTACCCTGGAACTTGGGGCCGCCGCTGTAATACGAATTTGTGCCACCGGCGCCGTTGAAATTAACGCCGTTCAGGTTCTGGCTAAAGTCATAGACATAGTTGCCGTTTGCCGACACTTCCATCGTGCCAGTGAAAAGGTCGAAGCCATAGGCGATAGCAGCGTCGAAACCGGCAGTGGTGTAGAGGGCGGCATTGACGCGGGTCGAATAGATGAAATCGATCGGGGTTGTCTGGTCACCGGGGGTGCGGAACTTGATCTGGTTGCAATAGACCTGCTCGCCAGCCAGGCAGCGCTGGCGGATGAGCGTCGAGTTAGGCGTGGTGATGCCGCCATGCAGGTGGATCTGGTACCAATCGACCGAGGCGGTGAAGCCCTCGAAGAATGTCGGGGTGAAGACCAGGCCCGCTGACGCCGTGTTGGCGCGTTCCGGATTCAGGTTGGCATTGCCGCCGGTGACGGTGAAGCAGGGATTGTTGCCAGCCGTGCTGCCCGGCAGGAAGGCTGCGCAGGTTCCACCTCCGTAGGCGCCGGGTGAGTAGAGGTCCCACAAGTTGGGGGCGCGGATGTCATACGACCAGGTGCCACGGAAGCGGAGATCATCCGTGATCTGGCTGCTGATGCCGACCTTCCAAGTTTCGACCAGGCCGCTTGTGGAATAGCTGGTGAGGCGACCACCGAGACTTATGTTGAGCGTATTGACGATCGTGTCCTTGAGGATGGGCACGTCGGCTTCCACGAAGCCTTCCTCTACATGGTAATGGGCCTTGAAGGCGCCAATGTTACCAACGCCCCAGCCCGCATTAAGTGCGCGGACGTCGGGAGTGGATTGCCAGCCCTGCTCCAGGCGCCATTCGCCGCCGAAGGCAACGCCGATCTCGCCGGCCGGCAGAACCCAGGGCAGCACACCCGAGACTGACAGCGCTCCCGTGCTCTGCGTCAACTGGGTGGTGATGGAATGCTGAATGCCCGTCTTCACGGGGTTCAGGCCCGGCTCGATAAATATGCGGGCGGCGTTAGAGACATTCTGGTAGCCGAACGGATCCATCGGCGAGCAGCCGGCGATGTCGTCCTGGCCGACGGGCAAGCCCGCGGTCCGCTGTGCCACGGCCGGGTTGAGCAGGCCGCGGCACTGAATCGAGCCGATCGACAGGCCCGAGGTGCCGACATTGCCCGAGGTGATGCGCACAGCGTCCTGGGCGTTGTTGAAGCGGGCACTGATCGCGTTCTGCGGCGCATATTGCCGAATGCGTGTCGTGCCAGTTTGGATATAGGCGTTCCAGGTGAAGGTATCACCCAGGGCGCCATCCAAGCCGAAGACGCCACGCGACAGCACCTTGCTGGCATAGGAGCAGGGCACGCCGATCGCATCGCAGAGATTGTCCAGTGTCCACTTTGATTTGAGATCGGACGAATTGGCACCGGTGGAGACAGCGTTGTTGAGATAGTCAAGGCCTATAGTCAGGCTCTGGGTCGGGCGGGCCTGGCGCTGGGCCAGCGAGGCATAAGTCGAACCGACAGCGCCGGCTTCATTCTGGAAGGTAAAGGGGTTGTAGCCGTTCGACAGCACTGAGGTACCCGCCGCGCAGGTGCCCGAGGTGATGCCGGGCTGGCAGACGAAGCGCTGCGCGATTTCAGTTGGCAGAAATGGATTGTCTGCAAAGACAACTACGCCGGAGTTCAGGCGTTCACCACCGAATGTGCGGGTGGAGAGGCTCGCATAGTTCAGTTGGAGGGAGGCCGTGATATCCGGCGTGAGCTTATAGCTGGAGTGGGCGAAGTAGTTGGAGCTGTGATAGGGCGCGGCGGGGACCGGATCCCAGGGCGTTAGGCCGGTGGTGGCGTCGTTGGTACATCCATTGTAGCAGATAGAGTTGTTGTAGACGGTGCCGTAGTTGAACTGCGTTAACGTCTTGTCCTGGCCAACGAACATCTGGCCCTTCAGACCGTCCTTGACCAGGCCAGAGCCTGCGTTGCCGGCGGCATGGCTGTTGATCAGGCCACCGCCGGATGAGGTCGAACTGCCAGTCTGATAGGCATAGGTGAGCAGCGGCTGGCCCGAGAGGCTGGAGCAGGTGCCGCTCGCGGTCGGGGTCGCGGTGGGATAGCTGACCGTGTTGCAATAGGCCGGGTTGTAGACAAAGGCGCGATTTTCGGGCTTGAGCTGGCCGGCGAAGACGGCATCGTTGCTGATGGTCCAGTTGGCGGCAGCCATTACATGGCCCTTGCCGCCTAGGAAGCTGGTGCCCCAGGCCACTTCAGCGCGGTACTGGCCGTGCGGCACTTCGGTCTTGTTAGCGTAAGAAACGCTACCCTTGAATCCTTCGAAGGTCTTATTGAGCACCAGGTTAATGACGCCGGTTACCGCGTCGGAGCCCCAGGCGGCGGAGGCGCCACCGGTCACGACGTCCACACGCTGGACCACCGAGGACGGGATCATTGCGATATCAACTTCGTTTGACTGGATCGAGGAGGCGACAACGCGCTGGCGGTCGATCAGCACCAGGTTGCGGTTAGCGCCCAAACCGCGGATGGCTACGGTGTCGATTGCAGCGTTGGCCTGAGCCACGTTGCGCGAGCTAGAGCCGCTGTTGATGCCGGCGCCGCCGCGCACCTGCGGCAGTTCGCGGATCTGGTCACCGACATTAACCTTGGCGTCGCGGTTGAGGGTCTCGATGCCGATGACGCTGACCGGGGTGGGCGCTTCAAAGCCCTTGAGGTCGATGCGAGAAGCAGAAGATCTGATCTCCTCGATATCCAGTGCGGAATTGTCCTGGGCGACGGCCGCGCTGAAGGTCGCCGCTGCGATGAGCAGAGTGGCGGATCCACCAAGCAGAAACTGCTTATATTTCAGCATATGACACCTCCGGGAATAACATTGATCTCCACCCAGCTCTGTGGTCTTTTTTTATTCTTAGCACATTCCAGCCTCCAGAAATATAGCCGGCCATAAGTGCAGCGCAGTGAAACCGCAGGGCAGCCATAGCGACGACGCGGTTTCGGTGGCCGGTGGCTGATAACAGTCTATGCGCGCGAGATTTTCTGCTCTCAGATTGAGAGAATAAATAATATTTAATATCTTATCCTGCCGAACACAAACAGCAGCAGCGGCCAGAGGTTCGGCCAGATTTCCGCCATGTCGGTATTCTTGAGCATGACGCCGCAAATGATGCGAAGGAAATGCGTCGCGGGCAGCACCTCGCCGAGATACTGCCCCCAGACCAGCATGCCGGCGACTGGGAAGACGAAGCCTGACAGCAGCATCGCGGGCAGCAGGCAGAAGGTCATCATCTGCATCACCTGAAACTGGCTTTCTGCGATGATGGAGAAGGTATAGCCCAACAGCAGGTTGGCCAGAGAATTACTAAAAAAAATGGTACATTCTTCGAATTTTGAGTATGCCCGCCAGTCGCGAGAAACTATTGCCCCGCTAGAGTACCAGCCGGTTCTGATGTGTGGGCATGTGCAGCAAAGAAGAGAAGCGGGTGACGACACGCCGCAAGGTCCCGTGGGGCTCGCGTCGTCTGGCACAAGGCAGCAGAACTAAGGTTGGAATGCTTGCGCAGCTATCGCTTTGGCGAATTGCCCGCCAAGGCGGTCAGCCGTCACATCCAGGGCGAATACTGATTACCAGCGATAGGCGTCGGGCGGCAGCGTCGATAGCGGCTTGCCCGCCACCGTGGAACGCTGCGCCGCCTGTTGCGCAAAGCTGGGTGGCCCGGCAGGCTGCACGCCACGACCAGCACCGCCACGACCCGCATTCGGATTGGGCGGGAAGGCGCCAAAATAGAACCAGTACTGGATCTGGTTGCTGGTGTTGAGGGCAGCATGAACCGTACGGCCATTGGGCGGGGCGACGATACCCATATTCTGCCGCCAGGGACGGATCTCGCTACCCATCTGCATCAGGGCCGGGCCGTTCGTCACCTTCACCCACATCTCTTCGGTGTTCGGGACATGGCTGTGCGGGCCCGCGATGGTCATCGGCCCCATATAGACGAGCAGGATGCGGCCGCCACCGGCCATGCCGTCATTTCCCTGGAAGACGAACTTGGACATGTTCGACCAATGCACATTCTCTTCCGACATCGCCATCAGGTTGGTGTCGCGCACCAGCATGTCCTTGCGCGGCACAAAGCCGGGCTCCAGCGCCTGGGTCAGTATCAGCATCTTCAGCGGCGCATCGCCGGTGTTGGTGAAACGGTGCATGGCGCCGGGCGGCACCAGCACGGCGACGCCGGGCCGCAGATCCCAATAGGACGTGCCGTCATCAAGACGGCCCGCACCGCTTTCGACATAGAGGATGAACTGGTCGGTGGCGGCGGTCAGCGGCGTGATGTTGCGCGCCGGCAGCGTGCCCAGGTCCATCGAGCGGTTGTTCTTCAGCACCGCGCCGGGATTGCCGGGCCTGGCCACGTCGGGATCGCCGGTGCGCAGGATGTTCTGCACGAACATCACATTGCGCCAGCGCCGCGACGGCGACTTGTCGGCCTCGCCGATATAACGGTTGATGCTGACGCCGGTGGCCATGTTGGAGGCAGGCTCAGTCACCTGGGTGGTGAGCGGGGTGAGAAACTCCTCGCGCCGCTTGGGCGTTTCCTGTAGCGCCGATTCCGGCTCCAGCAGCGAGGCAGGCGGGGCCGTTGCCGGGCTTTGGGCCAGGGCGACGCCGCACAGCAGCAGCGGCACCGGCAAAGTCAGCAGATGGCGAAATTTCATGGCGATCCCCCCAAGCTCTTTATATTTGCCCGGAGGATAGCAGGCGCATGCGGGACCGCAACCGTTACAGCAGCGACAGCCTTTCGCGCGTGTCGCCGAAACTATCCAGTTTCACGCCATAGCGGTCCATCAGCGAGAGATAGAGGCTCTGCATGCGGCGGTTCTCGTCGCCGGCCGTGAGATAGTTGAGCGCCCGCCCGGTCTTGAGCGTGCCGCCCAGCCCACCGGCCAGCACCACCGGCAAGCGGCTATTGTTGTGGTTGCGGCCGATCCAGAGGTTGGACAGGAACATCAGGCAGGAATGATCCAGCACCGTGCCTTCGCCTTCCTTCATGCTGTCCAGCTTCTGCGCCAGATAGGCGAACTGGGACAGGTGGAAGCGGGCGATGCGCTCATAGCCGTCGGAATTGTTGTTGTGCGAGGCGGCGTGGTGGCCTTCCGAGACATTGAGGAAGGGATAGTACATCGCCGAGAGATCGCGCGTGGTGATCAGCGAGGCGACCCGGGTCTTGTTGGTCTGGAAGGCGATGGCGATGATATCGCACATCAGCCTGGTGTGTTCGCGCAAATCTTCCGGCAGGCCGCTGGCGGGACGATCCATCATGATCGCCTGCATGTTCCGGGCCTGGGCGGCGTCATCGGCATTGGTCTTGGCGTTGCGCATGACTTCGACGCGCTTTTCCACATCGCGCACGCTGGTGAGGAATTCATCCAGCTTGGCGCGGTCGCTGCTGCTCACCTTGCGCGACAGGTCGGCGGCGCGGTCCTTGACCCGGTCCAGCACCGAGAGATTGAGCAGGCTGCCGCGATTGTCGAACAGGCTGTCCCAGGCCAGCGAGGGATAGACTTCCAGCGGCACCGGCGAATCCGGCGTCTGCCAGGAAATGTGCGAGGAATAGGCGAGGCTGAAATTGGTCTCGTGATAGCCGGTCATGGGCTGGTCGCAGGCCAGCACGATGCTCTGCTGCGGATTGTCCTGGCCGACCGCGTTGGCAATCATCTGGTCGACGCTGATGCCCGAATGGATCAGTGCGCCCTTGGCGATGGGCACGCCAGACAGGATGGAGCCGGTCTGGCCGGGATGAATCCCCTGCCCCACCAGCGAAGGCACATAAAGACCATCCAGCACGTTGATCTTGGTCTTGACCGGTTCCAGCGGCTGCAACGTGCGTGACAGCGTCATCGACGCGCCTTCGCCACTGGCGCTCCAGTGATCCTCATGGATGCCGCAGCCGAAGAACATCACGCCGAAGCGCTTGGGGAAATCGGCGGCCGTCGGCTCTGCCGCTATCGCGGCGACCGATTCCAGCCAGGGCAGCGCCATGGCGCAGCCGGAGCCGCGCAACACGGCGCGGCGGGAGAAGGCATGGGGGCGGGAAGGACCGTTCATCGGGATTTCTCCTTCTGGAAATTGATCTTCTGCAGAGGCCCTGCGGGCATCGGGGTAGAGGCCGTAACCAGCGCGGCGCGGCGGTCGCGGAATTGCGGGCTGAGCACGATGGTCTCGACTAGGGCACTGAAGCGATAGTCCTTCGCTTTCAGGTTGGCCTTCATCGTGTCGATCAGCCCTTCGTCCGACAATTGCAGCGAGCGGCCCAGCGCATAAGCGACCAGCTTGCGGCTCAGATTGTCGACGAAATTGTCCTGGCGGTGATCCTTGATGAAGGACTTCAGGCCGGAAACGCCCTCACCCTTCACATCGCCGGGGAAAAGTACGCTGGTATCGACGGCACGGCCCGCCAGATCTTTCGTCCGCGCCTCGCCCACCGGGCCGAAGCCTTCAAACGCCAGGCCGAACGAGTCGAAACGGGCATGGCAACCAGCACAGAGCGGATTGGCGCGATGCTGCGCCAGGGTATCGCGCACCGAAAGATCGGACTTGGCTTCGTCGGCGGGCAGTTCCGGCACCACCGGCGGCGGCGGCGGGATCTTGATGCCCAGCACCTTCTGCACCACCCAGGAACCGCGCTTGACCGGGCTGGTGCGCAGGCCGGGCGAGTTCTGCGTCATGAACACCGCCATCTGCAGCAGGCCGCCACGCTGGAAGCGCGCCGCATTGTCCACCCGCACCCAATTGTCGTTGCCGCCGGTGACAGACGGCATGCCGTAATGCCTGGCCAGCGCCGCATTGACGAAGGTGTAATCGCCATAGAGCAGGTCGAGCACAGAACGGTCATTGGCGACCATGTCGGCGACAAAGCGCACCGGCTCCTGGAACATCGCCGACTTCAGGTCATCATCGAAGCCGGGGAAACGGGCACGGTCCACCGAGTTGGCGGTCTCGAACTGGCGCACGCCCAGCCAGTTGCCGGTGAACTCGGTCGCCAGCCCCTTCATGCGGCCATCCTTCAGCATGCGGCGGGTCTGCGCCAGCAGCACCTGCGGGTTGTTCAGATCGCCCGCCGCGCCGTGCCGCGCCAGTTGCGCATCGGGCATCGACGACCACAGGAAATAACTGAGACGGCTGGCCAGCCCGGTACTGCTGATCGGCTGGGCGGCGAAGTCCCTGCCCGCACCCGCCTTGGCCAGGCGCGCCGCACCGAGATCGAAGCGGTAGAGGAAGTCGGGCGACATCAGCACGCCCACCAGGGAGTCGCGCAGCGCGTCTTCATGGGAAAGCTGGTTTTTCGTGCGCAGCGTCCGGCAATAGGCAGACAGGTTGGCCTTCTCGGCCTGCGTCAGCGGGCGGCGCCAGGCGCGGGCGGCAAAGGCCTGCAGCGTGGCAAGCTGCTTCGGCTGGGCGGCAATGCGCGCCATCTCCACCTTGCGCAGCGTCGCATCCTTGCGGGCGAAGTGCCAGTTGATCGCCTTCACGGCCTCGGCAATGTCGTTGCGCGGATCGGCTTTTGCCTTGGCGAGATGCTTGTCGCGCAATTCCATGATCACGGCGGTGTCGATGATGCGATGGCCCACCGGACGCGGCAGGCCGGACTCCGCGCCCTTGCCATCGACCTGACCGGCATTGTTGAGGAAATACTGCGTCCAGTTGACGGCGGTCTGGTCGGCATAGAAATCGAAATTCCACCACAACCGATCGAGCTGCTGCTGGCCCTTCTGATCCAGGATCAATTGCATCAGCGCCGTGTCATCGCGATAATAGCCGCCGGTGTTGTGATAGCCCGCCGACAGGAAACGGCCCTGGTCTTCTGAATTGTCGGGCCAGTAGCGGCCGCGCTCGCTGACCACGAAGGTGTCGGGGAAAACCGAGGCGAAGCGCGCAAAGGCTTTCTGGTAGGCCGCCTTCTGGCCTGCCGGATAGACCAGGTCGGCGTCATCGATGCGGGCATTGTTCATCAGGATGGCCCAGCGCGGCGAAGCGTCGGCATGCAGGTTGGGCATGCGGCCGGGGTCAGCCCGTTTCAGCGCGGGCTCGTTGTCGGCACGCAGCGCGGCGGGATCGCTGTTGCGATGATTTTCCGCGTAAAGCTTCAGCCGCCAATCATGCAGCGGCTGCGCCTGGCCCGGCAGGCCGCGCACTGCGGGCGCGGCGAACTGCATGGCGGTGTGGCTGCGGATCTTCGTCACGAAATCGCGCATGGCAACGGTCTGCGTCGAAAGGCCTGCAGGATTGGACGGCGCGGGCAGTGCGTTCCACATCGCCTGCAGCTTGGCCACCGGACCGATGGCGTTCTTGTCGTTCAGGATGCCCCAGACCAGCGGCAGGTATTTGGCGCTGACCTTCATGGCAGCGGCAGTGGACGCCAGTGTCGCCTTCGGATTGCCCAGCGCGGCACGATGGCGATAGCGCCAGGCGGCCTCGAAATACTTCGCCGTGTCGGTGGGCTGGGCGGCATAGAAGGCCAGGATTTCCTGGATGGCATATTTCTCGCGGTCGGTTTCCACCCGCATCGGGTGCGGCGCGAATTCAATGCCGTCATTGGTGAACACGGCATGGTCAGCGATGCTGCGCGCGCCCTGCAGGTACTTGTTCAGCAGCGCCGGCGACATGGTCAGCGACTCGCCGGAATTGTCGAAGCCGGCCGTGTTGGCCGGATCGACCGGGAATTGTTTCGCCGTCTGCAAATCCTGTCCGGTCAGGTCGCGGATGGTGGCGTTGTACTCGGCGTTGGACAGGCGGCGCGCCAGCACGATGCCGGGATCGCCCGCACCCTTGCGCAGTTCGTCCGCACGCACGCCATGCACCCAGTCCACGAACGGCTTTGTCAGTGCAGCGGGCAATGGCGCCATCGGCTTGGGCGGCATCTCATTGGCCGCGACACGATCCGCCGCCAGCGACCAGCGCGCGAAATCCGCCGTCACCTGATCCATCGATGTGATCGACTTGAGATCCAGCCCGCCCGCAGGCGTTGCGCCGCTGTGGCAACCGGCGCAGTTCTTCGCCAGGAAGGGCTGCACCTGGGCGGTGAATTGCTGCTGCAATTTTGGCGCGCCTTGTGCCTGCGCGGCCGTGGCGGCGCAAACGAATGCAGCGGCGATGAAATATCTCATGGTGACGATGCCCGGCCTGATGCTGTGCGCGATTTCCCCTGGGGCCAGTCTCGAGGCCAGCCCTCATTCCTCAGACTAATCAGCCCTGCGGGCCGATGCAAAAGCCTGGAATTGCCGCCAACGGTAACATGGCGGAAGCCTGGCTATTCCACCGTGACCACGGCCACGCCCATCGCCGGCATCTGGAACACCAGGCGGCCATTTTCCACCGTGCCGCTGAAAGGCTTCGGAACCAGCGTGTTGGGGGCGTCGAAGCTGTTATGCGCATCCATGCGGTCGGACGCCAGAATGCGGCCACTGGCCGCCGTGCCCGGCAGGCTGGTACGCACCGTCACCGCCCGGTGCGGGTCGGTGTTGACGATGGCAAGCACGATCTTGCCGTCCCGGGTGCGCGCCGCCGAGACATCGACCAGCGGCAGGCGGACATCGCCGAAACGATACTCCGCGCTGGAGACGGTGGCGGGGAACGGCGTCGCCTCCATGAAGGGCCGGTAGAGATCGAAGGCATGATAGGTCGGCGTCAGGATCATCTTCTCCTTGTCGGTGAGGATGACCGCCTGCAGCACGTTTATCATCTGGGCGATGTTCGCCATCTTGATGCGGTCGGTATGGCGGTGGAAGATATTGAAGCTCAGCGCCGCCACCTGCGCATCGCGCAGCGTGTTCTGCTGATACAGGAACTCCGGCGTCGAGCCCTTCTCCGGCTGGTACCAGGCGCCCCATTCATCGACATAGAGCGCCGTCTGCCTTTGCGGATCGTAGCTGTCCATGATCCCGATCACATCCTTGAGCTGGCGCTCGAGATCGAGCGTGTACATCAACTGCTTCGCCCAGCCCTCCTCGGTGAAGTCGGTGGCCGGGCCCTTGGGCGCGAGATCGGCCGGCATGGCGTAGTAATGGTAGCTCAGCGCCTCCATGTGCCCGCCAAAGGTCGGGCCGCCATTCTTCATCATCTCCTCGGTGAAGGCCTTGTAGTCATGCCACTTGTCGAGATTGCCCGACGCGCCGCTCGCCACCTTGACCATGCCCATGCTGGCAGGTGCGTTGACGAAGGCCATGTAACGGGCATTCGCCGCCGCCGCCGTCTCGGGGCGCATGTTGCCGCCACAGCCCCAGGTTTCGTTGCCGATGCCGAGATATTTGAGCGTCCAGGGCTTGTCGCGGCCGTTGCTGCGCCGCTCATTGGCCAGCGTCGCATTCTCTGATGAGGTGATGTACTCGACCCATTGCGACATCGCGTAGGGGCTGAGCGATCCGACATTGCCGGAGACATAGGCTTCCGCGCCCACCAGTTCGGCGAAATCCATGAATTCGTGCGTGCCGAAGGCATTGTTGTCGGTGACGCCACCCCAATGGACATTGATGCGGGTGGGGCGTTTTGCGCGCGGGCCGATGCCGTCGCGCCAGTCATAGAGGTCGGCGAAGCAACCGCCCGGCCAGCGGATCACCGGCACCTGCAGCTTCTTCAGCGCATCGACCACGTCGGTGCGATAACCGCGAATGTTGGGAATCTTGCTGTCCGGACCGACCCAGACGCCTTCATAGACGCCGCGTCCCAGATGCTCGGCGAAATGGCCGTAGATTTGCCGCGCGATGGGGGCACCCGGCCGGCTGAGGTCAACACGGACATCCACCACCGGCGCCGGCGGATTCTGGGCGGTTGCCGATCCGGCCAGCATGAGCGCGAGCAGCCCCGCGCCTGCGAATTTCCTCATTCCCCACTCCCCTGCGCGGCATGACGCCGTCTTATATTACTCAGAAAATAAGGGACTGGCCCGGCGCTGGCAACGCCTGCCGGCGTCAGCGCTTCTTGCGGCGGGGTTTTACGGTGGCGACGATATCGGCAGTGTCGGCCAGGGCTAGGTCGATCAGCTCTTCCATCGCCGCACGGGCCCCGGCGGCGTCGCGGGCGGCCACCGCCTCGTACACCCGCAGATGCTCCGGCATGGAATCGCGCTTCAGCCCCTCGGTGCGATGCTTGAAGATGGTGCTCCAGATCACGGTGGCGGAGATGCTGCCGCTCAGGCTGGTGAGAAAGGGATTGCCGCAGGCCTCGATCAGCTTGGCGTGGAAAGCCTCGTCGGCGGCGCGGCCTTCCGCGGTGCGCAGCGTCTCGCGCGCCATGATCTCCAGCGACTGCCCCATCTCGTTCGCCTGCTTCAACGTGCGACGCTCGGCAGCCAGGGCGGCGATGGGCGGCTCGATGACACGGCGCAATTCAAACAGGGCGATGAGCAGTTCCAGCGGCGGCTCCTGCGCGAACATCCAGAACAGGATGTCCGGATCCATCAGGTGCCACTCGGCCATCTGGCTGACCCGGGTGCCCGATTTGGGCCGCGACGCCACCAGACCTTTCGCCACCAGGATGCGGATGGCTTCGCGATAGGCGGAGCGCGAGACCTTGCGCTTGCCGCTGGCCGATATCTCGTCGGCCAGGGTGGTGCCCGGCTTGAGCTTGCCGGAGACGATCTGGATGCCGATCTCCTCGGCGATCTTGCCGGGAATGCGCTGTTTCTTGGCGATCATGGCCTTATCTGTAGCGAAACTGCGGGAAGCGCGAAAGCCGTGGCTGTCCGGCAGGTCTCATGGCCTGGCAGCCGGGCGGCGCTTGTCAGGGTGGCCCATCGCGCGTAGTAATACTCAGACAAAACCGGCGACAGACCGGAAGGTCTTGGGGAACAAGCACCGCGCCAAAGCAAACAGCAGAATTGCGCGACGTTCCATGCGGTGCGCCATTGGTGTGCGGTCGACCAGCCGTGCGCCGTAAATCGGGCCCGGCCTACCACCGGTCCCTGACCTGAACCCCCGCTTCTCCGGAAGCGGGGGGGCTGGCCCGGTGCCAAAGAAAAAGGGCGCCTCCTTGCGGAAGCGCCCTTTCTTTTGTGTCCGTGGTGAGACGGCTATTTCGGCGTCACGCGATAGAGCGCGCCCTTGGCGTTGTTGTTGAGGCCGCCTTCGGACAGCCAGATCGCACCATCGGGCGCCATCGCCACGTCGCGCACGCCGAAGCCAATGTCATAGCGTTCGGCCGCGCGGGCACCGCCCTTGCCGTCAAAGACGATGCGAGTCAGAGACTTGCTGCCCATGCCAGCGGCCAGGCCAGAACCTTCCCACGACTTGAAGATCGGCCCGCGCACAAAAGCCAGGTTGCCCGGCGCGATGACGGGCGTCCACTGGATCACCGGCTTGGCGAGGTCCGGACGGGTGTCCGGGCTGGGGATCGCAACCTGATTGTAGTTGGGGCCATAGGAAGCGACCGGCCAGCCGTAATTCTTGCCCGGCAGGATCAGGTTCAGCTCATCGCCGCCGCCGGGACCATGTTCGACTTCCCACAGGTCGCCATTGGGCGCGAAGGTCATGCCGTAAGGCGTGCGGAAACCGGACGCCCAGGTGTAGGACGGCGTCAGGTTCGGGCCCGAGAAGGTGTATTCGCGAACCACCGGCGCGGTCTTGGCCTGCTCGGTATCGGTCGGCGGACGGATGATCGGGATAGTGGCCGCGCCGGTCTTGCCCGCGTTGGGATTGCCCGGTGCCGGCTTGCCGTCCAGCGTCATGCGCAGGATCTTGCCCAGCGGCGAGTTCGGGTCCTGGGCCGGCGTCATGCGCTGGCGATCACCGACCGAGAGATAAAGCAGGTTGTCGCGGAAGGCGACGGCAGCGCCGAACTGGCCGCCCGCGCCACCGGCGGCATCGTGCCAGATCACCTGCAGGTTCTGCAGGGACGGATTGGCGCCAAGCTGAAGGCGCGCACGCGCCAGCGCCAGGCTGGAGCCGCAGACCTTGCCGGGCATGCTGGCGGGGCAAGCCGGCGTCGCGCCACGGCCACCCGTCGGCATCGGGGCGGTTTCTTCAAACGGCTCCGAGTACGTGATGTAGACCATGTTATCGCGCGCATAGTTGGGCGACAGGTAGATGCCCAGGAGGCCACCCTGGCCGCCATACAGCACTTCGGGCACGCCGCTCACGGGCGTCTTCTGACCGGCCTGCGTCACCAGCCAGATCTTGCCGCCCTTCTCGTTCACCAGCATGCGGCCATCGGGCAGGAACGCCATGCGCCAGACCTGGGTGTCGAACTCCGTCACCTTGGCCATGTTGAAGGGAAGGCTGGCTTCCGGCTTCTGGCTGCCCATGTTGGGAACCGTCTGGGCCGAGGCCGTGGTGGCCATCAAGGCCAGGAACAGGGCCGTTGTGATCGTTTTTGTCATATTATTCGTCCTCCCAATAGCGGCGGAACAATAAGGGCCGTGTACCGGGGGAGACAAGCCGGAAAACGTTATATTTCTGGCCCGGTGGGCGTTATCAGCCCGGATGCACCGCAGCATCCCGGCCCGGCAGAGCCCATGTCAGCGCTCGGTGAAGCGATATTTGATTTCTGCCAGGTTGCAGGGCCGGTGCCGGATATCGAGCTGCCAGCGGATCAGCTTGTCCCAACCGTCTTTCACGGCACCATTGGAGCCCGGCAGCGCGAAGATCAGCGTACCATTGGAAAGGCCGGCGCAGGCGCGGCTCTGCATGGTGGAAAGTCCGACGCTCTGGAAGCTGAGCATGTGCCAGACCGTCTCGAACCCCTCGATGGTCTTGTCGAACAGCGGCCGCAAGGCTTCAGGCGTCAGGTCACGGCCGGTCAGGCCGGTGCCGCCGGTGGAGACGACCACATTCACGGCCGGATCAGCGATCCAGCTTCGCACCTGTGCCTGGATCTCATCCACGCTGTCGGTGACGATCTTCTTCTCCGCCAGCACATGGCCGTCGCGCGTCACCCGTTCGGCCAGCAACCTGCCCGACGTGTCACCGGCTTCGTCGCGCGTATCCGAAACCGTCAGCACTGCGATGCGCAATGGCCGGAATGCGATGGCGGCGTCTATGCGGCCGCCTCCAGGGGGAATATCACGCGGTGCATCGCTCATGGCGCGACAATAGGCCAACCGCCCGTCCCGCGCCACATCCTGAAACCGTTGCACGGCGGCGGTGGCGCCCCCTAGACTTGCCGCAACAACAGAACACGGGGAGCGCCCATGAAGATCAACCGCCGCAAGCTGCTGGCCGGGCTGGCCGCCAGCGCCGCGACCGCGCCACTGTGGACGCCGCCCGATGCCGATGCGCTGGGCCTGCCCAAGGACACCATCAAGCGCATCCGATATTATATCACCGGCGCCGATGCGGCCGGGCGCGGCGCCAATTCGCCGCTGGTGCACCAGCCTACCTTCAACCAGTCCACCAACGTGGTGGTGGTGGAGACGGCGGGTGGCCTGATCGGCATTGGCGAGGGCGGCTCGCCCGACACCATGCAGCAATGCGCCGAGATGCTGATCGGCGCCGATCCTTTCCGCAGCGAACAGCTCTGGCAGCAGATGTTTCGCGGCTATTTCTATCCGGCGGGCCGCGAGAAGCAGCATGCGCTGGGCGCGCTGGACCTGGCGCTGTGGGACATCAAGGGCAAGGCGTTGGGCGTGCCGGTCTGGCAGTTGCTGGGCGGCAAGGCCCGCGATCATGTCGAATGCTACGCCACCGGGTTTCCCCGCCCGCAGGGCGGCACGCTGGAGGATGCGGCGCGGGCCTGCGTCGCCGAAGGCTATCGCGCCTATCGCCACGCCTTTGATCGTGCCGGCGTGATGGATCGTTTCAAGCGGGTCGAGGAAGTCATCGCCGACTGCCAGTTGCTGGCCAAGGGCACGGGCCCGGGCGGCTGGGCGGTGGACCTGCACCAGGAACTGGACATGCCCGACGCCATGACCTTCTGCGATGCGGTCCAGCCCTTGAAGCCCTATTTCGTCGAAGACCTGATCCGGGTCGAGAATGTCGACACCTACAAGGCGATCCGCCCCCGCACCAACGTGCCCATCGCGGTGGGCGAAGAGTATGGCGCCAAGTGGGACATCTCTGCGCTGATCGAGAACCAGTTGATCGATTACGCCCGCGTGACCTCGCCCAATGTCGGCGGCATCACCGAGTTCATGAAGATCTGCGCCCTGGCCGAGACGCATTATGTCGGCATGATCCCGCACTTCACTGGCCCGATCGGCGAAACCTCGCTGGTGCATTGCCTCACCGCCACGTCGATCGTGGCGCTGATGGAGATGACGGGCGCGGGCCGCCGTCCCTGGGCGCATCTGCCGGAGTCTTATGACTTCCGCCAAGGCAAGCTGTGGCCCAACGACCGGCCGGGCCTGGGCGTGACGCTGGACACCAAGCCCCTGAAGCTGGTGGGCGAATGGACCGAGCGCTTCATGCCCATCCCGATGAACCGCCGCCCCGACGGCACCTTCACCAACTGGTAGCGATGCGATGACCGATCTCCTGCGCGGCAAGACTGCCCTTGTCACCGGCGCGGGCGCCGGCATGGGCCGCGCCATCGCCGCGCTGTATGCGGCGGAAGGCGCCGCCGTGATCGCCACCGACCGCGACGCCGGCGCGCTGGCGGGGCTGAACGCGAAGCCACATGCGCTGGACGTGACCGACGCCAATGCCGTGGCGGCGCTTGCGGCAGCAGTAGGGCGGATCGACATCCTGGTGAACTGCGCCGGCTTCGTGGAAAGCGGCACCATCCTGGAAACGACCAAGGCGCAGTGGGACAAATCCTTTGCCGTCAACGTCTATGCCCTGGCGGACACCATCAAGGCCTTCCTGCCCGCCATGCTGGCAGGCGGCGGCGGCTCGATCATCAACATCGCCTCGGTGGCGGGCGTGCAGAAGGGCGTGCCCAACCGCTGTGTCTACAGCGCCAGCAAGGCGGCGGTGGTCGGCCTGACCAAGTCGGTAGCGGCGGATTTCATCACACAAGGCATTCGCTGCAACGCCATCTGCCCCGGCACGGTGGATACGCCGTCGCTGCAGCAGCGGCTGCGCGACAGCGGCGATTACGACGCGGCGTGGAAGGCCTTCAATGCCCGCCAGCCGATGGGGCGGCTGGGGACGGCGGACGAGATTGCGCCACTGGCGCTGTACCTCGCTTCGGATGCAGGCGCCTTCGCCACCGGCCAGAGCTTCGTCATCGATGGCGGCTTCACGCTCTAGCGGCCTGTTTGACCCCGCCCACTTATTATAAGGCTGCGCACCTTGTAATGCGCACCCGGGCGCACCATGTTCCTAATACGGATCGGCAGATCTGCGGTCCCGCCTAGGTCGGCACGCGCCCGGCCACCTGAAGCACCTGCTTCCGCTGTTTTTTGAATTTGTTCACCGCGCAGCCCTTGCCATGCCTGCTGGCGTTGCATCACGCCGCCTACGCTGGCTGGCGCACAATGCGTACAAGGACGCGTTTGGGCAGCAGAAACGCCGCTCAGCCGCTGCCTTTATTTCTGGAGTGGCCCATGACGAGCCCCGACGGTTTTCAATTGAGCCGCATCTATGCGGAGGGCTGGAAAGCTGGAAGCCAGCTGGCGCCCATCACGCGCCAGCCTATCCAGATAGCGAACCCATATGGAGACGGTCCGGAACGGGCGCGCTGGAACGACGGCTTCGCCGACGCCCGCAAGCGGCATCAGGCATCATGAGATATCTTGCACTCGCGGCCATCGGCCTGCTTGCCTGTGGCTGCGCCGCCCCGCCGCACAATTACGCGGGCAGCGCCGGCAGCGTTTACGACAAGGCGCAGCAGCCTCCGCATGAATTTCCGCAATCCGCGTATGACCCGCACGGCCCTGTGAAAGAGCAGGACTTCGGCAATGGCGGTTATCCCGCAGGCCGCGCCACTGCACCTTAAAGAACCCGAAAGGCATCCGATGACGAGCAAATCCAACGCCCGTGCCCGCGCACAGAACCTGTTTCCCGCCGCCGAACGGCGCGACGATGCGATGAAGGCGGAAATCGCGCGCGAGCGCGCGGCGACCGACGCCAAGACGATCCGCCTGCGCGCCCTGCGTCTTGCCAAGGAGGAAGCCGACCGCCTCGCCCAGATCGCACACGATGCGGCAAACCCGCCGCCGGTGCGCAAGGTGCGCAGCCCGAAGTGACAATCACTCAGAGAGAGCCTTCGCCCGAAAAGCCGGGGCAAGCGCCATTTTCTACTCCGCTTGCTGCTTAGTGCCGCAGGATGCTATAGGACCGGCGCGACGCCTTCCGTCAGACCCTGAAGCGCCTCTGTAGTTCCCGACCCGTAGTCGTTTCGACTTTCGCGCCAGGCTCCGGCAGCCCACTTCCCGAACTGATTGTCCTCTTCGCCGCCGACGGTATGTTGCCGACGGCGCAAACTTGTACGCAAAAGGCACTACAAATGGTCACTGGTACCGTAAAGTTCTTCAACGTCAGCAAAGGCTTCGGCTTCATTTCGCCGGAAGATGGCAGCAAGGACGTGTTCGTCCATATCAGCGCCGTCGAACAGGCCGGCATGCGCTCGCTCAACGAGGGCCAGAAGGTCAACTTTGAAATCAAGCCCGACCTCAAGGGCGCCAAGGCGGTCAATCTCTCCGCCGCCTAAGGAATGGACGGGGCGGTGATTTTCACTGCCCCTTTTCCACCCCGCGCATCAGCGGGATGACGATCTGAGCGCGCACATCGCAGCGCCGGAGAAGCTTCAAATCAGTTGCAACGAGACGCGGCGTTACTTCGCGACGTTGCACAGCTTTCCTGCCATGACGCATTCCTGCCTCGTGGTGAAATAGCGCCGCACCGCCTCAGCGGCCCAGCATTGGCAATGCCCAAGCTTCGCCACCGCCCGGAGGCGATTTTCCAGCCACCCTGCCTGCGACGGCCAACCGTTGAAGCCTCTGCGGCTTGGGGCTAGCCTTCACGCCAACAAACAACAACATTGGGGAGACACCATCATGCGCAAACGGGATTTTCTGGCGGCGGGACTGGGCCTGGGCGCGGGCCTTGCTGCCTCTGCGGCATCGGCACCGGTGCTGGCACAGGTCCAGGCGCCTGCCGCGCCGGCGGCAGGACGCGGCCGCATGCAGACCGCCCGCGCCAAGACCACACGCCTGTTCAAGTCGCCTGGGCTTTATCCCAATGGCCTGGCGGTGGCGCCGGAAGGTCTGTGGATCGGCCAGCAGAAAACCACGACGCAGGTCGCGCGGGACTGGAATATCCCGATGCCGGCCAACCGCGACGAAGCCGCCTGGCTGGTGGACTGGAACGGCAAGCTGCTCAAGACCATCGACACGCCCTGCCGCAACTGCTCCGGCACGGGATGGGGCGGTGGTTCGCTGTGGATGGCAGCGAATGACGCGCCCTATGGCGTGTTCCAGATCGATCCCAACGGCAAGCTGCTCAGCCACCGCCAGATCCCGCTCAGCTTTGACGGCAATGGCGGCGGCTCCCACGGCCTGCAATGGCACAATGGCAAGCTCTGGATCGCCGCCCTGCGCCTGGGTGGCGCGCTGCGCGTCGATCCTGTCACCTGGGTGCCCGAGGTGCTGATCCGCGTCGCCTCACCGGAAAAGCCCCGCCTGCACGACATCACCTTCGACAACAATGGCGACATGTGGGTGGTGACAGGCACCAATGCCACCACCTACGCCGAAGCCCGCGCCGGCCTGAACAAGTATGACGGCAAGACCGGCCAGCTTGTGATGACGGTGGACCTGGAACCCGGCAGCTGCGATCCGCACGGCCTGGTCTTCTACAATGGCAAGCTGATTTCCTGCGACGCGGGCAACCACCCCGCCTGGAAGGAAAGTGAAAGCCCCCATAGCGGCTGGATTTTCAGCATCGATCTGATCTGACGCACGGTATGGGGAGGCGCGCTGCCTCCCCCGCTACCCGGTATCACCCTTCCGCACACTGACGGAGAGGGAAGCTTGCGGCTGCAATGCAGCATGCACGGCACCCCGCTATTCAGACACCATCACCGCTGCTGGTACGGGCACGGTTCAAAAACCCGGCAGCGGCGCAGGGGAATTTATTGACACCGGGGCGTTGAAGGCCATCATCGGAAAAAAGCCAATATTTCTGGAGGGGACCATGAAAATATTGCTTATCGAGGATGACAGGGGCACGGCCGAGCACATCGCGCTGCACCTGAGGTCGAACGGGTTCGAAGTGGACGAAAGCGCCACCGGGCCCGAGGGCGAAGCCAAGGCACGCCAGGGCGGATATGACGCCCTGTTGATTGACCGGATGTTGCCAGGCAAGGATGGCCTCAGCATCGTGCGCGCCTTGCGGCGTGACGGCTTCCAGACCCCGATCCTGCTGGTGACGACCATGGTGTCGATCACCGACCGCGTCACGGGACTGGAAAGCGGCGCCGACGATTATCTGACCAAGCCTTTCGCCGCCGTGGAGTTGCTGGCGCGGATCAATGCCATCACACGGCGCAATTCGTCCCGGACCTCGACCATCAAGGTCGGAAACCTGGAAATGGACCTGGTGCGCCACACCCTCAAGCGCGATGGCCAGATTATCGACCTGCAGCCGCAGGAATTCCACCTGCTGGAATACATGATGCTGAATGCCGGGCGGGTGGTGACGCGCGCCATGCTGCTGGATAATGTCTGGAACGTGTGCTTCACGCCCAGCACGAATTTGGTTGAAACGCATATGAGCAGGCTGCGCACCAAGATCGGCTGCAAGCATCGTAGCGAGTTCATCAAGACCGTTCGCGGCACCGGCTATGTCCTGGCCGGCTAAACGCCGATTCTGATGCCCTCGCCAGAAAAGAACAGAACGGCCGCGCGGCCGCCATGTCCGTTTTGGCCGTTGCGCTTCGCTAGTCCGGCAGCGCGAAGACGTAGATCTGGTGGCCGGTCGCGGCGCGCTGCACATAGTTCGACAGCAGCAGCGTGGGCTTCTGCTGCGGGCTGCCGCCGCCGAGCCCCGTGGTGACGGCGATGAACTGCTTACCACCCACCGAGAAAGAGATCGGATAGCCCTGCACCGTGTTGCCCAGGCGGCTGGACCACAGCCGCTTGCCGGTCTTCACATCGACCGCCTGGAAAGTGCGGTCGAAATCGCCAATGAACGCCACGCCGGACCGCGTTGACAGCGCCGCCGTAAGGAATGGCGCCCGCTGCTGGAAGGACCAGGCTTCCTTCATGGTGGTGGTGTTGATCGCCGACAGGCGGCCCATCTGCCGGTTGCTGCCCGGCGTGAAGAAGAAGGTCTGCGAATTGGCGGTGCCGCCGCTTCCCAGCCGCAGCTCCACGTCGCGGCCCGTGATCATGACGCAGCTTTGGGAAAGCGGGATGATCAGCAGATCGGTTGGCTGGTTGTAGCTGGTGGCCTGCCAGTTGTGGCCGCCTTCCGGACCGGGGCAGGAACCGAACCACTGGTTGGTCTTCTGGTCCAGGATGTCCTGGCGATAGGTCAGTTCACCGGTCTTGGCGTTGATGTTCGAATAGACGTTCTGGAAGATGGTCGGCAGCAGCGAGATGAACTTGCCGGTCTCGCGGTTGAGCTTCCACAGGATGCCCGACTTGCCGATAGTGAAGACCTCCTTGCTGTTGCCGTGATTGATCAGCACGCGCTCGAAGACTTCATCCAGGTCCAGCGTCTCGCCCGGAATATGCTGGAAGTACCATTTCAGCTTGCCGTCATCGGGATTGAGCGCCAGCGTCGAGGAACTGTAGAGCGCATGGCCGCCAAAGGTCTGGCGCGAGGCGCGGAACCAGGGCTTGGCCTGGGCCGTGCCCCAATAGGTCGTGTTCAATTCGGGATCGTAGGTGCCTGCGATCCAGGTATCGACACCGCCGCGGTAATTGTCTTCCAGCCCGTTCCAGGTGTCGCCGCCCGGCGTACCGGTCAGCGCGGTGGTGTGGAATTTCCAGTCGCGTTCGCCGGTCTGCGCATCAAAGGCGCTGATGTAGCAATGCTCGGTCGAATAGTTGTCGCAGCCCATCAGGCCGACAAGCACCTTGCCGTTGATGACGATGACACCGCCGGTTTCGCCCTTGGGCGGCGGCCCGATCTGGACCTTCCACACCTGGCGGCCGGTGCGCGCATCCAGCGCCACCAGATGCGCGTCGGAGGTCGCGGTATAGACCTTGTCCTTCCACAGGCCCAGGCTGCGATTGCCGTAATAGGCGCGCGTATCCGGGCCGATGCGATTCTCCCAGATCAGGTTGCCGGTGCGGGCATCCAGCGCCTGGATCACGTTCTGCGAATTGGCCAGGAACATGACGCCGTTATGAACGAGTGGCGTCGGCTGGTTGGCGCCGCCCTCGTTCATGCTCCAGGTCCATTTGAGCTGAAGGTTCTTGATGTTCGACGGCGTGATCTGGTTCAGCGGCGAATAGCTCCAGCCTTGATAGTTGCGGCGGAACATCAGCCAGTCGCCTGGCGGCGGGTTCTTCAACATCGCATCGGTGATGTCGACATAATTCGGGATGTTGCCTTGCACCGTGTGACCAAAGACCGAGGCCAGCGCACCGCGCCCGGCTGCAGGCAGCGCCTCGCCATTCTCGCCGTTCGCGGCGCCGCGCCCGCGTCCCGCTGCCTGCGCCACCTGTGCCGGTGCACCGAAGACGCCCGGGGCCGGCTGGCCATTGACCATGCCGGCAAAGGGCGACGTGGTGGCAGGCGTATAAGTCTGGGTACCGGCGCGGGCGCCGTTCGCTGCGTAAATGTAGGAGGCGATACTGGTATAGTCGTCCGCGCTCAGCCTGCCCTCATTGCCGTACGGCATGGTCGAGGACATGAATTTGTAATAGTCGGCC
>Ga0114970_10000781_pt1 | contig 24015 bp, 20 predicted proteins | sample M_140205_XF_Meta_FD_87030 | JGI IMG/M metagenome (GOLD analysis project Ga0114970, IMG submission 87030) | Freshwater microbial communities from Lake Montjoie, Canada to study carbon cycling - M_140205_XF_MetaG | ecosystem: Environmental > Aquatic > Freshwater > Lake | place: Lake Montjoie...
AGAAAATAAAATGGCTGCCGAGCGAAGCTTTTATGTAGAACATAATGGCCTGGCCAATGCCCATGAAAATCCTTATTTCGATATCAATGAAATTAAAATATATGAAGGGCCAGATGCCAATGTTCCCGAGCAAGACCGCGTATATCTAAAAACCTTTAACAGTGCCGATACCCGTTATGTTTGGGTAGAACTGAATGCCAAAAATCTACTGAAAGAACATGACTACTGGGCCTGCGAATTAATATTCAATTTCAAAACCGTGAGCGGGCAATTAAAGGGCTCTGTTGATAAACTACTATTTATATATCCGGGCGATGAGGAAATACATTGCACGGTGGGCTGGGGTAGCGATATAAAAGGAAGCTGGAGTACGGATATCTACACGGTTGAGTTGGTGTTTATGAACCAAATTGTAGCGGTGATCCCTTTTGAAATTGGAGCCGAAGAAGTAGAAATAACTGACGACGAACAAATATATTATACTCCCAGCCGCAACAGGCTGCAAGAAAAAACAATGCCTGAAACTAACAGCAGCAAATCGTTTGAAGAGCTGATGAGTGAAATGAACGGTCTCATTGGTTTGGGGGGTATTAAAAAGAAAGTCCATGATTATACTAGTTATCTCAACTTTATAAAACTACGTCGCAAAAAAGGTTTTACTGACACGGATAAAATTAATCTACATGCTGTTTTTACAGGTAATCCCGGAACAGGGAAAACCACAGTAGCACGTATGCTTGGCAAGATATATCATAATCTTGGGCTGCTAAGCAAGGGCCATGTATATGAAGTGGACCGCAGTGAATTGGTAGCAGAATTTATTGGACAAACTGCACCGAAAACAAAAGAAGCAATCAAAAAAGCAAGAGGTGGAATTTTATTTATTGACGAAGCCTATAGCCTTTCGCGCAAAGATGATGACAGCAAAGATTTTGGTAAAGAAACAATAGAAGTTTTAGTGCGTGAAATGAGTGATGGCGAAGGCGATTTGGCAATTGTTGTAGCAGGTTATCCCGAACAAATGAATAGTTTTTTAGATTCAAATCCCGGTCTCAAATCTCGTTTTCAAATGACCTTTGAGTATCCCGATTACAAGCCTGACGAACTTGAAAAAATTGCCTTATATGCCGCCCAAAAACGCATGGTAGCATTCAGTCCCGAAGCTCAGATTTTCATGTATAAAAAATTGGTAGAAGCATATAGAGCAAGGAATCTGAACTTTGGCAATGCACGTTTGGTCAATAATATATTAGATGAGGCTAAAATGAATTTGGGCTTGCGCATTATGCAGTTGCCAAATCCAGAAGAACTCTCGAAAGAAAGTTTGATGGCAATTGAAGTTGCTGATTTGGTGCCAATCTTCGAAAAGAAAAATCGTGAAATTGCATCTATCCCCGTTGATGAAGATTTGCTGCGTGACTCCATGACCCAGCTTAGCAATATGGTTGGACTTACCAAAACCAAAACAGAGATTGATGAGCTGGTAAAACTGGTAAGATATTATAGAGAAACTGGAAAAGATTTACGCAGTTTGCTTAACCTGCACGCAGTATTTACTGGCAACCCGGGTACAGGCAAAACAACAGTTGCAAGAATACTTGCCCAAATATATAAAGCACTTGGAATATTGGAACGGGGCCATTTGGTAGAATGCGACAGGCAAGGTTTGGTGGGCAATCATATTGGTTCCACAGCTTTAAAAACCAAAGAAATGATTGACAAAGCCATGGGCGGAGTTTTATTTATTGACGAAGCTTACGCATTGCACGGAAGTGATAATGATTTTGGTAAAGAAGCAGTAGAAACTATACTAAAACGTATGGAAGATAACCGCGGCGAATTTATTGTAATAGTTGCCGGATATACTGAACCTATGACTCGATTTATTGAATCAAACCCTGGCCTCAAATCACGTTTCGATAGAATGATGGTATTTGAAGATTATGACTTGGAGCAGTTGAAACAAATAGCTTCCAAAATGCTTACCGAACGTGGAATACTGCCCGATGCAGATGCCAAAACCATGTTAGAAAAAGTACTAGAAAATATTTGGATGCATCGTGATAAATTTTTCGGCAATGCACGAGCTGTGCGGAAGCTGATGGATGATGCCGTGAAGCAACAAAACCTAAGATTGGCAGCTATGAAAGCGGAGGAACGTACTCCCGAAATGGTAAAAACATTAACTGTAGAAGATGTAGAACATATTAGTGCTGGCCCAGGTTTGGGATCGCCAACAATAGGTTTTCAGTTAGGAATATAGGGGCATTTTATATTTTTCAAGTTCAGCAGAAAAATGTAAAATACTAAATAAAAAATGTAACCTATTTTTTATCGTCTCGCAAATTTCATCCGGTATTTCACATCCGCAAAACCGCGGCTAATTTGTAGCAATTTGTTGCGATTCAATTGGCGTTTTAGTGATGATATTTTATCTACAAATAATATAGCTTCTAGGTGGTCAAATTCATGTTGGATAACACGTGCAGTTAGCCCATCGTACTCATCAGTCTGGGTTTGAAAATTTTCATCATAATATCTGATTTTGATATCTGATTTGCGAGTTACAAATTCTCTAATACCCGGAATACTCAAGCACCCCTCCTCATATTCCCATTCATGGCCCGACTCGTTGATTATCGAAGGGTTAATAAAAACTTTTTTGATACCGGTGCCGGGGTTTTCATCTTCTTCATCTTTATACATCTCTGTTGAATCGACCACGAACAGGCGGATGGAAAGTCCTACTTGCGGGGCTGCTAATCCAACACCATTGGTATGGTACATGGTATCCCACATATTTTTTATTATCTCTTCGAGGTGTGGGAATGAGCGTTGTATTTCAATTGTTTCACTACGAAGCGTAGGTTCACCGTATGCATATATTGGCAGAATCATTATTTGGATTGTAAATAAGTTTGCAAAATTAAGGTAGCCGATACTGCGTCCAACAACTTTTTATCTTGACGCTGTTTTTTTTTCAGTCCGCTATCGAACAAAGCTTGTGATGCCATTTTGGAAGTGAGTCTTTCATCAATCCATTTCTGCGGGATATCAGGAAAAGTAGTTTGCAGCCATGCCGAGAACTGCTCTACCAAATGATAGGATTCAGAATTGCTTCCATCCATTTGCAGCGGTTTACCCAATACAAAAAGTTCTAGCGGTTCTGTTTTTATATATTCATTCAAATAGTTTGCGATATCATTGGGAGAATAAGTTCCCACAGAAGTTGCGATAATTTGTAGCGGATCGGTAACTGCTACGCCAATTCTTTTTAGTCCGATATCGAAAGCCATTACTCTCATTGTGTAGTTCTCTTATTTTTCATATAATTCATTTCCCATAGTTTTATATATTTTACAAATGAGTACCAGCTAGAAAATGTTGCCCAAAGAAAACCTTGAATTCCATCCAAAATTAAACCTCTGCATATATATAATAATATAAACTGAAAAGGTAGTTTTATAATAGCGGATAATATATTTACATTTTTATTTTGGCTGTGCATCTGCTGTGCAGCATGGGTTGTATAACTATTGAATTTTTTAAAATAGTCATCAATATTATAATAACTATAATGCAAAACATGATTGTGAAGTTTGCCAATATTGCCTTTTAATATCACATCTTCATGCACCAAACTGTCATTATAGTTCCCATATTTTCTATTGAACAAACGCAGATGTGGTTTTTTAAACTCATTGCCAAATCGCAACAATTTGCCAATAAAGACCAATGAAATTGGCACCATCAAACCTACGTATTCACCCGAACTAATTTTTTCTTTTGCCTCTTCTATAATTTCTGTCGTAGCGATTTCATCACTATCAATTACCCATACCCAATCATTTTTTGCTTGCGATACGGCAAAGTATTTTTGCTTTCCATAGCTTTCAAACTCATGGTATATAATGTTACAACCAAGTGCTTTGCATATTTCAACTGTATTATCTCCTGACCCTGAGTCCACTACCAACACTTCATCGCACCACTGCATGGCAGTAATAACTTCTCCTATCGATCGAGACGCATTGTTGGCTATAATTACAGCACTTATGGGTGGGTGATTGGTATGCAACTTTTTGATGTATGTTTGCGTTAATTTTTGAATAAGATGCGAAAGTATTTACTTTTTGGTACAATCTATATAGTTTTTTGTACCCATGTGTGTGGGCAGCATAAAATTTTATCTGCAAAAGACATGGGGGCCTATACTCAAAATGTTTATAATAAATATATTGACAAACTTTTCGACTCACTAAACTCGCCAACGTTTAAATGTTTCTCCGATCAGTTTAACACTTATGAGAGTGAAAAAGTGGGCGGTATTGCAGGAGTTTATGTGGGCCGGTTTTTACTAAAGCAATATAAAAGAAACGTAGATTTCCCTTTTACTAGGAATGACATTGTTGGGATTAAGTTTAATTTTTGGGACCAGAATATCAGTGAAGCATTAACCCAAATTACACGAATAAAAATCATGTACCGTTTCAATAACCCCGATTTGGAGAATGACTCAGTGGTTGATTTAATTGAAGTGCCCGCCAACCTTTTTCTTCCGATGCTGAATGAAGAAGAAAAAATAATTATCTCAACTTGTATTAATTACCATATTATCGTTGACAAAGACATTAAGGCTTCGCCCATGACACTAAATTCGAAAGATTTTGGAGACTTTTCTTATAACCTGACAATGTCGACCAATATCAAATTTAGGAATTATATATTCAATGACCAGATTGATGTTTTTTCTGATTCACTATTAGAGATTGGCAATACTGCCGAAATTGTTAATCTTCGTTATGATAGTAGCTTTTGTATGTGGTTTTATGATACACATAAAGCCTGTAGCGATGGGGATGTATATATGATATTTTATTTTCATAAATTTATTACAAACAAAATCCCTGTTGTCTACTCATTTCTGCCCACTATATGCTGTGGCAAAACTCAGGTAGGGCTTGGCTGGCTTGACTGGAATAAGGCTATGAAAAATATGTTAGATTATGAAAAAATATTCTTCATATATTATATAGAACATGAATTAAAAAAATAGTTTATCTAAATTGCGTTTAGTAATACAAAGAGTTTCAGAAGCACAAGTTTCTATTGAAGGAAATATAGTAGCCAAAATTAGCAAAGGGCTGATGGTATTATGCGGTATTTGTACAACTGATAGTGAGGATGACGTGGTGTGGATAGCCCATAAATTATTACAGATGCGTATTTTTTCGGATGAAGCGGGTCTCATGAATTTGAGCGTGAAAGATATACAAAGCGAGATTTTAATGGTGAGTCAGTTTACATTGTTTGCATCTACAAAAAAGGGTAACCGACCCAGTTTTATAGAAGCTGCACGTCCCGAGCAAGCTATTCCATTGTATGAAAAGTTCATTGCATTATTAAATACGGAATTAGGGAAACCCATTGCTACGGGGGTTTTTGGAGCAGATATGCAAGTACAGTTGATTAATGATGGGCCCGTTACTATTATTATAGATAGTAAAAGCAGGGAGTAAATTACGTCCGCCGCGGCGGAGTAAATTACGAATTACGAAGTGGGTATCAAGTATTTGCTACCTAATACTTACTAACTGCTACAAATAATTCGTAATTCGTAATTCTTTATCAACGGTTCAAATATTTTATGATGATTATTGAAACCCTTCCCCTAAAATTGTAGTTACAAAATAATGGAGTTACTACAAGTAATAGCAAAGGAAGTCCCCAATGTATTCGACCCTCAGGAGTTGATTACCTATGGCGGCTTTTGGGTTTTGCTTCTTATAGTATTTGCTGAAACGGGTCTGCTTATCGGTTTCTTTTTGCCTGGCGATGCATTATTATTCGCCGCAGGGTTGCTGTGCGCTAATGGCACATTTGATCACACGTTTGATTTTTTAACAGCAAACCATAATTATGTTTTTTGGGTTGTATTATTTTTAATTAATGCAGCTGCCATATTGGGAAATACTGTTGGATATTCTTTTGGAAAGCGTGTTGGTGAAAAGCTTTTTGTACGAGAGAATTCCTTAATATTCAAAAAAAGCTACGTTGCCCTTTCCAAAAACTTTTATGATAAATATGGTGGGATGGCTTTAATCCTTGGCCGCTTTTTACCCATTATTCGCACGTTTGCACCTATTGTAGCAGGCGTTGCCAAAATTGATTCACGCAAGTTTTTATTATATAATGTGGTAGGCAGTTTATTATGGACCATCGCAATGGTAGGCAGTGGTTATTGGCTCGCCAAAAAATTCCCTTGGGTAGGCGATCATATAGGGCTCATCACTTTGGGTATGATAGTGGTGGCAATGGGTACCTTAATTCGCACATACCTGAAAGAGAAAAAGAAAGGCAAGAAAATATAATTTAATTTTTTTTATCTGTTTACATATGTATTTTTATCGAATAAAGTTTAAAATTCAATGAAAAAACTACTCCTCGTTTTGGCCTGTGGCCTCATGATTTTGCAATCATGTAAAAAATATGAAGATGGTCCCGCATTTAGTTTACGTTCTAAAGCTGCAAGGCTAGAGGGCAAGTGGTGTCTATAAAAATTACTTACCAACGCTAAAGAAGAGGTGCTCACCGCCGATGATTTAGATGATACTTGGGAGTTTGCCAGCGATAAAAAACTTACCATTACCGATCCTGGCAATTCTACAGATAATGGAACTTGGGAGTTTTCGTCCGATAAAAACTATGTGGTTATCACAGATAATGCATCTTCATTGGTTATAAAACTGCATATCCTGAGGCTTACCAATAGTGAATTTTGGTATGATGTTCAGTTCGGTTCTGACAAGGCTGAATATCATTTGAAGTCTAAATAGTTTATATTTTTTCTCTGCAAATTGAGATCTATGTATTGCTTATTTTCAATACTTAGAGGCTCAACTTTTTTTCGATTGATATCTTTCATGGTGCTCAAATCAACGTATCAGAAAAAATTTTCAATGGCAAATCCATATTTTATTTTCTTCTGCGTGATTTGGGTTTAATTTGCAGCCCGAAATAATTTAATAAATAAGCATTATGAGTTTTGATATTATAGTAGTGGGCAGTGGCCCAGGCGGTTATGTAGCTGCAATCAGGGCCAGTCAATTGGGTTTGAAAGTGGCCATTGTAGAAAAATCAGAATTGGGCGGTGTATGCCTCAATTGGGGCTGTATTCCCACCAAAGCCTTGCTCAAATCGGCCCAAGTATTTGAATATATTAAACATGCCGCCGATTATGGGATTACGGTTGGCGATCACAAACCCGAGTTTGCAAATATCATAAAACGCAGCCGCGATGTGGCCAATGGCATGAGCAAAGGCATTTCTTTTTTGATGAAGAAAAACAAAATTGAAGTGATTGTAGGTTTTGGAAAATTGATAGGAAAAGGGAAACTGGAAGTAACTGGAACTGACGGAATGAAAACCACCCACGAAGCTAAAAGTATTATACTTGCCACTGGTGCCCGCAGTCGTGAACTGCCCAATATAAAAATGGATGGCAAAAAAGTAGTGGGTTATATGGATGCCATGGTACTGCCTACCCAGCCAAAAAGTATGGTAGTGGTTGGATCGGGTGCAATCGGAGCCGAGTTTGCATATTTTTATAATAGCATAGGAACCAAGGTAACTATTGTAGAGTATTTACCTCAAATATTGCCATTGGAAGATGAAGAGATATCAAAAGCCCTGGCACGCACCTACAAAAAATCAGGAATTAGCATTATGACCGATTCGGAGGTGCTATTAGTGGACACGAGCGGTGAAGGTTGCAAAGTAAAAATAAAAACCAAAACCGGCGAAGAAATTATTGATTGCGATATTGTCCTTTCTGCTGTTGGAATTCAAACCAATTTAGAAAATATAGGTTTAGAAACCTTGGGTATTAAAACCGATAAAGGAAAAGTATTGGTAGATGATTTTTATAAAACCAATGTAGATGGTATTTATGCCATTGGTGATATTGTGAAAGGCCCAGCCCTTGCCCACGTAGCCAGTGCCTAAGGTATTATATGTGTCGAAAAAATCGCTGGTCACCATCCTGAGCCGCTTAACTACGAAAATATTCCTGGTTGTACCTATTGCTGGCCCGAAGTTGCTAGTGTAGGGCTTACCGAAAAGAAAGCCCGCGAATTGGGTTATGATATTAAAGTGGGTCGTTTCCCTTTCAGTGCAAGCGGAAAAGCAAGTGCATCTGGAGCAAAAGATGGAATGGTAAAAGTAATATTTGATGCCAAATATGGTGAATGGTTAGGTTGCCATATGGTAGGTGCAAATGTTACAGAAATGATTGCTGAAGCTGTTGTTGCCCGCAGATTGGAAACTACAGGGCATGAAATTTTAAAATCAATACATCCCCATCCCAGCATGAGCGAAGCCATTATGGAAGCTACCGCTGATGCGTATGGTGAGTGCATTCATTTGTAAGATTATAGTTTTTCATTTTTCTGATTTACTTTTGGCCACTGAATGAAGTGGCTCATAAGCTCTATACAACAATTTTTTAGGGTACGACAGTATAATAAAGAACATATTATACAAACACAACAGGAGAACCCTTGGCACCAAATCCCTTTCGTGCGGATGGTGCTGCCTTTGATATTGGGAATTGCTCTATCATCTTATTTCACTGATACTTTCAACGTTTTACATTGGGTATTTGGTCTTTTGGTTTGCGTATTATTTGTATTGGTTTTTGTCCAACATAAGTACATTAGAAAACTGAAAGTATTATATACAATTTGTGTAAATTTAGCATTTATAATATTGGGGTTGTTACTGCCCATTACCCAAGCTGATAATTACAAACCCAACCATTTTACCAAACTACAAAAAGAAGAACAGCTTATTAAAGTTGAACTAACAGAAAATGCGATACCACGAGAAAAATCGGTTCGGGCAAGAGCAAAAGTTTTAAGTATTATACAAGATAGTAATTATATAAATGCAAGTGGCAATATATTATTATACTTACCCAAAGATAGCGATGCCATGCAATTGGAACATGGAACCATATTATTGATAAAAAGCAAACCTATAGAAATTCCCAAACCCCTGAACCCGGGCGAGTTTGACTATAATCGATATATGCGAGTTAATGGCTACAGTTACCAGGTTTTTGCACGACATAGGGAATGGGCTGAAGTAGGAAAAGATTCTTCACATGTGCTTGACAATATATTTTATTATATTAAAAGTTATATAGTTGGGGTGTACAAAAAATATATACCTGGTGATGAACAAAAAGGTGTGGCTGCTGCATTGATATTTGGATACCGAGAGGATTTATCGCAGGACTTGGTGGAGGCTTATGCAGATACGGGAACATTGCATGTGCTTGCAGTTTCGGGCTTGCATGTAGGCATTTTGTATTTTGTACTAAAAGCATTATTGGGGTTTCTTAAACGCAAAAAACATCTCCGGATTTTGAGGTTCTGCATTATCATAGTTACACTGTGGTTTTATGCACTGATTACGGGTTTATCTCCCTCCGTAAATCGAGCAGCTTTAATGTTTACTATTATAATAATAGCCGAGACTTTTCATCGCAATACGAATATATACAATTCTATTGCTGCATCCGCTTTTATATTATTGTTGATTAATCCATACTCCCTATACGACGTTGGTTTTCAGCTTTCTTATTTGGCAGTTTTAGGGATTGTTTTTATGCAACCGCGTATACATAGTTGGTTTAGTTTTAATTCGTGGGTTATGAGTCAAGTGTGGAATATAACAGCGGTTTCAATTGCTGCACAATTGGCCACGTCGCCCCTGGGCTTCTATTATTTTGGGCAGTTCCCCAATTATTTTTTGATATCCAATTTACTAATCATTCCACTATCCACTATTATAACTTATATCGGGCTTTTGTTGGTTTCATTTTCTTTCGCTCCTGCACTTGCAGCGGCCATGGGCTTGGCTTTGGACTATTTAATAAAATGGACAGATGATACCGTTAAATTTATAGGGCAGATTCCATATTCAACTTTTGAGGGATTAAGTATTGGTTTTTGGCAAACAATTTTATTATTAACTATTTTCTTTTTCATCACGCAATTTCTCACTCATAAAAATAGGTATACTTTTTATGCTGCCTCATTGTTTGTTTTAATTTTTCTTGCTTCAAAAATGACAGAAAATTATCATTGGGAAAATCAGAAAAAAGTATTTGTATATGCCATACAGGGCAAGACAGTATTGGGTTTCTTCGATTCTGATAAATTAACAGCGGTGGGCGACAGCAGTATATTATATAATACTTCTACCCTCAAATTCAAATTCCAAAAACATTGGATTGATATGGGGATAAAAGAGAAGAATATTTATAGTTTATATGATACAACAAATCATATAAATGGACAATTGCAAAATTATAAGAATCTATATATTTTCAATGGTAAAAAAATACTGCTCATAGACCAAATGCCCACCAATGAATTTCCCGATTCCGTAGATTATGCCATCATCAGCCACAAACCTATGAAACACTGGGAAGACTTGGCAGACAAGGTAAAAGCCCGACACTATATAGCTGACTTGAGCAACTCAAACTATTATATTGAGCAATGGAAAAAAGAAGCTTTATTATATACAAGTGATTTTACGGATTGTAGGAATGGGGCCGTGGTATTGAATTTGGAGTGATTTTTTGTCAGTCTGTCCGCCGCGGCGGATATCGAAGACAGGCAAAAATAGTGCTCCTCCATATCACCCTTCAATAAACTCAGGGTGACAAAGTATTATAATACATTCAATATCTGTTCCTTCACTTTTTCCAACTCATCTTTCATTCCTACAACCAGTTGTTGTATTTCGAAATGATTGGCTTTGCTCCCCATGGTGTTTATTTCGCGGAGCATCTCCTGTGCAATAAAACCAAGCTTCTTGCCTGATTCGGCTTCATTGAGATTTTGCAGAAAATACGTTAAATGTTGTTGTAATCTTGTTTTTTCTTCAGCAATATCCAGTTTTTCTATATAGTATATAATTTCCTGTTCTAGTCTGTTGTTATCTATATTTTCAGGTAATACATATTTGTTAAGCGAGGTTTGTATTTTTTCTCTAACTGCTGCTAATCTTGCGGGTTCATAAGTAACAACTTTATCTAAGTTTTGTTGCAAATTATTGATACAATCTTTTAAATGTGTTTCAATAGTTTTGCCTTCATCGGTTCTAAATATATTTAAACTTTCACAAGCTTCTATAATCAATTTCTCTGTGAGTGTCCAATCGGCTTCTGCAAGGTCGCGGTCATTGGGAACGAGGACTTCGGGCAATGTAAGGACTTGATTATATATACCTTTGGCCTCAAAATTCATATTCTTTGTAGCCTCTCTTATTTCTTTTATATAATTTGCCAATACAGCACCATTAATAGAATTAGCCACAGATGCTTCTGCTTTATATTGCCAAGTGATATTACATTGTATTGTTCCTCTTACAATATGCTGGTTTAGCATATTGCGTATTTGCAATTCTTTAGAAGAAAGCAAACGGGGAACTCGGAGATTGAATTCAGCAAACTTGCCATTGAGGGTTTTAATTTCTACCTTGGCGTGCAGTTTATCATTTTCTAATCGGGCAAGACCGTATCCGGTCATGGATTTTATCATACTGTCGTTTTTTTATATAGTTTATAGTTTACCAAAAATACACCTGCAAAAATAAGTAAGGCATAGCCTGCTTTTTCTAAAGTCATTTTATCTTCTCCAGCCATTTCTGCCAATAAAGTTGTTAAAACGGGTTGCATATATATATAACTTCCCACCAAACTGGAACTTCCGTGCCGTAATGACCAAGCATTTAGCAGATACGTGACAAAGGAAGAAGCTATTATAATAAATGCGATATAAAACCAAATTTGATCTGGGATTTCACCCCATTTAACTTCTGAAATTTCCATAAATCCGAAAGGAAGGACAAATAAACTTCCATATAAAAATGTCCATTTTGAAACCGTAATAGGATTATATTTCGACATCAGAGGCCGCGAGTAAACCAGATAGAAAGAATATATAATGGCATTTATCGTTACCATAATATCGCCCGCTGCAGTTTCGCTACTGAATTTTAAATCAGGTCCTGCTATTAAAAGTGTTGCTCCAGTTGTAGCAATTAATACACCTACTAGTTTACTCCAAGTAAGTTTTTCTGTTCCATATATTGCAGCTACTATTACCACAAAGATGGGTGTGCAGGTCATAAGCACTGAACCATTGATTGGGACTGTATTGGCAAGTCCTTTGAAAAACAATAGCATATTTGCACCAACACCAAACACACTGCATATAATAAATTTGAGATGGTCTTTTTTGTCTATAATTTTTTCTTTTACAAATAAACTGTGAATTAAAAGATATAATAGTGCTGATATGGAAACACGCATCAAAATAAATCCAAAAGGATGAATATATACATTCATCACTTTGCGTGCTATGATAAATGTAACTGCATAGATGAGTGCAACTACAAATAATGCTATGTGGACTTTGAAAGAAGTGCTTTTTAAAACCAAGCTACGAAATTCGGGGAATTTTACCAATTATCTGCTATATAAGTTGCTCACAGATAACACAGATTTGCACAGATAGATTATTTATAGCTTGACCACAGATAACAAAACTAGCTGCTACGAAACGCAGATGGAAAACCTAATAAGAAAATAGTAGCTTATAAAACCGCTTTATCTGTCACAAACTCATCAACCAACTCTTTGATGATGCCGTCCTTGAGCCCAACGTTGGGGGCATATATTTTTTTGATGCCGGCCCATTTCATAATAGAAAGATATATTTTTAATGCTGGTTCTATCACATCGGCACGGTCGGGGTTAAGCTTTAATTTATGTATACGTTCCTTCATAGTATTGTCTTTAATCATATTGCTTAAAGAGGTCAATTTATCAAAACTAGCTGAATCTCGATCACCCATACCAAGCATGCGTAAAGATTTATTGATATTGCCTCCTGTGCCCACCGCCATTAGCGATTTCACATTTTTAGAATTGGATACCACCCAGCTATGCATTTTGTCCCACTCTTCATCACTCACATTTCCATATAATAAACGCACCGTTCCAATATTGAACGATTGAGAATATACTTGCTGGCGGTCGTGGATTACAGTTATCTCGGTACTTCCACCACCCACATCTATATTTAAAAAATCGCCTTCCTTAGGAAAAAAATCCATGACCGATTCCAATATTAATTTCGATTCTAAATAACCATCAATAATTTCTATATGTATACCTGTTTCACTTTCAATACGCTGAGCGACTTCACGGCCATTGGAAGCATCACGCATGGCCGATGTGGCACATGCTCGGTAATGTGATACATGATGCACTTCCATCAACAATGCAAATGACTGTATCGTTTTTAGTAATTGCTCTTCCTTGGCTTCTCCAATATATTTCTGACTGAACACATCATCTCCCAAACGGAGCGGTACTCTTATAAACTCGGCCCGTTTCAATTGTGTGCTGCCGTTTTGCATCACCCTATTAATGATAAGCCTCACGGCATTTGAGCCAATATCTATCCCTGCTAGTTTCAAATTATATATATGATGAGTATATGAACTGCAAAAGTGCATCGTATATGTTAAATTTATGTAAACAAAGTGTCAACGAAAAACAGACTGCCTATGTTTGGTGCTTTTACCAACTAAACTCCGAGACGCATTAATTCGTTTTTCTAACACACCATATATATATATTATACTTTAATGAGCAAGTTACTAGTCGGTCTCGTTCGTAAAAAGAGACGACTAGAGCGAAGAGGACTTTTAACTTTTACCTAATATTAATGGAAGACAAGAACCTTCGCGACCTTGTGTTCTATGGCCTCGGCAGTGTTTGCGAAAATAAGATATACACCCGTATGAACGCGTTCACCTTTAAAATTCTTAATATCCCAGGTTGCTACACCCCCATTAGATTGTATTTCATTCACCATATTTCCAGCAGCATCGGTTATTTTAATATTTGAATTATCGATAAGTCCTTTGATGGTTACCATACCATGATTAGAATTTACAGGATTGGGAAACACTACTAAACTATCATAATTGTCGTTTCCTTTTACTGCATCGCCTTTTACTGATACCAATCCTTTATCTGTAGCAAAAAACACTTCTCCAGTAGTAGGGTTTACACCAATTCGTGATACAAAATTCGATATAAGCGGACTATTGTCCTTTGTATAATTTTTCAATATTTTCTGTCCATCGGCACTAATCAAATATGCTCCATTGCGGGTACCTACCCACTTGCGGTTTGCAGGATCTACAGTTACACAATTTATCACATCTTCACCAAAAAGCCATTGAGGTTTACCATCAACCTTAATCACAATTCTTTGTGCATCGAAATTTGTTTTGGGGGAAAATATATTGCTTGGCGAATAAAAAACTACTAGTCCCTTTTTGGTTGCTACCCACATATTGCCATCTTTATCCTTAGCAACTTGCGATACTTCCAAATCGGGCAATAAGCCACTGCCCACATCGGTTCCCAATAATTTGGATCGCGGTGGGCCTACATTATAATTATTGTTCCCTTCATCAAAAACCAATATCCCCTTTCCTCGAGGTGCAACCAACCATTTCTGCCCCAAGTCATCCAAAACGATATCAACAAACACATCGGAAATACCAGATAGCGAACCTAAACTATATGATTCCCATTTATAGTTGGTATCCATTTTTACAATCGCATCTTTCGCACCAGGGTTTGAAATCCAGAGGTTCCCTTTGTCGTCGAAAGTAAGTCCACTTATTTGGAAAATAGAATAACTTCCCAATTTTAAACTATCTAATTTGCAACCATTAAATCCTGGAATAAACGCTTGTGAAAATTTATTGTTCACCAATTCAATCATTCCATAGCCGAATGAACCAACATATACTTTTTTATTGAATGGATTCACGGCTATTTTATAAAAGTCACGCATATTATCGATTACCGCATGTGATTGTGTAAAGTTGTTCCATCTTTCACCATCGTAATGCGAAAAACGATCGTTTCCATATAGTGGAGAAAATATTTGGTTCGGACCTGTAGTAGCTGTCCAGAGGTCTGTTCCATCAAAACACATATCTGTTAAATTTTTGCTGACGGGTCCGTTAGGGGTAATAAAATCTGCACTTGCAACATTGGGATGGTGTATGATTAAACCATATGAATTATCGGCAATATATATATCGCCATTTTTAATTTGTATTACATGGTTTTTTACCACATCCCTATAAACATTCACTAAGTTGCCATTTTTCAACAAGACAATACTGTCACCTTTATTTACGATCAAGTTTCCATAATTACTTTCCATAGTAGTAATTAAATGTTTGCCAATATAATAGTATGGAATAAGGGTACCCTTATTATATATTAGGAGAGCCGTGTCGACGCCAAAAATAATTTGATTTTCGTGGTTAATAATTTGCGAACAACCACTACCTTGATATATATATTTCCATTGGTGATAATCGGCCAAATTGGGCGATAATATAGAAGCCGCAATAATACCAGCGGGAGTTGCAGCATATATAGAATCGCCATCGATGGTGAGAGAATTTATCTCAACCGAACTGCCGCCCAGTCCCAGATTTTGATATGATTCTGAAATTTCACGTTTGTCCAAATCGAAACGAATGATACCAAAACTACAAGATAAATAAGCAAAGTTTTTATAGTAATATATATGGTTGATTTGCTTTTTACCAATGATAGGAGTTTCCAGAATGTCTGGGTAATGCGATACATTTTCGTTTTCTATTATATCAATATTGGTATTGGCATAAACTACCATAAATAGTTTTTGTGCTTCATTATATCTAATTAATGTAGCTTCGGTTTCTCCCAATCCTTCTACAGTAGTAAAAGTACGAACCGAATTATAAGTATAATCGAACATGAACAAGCCACTATTGGTAGCTGCCCATACCTCACCATTCCCTTCGGCAAGACTGTTTACATGGCTGAAAGGCATATGAGCTTTCCAAGTTCCTATTTTTTGTGCAGCTACATTGCTTAATAAAAGCATGCACAACATATATAAATTAATTTTCCTCATTAGTTACAAGATTTCAGAATCTAAAATTTGGTTGCAAATTACCACGAAGTTTTGTCAAAAAAAACTTAATTATTCAAATAGTCAAGTGATTAAAAATCACTTCATAGACACAATTTTTTGCAACAATAGTTTTGAAATACCTTCGTAACTTTCGCTACTCCATCCGGCTACATGGGGTGTAAGAACACTATTGGGATGTGTGAAAAGATAGTCAAATGCAAGCTTTTCGCTCTCGCTAAGTGTAGCTAATTTCTCGTTTTCGAACACGTCCAAGCAGCAACCTGTTATTTTTCCTGTTTTTAAATTCTCAACTAAAGCGGCCGTATCTACTACTCCGCCTCTGCTCAAATTCATTAGTATAATATTTTTCTTAAACGATTTGATAAAACTATTGTGTGCGTAGTGTTTTGTTTCTTCATTTAAAGGTACATGAAAAGAAATAATATCCGCATGCTCAAATATTGTTTCCAGGCTACATCCTTTTATATAATTATTTTCAGTAATTGAAATATATTTATCATAAGCCAAAACATTTACCCCAAAGCCAGCAAGCTTTCTTGCAAAGGCACTACCAGTAAATCCATAACCTATAATACCAATAGTTGTATTTTGTAATTCGAAACCTTGGTTTGCGTTTCGGTCAAATATATATTTACGTAATTGAGCATCTCCAAAATTTATTTTATGCAATAAGCTCAACAACATCCCTGTAGCATGCTCACCCACGGCATTGGCATTAGCACCACCCGCATGTATACATTTAATATCATGCTGTTGTGCATATACCTCATCCACATTATCCATTCCTGCACCAGCCCTAGCAATAAATTTTAATTGGGTGCCCTGTTTTAATAAATCTGCGTCAATATGTGTTTTTGACCGAACAACAATACCATTATATTTATGTAGCGTTTCTATAATAGTTTCTCGGGAAATATCGGGTTTATAATGAACCTCAAAATCCTGCGCTAGCAAGCCTTCCTGCAAGCATGGGTGCATTTGTTCGATAATCAGAATTTTCATTATTGCGCACTTAAAGGAGCTGCCAACTGACTTTTTCTACGCAGCAAATTTCCAAATACAAAATCCTGTAACATGATAGCTTCTTTATCACTATTTTTAAATGCATAATACCGATCAGTATCATACTTCGCTGCTTTCATACTCTTTGGATCAAACTGTGCTTTGGTGCGTTCGCTCAAATGCTTGGCATGAATCTTTAATACATCTGCCCTACTGCCTTTTTGCGTTACTGTCAGTATTATCATCGGAGTGGAATGATAAATAGAATCCATATTTTCCGTGGTTGTTTCAGCCCCAAATGCTTCTGCTGAAACTCCTTCACCTTTTTTGCCATTAAAGAATCCTTTAATATAATATATAAAACCTGTATCAATTTTTGTAGTTGCTGCTGGTGTTAATATATACGATGAATTATCATAATTCAGCTGGTATGATTCTGACATATTATCAGGGAATTCGAGTTTAACAGATTGTATATTTTCAGGTTTAATTTTGAATATTACTTTACTACGCCACTTTTTCAAATCTGTAGGAAAATGCATATTGGGCATGCCATCAAAGCCCGGCACTTCGCATATAAATGGTTCAGAAGAACCGTCTAAAAGCATATAAGATCCATTGTGTTGTGCGTTACTGTGACTTATATAATAGGTTTTAAATATTTGGTTGTTTTTGTATACTTCTACTTTGGTATGCGATGAAGCTATTAGTTTAATCACACTTTCCATTTGACTTTGTGGAATGGGTGTTTTAACTTGTAATTTTTGCAAAGTTTCAAACATCTGGCTTAGGTAGGTATTATATGCTTCATATGTTTTATTTACCATCCATGTTCCATTAATATTCTCTAGCAAAATATCTTTGCCATTCTTCTCCACCAAATATATTTTATTGATACCAGAAGTGTCGGTAATCGCAAAATCTTTTAAAACAGTTTTACTAAAAAACCAGCCTTGTTTATTGCCCCAAAAGGCCACACAAAGCAAAGCGATAAATAGGAGTAGGATTATTATAGTACGGTTCATTTAGTTAGTAATTAGTGGTCAGTAAACAGTAGTTAGTAGCTGCAGCCGAATGGCACTGACCACTGGTTACTTACTACTAACTACTGTTTCAAGTATTTCGTTGCTTTCTGATAAAATTATTGATATAGGCAAATATGATAATGAGCAAAATAGGGAATACAATATTGAACCATTGGTACTGGCTTTTATATAGTTTTATTTTTTCGCGATCGAGGGGTCTAATTTCAATTTTTTTACTGCGGGCATCCATTAGTTTGGAACCTTCGACCAAATATTCTATACAATTCATCAAAAACTTTTTGTTGCCATAAGTTTTAGGGACATTATCCGTATTGTCAAAACCAAGCGGAACTATAAGATTTCCCTTTTGTCGTAATACTTTATTTTTTATTATATCTCCGTCAGCAATTATTATCATACGATTATTATCTATATGATTTTTATAATCTAATAATTTTGTTATACTATCATTGCCATAATTTTTAAATATAGAATTGAATTTTCCCTCAAGCAAAACAGCAACTGGCAAAAATTCATTCGTATATAATTTCATATCTTGCTGCTTCACCAAACTTCCCTCAATGCTCAGCATTACTGGGGCTTGTAGGATTTTTGCATGGTCACTTGAACGGAGCAAAACAGTTTTTGTCACCCCTTCACGACCCACGGTATCGAGTGTGCCACCAAACATTCCTGCAACGGGTTCAAGGTTTCGCACAATGGGATGTTCGCTTTGCGGGAAGAATAAGGGTGCAAAAGTCCAAGGTTTATATACGGGCTGCGTGCCCCCATTGGGTAACTTTTCCGTAAGCTGAATGCGGGTGCAGGCAAGGTCTTTCAGCAAAACAGGATTCAATCGTACACCATACCTGAAAAGCATTTCTTCTAAACCTGTATTAACTGTTGGTGCAAAGGTTTGTTGCATACCCTTTAGGCTGTCCATCTCAGCACGCACATTTTCTACAAGCATCAATAATTTGCCGCCATGCATTACATACTGGTCTAATTTAGACAATTCATAATTCTCGAAAAGTGAATCGGGTTTTGCTACTATTAAACAAGCAAACTTATTTAATTCTGATGCTGTAAAATCGCTAATTCTAATTCGCTCCACATCATAGTAATCGGTGAGTTCATTGGTGAGGCTTGCAGTATTGTCCTTATCTAACTCTCCATGGCCAACAGTATAGGCAATTTTTTTCTTCTCAATATTTATACATTTTTTTAATGCGTTACTTATATCATATTCTAAATTTTCTATACTCTGGTTCAATGCAATTTCTGCGGGCATTCCAAACTGTTCACGTAAAAAATTCATTGGAAAATCTTTTGTTCCCTTAAATGAAACTAAAGCACCAGGAAATATAGTTTTGCGTGAAAATTCATTGTCCTGGTCTATTTGTAAGGAGGTAGGCTTCAATCCCAAATCGATGAGCTGTTGCATGCGGGTGTAGCGTTCCTGCTTTTCTTCATTGGTGCCCGATGAATCCATAATCTCCGTATTTGGATCTATAAACTCATATTGTATTTTACCATTAGAATAACTTTGAAATTCATTCAGAGTTTCTTCTAGCGATTGCGCCAGACGTTTGAATCGGGCATCAAAATCGCCTTTTAAAAATATTTTAAAATATACAACATCGGGAAGTGAGGCAGCTATTTCTTTGGAAGAATTGGAGAGGGTGAAACGTTTTTCTTTGGTGAGGTCAAGTCTGAAAAAATTAGTGGTCGCTACAAAATTGAGCAATACCAACAGTACACCTACTAAGGAGATTTCTATGAGTGCTTGTCTTTTGTAATTCTTCATATTATGCTTACCATTTCCTACTTCCAAAAACAGTTTTACTTCCCCATAAGAACATCACGATCACACTTACAAAGTATAATACATCCCTGCTATCTACCACTCCCACACTAATGTTTTTATAATGTGTTTCTATACTAAACCATTCTACCAATCTATCATAGGTTCCAAATAATTTAAAATCGCTGAGCAAGCTGAAAGCCTGATACAGAAAGAAACATAGGAACATAGATACCAAGAAACTTACAATTTGATTATCGGTAACAGCACTCGCAAAAATTCCGATAGATGCATATACTGCACCCAGAAAAAATAAACCTATATAACTTCCCATAATGGCTCCCGTATCCAAATTGCCAACAGGATTTGAAAGTTTATATACGGATATATAAAATATAATAGTGGGGATTAAGGCAAACAAAACCAATACAACAGAAGCAAAATATTTTGCCAATACAATTTGCCAATCGGTGAGTGGTTTAGTGGTAAGCAATTCTATAGTTCCTGATTTTTTTTCTTCGCTAAAACTTCGCATGGTAATCGCAGAAATTAAAAATATAAATACCCAAGGTGCTATATTAAACAGGCTGTCCAGATTGGCATAGCCGCCATCGAAAACATTATAGCCTGGGAAAACCCACATGAATAAACCGATAGCCAAAAGGAAAACTATAATAACTACATACGCTATTAGCGAACTTAAAAAACTTCTTATTTCTTTTACAAAAACACTATACATCTTTATCAGTTTTTTTTGTTAGCGTTTTAAATACATCTTCCAGTTTTTGTTTTTCCAAACTCAGTCCCAAAAGATTCATATTGTTTTCATAAGCAGTTTTGTTAATCTGTTCGCGAATATCTGTATCGCAAATAATTCGGTATTGGTTGATTTGTATATTTGATATACTTTTTACGCCTGCAATTTTTTTGAGCAGACTCTCATTAATTTCTTTACCAAATTCAACTATGATAATAAACTCTTCTATTCCTTGCTTGCCTAAGTTCTCCGTTCTATCATCCGCAACAATTTTACCTTGGTTTATGATAATAACCTTATCGCACATGGCTTGTACCTCTTGCATAATATGCGTGGAAAGTATTACAGTGCGGTCTCTGCCAATTTCTTTAATCAATTTTCTGATATCAACTATTTGATTGGGGTCTAGACCAGATGTTGGTTCGTCCAAAATTAAAACTTTTGGGTTGTGCAACATCGATTGGGCAAGGCCCACACGTTGCTTATAGCCTTTTGAAAGTTGCCCGATTTTTTTATGAGCTTCGGGAGTAAGCCCCACATTGCTGATCATTTCTTCGCAGCGTTTTTTTGCTCCTTTTCCAAGTCCGTGTATCTGTGCCATGAATCTTAAATATTCACGCACAAACATATCGGTATATAAGGGATTCAGCTCTGGTAAATAACCAATGAGCTTGCGAACTTCGAGCGGTTTATCTATAATACTAAAACCACAAACTGTGGCTGTGCCTGATGTGGGCGGGATGTAACAGGTCAGCATTTTCATGGTGGTGGATTTGCCCGCACCATTGGGACCTAAAAAACCCAGCACCTCACCCGCCTTGGCCTCGAACGATATAGCATCCACAGCCTTTTGGGTGCCATAGTGTTTGCTCAAATTTTCTACAATAATCGACATGCTGTTTTAGTTCGCTTGCAAAAATACAGGTTTCTGTGAGTTACTTTGCAGCCCACATGATTTTTTTGTACAATACTTTCATCGCCCTCTACTCCTTCGTAGCAAAACTAATGGCCGCCCTAGGCCACAAGAAAGCAAGCCTGTGGGTAGATGGCAGGAAAAATGTATGGAACAAAATCCCCGAATCCCGAATCCCGAATCCCGAATCCTCTGTTGCTTGGTTTCACTTTGCCTCCCTCGGAGAATATGAACAAGGCCGACCACTCATGGAAAAATTGAAAGCCGAGAAAAAAGATTTAGTAATTGTCGCTACATTTTTTTCACCATCGGGCTATGAATATTGTAAAGATACGAAGCTGATAGATTATAAATTTTATTTGCCTGCCGATACTTTGGCGAATGCAAAAAAGTTTATCGAATATATAAAACCAAACCAAGTGTTTTTTGTAAAGTATGAATTTTGGTATCATTATTTGGAAGTATTATATAAAAATAAAATTCCTGTGTATTTAGTTTCAGGATTATTCCGTCCCAATCAAATATTTTTTAAATGGTATGGAGGATTGCACCGTAAAATGTTATCATACTTTACCCATTTTTTTGTACAGAATGAGAACTCAAAAAAACTATTACAATCACTAAATTATAATAATATCACCGTAACGGGAGATACTAGATACGACCGTTGTTTGCAGATAGCGAATACACCTTATACCAATGAAATTATACAAGACTTTCTTGGACAAAAGTTTTGTATAGTAGCAGGAAGTACTTGGACAGAAGATGAGAGTTTATTTACAGATTTATCTTGCAAAATGATTATAGCTCCGCATGATATTTCTCGCTCAGAAACATTATATAAACAATTTAGTAATTCAATTTTATACTCAAAGTATGATAATAATTCTGATAAACAAATATTGATTATCGATAATATAGGTATGCTTTCAAATATATATCGTTATGCAAGCATAGCATATGTGGGCGGTGCATTTGGCAAGGGTTTGCACAATATTATAGAACCATTATCACATGGCAAACCCGTAATTTTTGGAACCAAAACAAATAAGTTTCCTGAGGCAGCAGAAGCGATAGAGTATGGTGTTGCTCATCAAATAGAAAGTGCGAGTGAATTATATAATTTAGTAGAAAGATATATAAGTGATGAAAGTTATTTGAAGGAGCAACAGCACAAAGCGAAAGCTTTTGCAGTGGGAAATGAGGGGGCAGTTGGGAAAATCATTAAAAGTTTGTCATCCTGAGTTCGTTTGTCATGTTGAGTTTATCGAAGGGCGACAAACGGGAAGAGCACTCTTCATGTTGCTCTTCGATAAACTCAGAGTGACAGCAGCAGGCAACCTTTTACAAAAATCCGAGTCATTTAGAAACGAATAACCAACAGTACTAAATTTTCAATATCTTTGCCTTTTGAGAAAAATATTTTACATAATATTATTGATGCACGCATCTTGTTTGGTGTTGAAGGGGCAGGTGATTGATAAATATTTTCTCGACAATGATTATTCCTCCCCTTATGTAAATTTTCAACATGAGCCTGCTATAATTGAAAGAGACTCTAATTATAGCTACCATTATAATTCAGGATTAGTAGTAGCAAAAAATACAGGAAAGTGGGTTGGCAGAGTATATGGTCACTATTTAGACACTCTCAATAATATTGGTTCATGGATAATACCAGATACCTTAACTTCTATTGCTGGTGATACAATAAAAATAATACCAAATAATTTTATACTTATAAATAAACAGAATTTTAACTCTCAGAATTATATCTCACATAATTTTTATATATTACCAGATAAAAGCAATGATACTGTCTATCATTTAATATTTTATATTGATAGCCTTACCACCAGAAGGTATGACAAATCCTATTCCTATTTATTTTACCGAGTTGATTTTTCGATTTCGAAAAATGGAACTAAGCTACTCACCCCATATCCTGTGTATCTTGGTTTTATTCCAGATGCTAATAGAGCTCAGAAGTATACTAATTATGAACTCAAATACAATCAAATTCTATTTTTGAATAGTATGGATAAATTCTATTTTTATACATTTGTTCAAGATACCGAATGTGTTTATTCTTGTGATTTGCAAAACATAAAATTGGAACAGGTGAGCTATAAGAGGTATTATAGTAACACTTTTAATTTTCCGAATACCACATTTTCCTACCCCCTTTTTTTTTATTATAATCTTAGAGAATATTTTAGTAATAGACCCTATTTTTTGATTGGGGACCAAAATATTTTAGATACGATAAATGGCTTAAACTATAATACTGCAGTAAAAATAGTTAAAGAAAATCCCTATTCTCATTTTTTAAACGATGGTTATTTAATAGACTCATTAATTCATGATTACCCAAGAAGAGATACATTGAATATATTCTATACTGATGCATTGTC
>Ga0114970_10000788_pt1 | contig 23921 bp, 9 predicted proteins | sample M_140205_XF_Meta_FD_87030 | JGI IMG/M metagenome (GOLD analysis project Ga0114970, IMG submission 87030) | Freshwater microbial communities from Lake Montjoie, Canada to study carbon cycling - M_140205_XF_MetaG | ecosystem: Environmental > Aquatic > Freshwater > Lake | place: Lake Montjoie...
TCAAGCGCCAGTAGGTAATAGCGTTATAAACATCTGGCAGGTGGTTGGCATCAAACACTTGACGATAATGTCTGGATCGGGCTGGTTGATCTTTCCAGTCTCTACAGCCTGTGCTTACCACAACATCACGATGACGCAACAGGTTCCACCAGTGATCAATGGGACTGGTGATCAACATGTCTGATTCCAATTTGATTGTTTCACGGAATGGTGTGGCATCAAACACCTGCCAGTCGTTGGCATAGGGATTGTCTGTGTTGATGGCAAACGGAAATTCACGCACATGATCAAACAAGTGATCGGGCTCTAGGTTCTCATTGGTCAACAAACAGATTCTAGCATCCGGGTGCCAATACTTGATGGTCTTGGCCAGAGTCTCACTGCAATTCACGTAGTCTGTGTTTTGAGTATTGGTCGCTACTATTAGATAGCCTTGTTCTTCAATGGGTTTCAATTATTTTCTCCAAATGCTGTTTGCCCATAGCATGAAAGTCTTGATTTTTTATCATGGTCCAGCGTGGGCGTCGGTCTTGGTCCTGGTAATCTATTTTATAACAATCTTTGCTGATTCTGGTCACAGTATGCTCAGGGGTGACGCTGGCCAGGGCCCAGGGTATTGATTTATACTCTAGTGTTTGTCCATTCACAATACCAAGTGCAATACTCAGTGCGTAATCATTGCGATAGGTCGAACTGGAGATCTTGTACAAATTTTTGTAGTGACGCCAGTTGTTCCGTATCATTTTCATACAATCAAATATCAATTCAGCATGGTCACCGCGTCTAAACATCATCACTGTGGCCCATGACATGGGCATGTGATATTCACCGTATTCATTGAGGCCCGCAAAGTTGTCTTGCCCTGTGATATCATATGCATGAGCATGTGCCAAAAACTCTTGACGGCTGTTTAATACTGCCTTTAACTGATCACTGGCCACAACATAATCAGCATCTAGTACTAGGGTTTGATCCCATGGAGATAGAGCGTAGGCATCAGTTCTACCTGCGTTGTGCCATGTAACAGTTGCCTGATAATCCGCAAACCAACGTGTTCCTCCTGCACTTGCCGTTGCCGGAATAACTTGATCGAATCCTGCGAGTCGCGAATCTTTTGGATTAATGTCTGTGACGATGGCAGTGGGAATGTTGAGCCACCTACGAATGTTTCTAGCACTCCACTCAGCCATAGCAACGTAGTCGGTTTGTTCATTGTTAAAAGCAAATATTAAGGCGCCCGTAGTCATCGGTTCTTGTTAAGGTTTTCATGTTCCACACGCCAGGCGTTCATTTGTTCTTGCCAGCGTTCGTGTGATTTTGCAAACAACTCAGGTACATTCACACGCACAGGAGTTTCATACAGGTCTAGTAGCACAACATCTTTGTCTTGAGCACAGGCCAACAACACACATTGTAGTTCAGGACCGGCACGCCACATGCCTCCTGCATGAGCAAACAGCATTCGGGCTTCGTACTTTTCTTTTAGGGTGCGTCTAGCGGCCGCATGATCAAATCTAGCCCGTGCGTGGGCCACAAGTTTTTCAGTTTCCATAGATTTATTATACAAGAAAAAGAGGTAGAAGTCTACCTCTTGAGCAGGAGTTTAACCGATTAGGCAGTAACAACACCAATAGAGGGTGTGCCCCACGAATTGGTCAATGTCGAACTTGGTGGAAGGTATGTGACCAAGGTTGTGGGTGCCGAGCCTACAATAGTGGTTGAGGGGCTGGCGGTTCCTGTACCGCCTGAAATGTCAGCAGTGGTACCTGCACCCGATGATCCATCACTGACCCAGGTTGTGACCAAGGTCAACACTGTGGTACTTGTGGCTGTGGCTGTGGTACGGATGTACTCGCCTGAATATGGAGCGGTGGCATTGTTTAATTGGAATATAGTAGCAGGTGTGCCGGTAAGTTGGTACCATCCTGTTGTGGTAGCGAGAGTGGTTTGCGTTCCACCTGTGCCGCTGAGACGTGTGGTTCCTGTGTAACTTTGACCTGCAATGGTCTGGGCCGCTGAATTCACACGACCAGTGAGGTTGATTGTGCCGCACTGTCCAGCAAAAGTGTTCCAATCTGGATCTGAGTCGGTTCCTGTGGAACTCTTGCCGTACTTGATGCGCACAATGCCACCTGCGTTCCAGAAATATCTTGCTTGGTCGGCTGAAGGAAAAGTCACAGTGTGTGTAAACGTAATGGTCCAGGCGGCCTGCCCTGAACCAGTAGCGTTGTTTTTGCTTGTGGTGCCGTCAAATGTACCATATTCGGTACCCGAGGCAGCGGCGTTGCCACGGTTGGTAGTGACACTGGTCAAGTCAGCATTGAGTGCTGCCAAAATACCAATTGTTTGACCTGCAGTGGGTGCCGATCTTGATGTGAGTGTGGTATTGGTTTGAGTTCCTGATGTGGCCAGGTTGTTGACCAGGCTGGCCCATTGTGTGGCTGTGACTGTACTGGCGGCTGAGGGATTTGCCACTGCTGTTTGTCCCCAACCTTTGTCGGTGGCGCCGACTCCCCAAATATCATTTAAGTTGGCTCCAGCAGTGCCGCCATTGGCAGTGGGTCCAACAAATCCATTAAAATCTGCCGCTTGTATTAGTCCTGCACTTGAGTATGTCATTTCTGTTTCCTATTAGTTCTTGATGGTCACAATTGCTTCAATTGTACTTGATTCTGGGGTGATCTTGTCAACCAGACTTCGTCCAATTACATTGAATGATGTGGCTTCTCCTGGCTGGGCCGCTCTGGCAATGCCTGCTCCTGCTGAAACCAATCTGTCACCTTTGTGTACAATGCCAACCACTTTAACTGGGACACGTCCGGTCATTGCAACTGGAGGATGTGTGTCATTTTCGCCGGCACCACCATTCATCAAGTATGCCGCTCTAGTACTTATCACGCCAAGCACGTTTTCACTTAATTCTGTGAGCGATCTGGTAATTTCTGCTGTGCCGCCCAATTCAACCACTGTGCCTGCTTCTAGCACTTCATCTGCGGCAAAGCGTTCTGCAACGTCAGCGTAAAGTGCTGTGGTTGCCTGAGCAAATACTCTGTTAAAATAGGTGCTTGCTGAACCAATATTGCCAACACCGTTTGCGTTGTTGTTAACAATATTACCAGCACTCACGTTACCACTCACGTTGGCAGTTGTTCCTGTGTAAGTAACAGCATACATGTTATTGAAATATCCTGATGGACTACCAATGTTGCCCACAGCATTTGTGCCGCCTTTGGCAATACTTTGCACGTTGGCCACGTTGGCAAATAAAGTGGTTGTGTCAATCACAACCACGTTTGAAGTTCCACCGATGTTGATTGTTGCGCTTCCGCCAGAACCGGTAAACTGTATGTTTGATGTTCCGTTTTCAACTTTGGTAGCACTGGCTGCGGCGCTGATTCCAGACAGTGTTGAACCATTACCATAGATATAATTACCAGTGATGTTGCCAGTGGCACTAATAACGCCAGTTACATATTCACCTGTGGTAGCAAATACTGCTACGTTTGAAGTACCGTTAACGCTTACAGTTATGTTGGCGCCTGTAGAGGCAATGTTTACGTTTGAAGTACCGTTATTGATGTTGGCAACCGATGTAATAATACCCGACAGGAAATAACCGTTACCATTAATGTAGTTGCCAGTGATGTTACCGGTTGCTGAAATCAAGCCACCTGTTAAAATATTACCACCAGTGATGTTACCGGTGGTATTAACATTACTACCAGCAGGGCTGATCACATTACCAATAAAGTTTGCACCAGTAACATTACCAGTTGCTGATACTTGACCAACAGTTAAAATATTGCCACCGGTGATGTTGCCAGTTACATTTCCGTATCCACTGATGTTGGCGCCACTAGTGGTAAAGATGGCTCTAGTAGTGCCGCCTGTGGTCACGACCAAGTTGCCAGAACTCACAAGATTACCGGCCATGTTGGTGCCAGTAGCATTGCTAAATGTTACACCTTTGTAGACTGTAGGGAATAAGGTTGAAACAGGTGCGGCAGCACTGAAGTCAGCATCGCTACTGAAAATAGCAACTCTTACGCTGTTAGAATAAAGCGTAGTGACGTAGTGTGGTGTAGCCGAAGTGTCATTGATTGTTTCAGGAATAGCACCTGTTGTGCCTTGACTACTAGAGTAGGCTGGGCCAACCACAATAAAACTGCTGCCAGTATAAACTTTTACCTGCTGGTTTGTAGTGTCGTACCATAACTCGCCGGTAACTGGATTGGTTGGGGCCGATGAACTTGATGTAGAGAGGGCCAAAGGTTTCCATTGCGCGGTGCCCGGATACGCAGATCCATAACTATAGACTTTTAATAAGTTATTGGTACTATCCCACCAAAGTTGACCATTTAATGGAGAGGTCGGTGACGTGCTGTTGGAAAAATTTTCCAGCATTTGGATAAAGTTTTCGTCTAAGAATTCACCGTACCCAGCATAATTTTTACCCACCAAGGTCACGCTACTGCTTTGATTGTACGTGCCATCTGTTATGGTAGCAAAAACATTGCCATTAGTAAGATTAATTGTATATGCCATTTGGGTTACCTGTTCCTATATTTATACAGCATTGATGTTACTTAGGGTCTGTATTCTAAGCGTATAATCGATTTGAATTTGACGGTTCAAACTCTTTTGCACCGGGTGAAAGATCACATGTGTAATCAAGCGCAAATTATCAGCAGACCCATTCCACGTTTTGAGTCCTAATTCATCAAATACGTATTCACCATTGTAATTGGTTGAGTTATCAAATGCCTGCTGTTCTGCTGGCTCACCGTAGTCCAACAAACAAGTCACTAGAATATCAGTATAAGCATTTCCGGCTGTGTGTAATACCGTCATTCGGTTGTTTTCTGGGTCTGTGTCTGCGGCTGAATTGTCATCAACTACCTTTTGGTAAGTTTGATTGTAAAGTGATGCACTTTGTCCTGTGGTATTTGGGGGCAAATACGTAATAACTCCAGTGGGGTCTACTGAACTGCCACCGTTGCCAAATGCCATCTGATAGATATAACCCAAGTTACGATCGCTCAGACTCTGTGCCATGGCCACAGAAATGTTCTCATAGTGAATGGCATTGTGATCGTTGTAGAATATTTCGCCGCTTGCGGGGTCATGAATTTTGACATGCCCAGTGATTTTTGCCAGTCCCGGGGTTATCATGCTCGTCCCTCCACGTAAGTTTTTTGAGTCGTTGGGTCAAACACTCTGAAATACCCTTGTACATTAACGGTGCCAGTTTCGTTGGGTTTGCTGGGCATTTGCTCTTTTTTGGGCTCAACTGTTTGATTTTGCTGTGTATTTGACATGGTCTTTTATTTACCTTGATTATAACCCGCGCAAGAACCTTGCGGCTTGGGTATTGGTATCTTGCAGTGCAATGCCGTTGCTGGCTGTGTTTACTCCTGGTGCGTACCAAGTGACTCCTTGACGTACCAAAATTGTAACTTCTGAGCCTGCGGCGGGTGCTATATCAAACTCCACCGCAAGTGGATCAAAGTCTGTTACAAACCAACGATAAGTGCTATCGGCAGTGGTATCGCTAATTGCGTACTGTCGTATTCCGCCAACATAGACTTCAATTGCATCAACTTCAACTGTGGAGTCTGCAAAATCAGCAAATGCAATACTAGGTGCATAGAATATTGTGGTGCTGGCATCGCCCATACTAGAATCGCTTACAGTGTAATCCTGGAACTGTGTGGGTAACAAATTACCGCGGCCCATATCGTATACACTGGTCCCAGTGTTATGAGTTGCCGCTGCCGTGCCTGCTGTGCCACGTATGAGTCCCGAAATGGTGTTTGCTATAGTATCACGCTCACGATACATAATACGTTCGCCATCAATTGTGACTATACCAAAGATTCCAGCAGCCAGGTTTGGATCACTCAAGGCCCATGCATCTGCAACATAAGCAATCTTTGCAGTACTTGACAAATCTTGTGCTAGTGTGGTAGTCGTAGCTTCGGTTATTCTATAGGTGGCTTGCACACCGCGCATGTCTTGAAATATGCGGAATGCCATTGCTTCGGGTACAATGCTGTTGGTAAATGCTTCAACAACCAAAACATCGCTAACTCCAATTACTCCGCTGGCCAGTATCAAGTAATCACCACTTACAGTATAATCCTGGCCCTCAAATAGTCTAGAACCGTTTAATGTAACCCAAAGTCTGCTGGCGCTGTTTATGTTTCTTTCTAGATAGAAATTGTTTGTATATATTGTGTTTCCTGCAGAATAGTCAAAAGATCCTGGAGCATTGTTTGTAGTGTCAGGAGAATAGTTGGTTTCGTCGTACCCTTCTGCAACAGTTACACTTTCTGTAATTGGACCTTTAAACACCAAAGTCAATGGCCACAATTGAGAGGTATCATTCCAGGTAGTTACAGCGATTACTTGTCCCAAGGTTATTGTGGCTGAAATTTGCAATTGATTAGCAACAATTACGTAATCGGCAGCAGTACTTACAGCAATTAAAATTCTTGCACCACTAGGAGGCGGCGTTGTAAATATCACCTGGCGGCCAGGAGTGTTACTGCCGGTCCAGGCCGTCACACTGTAGTTACCCGTAGTGGGACCAACACTTTGTGTTTGTAAAATATTATCGACCCACACCATGATGTCTGAAGGTGCATTGATAGTGGATTGACTGTATCCTCCGCGTTGTGGTAGCCCAAAACTCACACTAGAATCATCACCAATCCATTCAATACCTTCTGATGGTTGTAATCTCAATCCGTCGCGTGTGACCACAACATTGGCCGGATTGGTGCCTTGTACACTATTGGTCAAATAGATAATTCGATTAGACACAAGATCGCTATCGGCCACTTGATATTGCACCTGTGGTGTGCTCCACGAGTATAAAGTGCTTGCTTGTCCTGTTCCTGACCCAATTCCGGTGGCTGTAAAACTAACTCCCAGCGTGTTTGACACAGCACCAATAGCAGTCCAATTGGTTGTACCAATGTTAGTAATGGTATAGGACTTGCCAATTACAAAGTAACCAGCATCAATTGTACATGTACCAAATACTACCATGGCAATGCCATCTGTAGAACCATAGTCAGTTCCAAAATCTACTAGACTTTGTGAAGTTGGTACAAATTCAAACCAATATAATACATTGGTTATGTTTGTGCCAATTGGCACATCTTGTAATGCTCTGTAGTAATTGCCGCTGTTGTTGACAACATCTAGTTTGTTATAACTGTTTAATATACTCCAATCAGTACTAGCAACATAAGGACTCCAGGTAACGCTATCAACATTGGCACCATTTACAAATACTGCAATGCTGGTAATTTCTGTTGATCCTACTGGGATTACTACCGTTTCTCCAAGGTCGCTACCAATATAGTTGGCACGATACAATTGACTGCCACCACCTAATTCAAACACATTGATTTGGAATTGATCACCAATATTAACTGCTGGCGCCTGTGTTATCAATGTAACTGTTTGATTGATCCAATCAACAGTATAATTTGTACCAGGTGCAAGATCGCTACCGGTGGTAATATTGCTGACCAACACCTGTATTGGGTGATCGGTTATTCCGGCCCAACTATATGCTGTTTCTATCACAGGATTATATGTATAACGAACACTGCTCCATTGGAATCCGTGTCCGTCCCTGTTCCAATCTGCACCAGGGCGTGTGTACACACGGAAATCAAGGGTGTCAAATTCTGCACCGTTTACTAATTCTTCAGGAGCATGACCTTCATAAAGTCCTATAAACTCACCACCATCTACGTTAATATCTGTAGGCAAGTCTCCCAGTGTTGTGTCTGTAAACTCACTGGAATAATTGGTGTCTATAGTTAATGGATCGCGCAGGAAGTAATCACCATACACTTGTACTCCTGGGTAATCGACTCCGTCAATCAACAACGGCAACTCAAGGCCAGGTTGGTTAACTCCTGGTACATAGTATCCCATGGTACGATCAACACCAGTTAATGTCCTAGCCGGTACTACGGTCCAGTCTTCAAGATTAAAATTAGGTCCAACAACTTCAGTTGAGTCAGAGGGTGTGGCCTGCCAGACACGATTTTCATAACGTACCAACGTGCCCGAAATGTAAGTACTATTTGGATTCCAGGTCAAAATATTACTGAAATACTGAAAACGGTCGTACTTGATCACTGTGCGGAAACTGCGCACAAGATCATTAGTCATTCTAGCATACGCACGGGCCGCGACGCCGTTGCCGCCATCAAAGGTAATTGTGGGAGTTTGGCTGTATCCCGATCCAGGGTTAGTAACATTTACGGCTACTACTCGACCCAAACTACTAATTACTGCCGTGGCTTCTGCTGGTTGTAATGCATCGCCTGTGATTATGACCACTGGTGGTTCAGTATATGCTGAGCCACCGTCAATGATTTCTACACTGCTTAACACCAACAAATAATTGCTGTACCATTGATTGTATGGCCATGAGGACCATACTGAACTAGTCGCCGGCAAATCACTTTGTGTATTGGTTCCAGAATTGAACGCAGTACCATGATCATATGGCAACAAGATTGGACTTGTAAATTTAGGTATTTCTAAAGAGGTATTATAATATGCTGGCAAATCAAAGTCAGTTAGATCTCCAAAGAATTCATCGAATCCGTCGTACCTCAGATTGAATTCTCGCACACTAACATGGTATGGTTTAACCTCTTGAATATAGTCGCTAACAAATTCTTGATTGTCACGAACATAATTTTGATAAGGAATCAACTGACGAATTTTATGGTCTACGTCGATTAAACTGGTCTTGACCAACCACTCAGGTGCAGAAAATTCACTCAATACAAAATTAAATATCAATACCAAGGCTTTGTTACGTTGAATTGCTAAATCATCTATTAACAATTCTTCATTGATGGCTTGAATGATTTTTCTTGTTTCTATCACTGGTTCTTGATCAAAATATTGTGCATCAAATACCTCAACGTCAAATCCAAAACGTCCTATTGCATAATCCCAAAGATCCGCAGAAAATTCAATGGTACCATCTTGTAATCCAACTCGTTCCCAACCTAGATCAGTTTTCAAATATATTTCAAATTTACCTTGTGCATTAGCAGTGACTTTGACACTGCTACCAACAATCACACTAAGTGTAGACAATGCTGAGTATGTAGACACTTCGGCTACTACTTTGGTACTGGGGTTATAGCCTGGGAGATACCAGTTAATGTAACTCCAGTAGTCGGGGGTATTGTATCCTTGAACACGAGTTAACTTCAGCACTCTTGTGCCAGGAGTGATATCGCTTTCGACTACTGTATAAACTGTCCATAAACCGCGTTGACTGCTGTCAGTAGTCACAAGATATTTGTAGCCCAATGGGATTGATCCACTTGGATTAGACCAGAATGGGGTTTGGAATCCTAATATTTCTAAATTAGCCACTTGCAGATTCCAATTGGTTACTGTGGTACCATTTACAATTTCAGTCTGTGGCGGAATTGGCTCATTGCTGTTGAGCAAAGTAAAACTTCTGCTTTCGCTAATAGGATATTGAGCCAATACTGCATTTACACGTTTTAGGTAATTTTTTAACGCCGTAAAACGATCCACAAACATTGATTGGCGTGGACGGAACTGTACTCCGTAACGTTCTGCAGGGCTGAGATTAGGATCCGGCACTTTGTTACCAAATGTATCTACGCCACAGAAACTATCTTGTAACTTGCGATACAGACTATCGCTCAAGAAACCATCAGCACGGTCTTGTGGAATCAATTCATATTCAACGTGTACGTTGTCGTCAGTATATTCTCGATCGTATTCAATACTGATAACAGTATCACTAGCAGAAATGTAATCGGCGCTGTTGTATAATGCAATTGTGCTGGCATTTATTGGAGCCATGTAAGGAATGCCACTGGCTTTGGGGTCAGCGATATAAGATGCAACGGTACTTGCTGGTAATGTTTTGCCCAATTGAGTTGCCGTCACTGTGATGCCACGTACCCAGAAATAGTAATAGGTAGCGAATGTTCCATCTTGTGAAAGATTTGTATTAATAGTATAAGATACTGTGTTTAATGGCGTTCCTTCACCAGTATAAGATGCAGGAGGAGTTGTACTTTGTACCCATTGATACACATCAACTACGCTACCCGGGAATACTTGTGCCCAACGTCGACTGGCGTAAACAATTGAGTCCTGATTGGGATCAATAAATCTTACCGTGCTAGTATCCCACCAGATTTCCCCCACATGGTTTGCAAACCATGTGGTGCCTTTAAGATTTGCAGGACCAGTATTGTATGCGGCAGGATCTACTGCGCCAATGTAATCAATATTGGCACGAGATGCACCCAATATCTTGCCTTGGAGTGGGTTGATAAAGTCCAAGAACTCTGTTCGAGCACTTGTAATTCTATCATACAAAAATACAGAATTTAACAATCGAATATCAACTGTGGGTTGTTGAATCTGTGCCACTGACCAAGCAGGTGAGTCTGAAGGATTTTCAAACACAAACACGGCGCCAAAGTTTGCGTCACTGTCGCCAGCATCATTTTTGGGAGCACCTATCATTAACACACCAGAGGTGTAGTTTACTGCGGCTCCGAAAGTGTCGTATGATCTTATTTGATTGTTATTAATTTGTTGCCCAAATACAAATTTGCCAGGATTGGTTATAGTCAATGAACTGCTTGGCAAGTAATCGAATGTGTAAATTGCACCGCTTTGTACAATTACTGAGAAGAATGTAGTACTACCAGCATCAAATATTGTGGTGCCATCATCAAATATTGTTTCAAGATATATTGTACCTTGTGGTGCACCAACAACCAAGTTCACTGCTGAGTCATTGATACTGATGGCGCTGCCAAATCCTGCATACTGTACAGGGTATGGGCTGGTGATTGTTTGTGTCCAAGCAAAGGTTTCAAATCCTAGATCAGCAAATGTCGTGCCTACTGAGCCCGGCGCTACTTGTACCTTGTTGAATGGTGCGGCAGCCGCAGAATTCTTAACGCTGATTGTAAGGTATCCTGTGGTGCTGACTGTGGCCAACACGTTTGGCACTGCGGTATTAATTGCACTGGCTAAACTTGCCAGCGTTGCGGCAACCGGAACTACAACATCTATGTTGTTGATTCTGATTGTGTTGCCGGCTGTGAGTGTGGGGTTGGCCACTGTAGCAGTAATGGTACCATATATACGACTCTGATTTACAAAACGTTCAACCACACCACCTTTGAATATTTGTTGGCTGCTTTGTGGCTCACCCACATATAGACTACAATTATTAGCACAGATATCTACCGCTTGACCAAAGTTGCTAAACTCTGCGGACACATGTTGGTCAACTTCTTGTACTTGTTGGAATTGGTTGGTTTCAATTTCAACTATGTCACCAATTTGCAAATTGCCAGAAATTACAACAGTGTCTCCAGACACCGTAAATGAATCAGTGGCATCAATTACGCTATTGGTTTGATTGATATAGAATTGATTATTAACAATCACACTCACCGGTGCAGTTGGCGCACCACCTAATACTGTAAAACTTGTGCTAGTAGAATCTGTGCCACAAATAAATTTTTGTACATTACGATCAAACACATAAACTGTGCCTGCTTGTACTTTGCCATCAATAGTGCGATCAGGTGTGCCAATCAATACTTGGCGACCATCTGTAGTACACGAAACAGAATGTCCAAATCTATCTCCAGCGGTTAGGCCGCCTGTGACCATGCCCGAATCAATTGTATCTACATACTCAAAATATCCTTTGGCATTGACTACAATGATATCCGATAGACTGTAGGACCCAGTAAAGGTCACTGTGGTACCAGCAAACGTGTAATCAATATTGGGACGCAATAACACTTCATTTACTTTGATACTGAATGAGTAAATGTTTGTGGCAGTGAACAAACTGACTCTTCGACCGTCAGCGTTGACATCATTATTGAGATTGTATGTTGATGCAGTGTATGGAATTTGGAAACTGTTGTAACGTGCAAATTCAATTAGAGTTGGTGCTAGTGCAGTACCTGTCCCTGTCCCTGTACCAGTAGCAATAAATTCCACGCCTACTGTGTTTGAACTAGCGCCAATAGCAACAAAGTCAGTGCTTCCCACACTTAGAATAGTGTATGTCTGACCAGACACAAAACTTCCTGCTGTGGCCACACCTGGATTGTTTGTCAAAGTAACGGTGCTAAAATCACTGCTAACTGTGTAATCAACATCAACTGTTTGTACTTGTCCATTCAAGGTCACTTTGATTTGATATTTACTATTGATTTGTATGGTATTATCAATACCAAAAGATTGTGTTGTTCCATCAGCAGTGGTTCTGATAAGTTGTTCTTGCCAATCAACATAACCATAGGCATGGACATTATTCAAGCCCGGGGCGCCGATGTACATCCAACGTTCATCAAGGCTCATGGCCACACTATAACCAAACTCACCAGCGCCTGGAGTGGTTGATGTAGTTGTGCCTGGTTGTGTGAGCAACTGCCACTGGCCATATGGAATAGACCCAGGTACACCTAACACTGGGTCACGATAGATCACACAAGCATAGCCGTTATTAGCCTGGCTGCCTGGTCCTAAACTGGCACTAGCCCCAGCCACTGCCCATGTTTGATTACCAAAATCCACAGCATTACCATAACCACGTACACCTGTACCATCTAGGGTTAAGATTGCATCGCCGGTTCCCAATGGGCTCACGGGTGTGTATTGGTCGCTGTATCCTTTAACATAAACATATACCGCACCTTTAGCAGTGCCACTGGCAAAACCATAACGTGGACTGCCCACCAAGGCAGCAAGTTTATTTCTAGCCTGTGTTACACTGGCACCATATTGTTCGTTGGCATCAAGTAATACTGGATTCAGTGCAATAATACTTGAAAATACATTGTTCTTTTGCAGTACTTCCCAAAGCCCGCTGCCGTTGTCGTCTACCCAAACTTTAGCACCAGGTAAAATATTCAAAGCATATGGCAAGGTATCAACATCACTGGCTTGAGCCACACGCATAGTTTGAAGTGTAAAACCAATGCCAGTTCCATTGGCTACTGAACGATTGCTAGTAAATGCAAATGCAATGTTTACAGTGTCAAGAGACGGTACACTGAGCACTTGGTATACACCGTTTATTTCAGTATCAAAGAATTTGATAATCAATTTGTCGCCAACTGCCAGGCCATGCTGATCGTTAAAAATCACACGGCTTGTACCATTTAAATTGTCACAAACGTGTTGGATCTGGCCAGGTACCGCTTGCGCACGATAGATCCCCCAGTCATAATCATTAATTTTAGCAACCCAAATGCTTGTGCCTACTTCAATTTGATCTATGTTGGCTGCTAGGCTACTTGTATTTGTAATATCAAATACTGTGATGTCTGTGTCATTGAGACTGACATATCCTGCCGAAGGTAAACCAGTGTCTGTTGGTAATTCAGTTGTGGTAGGAAGAATCTCAGTGCTGGTAAGATTATAACTTGAGCGCCAGATATCTGTTAAGAAAATAGTTTGATCTGCTTCGCTCTGTTGTTGCGGTACTACAACTTGTACCAAACTAGGGTTGCTACTCAACAATGCACGATTCAATCTTAATTCAAAGAAACTGCGGTTAGCATTGGCGCCATATACTGCACGTTGTACTGCCCAGTTTTCATAGATTGAGTAGTCAGCGGCTTCTTTGCCTAGGTTGGCTGCTTTGAAAAGATCTGCGGCCAATATAGTACCTTTGGTACCCAGAAATTGACGATATACGTTCACTTGACTCACGTCATCGAGATTTAGGGCTGCCAAATATTGTCGTGGTTTAAATCCAATTAATCCATAGGCCAATAAATCATTGTCAGTTTCAATGTTTGCGGTGTTGATGTTATAACTATTCATCAACTGATCAGCCTTGTTGGCCAAGTTAGGCAACAATCCCAGATCAATTTGGTTATAGTTACTTTGCGCCCATGCATTAAAATTAAATTTTTCACTGGGTTGAACAATAGTAAGAGCCTGCCAATATACATTCTTGTATTTGACAATTTGTCCTTTGGGGTAAGTTTTTAATCCTGTCCATTCTTCCACGTTGTTTTGATTCAAGACAAAACCAGGTGTATCTACACTTCCATTCCAGTCGCTAGTAGTTACTGCCACCAAGGTTAATCTACTTTGTCTTGCACCTGTGGTAGGATTGTAAATTAAATCGCCAAACACACTTTGATTGTCTAACACAATCATGTGTTCATAATTGGTAAATCGCAAATTCACATAACTGATAGTTTGTGTAGTAAGTGGTTGTATGGTAAAAGTGTTACCTAGTCGAATCACATTCAATGAACGTGTGGGCAATTCATTTGAGTTTTGGTCTAGCAGTAGATTTTCTGTTGTTTCCGTTACGATACCATCAACTACAGCGCCGGGACGAGTAACGGTGAGACCACCCGCCAATGGATTCAAATTGATAATGGCATTTGTACTCCAGCCTTGTTGACTCCAGTACAAAAATTCTGTAACCATTCTAGACCAATCTAATACATATCCATTGGCCGTGTCAGTAAATGTTAAACCTTGCTTTTCTAATAACTTGCCGTAACTTAGCAAAAAATCACTTACCGCAGTTTCGTTAACAAACACAAATCCATACGGTACCTGGGTTACATTGTCAGAATAAAAAGTCGGCACACGTACTGTTATTCCGCCTGCACTGTATTCTTGCAGTTTGCCTACTGCTTGACTTTGTAGTATTTCAAAGTATGGTTGTGATGTGCCGTATCCAAATACTGCATAGCCGCCGCCATCAACTTTTTGCACCGCCACACTACTATATTTGATCTGATCAAATGGCTGATTTTTGTACAATAAAATGTTGTAACTTTCATCAGGGATTGTCAACGTGGTGTTGGTACTGTTGGGACTAGACTTTTCAGTAATTAATTTAATATACTGTTTGTCCGAGTAACTGGCCATGCGATAGCATAGTCTAACATCTAGTGCGCCAAGGTCAGCGGTCAACAAGTCTGTTGAATTGATACCAGTTTGTCTATTATAATCCACAATCCAATTGATGTAACTGGCTTTGCTGACGCCATTACCATATACTTCAATGCCGTTGGCATCTAGTCTATAGCGACCATTATAAAGATATTGATTGTAGTCTGTATCAAATTTATACAAATCTCTATCAGCAAATAAAGCAAAGAATTTTGCTGGACGAGTAACTGCCAACACATGCATTACTGAGAATGGGTACGCAGAACTGTTCCACCAAGATGCTTCAACTGGGCCACCATCGCCAATTGCCCAACTCTTTTGATATCTTGAACTGATGTTTTGATTGAACGGTACCCCACCTACCACACTGTTTTGCGGGCTCAATAATTCGCCTTCACTGCCTGTAGGAATTACTGAAGTTAACCCCGGTCTTGCATATTTAGGTTTATAATAAGGAACAATAGGGTCCGCTACAAGACCAGCGGCTAGGTCATCCCATAGTACCAAATTGTCTGCGGTGTAAGGTGCTGGACCATAACGATCTTGCCACCAGGTGGGCTCGGTTGTGAGTCCTAACATCTCCCAAGGAGTATAACTGGGTTGTTGGGTATCGTAAAAATATCGATAGATGCCACGCCAGGCACCTAGTAAATTTTCATTATTAAGTTTGTTGGTAGTGTTGCTATAGTTCCATGTAAATTCATTGGTAGCACTGAACGTTTGATTTTTATAATCTAGTTTGTTCCAGGCGCAATAACTCAACAAGTCTCCGGCAAATATATTATTAATTTCTGTAAAGGTGTATCCTGTGTTGCGGAACTGGCCAGGCAACACATCTTCTACAGTGAGTGGCACTGGATTGCCGTCTTGTTTTATATTGCTATAAATTCTAGTTTCAAATTCCAACAACACCTGATCACGGATGTCTCCAAATACTGGAGTCTCACTGCCATCGTGTCCAATAATAAACTCGCCTGTGCCATTGCTGGTCACAAGGGTAGTAATTTCAGGTTGCCAAGCAGGATACAACCCCATCTTGCTAGGGGTATTTGGTACAAAACTTCCGTAAGTGGCACTGTATTCATTGACGGTAACTGTATCCCCAATTTCAAGAGTTGCAGTAATTGTAATTCTTGGTCCATTGGTGGCCACAACATAATCTCGATCGCGAGTCAGAATTATATCGTTGATGTATACACAAAGTCCAAGATAGTTGGCTGAGGTGTAATTGTAAACTTGTACGGTATCAAAAGTATTGGTAGTAGTGAAGCTCACAGTATAGGTATTACTATAGGTAGTAACGCCTTGTGGGATCATGTCTCCCCAATAGAATGGCTGAGTGTCTAATTTTCCTAATGTAATATCTGCTATGGCCTGATCAAGAATAGTGGCTGTGGTTTTGAATGCAATATTGTTTTGTGTCAATACTGCATCTAGCATTTGTGCTTTGAATTTAATATACTCACGGCTGTTGTACTGCAAGGATGCAAATATATTGTAATTAGGACTGCGCATGAAATAGCCGGCTAGAGTTAGCGGGCTACTTTGTTGTAAGATTTCTAATCCGTAAGGAATAATATTGCCAAGATCACGACTGTTGTTTGAGCCGTTGATAGGCCCAGTTAAGTCTATTAAGTTTTCACAAATGCTCTCATAATGAGTACGTATGGTACCCAGGGTAAATGCTGGACTGTTGGCATTGAGAGGATTGCTTTGTAGGTTGTTTGCTACCTGGTAAAATCCCACGCTACTAGTTTGGTCACTGAGTGCCAACACTTCAATAACGTCTGTGGGCAAATAAGTGTCAGTCAGTGTGATAATTGTGCCATCAGTACTGACAGTATAGGTATACATGCTGGGTTCAATAAACACACTGCCAATATAGATTTTGATCACAGGTACTGCAATTGATGTTTGCGAGTTCACTGCAATATCAAGTTTTAGTGGTTGTCCTGTGTAGGTAAATTTAAATTGTTGGTAAATTTGCTGTTCAACCACAGCAGTCTGCCAACCAATTAACTTGTTGTATTCAAGTCTAGTATAATATTCTCTGGCAGCGCCTGAACTGATAGGTGTAGTAGTACTAACATTATCTATAGTGTATGTAAAAGTGTCAACATACAAATTGTTGTCAAACACAATATCACCAACGTTGTTGATGTTTAGATATTGCAATGGGAATTGCAATACTGGATCAAGGATGGTAGTATCGCCCACAGCATAACTGAATAGTTTTGATCCAGAAAAATCACTAGATTGATATTTTACTCGATTACCAAAACTCACACCATCCACGTCATATACATTAAACAACGGTGCTTGCTGAACTGCTGTTTTTTGTTGTGCTTCGATCCAGGTATCACCATCAAACCAAAATGTTTTTCCAGCGTAAGTGTTACCATTGATACAAATTGTACATTCATCAAGTTGCACAGCACCGTCAGTGGCTTCGGTCAACACAATAATTGGTTGTGAGATTAATGGTGGCACAGTGTCTGGTGTTGCAAAACTCACCACATAGATTTTATCGCGTACATCTAAATCTATATCCGCGGCGAATATAACTCGAGAGCCTTCAACAAGCGTATATCCATCGGTAGTATACCCGGTAGAGCCTTCTACGTTTGAAAGTGCATCAGTTTCGGTGAAGTCAATGATATCAACTGGTGCTTTGCCTTGAGTGCCCATGTTCCACAAACGAATACCAGGACGGAACTGTATAATTGGGCGTTTGGCACGAAAATTATTGTCAAGATTTGTATTGGTATTGTTGTATTTGGCAGTGGCATTGAGTACACTAACATGAAACCAACGATTACTTCTGGACCATGCATTTAAATCTTTACTGGCACGACTGATTGTTAGATAATCCAAATCTGTTGGTTCCACCGCAATAGTGCTGTCGTTATAATCAGTCACATAAGTTTCTGGTATGACAAAATCTTCAACTGGTAACAGTTCAATGGCAACACCTACACCACTTACATAATATTCATGATTGCTAATAGCAATTGAATTCATAGTACCTGTACCTGCTTGCAAAGTCACTGCTGGACCACCAGGTACGGCACTTACTGTAAACTTAATACCGTTGGCCGCAATTGATCTTACATAGTAAGTTGTCCCGGCTTCTAGGCCGCCCAGGGTTGGTGTTAAAAATACAACCTCTTGTCCCACATACAAATGCACAGCATCATAATAAGTGATATAATTTGTGCCTGCTTCTGTAGCGGTACATTGAAAACTGCTGGTACCTGATTTGTATCTAGCAGGGATCACATCGCCAGTAAATCTTACTTTAAGACCATTGGAGAATGCCACACCATTAGGACTGGTATATGTTTGTCGACCAATGATAGTGTCAACATCAAGTACAGTACTGGCACCTGGCTCAATTAATACAATTCGACCAAAAATTTCTGAATTTGTACCAGACTGATAATATAATGTATCTTGTACCGCGCTCAATAATGGAATACTACGAATAACTCCGGCTGAATCTTTGTACCATTGAGTACTGCCGTAAACTGTTCCGTAACTGGTGATCCACTTTTCCAGACTGTTGATGGTGGCCAACTCTGACAATTGCAAATAAATCACATCATCGACTGTGACATAAACTATCTGATATTTTTGTGTGAGTGCAGGATTATTGATAAAGACCAACGTGCGATTGTTTAAATTGGTTGTTCCGTCAATGCCGCCGGTGGCAACAATAAACTCAAGCAAAGGTTGGCCATTGATGTCATTGTAGGCTAATTCGGTTACTAAATCAATAGTACCAATGCTGGTTAAGGTTTCATAATAAAAACTTTGTGCTGTTTTGAGTGGCGCATTAAAAACTACTGTGCCAGATGTTTCTCCATTGTTAGTCACGCCATAAACATCTCTACTGCTGATGTTTGGTGTGGCAGGTATCGTGCCCGAAATACCAGGAGCGGACTGTATCCAAAATTCATCAGAGACTTGGAAAGTATAACTGCCGCCACGTATCAGTTCAATTGTGGGATTGCTGCCAATAACACCTGAAAAATTATAAGCATTGTTACTGGTTGTTACTATAAAATTATCAGTGGTGGCAATTCCAGTGGCCGCAACATCTACTGCGTCAGGACCGCCGGGTACCCAATAATATTGACTAAAGTTTATGAATGTATCAAAATCAATAAACGGATCCCAAGTATAATATTCACTTGAGTAAAGTCTATCTGGACGGTTGCTATTGCCCCCTTGAAAACTTACTGCGTCATTTAAACCTGGATAGGTAATGGCATTTTTGATAGTATTAGTGTCTGGTACAAGACTAATAACTGCTGGCTCAAGTTGATATTCGGCTCGAGTTTTTGTGGGTTCGACCACATATTTGTCGTTGGGGTTGACACCTGCGCCAACTGTGCGACCAATGAAACCTTGCGTTTTTCTAAAGTTAGGTTCTTGGATCAATTGATCCAGTGTGGCGGCCAAAAATTGTTTGTTGGCATCGGTCTGAAAAATTTCAGGAAGAAAATCTACGCTACGTGTGTTTGCCATCAAATAACTCCGCTACCAGGTGCTGTACGCAAGTTGGTACTGGTCAATGCTTCGATTACTTCAATATTGTTAATTGTGGCACCATTTACAAATATTTCGTTTGGTGCTGAGCGTATTTCGTACAGATCACCAAAGTACTTTTGACTGTTCAACGGTACTAGGACCACTGAACTAATAATTGTTCCTAACTCTCTATGCAAATAAGCCGCAAGTTCTGAAAAGTAAAATGTATCCCCAAAGTTCCATTTATCAATCGAGAAGTATGTGTTCATGGAAGCAACCACACTACTTTTGATTTCACTTGTACTGGCTGTAGATCCTTGCGCACGAATTACTTTGATTGTGGCACGTAATTCTTGAGCGGCCTTTTGGCCAAAAAGAGGTTTGAACGCAACTGAATTCAAAATAATGTTATCACTGATCATTTTATAATTTTGTAGCCCTTGGTACTCAGTTGACAATTGATCAATGGTTGGTACCTCAGGTTCTACAACAGTTCCTGTGGTGTCACGAATCCAGTTTTGATAGGCAGTATAATAACTTAATGTCACAACATACAAATCAATAATATTGGTGGTTCCTGGATCAATGCGTGTGGTCAACGGAGCGTTGTGACGATATTGATAATATAATGCTTGGCGACCAGTTCTGGCAATCCATTCATTAGTGACATCGACCAATGTTCTTGCTCCTGTAACACTGATAGACAATTGGTAGAATGCTAGATCAGTATAAGCATAGAAAACTTGTCCTGGTGACCATGCAGTTTTTTGTAATTCAATTTCGTTATATGTGCCGTAATCACTTACAACCGCATCAGGCTCTACTAACAAATATCTTTGCAAGTTATCAAAGTCTACTGTTTTTTGCAGGTAAACATATTTTTGTGTAGAGTTAACATTGGGTGCAACAATTTCATTAAAGAAATCTGGATTATCTGGCACACCATCGTTGTCACTATCGCGATATCCCACCAACACCTGGAAGTCATCAACATATCCATCACTTTCGACCGGTTGTCCAGTAATAGTCATATAGATATCACCAGGTAAATGATCTGTAGAATCAGGTCGGGTGTTAACTGCTAAGACGTTGATAAAGTCTTTGATTACTGTGCCTGTGCGACTATCATATATTTGACCATTGGAATAATAGAAGAAACGTGTTTGTAACACTGATCCAAAGTAGTATGCCAGGCCACGGAAGGTGGTTGTGTAATTTTGATTTTGTACAACAAATTGTATTAGCCAACTTGCATCTAGATTTGTTCCTGATGTGTTACCAGCATAGGCTTGGCTCCAGGTAGAATCTTGTGCTAGATTAGTGCTGGTAATTAGATACCATGAATACGGAGTACCGGTGATGTCACCGTTGTTGTCGTATCCCAACCCAAAATTACGATTTAATAAAATCTGTTCAGTAATACTTTGTTCTACAGACACAGGTAGATCAGTAACAAACAACGGAATAATTGTGTCAACTAATGCGCCTGTGGGTACAAAATTATTGAGTGCAACAGGGCCTGCCCCAGAAGGAAGATTACCGAGACCGTTGTTGTATCCAGATCCTTGAATGCTAATAGGACTTGCCCAAATTTCCAACTTCTGATCTGCGGAAGTTGGCGTGCCTTGTTGCAATTTGTTGTTGCGATCAAAATAGTAACCCACAGGAGGTACAAACTTAATCAAACTGCCCACAGCTACGTATTTGAATGCTGTGGTTGTGGTTGATCCAACTGGGATTGGAGATCCAGTAGGCCAAGCAATTGAATAAACTGCATTTTTAAAATATCCTGTAGTTTCGTTAGCCAAAGTGGTACTCTGAGTCCAACTTGCTCCTGTTATCCATGTGGTTCCACCGTATGTAGGTAATGTAGTGGCAGTAACTCTAGGAAAGTTTTCATAATAAAACTGTCGCATGGTTGTTTGAGCAATAGCAGGTTGCACCTGGTTGCCAACAAAATCAGCAATTTCATTGCGGTTGGTCCACGAAAGCAAAATAGTAGGAAGAATATTTTGTTCCCATAGGCCGCCATCACTACCAAATGTATTTGTACTAGAATATTTGCCAGTATTGTCAACTAGATCAAGATAACGACTTGTGCCAATGCTGGCACGATTCAGTGCCTTGCTTTTCACAATTGAGTTGTACTGTGTGTATGGAAAGAGATTGTAGTCTTCACCGTTGACCATGCGGTCTTGTGTGTAGTAACGTGCTGGAGCACGTTGCTTGATGGCATCGATTGTTTCACGTGCTTGGCTGTTGCTTACTGGTTGGGTAATGCCACAGGTAAATGTCATTGTCTCAAGATTACCTGACCGACTGATGTAACTAATAGGAATAGTAACGGCTTGCATTTCTGCAGGATTGATAATGTATTGTAAGCCGTTTGAAGCACGAACATACGCACGGAATGTACCCACTGGTATTTCGGAGAATACACCATCACCAAACACCATGGTAATTTGGTCATTAGTTCTAGAGGTAACTGAGTAGATGGGACGCAGGGTTGTACCTATTTGCTCTGCGCCAGCTGAATAGATATTTTCAGTGTAGGCCCACTCGCGACTGACTGTTCCTACATTATCAAGTTGGAACAACCAACGGTCTTCGTTGTTGACGCCTTCAATGTTGATGTTTACTGTGCGATTGCTGACTTTTTCAGCCAAGTTAAAATCTTGGTTCTGTAGCACGCCTTGCTTGAACATAAAAAAGTATCCAGTGTTAGCACTCTGAAAACCCAGACTGTCGTTGCGGAACAATATGTTGAATGGTTGGTTGGCCTGTGGCGGCGGCTCATACAGATAAGTTGCGCCTGCTGATGTTGATGTCATGGCCTCAAAGGGCATGTTGACACCATCCACGGTGGCTGTGTATGGTACTATTGGCAAGTAGCCAGGTACAAGATTGATACCATACTCGCTGGTAGTAACACCTAGTAGGGTTTGTTTATTACCCGGGCGACCAATTTTTTGTGTGTCTACCAAACTGGCATTGATAATTGTGGTAAATTGTTCTTGCCAATCTGGATTGGTTTGATCGGCCCAATTTACTGTGTAATTTGCCAGATTTACGCCTTGATAGTCTATAACATTTTCTGTTGTGGTAACTGAAAATACTTTGAGCAATCCTTGGGCGGCAATGTTGCGCTTGGCCGTGTAACTAACTAGATTGGCCAAGCGCACAACCGAGTCACGACGCTCGGCTGTGTCCATGTAGTTTTCGCGAGTGTTTAGGTCTGTACGGAAAGCAAGTGCTTGCCCCATGAACGCGATAACGTCCAGCAAGGCAATGTATTCTGACGATTCAATGTAGTCATTGAACGTTTCTGGATAGTACAAGCGCAGATAATCGACAAAACTTTTACGCAAAGTTTCAAAGTCATAACTTTGAAAGTCAGCTTCACGATAGGTTTGATAGATTTGTTTCCAATCCTGTACACCAAATATCGCTGTTTGTCTAGTTGTTTTTGCCATTATACTGAGCCTCTATTGTTTATTTATGGATGTTAAAAACTGCTCAGTTTATACGTAACTTGCTGAACGTTGTTGTAAGTCAAAGAAAATACTCAGCCTTTGTGCATCTGTGCTTGGTACCACTGCAAGTTCAATTTCAAGCAGTATGCCATTCTCTTGTGGGAATACCTGTGTGTCACTGATATAGATGCGTGGGTCGCCGCCGGCTACACGTTGTACCTCTGTTACAATACTATTTTGTAATTCTTCCAGTTGGTTCTCAAACAAAAAATCCCACAAGGTGGTACCATAGGCAGGACGACCGGGTAGTTGACCTTGACGTATATTAAATGCGTTTAAGAGATCACGTTTGATCAATTCAAAGTCCGTGAGAGTGAACTTTTTGTATTGTTTTTGTGTGTTGAATCCAATGAATGTTTGTGCCATGTGGTATTTATGGGTGCTTATTCGTTGGCACCGCGCCCTTCAATCTTTGTCGACAACGCCTGGAGTCTTTCACGAATACTTTTTCCTGTTTTAGTAATATAACTTCCTAGACTGTTGATATTTGTTGGTGCAGTAACCCCTATGTCTAAAATTCGTTGGTATCTAGCCGGCAGTTTATCGTAAATGGCTAGAACCTCAGCAACTTTTTCAACAACCACACTGTTGTAAGCATCACGACCATTTTGATATTCGTTTGATATTGCTTCATAAGCCGCCTGAGAAATTGATTGTTGATTTTCGAGTGCAGATAATTTTGATTCAACTGCTTGTATGGTTCTACCCCGAGGATTAATAATAGTATTGACCAACATGCTGGCTTTGGTCAAATATTCTTCAACTGATGTTTGGAAAGTGCTATCTGCTATCGGGGCTTGTGAGGTGTAACTAGGAACAGGTATTTTATCGTCCCCAACAACTCTGGTGCTGGCCGCA
>Ga0114970_10000789_pt1 | contig 23919 bp, 23 predicted proteins | sample M_140205_XF_Meta_FD_87030 | JGI IMG/M metagenome (GOLD analysis project Ga0114970, IMG submission 87030) | Freshwater microbial communities from Lake Montjoie, Canada to study carbon cycling - M_140205_XF_MetaG | ecosystem: Environmental > Aquatic > Freshwater > Lake | place: Lake Montjoie...
GAATGAGTCGAGGTGTTGGGTGTTAGGTGTTAGGTCAGCATAGGTACTACAGAATTCAAAATACGCACTTATATGCCCTTATATTCCTTATATGGTTCAAAAGAATGAGTCGAGGTTTTGGAGTTTAGGTATTAGGTCAGCATAAGTACTACAGAATTCAAACTAACCCCTTATATGCCCTTATATTCCTTATATGGTTCAAAAGAATGAGTCGAGGTATTAGGTGTTGGGTTTTAGGTTTTAGGTCAGCATAGGTACTACAGAATTCAATCTCTACCCTTATATGCCCTTATATTCCTTATATGGTTCAAAAGAATGAGTCGAGGTGTTGGGTGTTAGGTGTTAGGTCAGCATAGGTACTACAGAATTCAAAATACGCACTTATATGCCCTTATATTCCTTATATGGTTTAAAAAACTTAACACACACATTCAATCTCCCCTCTTATATACCCTCAAACACCTTATATCATCCAAAATTCATATCTTTAAATCAAAAATAACAAACACTGAACTATTCGATCAAAATATTATTTTTTTTCATTGTACTTCAGGTCTCATATGCGAGTACTTCTCAATCCTCTTTATTCAAAAACTCTTTAATTCGCGGGGATATACATTATGGATTTGTTCTACCAGAATACAAAGATTTAAATTATTTAATAAACAAGCCAGTTGTCGGTGGAGAACTAAGTTTCATAAAAAAAACAACAGGAAAAACACTTTGGGAAAATATATACAAGTATCCTGAATATGGAATTACCTATTCTTTTACAACCCTTGGAAATAAAAATGTTTTTGGCTACGAAATGGGGCTATTCCCTTTTGTTCAAACCTATCTAATTCGTGAAAAAAGATTTCAATTAACGCATCAATTTGGGATCGGAATAGGATATGCAACAAAAAAATTCGATATTAATTCAAATTATGAAAACATTTCAATTGGCTCATATCTTAATATTCACTTCAACGTAAAACTGGGAACTAAGATTAAATTATCTGACAAACTATCATTAAACAGTGGATTATCTTTCTCCCATTTTTCAAATGCCAATATGGCTGAGCCGAATTTAGGAATCAATTTATTCACCGCATATGCCGGATTCAATTATGCATTAGGTGAACAAACAGAGTTTAAAAAATTAGAAATAGATAAACATGTGCCACAGCATGAATTTGCATTTATCTATGCCGCGGGAGGCAAACATACAAGGGCACTTCAGTTAAATGCTTATTTTACGTCCTCTATTTCGACAGAATATAAATTTCACTGGAAAAGAAAATTCCATGTGGGAGCAGGTCTAGATCTATTCTACGATTCATCGACAAAAGTAGAAATGAATACACCAAATAGCGAAGTATATCAGCGTATTTATGATGTGCGTTCAGGGGTTCATCTTTCCCAAGAAATCGTTTACAATCGTTTCAGTTTTATTTTGCAGGAAGGATTATATGTAGGTTTGACAGATCATGTTAATCAAAAAAGAATGTATAATAGAGGGATTTTACGGTGGAAATTTGATCACTTCTTACTTAGTGTTTCAATGAAATCACATGCCAATATTCTTGATTATCCAGAAATTGGAATTGGGTATTATTTTACTAAAAAAAGATGAAAATAAAGATTCTATTTTTTTTCGCACTGGTGGCAGTAACTTCAAATTCCTGTAAAAAGCAAATGGAGCAAATTTCGATGGAGCAGAATTTAGGCGATTTTGATACATTGAGATTAAATAGTGTTTTCAAAGTTTATTTAACGCAAGGAACTGAAAATAAAATTCAGATAAATGGGGCAAGAAAAATCTTAGAAAAAATAAGTATTACCAATGAGAATAATGCTTTAACCTTAAAAAACAACTACAAAGGAAATTGGATGCATCCCGGAAATAATAAAATAAGCGTCTTTCTAACGGTTAAAAAAATCACTACATTAATTGCCAACGAAACCTGCAGAATCGAAAGTATAAATGCATTACAAACGGATACTTTCACGTTGGTTATGGCGAGTAAATTGAATGAGGCAGAACTTCAAATCAACTGTAATTCGTTTACTTATTGGAATAATTTCCCATGTGGAGGACGAATAAAATTAGCAGGAACAACCAACAGTCTTCAATTTTTTAACGTTGCTTTAATGGCTGTGGATGCAAGTAATTTTATAACCAATTATGCAACGGTTGTTAACTCGTCCAAAGGTGATTGCAAAATAAATTGCCTGCAAAAACTCATTTATAAAATAGGGGGTGAAGGAAATATCTATTTAAAAGGAAATCCGCCAGAAATCGTGAACGAGAATTTAAATTCGACAGGGAAATTAATCTTTGAATGAAAATATCACATTCAACAATGTCACTTTTAGTGAGTAAAAATGCAGTAAGATAAAAGTTTAGCAATCAATCTTTCTTTATTATATTCATCGCACTAAACAAACAAAAAGGACAAGATTAAAGTACCTAATACTTATTTATATCTATCTTTGCCACTTCAAATTTTAAGAAAGAAATTATGGCAATTGACGAAAACATGGTTGTTTCCTTAAGTTACAAGCTAAGTGACGGTAAAACTGGAAACAAAATTGAAGAAACTACAACTGAAAATCCGATGTTATTTTTATTTGGAGTTGGGGCAGTAATCCCTGAATTTGAGAATCTTCTTCGAAATAAAAACACGGGTGATACTTTTGATTTTACTATTCTTGCTGAAAATGCTTATGGTACTCGAAATGATGAGCAAATCGTCATGATGCCTATTGATGTTTTCCATGATGAATCTGGGAAATTAAGAGAAAATGAAATTTTTGTAGGTGCTTTGGTGCCAATGTCAGATAATGAAGGAAATCATCTGAGAGGATTGGTTCTTGAAATTAAAGAGGATCTAGTAAAAATGGATTTCAATCATCCTTTAGCTGAAATGGATTTACATTTTGAAGGCGTTGTTCTTGAAGTTCGCCCTGCTTCAGCGGAAGAATTAGAACATGGTCACGCACATGGTGTTCACGGTCATCAACATTAATCAGTAACTAATTTTGAAAAGCACTTTAGAAATAAGGTGCTTTTTTTTTGAATAATCCCTGTTGGTAAATGAAAATTCAATACTGTTCAGATCTACATTTAGAATTTCCTCATAATCGTGAATTCATCAAAAACCATCCTATCATTCCCGTTGGAGAAATTTTAGTACTTGCTGGAGATATTCTTCCTTTCACACAACTAAATGAGCACAAAGATTTTCTTGATCTGCTTTCCAGTTCCTTTGAAAAAGTATTTTGGATCCCAGGAAACCACGAATATTATGGCTATGACATTAACGATCGTTCTTCTTCTTTCTGTGAAAAAATAAATGCCAATCTCTTCTTAGTCAATAACTATAAACAAAAAATAAAAGATGTCAATTTCATTTTCTCTACACTTTGGAGTAAAATAAGTGTTGAACATCAATTTATAATTCAAAACACACTCTCTGACTTCACAGCAATACGAGATCAAGGTGGAAATTTGAAAACTCAGAAATTTAATGACTTACATGACACCTGTTTTGAATTCATCAGAAAGACAGTTGCAAAAAATGAGACTGAAAAAAATGTAGTCATAAGTCATCATGTCCCAACATTTATGAATTACCCAGAACAGCATGCAACTAGTAAAATAAATCAAGGTTTTGCAACAGAGCTATTTGAGTTTATACATGTATCAAACATTGATTATTGGCTCTATGGTCATCATCACACCAACACACCCGATTTCAGCATTAATTCAACGCAATTAATTACAAACCAGCTCGGATATGTGAAATACAAAAAGAATAAAACGTATAAAAATAATGCGTTTTTTGAAATTTAAAATTCTAACCTATGATTTGCTTTTGAAATTACGAAATTATTGAGAAGTTGTTAATTAGAACCCTATTTTTATTTTATTTCTCCATCAGTATCAAACAACTATGCTACTACTTCAAGAACCAAAGAAGCATCATTGTAATTGATTCTTTGACAATGTCCATTGATTCTTTCTATGGGAAGGGGAGACCCCACTTATTAAATAGTTTACACTAAACAGATTAGTGTAAACTATAATTCAGATATTACGTCAAAACCCTTGAAGCTGCCAGTAACTGCTAATCCATAAACCTCTTGAGCAATACCAGCAGTTTTAATTTTTAATGCTATTTCATTAATTGTTGCTCCACTTCCAACAGCATCATCTAGAATTAATACTTTTTGGTAAGAATTATTTTCGGCAACATAAAATGTTTTTTTTGCATTTTCAATTCGTTCGACAAGTTTGGAAAGTGCCTTTTGAGGAATAACAATACTGTTCCTAATTTTCTTTACCTTAATTAGAGGTATTATTATACCAAGATTTTTCTCGAAATACTCCATTATCTGAACACTTCGTTTAATGGTAGCTGGCACATAAATAATTGCTTCAATTTGATTTTCATTGATGAAATTGGCCACACGATATTTTATTTCAGAAACAATAATCTTCATCAAAGATTTATTTTGCCCTTGTTTTGCATAATGCATCAATGTGCCAAGACGGGTCTTTCCAAAACGTTCAATTGCATAAAAATCTAAGTAAAACAAATGATCAACACCAATTTCTTTAAATCCCTGCGTATTTCTGATTTTTTGTGATCCATTAATAAAACCATCATTATCAAGATAATCGAGGTACTTTTTTCTTGTTTCAATGTACTCATCAACGGTCTTATTAAAAACTAAATTCTGAATTGAACACCAATATTGCATAGCCTCCACTCCTTGCAACATCGTTCCGGTAGCTTGTACAATTAAAAAATGATCAAATAGAAATCTTTCCTTTTCTAGAGAGATATTTGGAATTTTGTCTATGGTTCTCATATCTGAAATCCGGTAGTAAACATGTGGAATTCTACCGTTTTTTTCAACCAATTCTTTATCTAAAAGTCTATCTAAGAGTTTATGTATATATTGACGAGAGAAGCCTAGGTGATTTGTCATCTCTTCAACAGTGCTCATTTCCCTCGTATGGAGAAATGATATAATTTTCGCTTCTGATTTCATAGAATCTTTTTTACAAAAATACAAAAAAATAGTTTACACTAAACAGATTAGTGTAAACTATTTAATAACCTGAAATTCTGTTAATTTCTTGCAATGTACTTTTTAATAGCCGATTTTTCTAAACTCTATTATTTTCCAATAGCTAAAGCAATAAAAATTACATCTACTATCCTACACTTGAAATTCATATTTATCTGAACTAAGAAATCCTCCTGAAAGTAATGATTAGAATCCTATTTTTATTTTATTTCTCAAAAAAAATAAAACTATTGACATCTCATTTTTTTTTCCACAAACGATCTGAATTACGAGATACTTTCGCTTTCAACGCCTTGTAATTCTACTAAATTTGCATAGAGCCCTTTTAAGTGAATTAACTCCTCATGTGTTCCAGATTCAGTAATTAAACCTTGATTCAAGACTAAAATTTTGTTTGCTTTACGAATGGTAGATAATCGATGCGCAATCACAAATGAAGTACGACCGATCATTAATTTATCCAAAGCATCTTGAACCAATCTTTCTGATTCAGAATCCAAAGCGGAAGTAGCTTCATCCAAAATTAAAATAGTAGGATTTTTTAGAATTGCTCTAGCAATTGCAATTCTCTGTTTTTGCCCTCCAGAAAGTTGAATACCTCTATCTCCTACTTGCGTTTTCATTCCCTCCGGAAAAGAATTAATGAATTCTAGTGCATTCGCTTGTTTGGCTGCCAATTCAACATCCTCAGCATTGGCTCCAGGTCTGCCAAATTCAATATTCTCTTGAATGGTTCCAGCAAATAAAATAACCTCTTGAGGAACAATCGCCATATGACTCCGCAGGTATTCAGTATCGATATCTTTACAATTAACATCGTCAAATAAAATCGCCCCTTCAGAAACGGAGTAATAGTTTAAAAGCAGCGAAGAAATAGTTGATTTTCCAGCACCTGAAGATCCTACCAAAGCGATGGTTTCATTTGAATTTGCTGTAAAAGTAATTCCTTTTAAAACTTCTATGTCAGCACGTTGAGGATATGAAAACCACGTATTTTCAAAATGAACTTTTCCACTAAGTTTTGGTTTTTGACTTCCCAAATGAAGATCTTTTTCGCTCGATTGTTGAATGATTTTCATTAGATTTTCACTCGCTCCGATTGCTTTTTGAATTCCAGCATATAAATCTGGAACCGAACCAACAGAAGCGACCATCATTATAGTATACAGCATAAAAGCAGAAAATTCTTTCACCGTCAATTCTGGATTTGCACCTTGCGTCATTAACACTCCTTGTCCAACAATAAAGACGATTGCGCCTGTCATACAAAAAATGATAAACGAAACAAATAATCCTCGCCACATCCCACTTTTAACATTTAATGCGCGAATTTCATCTATTGATTTTTGATATTTCCCCAGTATAAATAATTCATTGGTGAACGATTTAACATTTGAAATCCCCATCAACGCTTCTTCCACGATTGAATTGGATTCTGCTGAAAAATCTTGTGCTTGCTTTGATAATTTCTTGATAAACCGTCCAAAAAATACGGCAATAATCGCCATCACAGGAACTGTAGCAACCATGATTAATGCCAATTTCCAAGAAATAAATAATAATAAAATGATCGATCCGATAATGGTAATGACTTGCCTAAAAAACTCTGCGATAGTAGTTCGTAATGTTTCCTGCACTTGCGAAATATCTGCTGAAATTCTACTTGTTAATTCTCCAACTTTATTCTGATTAAAGAAATCCATTGGCATATATATCAATCTCTCAAAAGCAGATTTCCGGATATCTCTCAGCGTATTTTCGGTCACATTTGTAAAAATCACAACCCTGAAGTACGAAAATATAGATTGAATTCCAAACAGCAGAAATAACATCATTACCACCGAATTGACATTGTCTACATTCAATAATGACATCGAATCCTCCATCGATGAAGCTTTTGCCCCAGAACTACCGATCAATTGACCCATTAAATAAGGGAAAAGAATCATAGAAATAGAAGAAATAACCAAGAAAAGCCATCCAATGATAAACATCACGCGGTACGGTTTCAAATAGGAAAAAAGTCCACGGGCCTTTTGATAGCTTTCTTTTGTTAATTTTATTTTCGGTTCTTTGCCTTTCTTAGGACCCAACATCTTTTTAAATTTTATACAAAAATAGCTTTACTTCATCGGAACTAGTACTTTTTTTTGATATTTTTATTCAATCTCTTTGAATAATAGAAAAAATACTTATCTTTGCATTCCGATTTTAAGGAACACAAGACTAAAGTATATAGATCATGACAAAAAGAACGTTTCAACCGTCAGTAAGAAAGAGAAGAAATAAACACGGTTTCCGTAGTCGAATGGCTACTAAAAATGGACGTAGAGTATTAGCTGCACGTCGTCAAAAAGGTAGAAAAAAATTGACTGTTTCTTCTGAAGGAATGCACAAACGTTAATTCTTTTATAAAACATATTTTTGAAACCGGTATTCTTTGGAGTATCGGTTTTTTTTATTTTTTTATTTTTTTTGTAGGTATAGGGCATGCCCTATACCTAAAAAAAAAAACATAAAAAAAATAATTAACTATTGTATTAATTCAACTATTTGACTAACTTCAAGAGAGTAACGTTAAAAATGAAACTCAGATATGTTAGTAAAAACCTATGGCAGTGCGGTTTTCGGAATCGATGCCACCACCATCACAGTAGAAGTAAATTTAGGAATTGGAATCAACTTTTTTTTAGTCGGATTACCAGATAGTGCTGTGAAAGAAAGTCAGCAAAGAATTAAAGCTGCTTTTAAAAACAATAACTTGAAATTTCCGGGGAAAGAAATTACAGTCAATATGGCTCCTGCAGATATCCGCAAAGAAGGCTCTACTTTTGATCTTTCTATAGCTGTTGGGATTTTAGCTGCGAGTGAACAAGTATTGTGTGATCGATTGAATGACTATATAATATTAGGAGAACTCTCCTTAGATGGCAGTTTAAAGCCTTTAAAAGGAATTCTACCTGTTGCAATCCAGGCAAAAAAAGAAGGGTTTAAGGGGATTATTCTACCAAAAGAAAATGCTATAGAAGCAGCGGTAGTTGATGGATTAAACATTTACGGAATGTCTTCTCTCGATGAAGTTGTGAAATTTTTGAACCATGAAACAGAAGTTGCTCCAACTGTTGTCGATATCGAAAAAGAATTTAGACAGAAATTAAATGAATTTGAAGTCGATTTCCGAGATGTTAAAGGTCAACAAAATATTAAACGATCTTTCGAAATCGCTGCTTCAGGCGGACATAATGTACTGTTGATAGGCCCTCCAGGATCAGGGAAGTCAATGTTAGCTAAAAGACTACCTACTGTCTTACCTCCTATGACCTTAGAAGAATCATTGGAAACCACTAAAATTCATAGTGTTGCAGGAAAAATTGGAAAAGAAAGTGGATTGATTACCCAACGACCTTTTCGAAAACCACATCACACGATTTCTGATGTGGCCCTTGTCGGTGGAGGAAGTTATCCTCAGCCAGGGGAAATTTCATTAGCACACAACGGTGTCTTATTTCTGGATGAACTTCCTGAGTACAAACGAACAGTTTTGGAAGTCATGCGTCAACCCTTAGAAGATAGGAATGTCACTATCTCAAGAGCACGTTTTTCGATTGATTTCCCTGCCGGATTTATGCTAGTAGCCGCCATGAATCCTTGTCCTTGTGGATACTACAATCATCCCGATAAAGCCTGCGTTTGCGGACCTGGAATTGTACAAAAATATTTAAACCGTATCTCAGGCCCTCTGCTCGACCGCATTGATCTACATGTCGAAGTGACGCCAGTGACCTATGATGAGCTAGCGCATGACTGCCCAGATGAAGGAAGTGAAGAAATTCGAACAAGGGTAATTGAAGCGAGATTAATTCAAGAAAAACGTTTTACCAAACAAAAAGGGGTTCATTGCAATGCTCAAATGGAAAGCAAAGACATTCAACTACATTGTAAAATAAACGAAGCAGGCGGAATAATCTTACGAAATGCCATGGACAAGCTAGGTCTTTCAGCGCGCGCCTATGATAGAATATTAAAAGTTTCCCGTACAATTGCCGATTTGGAAAAATCTGAAACCATAGAAGCCATGCACTTAGCTGAAGCTATTCAATTTAGAAGTTTAGATCGCGAAAGTTGGGCCGGGTAAAATAGAAAATTGCCAATTAAAAAGTATATTTGAAAAAAAAAGAAATGCAGAGCAAAGCTACTTCAGTGGATGAATACATACAAGAATTACCGGAAGACAGAAAAGAAGGAATTCAAAAGTTAAGAGAAATAATTCTTAAAAATTTACCGAAAGGTTTTTCTGAACAAATCGGATATGGAATGATTGGCTATGTTGTCCCCCATTCTATTTATCCCGCAGGTTATCATTGCACTCCAAAACTACCACTTCCCTTTGCGAATATTGCTTCACAAAAAAACTTTATCGCTTTCTATCACATGGGCTTGTATGCAAACCCAAAAATATATGAATGGTTTGTTTCCGAATTCCCTACACATTCCAGCGCAAAACTAGATATAGGAAAGAGTTGTGTCCGTTTCAAAAAAATGACTGACATACCCTTTGATTTAATAGGCGAACTAATGTCAAAAATTTCTGTTAAGGACTGGATTGAAATGTATGAAACAAAGTATAAAAAAGACAATTAAGATTCAAGATTTTTAGAGAGTAGACTTTTAGACGCTAGACTGATGTAATATTGGGTTTTAGACTTGAATAATTTATTGTATTATAAGTCTTGAATCTTGCAGTCTAATGTCTTTTAGTCTTATATCTTTTTATTAATCGTTTTCAATTGATCCATTGCCATAATTTTATTCATTGTACTTTGCATTCCATCGGTCGAACCATCTAGGAAAATAACATTTCCTTTTCCTTTTTCAGCAAATTCTTTCACTGATTCAGTCCACATAGAAAACAAAATTAAAGAAGTATCCAAATTCGCTTCTCGCATTTTTACGGCCGCTTCACTCATCCCTTTAGCCACTTCTTCACGAAATAATGCAATACCTTGTCCTTTCAATTGAGATGCTTCACGTTCTGCTGTTGCAGCAATTTTAATACTATTTCCTTCCGCTTCTGCCGCCTTTGTTCTCGTGATTAATAAAGCTTGACCTTCATTTTCTGCTGCAGCTTTTAAGTTGTTTGATGCTACCACTTTTGCCATAGAAGTCGTAATTTCTTCATCAAAAGTAATATCATTCAACTGTAAATCAATTAAATGAAAACCCCAACTCTCTAAAGTATTGTCAATTGTTTCTTTTACATCATTGACAATTTCACTTCGAAGTAATAAAATTTCTGCTTGTTTTTTAGTAGCAACAAAACCACGCACAGAACCTTCAATCGTTCGTATTAAAGCCTGCGTAAAATTTTGATCATTCACAAATTTAAAAGCAACATTTTTTATTGTTTCCTCATCTGCATTTAAAACAGAATATACCAACATTGCTTTAAAATAGACATTTGCTTGGTCTTGTGTAATTGCCTGAAATTCCATTTCCAATGCTCGATTCTGAATAGAGATTCTCTTTTCAACTTTTTCAATGATGGGGATTCTTAGATTTAATCCAGGACTTAAGATCCTTCTATATTTTCCGAAAACAGTCATTACGGCAATAGTTCCCTGCTGAACTGTAATGAAAGAGGAAACTAAAATTAGCACACAAATGCTAAGTAGGATGATTGAAATATTCATATGTTTTTTTTGTTTTTATCTTTCAAATGAAATCGCCTTTTTGAAATTCATCATTTTTTATGACGTTTTTCGCTTTCTGCCTTATTTCACTGGAAATAAATTTATTTACTCAAAAGTAACATATATAAATTGATATCAAAACCCTATTGAAATTAATTCTGCTTTCGTTAATGCATTTGCCTTACAAAGCCTTAATTTTCGTTCAATTTTATGCACGACAAGTAAATCAATCTCAGATTCCAGACACAACTCTAGATCATGAGAGGATACAATAACACATTTATTCAATTCAGTCGAAATCTTTTTCATCAATTCCATTACTTTCTGACGATTGGCATAATCCAAAAACGCCGTTGGCTCGTCTAGTATTATAATCTTTGTTTCTTGAATTATTGCTCTTGCAATAGCGGCTAATTGTCGCTCACCATCACTTAATTCTTTCGTATACTTTTCTTGTAAACTTTCCAGATGAAGCAACTTTATGGTGTCATTAATCACTTTAAAATCAGTTGCATTCAATCTTCCTAAAATGTTGGTGTGCGGTGTGCGACCCAATGCTAAATAATCTTTCACTTTTAAATATTCAACCCCATCAAATGTAGAACCGACAAAAGAAATCATTTTTGCTTTGTCAATTCGATTGAATTTTGAAATGGAAGTTCCGTAAATCACAATTTCTCCTTTGAAAGGCGAGTAAACTCCTGTAATCGATTGCAAAAATGTAGTTTTACCCGAACCATTCGCTCCAATTAAAGCATACATTTCACCCTGCTCCAATTGAAGGTTATCAATCGTGAATAGCGCGGATGCATGACCTATTTCAATTTTATCAAAAACTATCATACGAGACGCTTTAAAACAATTATAATAACGAAAGGAGCACCTATTATTGACGTAATCGCATTGATTGGAATATGAATAGTACTTTCTACTAATTGCACAAAAATATCACAAATCAAAAGAAAAATACTTCCTACTAACAGGGATCCAATCAGCAATGTTCCATGCGACTGAGTTTTAAAAAGTAATTTCACTATGTTCGGCACGGCTAGGCCAACAAACGCTATCGGACCGCAAAAAGCAGTTATCAAGCCCGTTAAAATAGCTGTGATGGCGATCAAAAAAATACGAATATACTTTACCTGAATTCCAAGCATTAAGGCCTGATTTTCACCCAATACTAATGTATTTAAAGACTTGACAACGAACAAACAAGAAAGTAAACCAATCAGAAAAAAGATGAAAATAATAGGTAATTGAGAAAATTCAACTTGTTGCAGTGATCCCATCGCCCACATGATAAACATTTTCAAATCCTCAGGATTACTAATTGCCTGCAATATAGAAACAAAAGCTCCCGTAAAACTGCCTAACATGATACCAATTAACAACAAAGAAACGTTTGATTTTACGACCATGGAAAATGCTAAGATCAATAAACCAAAAGCAAAAGCACCCAGTAATGCACTGATTATTGTTCCAAAATCTGAACTAAAAAAGGGAACACCAGACATCAAGGAGAAAGCTACAAAAAGACTAGCACCCGAATTTATCCCTAAAATATTTGGACCAGCTAAAGGATTATTAAATAAAGTCTGCATCAACAATCCTGCGACTGACAGACCACCTCCAGCAATAATTCCCATCATCAGCCGAGGGAATCTAAACTCTTTGATAATAAGTTGATTCGTGCTTTGAGCATCAAAATTCGTCACAGCTGAATAAAAATCAGAAAACCCAATTGAAATAGTACCAGAAGAAAGATGTATAAAAGCAATAATCGGCAATAAAGTCACCAAAATCACTATTAAAAGCTTATTATTTGTTTTAGAACCCACTACTTTAATTGTTTGTAAAAATAGTTATTTCTTATACTAGAAATTTCAGGGTGTAAAATATGAATTAAATCAGACAAAACATGATGCGGCTCAATAGCACTTCGTTCCCAAAATTCATTTCCAGCATAACCATACACTTTATTATTTAGCACAGCTTCAAAATTAGAAAGAGTTGGTTGAGTATTGAGTAACTCTTTTTTGGATCCAGCACCTGGGTTAAACCAAAATTCAGCAGAACGATTGTCTTTAAAGATTTTCTCAAAACTAGTTGTTAAACTTCCTGTTCCTTTTGTGTTGGAATAGATATACTTGCAATTCGCATCCGCAAATAAAACGGCATTGAAACTTTCACCAGCTGGAGAAATCCAAGTATCCCCCACCATATTTCCACTAAACAAAGTCGGTTTACTTTTACTAGATTTTGCTACTTGTTGTAATCTCTTGTATTCTTTTTCAACGTTCGAAAAATATTCGCTTGCCTGCTTTTCTTTTCCGGTTAAATAGCCAAAAAGTTTAATCCATTCCGCTTTTCCTAAAGGATGATTTTCTCGCCAATCATAATTTGCAATACACACAATACCCATTTTCAATAATTGTTCTTCATATTGAAATGAGGTTCCAAATCCACTATAAATCAACACTTTTGCTTTCGAAGCAATGATTGACTCAACAGGAATTGCATTCTCATCGCCCATTTCAATAAGTCTCCCTTGCTGGTATTTTTCTAAAATCAGAGGATTATGAATATACAAATGACTAGAAATCCCAGTAACTAACGACAAAGAATTTAATTTATCAAGCATTCCAATATGGGTAGCAGACAAGGCGATTACCGATGTAATGGGCGTCTTGATGACACTGTAACCAGTTGGGGCATTTGAATTATTCTTCAGAAGTGCTAAGCGCTGAACAATTTTATGAGATTCAGGATCTTTCAGATGTACTAGAACAAAATCCTTTTGTTCGATTATCTCAAGATTTTCAGCATACTTTATAAGTGGATTCTTTATGGAATACTCCTCTTTTGACTTGTTTTGACTGCAAGCAACAAAAATCAATAAAAAGAAAAGCACAGAAATAAATCTCATGGAGTAAAGATATCTAAATTCAATTTAAAATGGCATATAGCAAAAGGAATAATACAAAAAAAGCTCGCTAAATTAGCGAGCTTTTTCTTTTATCTTTAGAGATGATTACTCACCTACCACTTCAAATTTGAAAGTTGGTTTAACCCCTTTGTGAAGGTTAGCTTCCACTTCATACGATCCAACTTCTTTGATTGGCTCGTTTTTGATTTTCAATGATTTACGGTCAATATCAAAACCTAATCCTTTCAATACTTCAGAAATTTGAACTGTATTTACAGATCCAAATATTTTTCCGTTTTCACCCGCTTTAGTAACAATTGTTAATGTTACTTCAGATAATTTAGCAGCTAATGCTTCCGCTTCAGCTAACACTTTACTTTCTTTGTGAGAACGTTGTTTCATTGTTTCAGTATGTGCTTTTAAAGCAGATGCTGTAGCCAATAAACCATAACCTTGAGGAATCAAGAAATTACGACCGTAACCAGCTTTTACAGTAACGACATCATCCTTGTATCCAAGTTTGTCTACGTTTTTTTTAAGAATTACTTCCATTTTGTTTTATTTTTTTACTGTTTACAATCGTCTTATTTCAACATATCTGCTACATACGGAAGGATAGCAATGTGACGCGCACGTTTGATTGCTTGACCAACTTTTTTCTGGTATTTTGCAGAAGTTCCAGTTAAACGGCGAGGTAAAATTTTACCTTGCTCATTGATTAACTTTAATAGGTATCCACCATCTTTATAATCGATGAATTTAATTCCGCTTTTTTTGAAACGGCAATATTTATCTTTTCTGATCTCTATCGTGATAGGAGTCAAATAACGAACATCGTTTTGAGCCATTTTGCTTCTTTTTTAATGTTAATAATTAAGCTTCAGCTGAAGCAGTCTTTTTTGCACCCATTTTCGCTCTTCTATTAATAGAATATGCTAAATGATCTCTGTCCATTCTTGTAGTAAGGAAACGCATAACACGTTCATCACGTTTAAAGGCAAGTTCTAAGTCAGCAACCAAGCTTCCTTCCGCTTCAAATTCTACTAAAAAGTAAAATCCAGTTGATTTTTTTTGGATTGGATACGCTAATTTACGTAAGCCCCAATTCTCTGTGTGCTTAATTTTTCCACCTAAAGTTGCAACTTCAGTCTCGAATTTTTGCACTGCTTCCTTTGTCTGATCATCAGACAAAACGGGAGTTAAAATGAAAACAGTTTCGTAAGAATTCATAAGATTTTTAATTAATTGATAATTTTTAAGAGGACAAAGATACAGAATTTTTCTTATAATCCTTGTTTTACTTCATTTTTTTTAGGAAAAAACGCAAGATTTTTAGACTTTAGACAGTAGATTTTTAGATAGTAGACTTTTCTCTGAACTCAAACTCATCAGTCTTTGAGCGCAGCGGTCTAATGTCTATGAGCGATAGCGGTCTTGCATCTACCAACTATTTTCTCATAATTTTTCTAGTAATCTGCTCCCCATCTTCAGATTCGATTTGAAACATATACAATCCAGCTTGAAATTCTGAAATATTTATTTTTTCAGCTGTTTTTACTTTTCTTGAAAAACATAATTTCCCTGATGGATCTATAATTTTAACATGGTATAATTCGTCTTTACCCGATACTATTTCCACAAAATCTGCACTTGGATTCGGGTACAAGGAAATTGAATTATTTACTTCTATCTCCTCCATTTTTGCTGTTCCTAAACTCAAATCATGCTGGATTAAACCCACATTATTAACAATCCAATTTTTTGGATCAATTGCACTTAAATTCGTTATCGTATTTAATCCAGTAATAATAAAATTCTCATTTACAGATTGGATAGGAAAACGAACGATCGTATCACTCATCCCTGTGCGCTGAAATCGAATATCTACATCATTTGTGAACAAAGGTGTGATACTTGGCATTGAAGCAGTGTGAGTAATATTAATGTACAGATCATTGTCAAACACATTCCATTTAGCAGAATACGTCGGAAAGCCTTCTCCAAAATACCACTGCTCAAAAGTTTCTGACAAATCTAAACTTGATACATTTTCCATAATTTGTTGCACATCCACTCCTATTGCTGTTGAAAAAGAAAAATTAGATTGATAATTTTGTAAGGCTGAAAAAAAATGAGAATCATTATTTAGCATGTATCTTAGTGTATGCACAAAAGCTGCTCCCTTGTCATACGTTAAGCGACTGTCAAAAATACGTCCACTATTTAAACTATCTTCGACCCAAATACTTCCACCTAATTCACTTTTTATATTGCTATGCCGCCCATTCATATCAGTCACCTCATCTCCAGGGTACATTTCTGCCAACATTAAATATTCAGCATACGAAGCAAATCCTTCATTTACCCAGATGTCCGACCATGATTTGCAAGTCACATGATCGCCCCACCATTGATGCGCCAATTCATGAGCAGTTAATGTATTATCAAAAAATCCTTGTGTCGTCATTGTTTGATGCTCCATTCCTCCTCCCAAAGGAGCCATGCAATGTCCATACTTCTCATTATGGAATGGATAGAGTCCAAATACGCTTGAAAAATATTCTATAAAGTCCACTGTCTCATCGATGTCTGTTTGAAAGTTTGGCAAGGTCAAAGGATTATTATAAATAAAATTCTGTATAGGAATAGGATTAGGTGCACCAATTGGATTTGCGTAAACTGTATAATCTACATACTCAGCTACAGCTACAGAAATTAAGTAATAATCTATCGGATGCCGGTGTTTCCACATAAACTTTGTCCTACCATCTCCTAAATCAATTTCTTGCACTAAAACACCATTCGACCCCGCTTTGCAAGCTGAAGGAACCGTAATGTTTACATCAACACTATCCGCTTTGTCCGTTAATGATTGCTTGCATGGAAACCATTCAAATGCAGAAAATGGTTCACTCAAAGACCAAGTTACTTGATTCCCCCATGATGGAGAATTATCATTTGTCATGCCTGAACCACCCAAAGGATTTGATGAAACATCTGGAGGTGATCCATTGTAAGTAACAGAAATTATAAAGGCGTCATTCATCATTAGATTAACAGGAACTTTAATTGCAGACAAATTTCTAGTATAGTTTACCGCACTTCCATTTAATCTTATTTCAGAAATTGTAAATGTTTCAAATAATTCGAACCAAACTGAATCTAGGTTTTCTTTAGCCGCGCCGTGAATTTCAACCGTACCTGAAAGATCTGTTGAAATGTTGGTCATATTTAAATCCAATAGATAATAATGAACATCATAGCGCTCAGTTTGTGCAATTTGTTCAACGGTAAGCGTGTTGCTTTTTAATAACTTATTCTTACTTTTTATGTTGGAACAAGAAAACTCTTCTTTTTGAGCTAACAAGGAAATAGGCAGAATGAACGTTAATAGCGATAATAAAGCAACTGTATGTTTCATAGTATAAATAGTTTTCCCAAATATACTAGGATAATATCAATAACAGTAAACAATTTATTTAAACGGTCTGTTTTATATAGTAAAAGAACATATAACTGTTTTTTTGCTAATGCAAGATTCATATTTTAGATAAGAAATCGTCTAATGGCAGGAATCTAAAAATCTATCGTCGCAAGGTCAAAAAACTTTCTTTTAAAAACCGAAAGAAATTTAATTCAAATTGCTTAATTTCGCGGCAGACATTAAAAGTAGATCTTAAATAACACAATTTATGGTATTCGATTTAGATATGATTAAAAAGGTGTATGCCTTATTTCCAGAAAGAGTAGAAGCTGCTCGTAAAATAGTTGGTAAACCTTTAACCTTGACAGAAAAGATTCTTTTCACTCATTTATGGGACGGAAAAGCTACCGAAAATTTTGAAAGAGGAAATTCATATGTTGATTTCGCTCCTGACCGAGTAGCAATGCAAGATGCCACTGCACAAATGGCTTTATTGCAATTCATGCAAGCTGGAAAACCAAAAGTAGCGGTTCCTTCAACTGTTCACGCGGATCATTTGATTCAGGCAAGAGTGGGTGCTTCAAAAGATTTACAAGATTCTATTAACCAAAATAATGAAGTTTTTAACTTCTTGTCTTCCATTTCAAATAAATACGGAATCGGTTTTTGGAAACCAGGTGCTGGAATTATTCATCAAGTGGTCTTAGAAAATTATGCTTTCCCGGGTGGAATGATGATTGGAACTGATTCTCACACTGTAAATGCAGGTGGTCTCGGAATGGTAGCGATTGGAGTTGGTGGAGCGGATGCAGTGGATGTGATGGCAGGCATGGCGTGGGAACTTAAGTTTCCAAAACTAATTGGTATTAAATTAACTGGTAAACTAAATGGATGGGCTTCTGCTAAAGATGTCATTCTAAAAGTGGCTGATATACTTACGGTGAAAGGCGGTACGGGTTGTATTGTTGAATATTTTGGAGAAGGAGCTGTTTCTTTATCTTGTACTGGAAAAGGTACAATTTGTAACATGGGTGCAGAAATTGGAGCAACAACTTCCACGTTTGGATATGATGATTCAATGAGAAGATATTTAGCTGCAACAGGTCGACAAGATGTCGTGGATGCTGCGAATGCAATAGCTGAACACTTAACAGGTGATACTGAAGTCTATGCGAACCCAGAAGCTTATTTTGATCAAGTAATTGAAATTAATTTATCTGAATTAGAGCCTCAAATTAACGGACCTTTTACGCCAGATAGAGGGACTTCAATTTCTAAAATGAAAGGGGAAGCTACTGCGAATGATTGGCCAATGAAAGTTGAATGGGGATTGATTGGTTCTTGCACCAACTCTTCCTACGAAGATATGTCACGTGCTGCTTCTATCGCTAAACAAGCGATCGAAAAAGGATTAACACCCAAAGCTGAATTTGGAATAAATCCTGGTTCAGAACAAGTTAGATACACAATTGCGCGTGATGGAATTATTGACACGTTCGAAAAAATAGGTACAAAAGTATTTACGAATGCTTGTGGTCCTTGTATCGGTCAATGGGATAGACCTGGAGCTGAAAAAGGTGAGAAAAATACGATTATTCATTCTTTTAATAGAAACTTCTCGAAAAGAGCAGATGGAAATCCAAATACACATGCATTTGTTGCTTCTCCTGAAATAGTTGCAGCAATTGCTATCGCGGGAGATTTAGGTTTCAATACTTTAACAGATACGTTGACAAATGACAAAGGAGAACAAGTGAAATTTGACGCTCCAACTGGATGGGAATTACCTCCAAAAGGATTTGATGTGGAAGATTCGGGTTACCAAGCTCCTGCTGAAGATGGATCAAGTGTTGTAATTTCTGTCGCTAGTGATTCAAGTCGTTTACAATTATTAGAATCTTTCGATGCATGGGATGGTCAAAATATTAGCGGATTAAAATTATTAATCAAAGCTGCAGGTAAATGTACTACTGATCACATTTCTATGGCGGGTCCGTGGTTGAAATACCGAGGTCACCTAGATAACATTTCAAATAATATGTTGATTGGTGCTGAAAATGCATTCAATGGAAAAGCAAATACGGTAAAAAATCAATTAACAGGCGTTTATGGTGAAGTACCAGCTGTTCAAAGAGCATACAAAGCAGCAGGAGTTCCTTCAATTGTTGTTGGTGATCATAATTACGGTGAAGGTTCTTCTCGTGAGCACGCTGCAATGGAACCACGTCATTTAGGAGTAAAAGCGATTATCGTAAAATCTTTCGCTAGAATCCATGAAACGAATTTGAAAAAACAAGGATTATTAGGATTAACTTTTGCAACAGAGTCTGACTATTTAAAAATTCTTGAAAATGACACGTTCAATTTTACAGATTTAAAAGATATCTCTCCAGGAAAACAAATTACCTTGGAAGTTGTTCATGAAAATGGGTCAAAAGAAAATATTATGTTGAACCATACCTATAACGACCAACAAATTGATTGGTACAAAGCAGGATCGGCATTGAACTTAATAAAAATGCAGGGAGCATAAAATGATTAAAAAAGTATAATAAAAAACAGAGGTCAAGCATCTCTGTTTTTTTTTACTCAATTTTATAAGCTCACTAATAATCTTACGACGAATGAAAAAAAATCTAAAATTTATTCTACTATTTATTATCAACCTCTTCTCGACAGCCATCTTATTTTCTCAATCAAATTATCAAGGAAGTATTAATGTTACTGGATATTATGGTTTTCCAAACTTTGCTAAATCATCCCTTGCAGACAATGGCTTTATTCCAAATTCGGCTCCAATACGGGGTATAAACCCATGTGGAATAAGAGCTGAATATTTGGCAACCGATAAAATTGGAGTGGGATTTGATTTTATTTACAATTCAGCACAGCAAAAGCTTACTGCTTCTCAAATAAATTATGTCTACAATGCTGTAACACAGTTATACGATTCTGTTAGTATAGAAACCACAGAAGAAAGATCTATGCAAAGAATTAGATTCATGGCCCGGATCAATTTTCATTTTGACACTTCAAATCCAAATTTCGATCCATACTTTGGAATTGGACTTGGCACAAACAATCGTTATCGAAAATATTGGGTTGATGGAGTTCTTCAGCAATCAACTCCATCAAGTAATGGAATTTACTCTTCTTCAATCGTATTGCCAATTTCCATGAGACTCTGCTTAGGTATGAGATATTCTATTAATCAACGAATTGCATTAAACCTTGAACTTGGTTTAGGTGGACCGTTCATGTCTGCTGGCCTTTCATTTAAGTTAAAATAATCAACTTTGGCGTAACTTTTGTAATAAAGCGTCGTAGAAATAAGAATTAAATTAATTAAAAACGAAAATTATGAAAAAATCATTACTTAAAATCACCACTATTGCTCTTCTTTTAATTACACCTATGTATGCTCAAAGTCAAATCAATGCGAAAGGATCAGTCATTGTTGACCCTTATTATGGCTTTCCTAATTTTGGAAAGGCATTTTTATCATCAATTGAAAGTAATAGCACTGGAGTAAGCACTGCAGCAATTGGACCGTGTGGATTGAGAGCGGAATACATGCTTGCAGATAAATTTGGAATGGGAGTAGACTTCATTTACAACAGTATGAGTTCATCTTACCAAATAGATTCATTAAATGCGGATCAAACAGTATACAAATCGTACGATTCAAAACTGGCAATGCAACGATATAGAGTTCAATTAAGAATGAATTACCATTTTGTAAATGAAGAAAAACTTGATGCTTATGTTGGATTTGGAGCTGGAACAAACATCAGAAGGTTCGTATACAAGACGGATATGCCGAATGCAGGTGAATTTTCAGAATCAGGATCAATACTGCCATTTTCGTTAAGACTTGCATTAGGTGTTCGCTATTACTTTACAAACAACATCGGTCTTAATTCAGAACTAGGATTAGGGGGGCCATTGGTGTCTCTTGGAGTTTCATTTAGATTCTAAAAAAATATAAGAGCATAAAAAAATGGGCTGTATCAAGATTTGATACAGCCCATTTTTTTATGCTTTTTTTTAATGTTGAATGCTTACTATTGGATATTGAATTAATTAAACATGAAGCATCAAGCATTCAATATTTCTTATTTTAAACCGCCACATTATGCTCTCTTAATGCATCATTCAAAGACGTTTTCAAATCAGTAGATTCTTTTCGTTTTCCTATAATTAACGCGCAAGGAACTTGAAAATCTCCTGCAGGAAATGTTTTTGTATACGATCCTGGAATCACCACGCATCTTTCTGGTACATAACCAATATACTCAACTGGCTTATCTCCAGATACATCAATAATTTTAGTCGATTTCGTTAAAACAACATTTGCTCCCAAGACTGCTTCTTTACAAACTCTTACTCCTTCAACAACGATACACCTAGAACCAATAAAAGCTCCATCTTCGATGATCACTGGCGAAGCTTGCAAAGGCTCCAAAACACCTCCAATACCTACTCCACCGCTCAAGTGCACATTCTTACCTATTTGCGCACATGACCCAACTGTTGCCCATGTGTCAACCATTGTGCCTGAATCAACATAAGCGCCAATATTTACATAGGACGGCATTAATATCACTCCTGGAGCTATAAAAGCACCATAACGCGCTACTGCAGGTGGAACTACCCTCACTCCTAATTCTTTGTAGTTTGTTTTTAAAGCCATTTTATCATGAAATTCAAATGGACCAACTTCAATCGTTTCCATTTGCCGTATTGGAAAATACATTACAACCGCTTTCTTCACCCATTCGTTAACTATCCACTCGTTATTTTCAGTTGGTTCAGCAACTCTCAAAACACCTTTATCGATATCATCAATTACTTGATTAATAGCATCAATTGCTTCTTTTTCTTTTAATAACTCACGGTTTTCCCATGCTGCTTCAATAATTGATCTCATTTTTCTGTCTATTAAATAACGATAATGAATACCGTTGTTAAAAATAATTTTTCTGTCTAAAACCAAAACAACCGATGATCACACCGGCTGTTTTAATTTGAATTTTTCAATCTGCAATTTGCAATCTATAATCTGCAATCTATACTCTATAATCTGCAATCTGCAATCTGTAATCTGTAATTTGTAATCTGTAATCTGTAATCTGTAATCTATAATCTGCAATTTGTAATTTATTTCCAAACACCCATCGAGCAAAATTTTTCAATTCTATCCTCAATGCGTTTTTCTGGTTGCACTTTTTCAAGTGCTGCAATATATTTTTTTATATCTCCTTTCACAATCGCAAACATATCTTCCTGGTTACGATGAGCGCCACTTAATGGTTCTTTAATGACATCATCTACTAACTTTAAACGTTTCATGTCTGTTGACGTTAATTTCAAAGCATCTGCTGCTTTTTCTTTAAAATCCCATGATCTCCAAAGTATAGATGAGCAAGATTCTGGAGAAATAACTGAATACCATGTGTTTTCCAGCATCACAACTTTATCACCAACACCTATTCCAAGCGCTCCTCCTGATGCTCCTTCACCTATAATAATACAAATAACAGGAACTTTCAAGCGCATCATTTCATAAATATTTCTCGCGATTGCTTCTCCTTGCCCACGCTCTTCTGCTTCTAATCCTGGATAAGCTCCTGGAGTATCAATAATAGTAACGATTGGCTTATTAAATTTCTCTGCTAATTTCATCAATCGCAAAGCTTTTCTATATCCTTCTGGATTTGGCATTCCAAAATTGCGATATTGACGCATTTTCGTATTTATCCCTTTTTGCTGACCGATAAACATAACTGTTTTTCCGTCTAACAAACCAAAACCACCAATCATTGCTTTATCATCTTTTACAGTTCGATCACCATGCAATTCTTGAAAAGTTCCATCCGTAATCGCATTGATGTATGCTAATGTATAAGGTCTATCTGGGTGACGTGATAATTGAACACGTTGCCAAGGAGTTAACCCTGAAAAAATATCTTTAGTAACCTTTGCAAGTTTAACTTCAAGCTCTTTCACCTTGTCAGTCATATCTAATTCTGCGCTCGCTCCGATTTCCTTCGTCTGCTCGATTTGATCTTCTAAAGCTTTAATTGGTTCTTCGAAATCTAAATATGTTGCCATTTTATTCTTTTTTGAGAGCGTAAAGCTACTAATAAAAGTTTGCTTCTTTTTCAACAGTTCAAATTATTTGTTAACGATTTGAATGCCGATAGATTTGGTAGACGATAGATAGTTAGACTCTAGATTCAAAATTTAAAGACTAATTAAATAGACATAAGTTAATTTCATTGAAAATGATTTTTTAATTAACAACTTCCTATATTTGTTTTATGATTTTATTTCCTCCGGCTAAGATTAATTTAGGCTTACATATTTTATACAAGAGAAAAGACGGATTTCACGAGCTGGAAACGGCAATGATTCCGATCCCGTTTACTGATATTTTAGAAATTCTTCCTGCTGAAACATTTGAATTCAAACAAACGGGGTTGCCAATTCCTGGAATGACCGAAAATAACCTTTGCGTAAAAGCATATCTTTTGATGAAAGAGCGATTTAAAATCCCTCCTCTTTATATTCATCTGCGAAAAATAATTCCAATGGGCGGAGGTCTAGGTGGTGGATCTGCTGATGCTGCCTACATTCTAACTGGAATTAATTCCCTTTTTAATTTAAACCTTTCCATTTCGACTCTAGAAGATTTAGCCAGTCAATTAGGAAGTGATTGTCCATTTTTTATTCAAAATACAGCACAACTTGCAAAAGGGAGAGGTGAAATTTTGTCTAAAATTCCAATTCATTTA
>Ga0114970_10000792_pt1 | contig 23891 bp, 21 predicted proteins | sample M_140205_XF_Meta_FD_87030 | JGI IMG/M metagenome (GOLD analysis project Ga0114970, IMG submission 87030) | Freshwater microbial communities from Lake Montjoie, Canada to study carbon cycling - M_140205_XF_MetaG | ecosystem: Environmental > Aquatic > Freshwater > Lake | place: Lake Montjoie...
CTGCCGGTGGGCTTGCTGATATGGGTCATGGTCATCCCGATGCTGGTCAAGGTCGACTTCGGCGCCCTGCACCAGGTACGCCAGCACTGGCGCGGCATCGGCGTTACGCTGTTTGTGAACTGGGCGGTCAAGCCTTTTTCGATGGCGCTGCTGGGATACATCTTCATTCGCCACGTCTTTGCACCCTACCTGGCGGCAGGCCAGATTGACAGCTACATCGGCGGACTGATCCTGCTGGCCGCCGCGCCCTGCACGGCGATGGTGTTTGTATGGAGTCGCCTGAGCAACGGCGACCCGCTGTTCACCCTGTCGCAAGTCGCGCTCAACGACCTGATCATGGTGTTTGCCTTCGCGCCACTGGTGGCGTTGCTGCTGGGCCTGTCGTCCATCGTCGTTCCCTGGGACACGCTGCTCACATCGGTCGTCCTGTACATCCTGATACCGGTCGTGCTGGCCCAGTGGCTGCGCCGTACGCTGCTGCGCCGCGGGCAGGCGGCCTTCGACGCGGCACTGGAGGCCATCGGTCCCGTGTCAATGGCCGCGCTTCTGGCCACACTGGTGCTGCTGTTCGCTTTCCAGGGCCAGGCGATCCTGCACCAACCCCTGGTGATCGCCATGCTCGCGGTGCCGATCCTGCTGCAGGTGGCTTTCAACGCGGCGCTCGCCTACTGGCTCAACCGCCGCGCAGGCGAGTCGCATGCGGTGGCCTGCCCGTCGGCGCTGATTGGAGCATCGAATTTTTTCGAACTCGCGGTCGCTGTCGCGATCAGCCTGTTCGGCTTCGAATCGGGTGCCGCGCTAGCCACCGTGGTCGGCGTGCTGGTCGAGGTGCCGGCGATGCTGCTGGTAGTGCGTTGGGTGAACGCCAGCAAACCCTGGTACGAGCGCGGGCAGCGTGCAGCCTAGGGTTCAGGCCTTCAGTCGAGCCATTTCTGCAGGAACTGCGCCTGGCCCATCGCCGGGTCAAGTTGGTACGAGGCGAAGCCCACACGCGCGTACAGCGCGTGGGCGCTGGCATTTCCCGACAGCACCTCCAGCGTGAGCTTGCAGGCACCACGCTCGCGGGCGATGCGCTCGACCAGCTCCAACATTTTCGCCCCGACGCGCAGCCCGCGGTGGCTTGGCAGCACGGCCAGGTCGTGGACGTTCACAAGCGCACGGCAGGCAAAGCTGGAGAAGCCTTCGATGCAGTTCGCCAGGCCCACCGGCTGCGCGCCGTCATAGGCGAGCACGCTGAAGGCCTGCGGCCGCGCGGCCAAGGCATTCGCCAGATTGGCGCGCGCAAATTCGCCTAACGGCTTCGCGCCGCCTGCCGGGTCGCGCGCATAGGCGTCGAGCAGTTCGACCAGCGCGCTCGCATGCTCCGGGTTGCGGTAATCGGCGCGCAAGACCGTCAGCGCAGAGCCGCGCGGTCGCGCAACCGGCGCGCGGCCCGCGCTCATTGGGCCAGACACAGCGCCAGCCGCTCGGCGCAGGACTGCGACTGCGCAGCGTCGCGCGCCTCGACCATCAAGCGCAACAACGGCTCGGTGCCGCTGGCACGAATCAGCACCCGGCCGTTGTCGCCCAGCTCCGACTGCACCGCCCTGGTCGCGGCCGTCAGCGCCGGGTTAGCGGTCCAGTCTTGTCCCGGTCGCAGGCGGACATTGATCAGCGTTTGCGGAAACAGCGTCAGCCCTTGGAGCAGCTGCGCCATGGTCTGCCCGCTGCGCACGCAGGCCTGCAACACTTGCAGGGCCGAAATCAGGCCGTCGCCAGTGGTATGTTTGTCCAGCGCGAGCAGGTGGCCCGACCCCTCGCCACCCAAAATCCAGTGGCGCTTCTCCATTTCCTCGAGAACATAGCGGTCACCCACCTTGGCCCGAACGAACTGTACCCCCCTGGCCTTGAGCGCCACTTCGACCGCCATGTTGGTCATCAGCGTTCCGACGACTCCCGGGATGTGCTCGTCGCGACCGAGCCGGTCGTCGGCCATCAGATACAGCAGTTCGTCGCCGTTATACAGCCGGCCCTCGGCGTCGACGAGTTGCAGCCGGTCGGCGTCGCCGTCCAGGGCGACGCCGTAGTCGGCCCCTTTGGCCAGCACCGTGTCGACCAGCGCCTTCGGGTGCGTCGCGCCGACCTCGTGGTTGATGTTGAGTCCGTCGGGGGCGCAGCCGATGGCGATCACCTCGGCGCCAAGCTCATGAAACACCTTCGGCGCAATCTGATAGGCCGCGCCATGGGCTGCATCAACCACGATGCGCATGCCCCGCAGCGTAAGGTCGTTGGCGAAGCTGCTTTTGCAGAACTCGATGTAGCGACCGGCGGCGTCGTCGAGCCGACGGGCCTTTCCCAGCGAAGCCGAGTCGGCCCACACCGGGTCCTCGTCAAGCGCCGACTCGACCGCCAGCTCCCAGGCGTCGGGCAGCTTGGCGCCCTGTGCGCTGAAGAACTTGATGCCGTTGTCGGCAAAAGGGTTATGACTCGCACTGATGACCACACCCAGCGAAGCCCGCTGCGCCCGCGTCAGGTAAGCCACGCCGGGGGTCGGCAGCGGCCCGAGGAGAACGACGTCAACGCCGGCCGAATTGAAGCCACTCTCGAGTGCGCTCTCGAGCATGTAGCCCGAAATCCGGGTGTCCTTGCCGATGAGCACGGTGGGCCTGGACTCGGAGCGCTTGAGAACCCGTCCCACGGCATGCGCCAGGCGCAGCACAAAGTCGGGCGTGATCGGGGCCAGGCCGACGGTGCCGCGGATTCCGTCGGTACCGAAAAATTTTCGCGTCATGTTCTTCTCCGGCCTGCAGTATCCACGATCTGACCCGGCTAGCGCGTCGCCGCCAGCACCGCCAGCGCCTGCACCGTCTCTCGAACGTCGTGAACGCGAACAATGCACGCGCCGCGCTCTACCGCCAGCAGCGCGGCGGCGACGCTGGGAATCAGGCGCGACGGCGCAGGCCCTTGCGTGCGCGCGTCTGGCGTGCCGGCGATGGCCGCGAGTGAGGACTTGCGCGACCAACCGGCGAGCAGGGGATAGCCCGCGGCAAGCAATTCGCGCTGTCGCGCCAGCAGGTTGAAGTTCTGCGCAACCGTCTTGCCAAAGCCGATCCCCGGGTCGAGCACGATCTGCTGCGGCTGAACGCCAAGCGAACGCAGCGCCAGCGCCCGGCCCTGCAAAAAGGCCAGGACCTGCGCCACGACGTCGCCTTGCATCGGCTGCGCCTGCATGCTGCTGGGTTCGCCGTGCATGTGCATCAGGCACACGCCGCAGTCCGGATAGCGCGCCACCTGTTCGGCGGCGCCGGGCTGGCGCAGGGCCCAGATATCGTTGATGATGTCGGCGCCGATATCGAGCACCGCCTGCATCACCTGCGCCTTGCTGGTATCCACCGACACCGGGACACCCAGTCGAATCGCTCCGCGCACGACCGGCAGCACACGGGCAAGTTCGTCGGCCAGCGGCAGCGGCAGTGCTCCCGGTCGGCTGGATTCACCGCCGATGTCCAGCACATGGGCGCCATCGGCGAGCAACTGCTCGCAGTGGCGCAAGGCTGCGCTACTCGATGCGTACTGGCCACCGTCTGAAAAGGAGTCGGGCGTGACGTTGACAATGCCCATCACGCGGGGCCGCTCGAGGTCGATTTTGAAGCGGGCGGTCTGCCAGAACATCGGCTTCACCCCGCATGGAGCCAAGGCCCCATTCCTGCGATGGATAGCAGCCGCGGCGGCGGCTCAGGCCACCGTCGGAGCAGGATCGGGCCCCACCGCAGGCGCGCCGCCCGGGCCACCCGAGCCACCAGCGCCGGTGACCGGCGTTCTCGGTGTCCAGTCCTTGGGCGGGCGCGGCGCCTTGCCGGCCATGATGTCGTCGAGCTGGTCGCTGTCGATGGTCTCCCACTCCAGCAGGGCTTTGGCCATGGCCTCCAGCTTGTCGCGGTTGTCCTCGATAAGCTTGCGCGCCTGCGCATACTGCTGGTCGATGATCCGCCGGACCTCGGCGTCGACCTTCTGCATCGTCTGCTCGCTCATGTTGGTGGTCTTGGTGACCGAGCGGCCCAGAAATACCTCGCCCTCGTTCTCGGCGTAGACCATCGGGCCCAGCGCGTCGGTCATGCCGTAGCGCGTCACCATGTCGCGCGCTATCTGGGTGGCGCGCTCGAAGTCGTTGCTGGCGCCGGTCGTCATCTGGTGCATGAAGACCTCTTCTGCGATGCGCCCGCCAAACAGCATGCTGATCTGGTTGAGCATGTATTCGCTGTCGTAGCTGTAGCGGTCCTGCGCCGGAAGGCTCATGGTCACGCCCAGTGCGCGGCCTCGCGGAATGATGGTGACTTTGTGAACCGGGTCGCACTTGGGCAACATCTTGCCGATCAGCGCGTGGCCCGACTCGTGGTACGCGGTATTGATGCGCTCGCTCTCGGGCATGACCATGCTCTTGCGCTCGGGGCCCATCAGAATCTTGTCCTTGGCCTTCTCGAAGTCCTGCATCTCGACCACGCGCGCAGCCCGGCGCGCCGCCATCAACGCCGCTTCATTGCACAGGTTCGCCAGATCGGCTCCGGACATGCCGGGCGTTCCGCGCGCGATGATGTTCGAACTGACGTCCTGGCCCAGCGGCACCTTGCGCATGTGAACGTTGAGGATCTGCTCGCGTCCACGAATATCGGGCAGCGTCACATAGACCTGGCGGTCGAAGCGGCCCGGGCGCAGCAGCGCCGCGTCCAGTATGTCAGGCCGGTTGGTCGCTGCCACCACGATCACGCCGACGTTGGTTTCAAATCCGTCCATCTCGACCAGCATCTGGTTGAGCGTCTGCTCGCGTTCATCGTTACCGCCACCCAGGCCGGCTCCGCGCTGGCGTCCGACCGCATCGATTTCGTCGATGAAGATGATGCAGGGCGCATTCTTCTTGGCGTTGTCAAACATGTCGCGAACGCGCGCGGCGCCGACCCCGACAAACATCTCGACAAAGTCCGAACCCGAGATGGAAAAGAACGGCACCTTGGCCTCGCCGGCGATGCCCTTGGCAAGCAGCGTCTTGCCGGTTCCCGGTGGGCCCACCAGCAGCAGCCCGCGGGGAATGCGCCCGCCGAGCTTCTGGAAACGCTGCGGGTCTTTCAGGAAGTCGACCACCTCCTTCACCTCTTCCTTGGCCTCGTCGCATCCCGCTACATCGGCGAAGGTGATCTGGTTGGTGTTCTCGTCGAGCATGCGCGCCTTGCTTTTTCCGAAGCTGAAGGCGCCGCCCTTGCCGCCGCCTTGCATCTGGCGCATGAAATAAACCCACACGCCGATCAGCAGCAGCATCGGACCCCAGCTGACCAGCAGCGTCATCAGCAGCGAGCCTTCTTCGCGCGGCTTGACGTCGAACTTCACGCCGTTGGCGATCAGATCGCCGACCAGACCGCGGTCCAGGTAGGTTGCCGTGGTGCGGATCTTGCGGTCGTCGTGGGTGACGGCGACGATTTCGGTTCCGCCCTGCCCTTCCTGGATGACCGCGCTCTTGATGCGTTTGGCGCGAACCTCTTCCAGAAAATCCGAATAGCCCAGATAGCCCGCGCTGGCGCCGCCACGGGTGTCGAACTGCTTGAACACAGTAAACAACACCAAGGCGATCACCAGCCAGACCGCAACTTTAGAAAACCATTGATTATTCAAACGAGGCTCCAATCACCGGGCAACACAGGCCATTTGAGTGCCATTTTATGCGTTTCAAGTCGTCGCGCCTCCATATAAGCGCCATTCAACCGGTGCCAAGGCAAGGCTTTATGCGGGATAACAACGCGGTCAGGCCGCCATCACGCCCGGCTGCGGGAGCGGCTTTAGCCCGATCCCGACCAAAAATGTCTCCGATGACTTGTCGCGCGAGGCCTTGGGCTTGATCGGCTTGACGACCACAAAGGACTGCTTGAACAGCTTGGCAAGCTGGCTGTAGCCACTGCCATGGAACACCTTCACGACCAGCGCCCCGGACGGCTTCATGTGGCGCTGGCTGAAATCCAGCGCCAGCTCGACCAGGTCGGCGATGCGCGCGGCGTCGGCCGATTCGATGCCCGAAAGATTCGGCGCCATGTCCGACACCACCAGGTCGGCCAGTCGCCCGTCCAGGGCCTGCGCGAGTTGGCGCAGCATATCGGGTTCGCGAAAGTCGCCCTGCAGAAACTGCACACCCTCGACCGGCGCCATCGGCAGGATATCGAGGGCGATGATGCAGCCGTTAAGCGCTCCGACCGCAGCGCCGCCACCGAGCGCGGTGCGCGGCGACAGCCGGTTGCGCAGATACTGGCTCCAGGCTCCAGGGGCCGAACCGAGGTCGACGATCAGGTCGCCAGGCCGTATCAGGTGCAGGCTCTCGTCGATTTCCTTGAGCTTGTAGGCGGCCCGGGCCCGGTATCCCTCGTGCTTGGCCAACTTGACATAGGGATCGTTCACATGGTCGTTCAACCACGCGCGATTCACTTTCTTGCTTTTGGCCATGGATGGATTCCGGTGTCGAAGGTCGTGGTGCCAAGGCGACGGCACGGACTGGGGCACTTCGCGCCAGCGACCAGCCGACGGGCGCGTCGGCTTCGACCGATAATAGCCGCATGCCCCAGATTCAACTCAGCCCAGCCCAGCGCAAGGAACAGCGCGCGCTAGCGCACCATCTCGATCCGGTGGTGATGATCGGATCGGACGGGTTGACCCCGGCCGTTCAAAAAGAGACCGACGCGGCGCTGGGTGCCCACGGACTGATCAAGGTTCGCGTGCTGTCCGATGACCGGGCCAAACGCGAAGACATCTTCCACCGGTTGGCGGATCAACTCGGCGCAGCGCCGATCCAGCACATCGGCAAGCTGCTGGTGCTGTGGCGCCCGATACAGGCCAAAGAGCGCACGCCCGACGAAGAACGGATGCCCGGTCCGCGCGACGTCAAGGTGCTCAAGTACAGCAAGCGCGGCGGCCAACGGCCGGAAGTGCGAACGCTGCGGGTGCTGGGCAATCAGCGGCTGACGCCTGGCGGCCAGGTCAAGCGCGCGAAGCCCCGTCAGGCCAGTATCAAGAAGCGCAGTCAGACCTGAGCCTGCTCCCGGGGCTTCAGCCAGGCGCGAAAAATCAGGCCGGCGCACAGCCACTGCCCGACGTACATCGCGCTGCCCAGCGCGTGCCATAGCCGCAGATCCTCGCGCGCAAGGATGCGCGGCGCTACCACCCATTGCGACGCCAGCGCCAGCGCCATGGCGGCGGCAACAAACCATAGGACCGAAGCCCCGCGCGGCAGCAGCACGTCGCCGCGCCGTGCAACCGCTGCCAGCAGCAGCGCCAGTCCCAGCGCCAGCGACAGGACGGTCTGGGCCTCAAACAGGTGCGCCGCCATGGTGCCAGCCACCGCAGCACTGGGAAGGTGAACAAACAGCAGGGGTACGACGCCAAAGCCCAGCGTGCTCAGGCTGCCCCACCACAGGGCGGCTGTCCACAGGGGCCAGTTGCGCATCGACTCAGAGATAGCGCACGGCCATGATCTCGAAGCGCTTGATACCGCCCGGGGCCTGCACCTCGGCAGTGTCCCCGATCTCCTTGCCGATCAGCGCACGGGCGATCGGGCTGCCAATATTGACCAGTCCGAGCTTCAGGTCGGCCTCGTCTTCGCCAACGATCTGGTAGGTAGCTGCGACGCCAGAGTCCTCGTCCTCGAGTTCCACCGTCGCGCCGAAGACCACCCGCCCGCCTGCGTCCACCGTGCTCGGGTCGATCACCTGCGCGGCCGACAGCTTGCCCTCGACCTCCTGGATGCGGCCCTCGATAAAGCCCTGGCGGTCCTTGGCGGCCTCGTACTCCGCGTTTTCACTCAGGTCGCCCTGCGCGCGCGCCTCGGCGATGGCGTTGATGACCCAGGGGCGGTCCACAGTCTTCAGACGGTGCAATTCCGCCTTGAGTTTCTCGGCGCCGCGCTTGGTAATCGGGATGGTGGTCATAAAGAGGCCCAGCAATAAGATCAGGGACGAAACCCCGCCGCGGCGGCTTCGTCCCTGAATGGATTGAACAGCGGATTATGCAGGCAGCTGGGCGTGCAGTTCCTGCAGTGAGCGCACGTCGAGCTGGTCCAGGAACTTCATGCCCTCGACCGCAGCCTCGGCACCGGCGATGGTGGTGAAGGTCGTGACCCTGGCCAGAAGCGCCGAGGTGCGGATCTGCCGTGAGTCGGTGATCGCGTTGCGCCGCTCCTCGACGCTGTTGATGACCAGCGCGATCTCCTGGTTCTTGATCATGTCGACGATATGCGGCCGACCTTCGGTCACCTTGTTGACGGCTTCGCAGGGCATGCCGGCGGCGACGATGGCCGCCGCTGTCCCCTTGGTGGCGATCAGCGTAAAGCCCATGGCCAACAGACCCCTGGCGACGCCGGTGGCGCGGGGCTTGTCACTTTGCTTGACCGAGATGAAGGCCTTTCCCGAGCGCGGCAGCCGGGTTCCGGCGCCGATCTGCGACTTCACGAAGGCTTCGCCAAAGCTCCTGCCAACACCCATCACCTCGCCGGTCGACTTCATCTCGGGCCCCAGTATGGTGTCGACGCCGGGGAATTTGACAAAGGGAAATACCGCCTCCTTGACGCTGAAATACGGCGGCGTAACTTCGTCGAAGATTCCCTGCGCGTCCAGCGACTGGCCAACCATGCACCGCGCCGCCACCTTGGCCAACTGGATGCCAGTCGCCTTGCTGACAAAAGGCACGGTGCGCGAAGCCCGCGGATTGACCTCCAGGACAAAGATCAGCGCGCGCTCGACGCCCTGTGCGTCGCGCTGCTGCTGTATGGCGAACTGCACATTCATCAGTCCGACGACCTTGAGCGCATGCGCCATCGCCGTCGTCTGGCGCTTGAGTTCGGTGACGGTGGCGGCAGATAGCGAATACGGTGGCAGCGAACAAGCCGAGTCGCCGCTGTGCACGCCAGCCTGCTCGATGTGCTCCATCACGCCGCCAACAAACACCCGCTGTCCGTCGCAAATGGCGTCTACATCGCATTCAATAGCGTCGTTGAGAAAGCGGTCGAGCAGCACCGGCGAGTCGTGCGACACCTTGACAGCCTCGCGCATGTAGCGCTCCAGGTCGCGCTGTTCATGAACGATCTCCATCGCCCGACCACCCAGCACATAGCTCGGCCGCACGACCAACGGATAGCCTAACGCGGCGGCCTTCTCCAGCGCCTCGGACTCGGTGCGCGCCGTCGCGTTGGGCGGCTGGCGCAGCCCCAGCGCATGGAGCAACTTCTGGAAGCGCTCGCGGTCTTCGGCGGCGTCGATCATGTCCGGGCTGGTGCCGATGATCGGAACGCCGTTGGCCTCGAGGTCGAGCGCCAGTTTCAGTGGCGTCTGGCCGCCGTACTGAACGATCACGCCCATCGGCTTTTCCTTGTCGACGATCTCGAGAACGTCCTCCAGGGTCAAGGGCTCGAAATACAGCCGGTCGCTGGTGTCGTAGTCGGTGGATACCGTCTCGGGGTTGCAGTTGACCATGATCGTCTCATAGCCGTCTTCGCGCAGCGCCAGCGCCGCATGCACGCAGCAGTAATCGAATTCGATTCCCTGGCCGATCCGATTGGGCCCGCCGCCGAGCACCATGATCTTGCGCCGGGACGAGGGCTGCGCCTCGCACTCGTCCTCGTAGCTCGAATATAGATAGGCGGTGTCGGTCGGAAATTCGGCAGCGCAGGTATCAACCCGCTTGTAGACCGGCCGCACGCCAAGCGCGACGCGCTGCGCCCGAACCGCGGTTTCGGAGGTCTTGAGCTGGCGCGCCAGGCGGCGGTCGGAGAAGCCCTTCTTTTTCAGCGCGCGAAGCGTCAAGGCGTCGAGTTCGGCCAGCGTCTTGGTCTCGAGCTCCAGTTCGATCTTGACGATCTCCTCGATTTGGACCAAAAACCAAGGGTCTATCTTGGTCAGCGCATACACCTCGTCGACGCGCATTCCCTGGGCAAAGGCGTCGCCAACGTACCAGATGCGCTCGGGGCCTGGTGCGCCGAGCTCCTGTTCGAGGACTTCTCGGTCCTGCGTCTTCTCGTTCATTCCGTCGACACCGACCTCCAACCCGCGCAGCGCTTTCTGGAACGACTCCTGGAAGGTGCGTCCTATTGCCATCACCTCGCCGACCGACTTCATCTGCGTCGTCAGGCGCGCGTCAGCGGCGGGAAATTTCTCGAAAGCGAAGCGCGGTATCTTGGTCACCACATAGTCGATGCTGGGCTCGAAACTCGCCGGCGTCGCGCCTGCGGTGATCTCGTTGCGCAATTCGTCCAGCGTGTAACCCACCGCCAGTTTGGCCGCGATCCTGGCAATTGGAAAACCGGTGGCCTTGGACGCCAGCGCAGACGAGCGGCTCACGCGCGGGTTCATCTCGATCACCACCATGCGTCCGTCCTGCGGGTTGATCGCGAACTGCACGTTGGAGCCACCCGTGTCGACGCCAATTTCGCGCAGCACGGCCAGCGAGGCATTGCGCAGGATCTGGTATTCGCGGTCGCTCAGCGTCTGCGCCGGCGCGACGGTGATCGAGTCGCCGGTGTGCACGCCCATTGGGTCCAGGTTCTCGATCGAGCACACGATGATGCAGTTGTCTACCTTGTCGCGCACCACCTCCATCTCGAACTCTTTCCAACCCAGCAGCGACTCTTCAATCAACAGTTCGTTGGTCGGCGATGCCTCGATGCCGCGCTTGCAGATGGTCTCGAACTCCTCGGCGTTGTAGGCGATGCCGCCTCCGGTCCCGCCGAGCGTGAAGCTCGGTCGGATGACGGTGGGAAAGCCCAGCGTCTTTTGCACCGACCATGCGTCGTCCATGCTGTGCGCGATTCCGGAACGCGCCGAACCCAGTCCGATGCGCGTCATCGCATCCTTGAACTTCAATCGGTCTTCGGCCTTGTCGATCGCCTCGGGGCTGGCGCCAATCAGTTCTACCCGGTAGCGCTCGAGCACACCATTGCGCCACAGGTCCAGCGCGCAGTTCAGTGCGGTCTGTCCGCCCATGGTGGGCAGGATCGCGTCGGGCCTTTCCTTGGCGATGATCTTCTCGACCGTCTGCCAGGTGATCGGTTCGATGTAGGTCACGTCGGCGGTGGCTGGGTCGGTCATGATCGTCGCTGGGTTGCTGTTGATCAGGATGACCTTGAAGCCTTCCTCGCGCAGCGCTTTGCAGGCCTGTACCCCCGAGTAGTCGAACTCGCAGGCCTGACCAATGATGATCGGACCCGCGCCAATGATCAGGATGCTCTTGATGTCGGAACGTTTTGGCATGTCTGCTGCTCTTGAATATCGGTCAGTGCAGGCTCGCCGTGGCCAACTTGACCCCGAACCACATGAACAAGGCGCCTACGCCGCTGCACAGGCTGGCCGACAGGCGTCGACGTCGGCCAAAGGCCTGCGCCAACCGCGCGCCGGCGAAGATCAGCGCCGACAGGTACAGCGCGCTGAACGCCAGCACGATGGCGCTGAGAATCAGGAAAGGCACTGCAGGCGTCTCATAACTCGGGTCGATGAACTGCACGAAGAACGACAGGAGGAACAGGATCGCCTTCGGGTTCAGCAGGCTGATCACCAGGGCCCGACGCAGCGGGTGGGTCAGGTCGGCGGGTGCCTGGTCGACGGACAGCGCCGGGGCAGCTGCGCCGCGCCATCGGTCCATCGCGCCGCGCACCAGGCCCAGCCCGACCCAGGACAGGTAGGCCGCGCCGGCGTACTTCACCACCATGAACAGCGACGGATAGGCGCGCAGCAGGCTCGCTGCTCCCAGCGCCGTGAGCAGCAGCAAGATGATGTCGCCCGCAAAGACCCCCAAGGCTCCCTGGTATCCGGCCCTGACACCGCGGGTCGTCGCCAGCGACAGCACGAACAGCGAGTTGGGGCCGGGCAGCAGGATGATGCCCAGCGCCCCGATCGCATAGGTCCAGAGGTCGGTGACACCGTAAAAGCTCATGCCCTCTGCTCCATCAGGCCGACGAAGCGGTCGAACAGATAGGCAATGTCGTGCGGGCCAGGAGATGCTTCCGGGTGGCCCTGAAAGCTGAACGCTGGCCTGTCGGTGCGCGCCAGGCCCTGCACCGTGGCGTCAAACAGGCTGAGATGCGTAGCGCGCAGGTTCACCGGCAACGAAGCCTGGTCGACGGCAAAGCCGTGGTTCTGGCTGGTGATGCTGACGCGCCCGCTGTCGAGGTCTTTTACCGGATGGTTCGCACCGTGGTGGCCGAACTTCATCTTGAAGGTCTTCGCGCCCGATGCCAGCGCGAGTATTTGGTGTCCCAAACAAATGCCAAAAACCGGAAGGCCCTTATCGACCAACTCGGCCGTCGCGCGCACCGCGTAATCGCAGGGCTGCGGATCTCCCGGACCGTTGGACAAGAATATGCCGTCGGGCTTGAGCGCCAGCACCTGGGCAGCGTCGGTCTGCGCCGGAACGACCGTCAGCCGGCAACCGCGCTGCGCGAGCATGCGCAGTATGTTGCGCTTGACGCCGAAGTCGAAGGCGACGACATGGTGGCGCCCGCTCGCCAGGTCAGCGAAGCCCGGCTTAGCACCACTCGCCGCACACAGGCCCCACTCGGCCTGCTGCCACGGGTAGGCGGCACGAACGCTCACCACCTTCGCCAAGTCCAAGCCGGCCATGGAAGGCGCGCCGCGCGCCGCGGCCAGCGCCTGTTCGATGGCCTGCTGCGTGACCGGCTGCCCTGGCGTCAGACCGAGGATGCAGCCGTTTTGCGCCCCCCGGCTGCGGATCTGGCGCGTGAGCTTGCGCGTGTCGATGTTGGCGATGGCTACGGTATTTTCGGCGGCCAGATAGGACGCCAGCGTGGCGGTCTGGCGAAAGTTGGAAGCCGTCAGCGGCAGGTCCTTGATGACCAGTCCGGCAGCGTGCACCCGGTCCGACTCGCAGTCCTGCGGGTTGACGCCGTAGTTGCCAATGTGCGGGTAGGTCAGCGTGACAATCTGCTGGCAATAGCTGGGGTCGGTGAGGATTTCCTGGTAGCCGGTCATCGCCGTATTGAATACGACTTCTCCGACCGTGGTGCCAGCGGCTCCGATCGAATCGCCAAGGTAGACCGTTCCGTCCGCGAGCGCCAAAATGGCGGCAGGGTTAGTTCCCTTGAGAGACAAAAGCACTGGGATCTCCGGGTTGGTTACGGGTGCGCCCAAGCATCCACAGGATTCGGTTCCTGGTTGCTGCTTCTGAATCGGGATTTGACTGTGAAATCGCTCGGGGCTGCTGCTTTCTGGAAAGCCTCCCATTGTATCCGGGCCGGGTGCGGGCCCGTCAGCGCGGCCCGCGCTCGCGCGCTTGGGCGATCGCGCTCGCGTGCAGGCAGATGGCGGCGGCTGCGGCGACGTTGAGCGACTCCTCGCCGCCGGGCTGGGCGATGCGAACGCCCCGCTCGGCTGCGCTCAGCAGTTCGTCGCACAGGCCCTGCCCTTCATGGCCGAAAGCCCAGGCGCAGGGCCAGGGGAGGTTCTGCTGCTGCAGCCACTGTCCTTGGTGCGAACTGGTAACGATCAACGGAAGGCCCAGCGCGCTGATGTCCGACGGCTGCAGGCCTTCGATCAATTGCAGCCCGAAGTGCGCGCCCATCGCCGCGCGCAATACCTTGGACGACCACAAACCAGCGGTGCCGCGCAGCGCGAGTACCTGGCCGAAGCCGAATGCGCAGGCGCTGCGCAAGATCGAGCCGACGTTGCCGGCGTCCTGTACCCGGTCGAGCACGACGCTGGCGACCCCGGGACGCGGCACCGACAAAGCCGGCAGGTCGATCAGAAAACCGATCCGGGCCGCCGACTCCAGGCCGCTGAGTTCCGCGATCAGCGCGTCGGGCATCACGACGCACTTGCGCGCCAAGGTACGTGCTTGGTGCGCCCAGCCGGCGTCCGTCTGCGGCCAGAAGGATTCGGCAAATACCGCGACCTCGAGGTCGACGCCACGCGCCACGGCGGCGCTGCACAGGTGCTCACCCTCGATCCAGAAAACACCGTGCTTGCGGTACGCCGCGCCCGGCCGCGAAAGCGCGCGCAGCCGCTTGACCAGCGCGTTGTCGCGCGACGCAACCCGGCTGAAGAGCCCTCCTGCGGCGTCGGTCATGCCAGCACCCGTGCCACCGGGGCGAAACTGCGGCGGTGCTCGGGACACGCGCCGTAGGCCTGCAGCGCCGCCAGATGCTGCGCGGTTCCATAGCCCTTGTGGGCGGCAAATCCATAGACCGGGTACAGCAGATCCAGTTCAAGGCACCAGTGGTCGCGGTGCACCTTGGCCACAATGGAAGCGGCCGATATCGAAGGAACCAGCGCATCGCCACCGACGATGGCCTGCGCCACCACGTCGAGAACCGGAAGGCGGTTGCCGTCGACCAGCACCCGGGACGGTTTCAGCCGCAGCCCGGCCACTGCACGTCGCATCGCGAGCATCGTCGCCTGCAATATGTTGAGGCGGTCAATTTCCTCGACGCTGGCCCGGGCCACCGAACAGCACAGAGCCTGCGCGAGTATCTGCGCGCACAGGCTTTCGCGTCGCGCAGCGCTGAGCTTCTTGGAGTCGTCGAGCCCCGCGATCGGCTTGCGCTGGTCGAGGATGACGGCGGCCGCCACCACCGGTCCGGCCAGCGGACCCCGACCGGCCTCGTCGACGCCGGCGACCAGGCCCGGGCCGTCCCAGTCCAGCCCAAGCTGCTCAGGCTGGGAGGAGCTGCGCGATCGCATGGGCGGCCAGTTCAGAAGTGTCGCGTTGCAGTTCACGGTGCAGCGACGCGAATCGCTGCTGCAGCGCAGTAACCCTGTCCGGCTCGTCGAGCCACTGCGCCAATGCCGCGGCGAGCGCAGCCGGCGTCGCCTTGTCCTGCAGGAACTCGGGCACTACAAAGTCGCGGCACAGTATGTTGGGCAGACCGACCCAGGGCTGCAGTCGCTGGCGGCGCATCAACTGCCAGCTCAGCCAGTGCATGTTGTAGGCGATCACCATCGGCCGCTTGAACAGCGCCGCCTCCAGCGTCGCGGTTCCGCTGGCGATCAGCGTCGCGTCGCAGGCGGCCAGCGCCTGGTGCGACTGGCCACTGAGCACATCGACATGGCGTGCCATGCCGGCGTCGCGCACGATATGCTCGACCCGGGGCTTGAGCGCAGGCAGCGTGGGCAGGACGAAGCGGATCCATGGCCGCTGGCGCAAGAGAATCGCCGCGGCGTCCAGAAAGCGCCGCGCGAGGTAGTCGATTTCCGATTGCCGGCTTCCCGGCAGCAGCGCCACCACCGGCCCCTGCACTGGCAGTCCGAGTGCCAGGCGTGCAGCCTGACGGTCGGGCACCATCGCAATCGTAGCCGCCAACGGATGGCCTACATAGGTCGCCGCGATGCCGTGCTGCTGCAGCAGCGCCGGCTCAAAGGGGAACAGGCACAGCACATGGTCGACGCTGTCGCGCATGCGCGCCAGCCGCTCGGCGCGCCAGGCCCATACCGAGGGGCTCACGAAATGCAGCGTTTTCACGCCGGCGCGCCGGAGATCGCGCTCCAGCGCCAGATTGAAGTCCGGCGCGTCGACGCCGATGAACAGGTCGGGCGGCGATTGCAGCCAACGCCTGCGGCACTGCGCGCGTATGGCGACGATCCCCCGGTAGTGGCGCAGCACTTCCACATAGCCGCGCACCGCGAGCTTGTCGCTGGGCCACCAGGTCTCAAAGCCGCGCTGCGCCATCTGCGGGCCGCCAATGCCGTGGGCCGACAGGGCCGGCCAGCGCGCGTGCAGGCCATCGAGCAGCAAAGCCGCCAGCAGGTCTCCGGAGGCCTCCCCCGCCACCATCGCGATACGCGGCGCGGCACCGGATCGTGCGCTGGCAGCATCCTGCGCCATGGCGCTCAGCGCACGATGCCGCGGCCTGGCGCGACCTGCTCCAGGAAGGCCAGCATCATCGCCACATCGTCGGCGGCTTCGGGCTGGGACTGCGCCATCTCGGCGATCCGCACGCGCGACTGCTCAAGCGTCAGGTTGTCGCGGTACAGGGCCTTGTACATGGCCCGCACGGTCGATACACGCTGCGGCGAAAACCCGCGCCGGTGCAGGCCCTCGAAGTTCATCGACCGCGCGGCTGCGGGCTGACCCTGGCACATCACATAGGGCGGCAGATCGGCAAACAGCAGCGCGCACATGGCGGTCATGCTGTGCGCGCCGATACGGACGAACTGGTGGACCACGGTAAATCCGCCCAGAATCGCCCAGTCACCGACCCGCACATGGCCGGCAAGTTGGGCGTTGTTGGCGAATATGGTGTTGCTGCCAACCTGGCAGTCGTGTGCCAAATGCACATAGGCCATGATCCAGTTGTCGTCGCCAACCCGGGTAACGCCGCTGTCACCGGGCGAACCAATGTTGAGGGTACAGAACTCGCGGATCGTGTTGCGATCGCCGATGCGCAGTTCGCAGGGCTCGCCGGCGTATTTCTTGTCCTGCGGAATCGCGCCCAGCGAGTTGAACTGGAATACGCGATTGTCACGGCCGATGGTGGTATGGCCCTCGATGACACAATGCGCGCCCACGCTGGTTCCCGCACCGATCCGCACATGCGCTCCGATCACGCTGTACGGACCTACGCTGACCGAGCTGTCGAGTTCGGCGTGGGCGTCGACCAGAGCGGTCGGATGGATCAAGCGCATGCGGACCGGCCGAACGCGCTCAGGCGATACTGCGCATGGTACAGATCAGCTCGGCCTCGACCGCCAGTTGGTCGAGAACCATCGCGTGCGTCTTGAACTTGAAAATGCCCGACTTCATGCGTACGAGTTCGGCGTGCAGCAGCAACTGGTCGCCCGGCTCGACCGGACGCTTGAAGCGCGCGCCGTCGATGCCCGCGAAGTAGTAGATGGTCTTGTCGTCGGGCGTCACGCCCAGCGTGTCAAAAGCCAGCAGCGCCGCCGTCTGCGCGAGCGCCTCGAGCATCAACACGCCCGGCATGACCGGACGATGCGGGAAGTGGCCGTTGAAAAAAGGCTCGTTAATCGACACATTTTTCAAGGCCTGGATGCTCTTTCCCTTGTCCACCGACAGCACCCGGTCGACCAGCAAAAAAGGGTAGCGGTGCGGTAGTTGCTTGAGGATCTGGTGAATGTCCATCATGGCTTTGCAGGTGGTTGGCCCGGCTTTTCCAGCGCCTGCACCCGCTCGCGAAGTCGGTGCAGCCGCTTGAGTGTTGCAGCATTTTTTTCCCAACTGGCATTGTCGTCGATCGGAAAAATGCCGCTGTAATGGCCGGGCTTGTGGATCGAACGGGTGACGACCGATGCGGCAGAGATGTGAACCCGGTCGGCCAGCACCAGATGGCCCAGCACGACGGCGGCGCCGCCGATAGTGCAGTGCGCGCCGATCGTCGCCGATCCCGCCACGCCGACGCAGGCAGCCATCGCGGTATGGCGCCCCACGCGCACGTTGTGGCCGATCTGTATTAGGTTGTCGAGCTTGACGCCGTCTTCGATGACCGTATCGGCCAGCGCGCCCCGGTCGACACAGCTGTTGGCGCCGATTTCCACATCGTCGCCAATGCGCACCGCCCCAAGTTGCTCGATTTTTTCCCAATGGTCTGCGCCCGGCGCGAAACCAAACCCGTCGGCGCCGATCACCACGCCGGCGTGCAGTAGGCAGCGCTCACCGATCACGCAGTCTGCGCCGACCGTCACGCGCGACTTAAGCACCGTTCCCGCGCCAATGCGCGCTCCGCGCTCGACAACGCACAGCGGACCGACCGTCGCCCGGGCGTCGACCCAGGCCAGTGCGTCGACCACTGCGCTGGGGTGAATGCCCGCAGGGACTGGCACACTGGTTTGGCGTTTCCACCACTGCGTGGCGCGTGCAAAGAATAGGTAGGGGTCGGGCGTGACGATACACGCGCCGCGCTGCAGCGCCTGCTGCTGGAGTTCGGGGCTGACAATGACGCAGGCGGCTTGGGACGCCTTGAGTTGCGCCAGGTAGCGCGGGTGGTGGATGAAGCTCAGCTCCTGCGCGCTGGCCGATTCCAGCGGGGCCAGACCGGCGATGCGCACTTGCGGGTCCCCGTGCAATTCGCCGCCAAGCGACTGCACCAGGTCTGCCAGTGAAAGCGTCACGCTGGCAGCACCGGATCGGCTACTTGGCTCCGGCGTTAAGCGCCTTGATCACCTTGTCGGTGATGTCATGTTTGGGGTTGATGTAGACCGCATCCTGCAGCACCAGATCGTATTTTTCCGCCTCGGCGACCTGTTTGACGACCCGGTTGGCTCGCTCGAGCACCAGCTGCAGCTCCTCGTTCTTGCGCGCATTAAGGTCTTCCTGGAATTCGCGGCGCTTGCGCTGGAAATCCCGGTCCTGGTCGACCAGCTGCTTCTGGCGCAGGCTGCGCTGCGATTCGCCCAGTGTGGGCGCCTCGCGCTCGAGCTTGTCGGACAGCCCTTTGAGCGTCGCGCCCAGATCGACCAGTTCCTTCTCGCGCTTGGAAAACTCCTGCTCAAGCTTGACCTGCGCCGCCTTGGCGGTCGTCGCCTCCTTGAAGATCCGGTCCGTATTGACGAAACCGACCCGGAACTCCTGCGCCTGGGCTTGGAGGGCGAACACCGACGCCAGCAAGGCGGCGGCTAGACATTGGCGAACAAGGTTCTTCATTAGAAAGCAGTTCCGATCTGAAATTGGACACGCTGGATTTTATCGCCAGTAAACCGTCGGGTCGGAATGGCCAGCGCCAGCCGCAAAGGGCCGACGGGCGACACCCAGCTCACACCGACGCCGGTCGACGCGCGCAGCAGCTTCAGATCGACCGAATCGGACTCGGCGTAGACGTTGCCGATGTCGGCAAATGCAAAAACGCGCAGCGTACGGTCGTTGCCCGCCCCGGGAAAAGGCGCCAGCAACTCCAGATTCCCGTTGAGCTTCTTGGTACCGCCCAGAAACACGCCCGATATGGCGTCTCGGGGGCCCAGGCTGCTCTGTTCAAAACCGCGCACCGATCCCAGACCACCGCCATAAAAATTCTTAAACAGGGGGAAGGGACGGCCTGCCAAGCCGCGGCCAAGTCCTACATCGCCGTTTAACGCGAGCGTGAACTGCTTGTCCAGCGGAACATATTTCTGGTACTGGTAAACGCCGCTGATGTATCGGACGTCGCCAGAGAGCCCCCATTCAGCGTTGGCACGCTGGAACACACCCTTGTTGGGCACCAGGGCGCTGTCACGCGAGTCGCGCGCCCAACCCACTGTCAACGGCAGCGTGGCGCTGGTATAGCCAAACTGGCTGGCATAGATCATGTAAGAGGCGGGCAAACTGGTCCCGGGAACAATTTGGGTTTGTTCCACGCCAGCGCCGAAGAAGACCGTGTCGGTCTCGGTGAACGGAACGCCAAAGCGCAAGCTGGCGCCAGAAGTCACCAGTTTGTAGCTTGAGACATCGGTGTAGGGGCTCTGATTGCGGTGGTAAATGTCGATCGAGCGTGATACGCCATCGGTCGTGAAATAAGGGTCGGTCGTACTCAGCACCAGGGTGCGGTTGGCGCTGCTGGTGTTGAGTTGCGCGCCCAGCGAGTTGCCCGATCCGAATGCATTGTCCTGCTTGATGCCCATGCTCAGGCCCAGTCCATCGGCGCTGGAATAGCCCGCGCCCAAGCTCAAACTGCCGCTGGGCTTTTCGGTCACGGTGATGGTCAACTCGATCTGGTCAGGAGAACCCGCAACGTCCTGTGTCTCGACGTTGACGTCCTTGAAAAACCCCAGCCGGTCGACCCGGTCGCGTGACAGCTTGATTTTGTCGGCGTCGTACCAGGACGACTCGAACTGCCTGAACTCGCGGCGCACCACCTCGTCGCGGGTTCGGCTGTTGCCCGCCACATTGATACGACGGACGTAAACCCGCCGCGACGGGTCGGCCTGCAGCACCAACGCCACCCGGTTATTGACGCGGTCGACCTCGGGCCTGGCTTCGACCTGCGCAAAGGCGTAGCCAAAGTTGCCAAAGTAATCGCCGAAGGCCTTGGTAGTTTGAACCACCTCGTCGGCGTTGTAGGCCTGGCCCGGCTGAATCTTCACCAGCTCTTTGAACTGGTCTTCCTTGCCGAGGTAATTGCCCTCGAGCTTGACGCTCGCGACCACGAAACGGTCGCCCTCGGTCAGGTTGATCACGATGTCGATGTCCTGCTTGTCGGGCGAAATCACGACCTGCGTCGAGTCGATCCGGAATTCCAGATAGCCACGGCTCAGATAGTAGGAGCGCAGCGTCTCGAGGTCGGCATTGAGCTTGGATCGCGCGTACTGGTCCGACTTGGTGTACCAGCTCAGCCATCCCGCGCCGTCGAGGTCGAATTGTTTGCGAAGCGTCGACTCGCTGAACGCCTTGCTGCCGACGATGCGGATTTCCTTGATCCGGGCGCGCTCCCCCTCCGTGATGCTAAATGCCAGGTTGACACGGTTGCGCTCCACCGGCGTCACCGTCGTCACCACCTCGGCCGCATACAGGCTGCGGTTGATGTACTGGCGCTTGAGTTCCTGCTCGGCGCGGTCGAGCAGCGCCCGATCAAAGGGCCGGCCATCGGCCAGACCGATGTCGCGCAAGGCCTTGAGCAGCGCGTCCTTCTCGAACTCCTTGGCGCCGCTGAATTCGACCTCGCCCACCGTGGGGCGCTCCTCCACCAGCACCACCAGCACATCGCCGCTGACGTCGAGCCGGACATCCTTGAACAAGCCCAGGCCGAACAGCGCCTGAATCGCGGCGGCCCCTTTTTCGTCGTCATAAACGTCGCCTATACGCACCGGCAGCGACGCGAAGACGGTTCCGGCCTCCACGCGCTGCAAACCCTCGATACGAATGTCGCGAACGGTGAAGGGAGCCGCAGCCCAGGCCACCCCGGCAAGCAGGCCCAGACCCAGGGCGATCGCGCGCAGCCAGCAGCTATATCTTTTAAATTGCATTTTTTGCTTATAAGAGTCGGTCGGCGAAGGCGGTCCGACGCTAAAAAAACTAACCGATAAGGCGGACCAGATCGTTGTAAAGGGCCACGGCCATCATCAAGGCCAGAACCGCAATCCCGGCACGTTGGAGCCGCTCCAGCCAGACTTCGCCAATGCGTTTTCCTGTCGCCGCCTCCCAAAGATAATACATCAGGTGTCCGCCATCGAGGACCGGCAGCGGAAGCAGGTTCAGCACGCCCAGGCTCACACTGATCAGCGCGAGGAAAAGAAGATACTGGGTGAGGCCCTGGCTGGCCGACTTTCCGGCGTAGTCGGCTATCGTCAGCGGCCCGCTGAGGTTCTTGAGCGAGGCCTCGCCCAAGGCCATGCTGCCGATCATGCGCAGCGTCAGCGCGGCGACCTCCCAGGTACGCTGCACGCCGGCGGACAAACCCTCGGCCAGTCCATAACGCACCGTCACCAGTTCCGCAGGTGCTCCGATGTAGGCGCCGATCCTTCCCACCCACTGCTCGCCCTCCTGCACCGCCGCGGGCCGCACCTCGAGCTCCATCTGGCGCCCTTCGCGCTGCACCAGCCAAGGCGCCGCCAGCCCCTGTCCGTCGCGCACCGATGCGCGTATCAGCGCGCGCAACTGCGTGCCGTCGACGACCGCGGCAACCCCCACCTTCAGCACCAGATCGCCGGCGCGCAAGCCGGCCGCCGCCGCAGCAGCATCCGGAAGTACGACGCCCACCACCGGTCGCGTCATCGGCGCCAGAATGCCGACGCTGCGCAAGGCCTGCGCGTCGTCCTGCGGTAGCGGGATGTGTCCCAGACGCAGCACGACTTCGCGGGTTGCGGCACCAGACCCGTCGGCCAGAACCAGCCGCACATCGCTGCGCTGCAAGGCTGCGCGCGCGAGCAGCCAGCGCAGCTCGTCAAAGGACCGCAAGACCTGCACCTCGTCGCCACCCAGGCCGCCCGCCAGCACCGTCTCGCCGCCGCTGAGTCCCGCGCGCTGCGCCACAGAGCCCTGCAAAGGGCTCGCCAGCACCGCGCGGGGCTGTTCGACACCGCTCCAGTTGACGACGCAATACAGGGCGGCGGCCAGCAGCAGGTTGATCAGCGGACCGGCTGCGACGATCGCGGCGCGCGACGCCAGCGGCTGGTTGTTAAACGCCAGATGTCGCTGGTCGGCGGGGACGGGGCCTTCGCGCTCGTCGAGCATCTTCACATAGCCACCCAGCGGAAATGCGCCGATGACAAACTCGGTCGACGATCCGCGCGGTTGCCAGCGCACCAGCGTTGCGCCAAAGCCGACCGAAAATCGCAGCACCCGCACGCCGCAGGCCACGGCTACCCGGTAGTGGCCGTACTCGTGCACGGCGATCAGGACGCCCAGCGCAACGACAAATGCGAGCAGCGTCAGCAGCATGTCATCGGGCCCGTATCAGGCTGACCAGGCCTGGGCCAGGCGCGCAGCGGCGACGCGCGCCTCAGTGTCGAGCGCCAGCAGGTCATCGATCGAACGCACCGCACCCGGTTGCACGCTGGACAGGGTGTGCGCGTTGAGCGAATAGATCTGGTCAAAACGGATGCGCCGATCCAGAAATGCGGCAACCGCCACTTCGTTGGAAGCGTTCAATACGGCTGTCGAACCCACCGGCCCAGCAAGCACCTGCCAGGCCAGCTGCAGACCCGGGAAGCGCGCCCGATGCGGTACAGAATCGATCGCTTCAAAGCTCATTGCAGCCATGTCCTGAAAGTTCAGCGCCGACGCTCCCGACGCGATGCGCTCGGGCCAGGACAGCCCGTAGGCGATCGGCACCCGCATGTCGGCTGTTCCGAGCTGCGCGACGATCGAATGGTCGTGGTACTGGACCATCGAATGGATCACGCTTTGCGGATGGATCACCACCTCGATCTGCGCGGGCTGCACGCCAAACAGCAGGCGCGCCTCGATGACTTCGAGCGCCTTGTTCATCATGGTCGCCGAGTCGACCGAAATCTTGCGCCCCATGGACCAGTTCGGGTGCGCGCATGCCTGCTCGGGTGTGACCTCGCGCAGCGTTTGCGGGTCGCGCGTGCGAAACGGCCCGCCCGAGGCGGTCAGTATCAGTTTGTTGATTTGATGCGGCCATTGCGCAGGGTCGGCCGGCAGCGACTGGAAGATCGCCGAATGCTCGCTGTCGATCGGCAGCAGCTGCGCGCCACCTTGCGCCACCGCGTCAAGGAAAACCTGGCCCCCCACGACCAGCGCCTCCTTGTTGGCCAGCAGCAGCCGCTTGCCCGCGCGCGCCGCGCGCAGGCACGGCAGCAGCCCGGCGGCGCCAACGATCGCCGCCATCACGATGTCGGCGCGCTCGTCGGCCGCCACCTGCGCGATGGCGTCGGACCCTGACAGCACCCGGGTTTGCAGGCCATTGCTGAGGCAGCGCTGTTCGAGATCGTGCGCATGCCCGGGGCTGGCCATCACCGCGAAGGCCGGCTTGAAGCGCTGGCACTGCGCGAACATCTGCTCGACCCGGGTAGACGCGGTGAGCGCAAAAACCTCGAATCGGCCGGGGTGGCGCTCAATGACTTCGAGCGTGTTCACCCCCACCGATCCGGTGGAGCCGAGCACCACGACGCGCTGCACCGGCTTCATGGCGATGGCTCGAACAGCCCGTAAAGAAACATGGCCAGCGGCAGCGTCGGCAGCAAGGCGTCAAGCCGGTCGAGCACGCCGCCATGACCGGGCAGCAATTGGCTGCTGTCCTTGACTGCGGCGGCGCGCTTGACCAGCGACTCCACCAGATCGCCCACCACGCTCATGGCGGTCAGCCAAAGGAGCGCCGGCAGCCATAGCCACGGGCCGGCTTCGAAAAGCCGCGTGTACAGGCTGGGCGACTGCCGCGGCCATCCGGTTTCAACCTCGGCCCAGGCCCAGGCCAGCGCGACGACGCCGATCACCGCGCCCGCCACGCCTTCCCAACTCTTTCCCGGGCTGATGGTCGGGGCCAGCCTGCGTTTGAA
>Ga0114970_10000797_pt1 | contig 23857 bp, 25 predicted proteins | sample M_140205_XF_Meta_FD_87030 | JGI IMG/M metagenome (GOLD analysis project Ga0114970, IMG submission 87030) | Freshwater microbial communities from Lake Montjoie, Canada to study carbon cycling - M_140205_XF_MetaG | ecosystem: Environmental > Aquatic > Freshwater > Lake | place: Lake Montjoie...
GGAAATATTTCAGTATTGGGAGACATTAGCTTTTATCAACAAAATCCAACTCCGCAATCTGGACAAGATTACTTTTGCATTTCATCTTTAGACTATCGAAACTGGACACAAACATATAAAAATTTAAGCTTGCCAATTCAACCAACTGGTTTTGTTGGCAGCAGTGTATTCACTGTTTGGCTCAGAGACTCTTTTTTTGAAGCTGTTACAAACGAGTATTCTGCCAAGTGGAGTTCTAGCCAAAACACTTACGACACAGTTCAAGACTATACGCCAAATCCGTCTTTGTGGGCAACTTTAAATCCAAATCAATTCTATAAAAGACCAGCGTATTTATTCAATAGTAGTTTATTGACTGGTGGAGTTATCAACAATACTGGAGATTATTTGTCAGCTTTTGTTGTGGCAAAATTCGACAACAGCGGCGATCAATGCATTTTGAATTTTTCCCCAAGTAAAAATTACGGACTATTCTATAATGGAGGAACGGTATCATTTAGAGATGCTTCAACTGTTAATGTTTTAGCTACTAATGTTGGCACTCAAGACTATTACTCTATTGGTTTTATTCGCAACTCCACGCATTTTACTGGCTATTTAAATGGTGTAGTTGGTAATTCTGGAACTCTTACTGCTAGTAATTTAAATTCAATCAAGCTCTCTGTTGGTGGAGCAGAAGGCGCAACGCCGCAATATTTTGCAGGCAACTTGGGCGAAGTTTTAGCGTTCTCCAACAATGCCTCTTTCAATTTAAACGCTGGTTTTCATAAACCCTTTAACGCTCGATTTGGAATATTTGTGCCATGATTATCAAAAGCAATTCAATCATCCTAGCTTCTGATTTAAGCCCCGCTTTTCAAGCAGTGGGAGATTTTGTGCCATATAAAAGAGGTTTGTTTCCAATTGCTTTTGTTGATAATCTTGCGTTTGACGTTCAAGGTAATCGTATTCGTTCCAAACAAATTGGAGGTCAAGAATTCTCAGTGGAGAGCTTGGCTTTTTCGCCAACTGTTTCTCTATCTTTTGATTACGTTTCCTCGCTCACATTCGACAATGAAAACTTGCTTGGAATGTTCTTTAAAGGATGGGGAGATTTCCAATCAGTGTTTAAAGGAAGCAATGACCAATCATGCAATCTTTATTTTATCTTGAGTGATCTTTTTGGTCTTGATTTAATCCAACAAATTAAGGATCGTGGCAATTTAAATGGTTTGGAAATGATTTCTTTTGGCAACTGCACTCTAAGTAACTACAACTTGGCAATTGCAGCAGCTAGTCTTCCAAAAACTTCAATTCAAATGGAAGCAGTGAACATGGAAATGCAAGTGGTTTCTTCGAATCTTATTAACGTTCCAGCTATTAACCTTGCTGTTGGCAATAAAGATGGCGCGGCTCAATTGAGCATTAATAATTCTGAGTTTATCACTAATCTTAATGCTTTAAATACTTCCGCTACTGGCCAACCAATTTTGCCAACATATCAAACAACAGTATTTAATATAGTCACAGAAAATCCGCAAGTTCCGTCCATTAAAATCTCTCCTTGGGCAGATGCGGCAATTTCCTCGATTGGTTTTTCAATTGGAGTTGAGCGCGAAGCGAGTTATGGGTTTGGTAGTGATTTCATTTATGATAAAAAAATCAAGTTCCCAATTGTTGGCAATTTAAATATTTCTGCAACAGCTTTGGCGCTCAATTCTGGAGTGCCGATTCTTACTGGAGCCATGAGTAATGAGCCATCATACTCTCTTGAGCTTCAATTTATCGACCCTAGTGAGTTAAAATATATTAACCAATCCATTGGAACTCTTTCTGGTTATGCTGATCAAAACTACAAAGGCTTTTTAACAAATAATAAATATTTAAAAATCGACAATGCCAAGCTAGAATCTCATAGTCACAGCATTGACTACTCCTCTAATCTTACTGTTGAGTTTGGTTTTTCTTTTGCTTGCAATGAGCAGAATGGCTTGCTGATGAAGTGGGGCCAAAGATCAGAAAAAGAGGGTGCGCAGTTGTTCACTTATGAGGGGTTAAAAATTCAGTCTAGTGATGGTTCTGGCATTGATCTTGACAATTATCTTTATTTTAATGACGCAAGCGCCACTTCAATCATTCCTTCTATCTGCGCAAGTCCAGGGCTGTCAAGTGACGGCTTTATGTTGCTAACAAGAGATAATACAGCAGATTTTATAAACTATTGCGATTAAACTCTTCTGTTTAAAGTGTAATTCTGTATATGGCAGCAGGCACATATAATTTAACTGGTTCAAATGCATTAGAGAGGGGCGCATGCTATTCTTATTCTGTTGATTTAAGCACTTCAACAGGAGAATACTCTCTTTCTGGCTACAGCGTATCTGGATATTTGCGAAGAAAATGGGACGGTTCTTTTGGCCCAAATTGGACAGCAACAATTCTAAGCACAGGCTCTGGCATTATTAATTTAGAATTAAATGGCAGTCAAACATCTCAATTGTCTTATGATGCTTACGAGCAAGAAATTTTTATTTACCCACCTAGCAGCGGTTGCCCAGTTAGAATTATTAAGGGCGATGTAGATGTTCAAGGAAGGGGGCTTGAATAATGGCTACTGATATTTCAGTCACAATTAATCCTCCAGCACAATTTGATTTAAATTTACAGCCTCCAAACGAGATTGATTTAACAATCAGTGGGGTTTTCCAAAGCATGCCGAAACTCATGCTCCAAGAGGAAGCGATTCGCTCTTCGCCTATTATTATCAGTATGGCTCTCTGAGGTACGCTCAAATGACCCTCGCGTCATGACTGGCCTAAATGCTCTTCAATCCAGCGGTATTTTAACTGCTGAGCGTATAAATACAATTTTAAGTAAATAATAAGTAATATTCTGTTATCAGAATAGGTCTTAATTAAAGCCAGTCTCTCTCTTCTTCTGGATAAAGAAGAGTCAATTCTTCACCAATTTCTATCTTTCTTGATGCGTAATAAACATCTGCATTTTCGTCATGAAGTAGATTTGGTGTTTCAGAATGATTGACATAAAAACTAATATCTATTTGATCCAGAAAAGAGTCAATAAAAAAACCCTCCTCGTTTGAATGGCAAATGCTCTTAATGTAGTCTAAGACATTTTCCGATACGTCGGATAATTCTTCCCAGCGAATAAAGTAGTTTGTTCCTCTTGGGCCAAAAACTGGATAGCCTTTTTGAAAACTAGAAAGAGTAAAAACTCCAACTCCTGCTCCAGCGATTTTTGAAACGCCGAGCTTACATTGTGGCAGTTTTAGGTTCTGGATGATTGATTGGCGCATCTGAAAATTCAGTAATGTAACTATAATCTGTAAATTTAGTTCTCTTGTTTTCCACAGAATAAATGTTTAAATCAATTTTATAACCTGGATTTTTATCAATCGGTTCTTTTACCCATGCGTCATCATGCCAGACGATGCGATTATTTGGGTAGGCGTAGAAATTGCCGTTATCCATTTTAAAGAAATGAGCGCATTTATGCTCTGGAGTTTCGCTAAAATTAGTGTCTAAAATGCTTTTGTTTTCCCAACTCCAGTCAAGAGTAAATAGGTATTCACCAACTTCTTTGGTGTTGGATGGTGTGATGAGCTTTGCTCGCAATCCTTTGAGCCTCTGACGTACTTGAACGTCAACGTAGGGACTGAAGCAGTCCCAATACATTGCGTGCTCAAGAGGCACTGGATCGCAAGGTTTCCAGCAAAACGCTGTGATTGGTCGGCGCGTCCAGTTTACGCCATTGTCTAAATAAGCTTCAAAAAGCGGCACTCTTTTTTCAATTGAGGCAACTGAATGAACATCTGCTGATGTGTATTCGCCGTGCCCTTTTTCATGATTAAACAAGTATTCGTTACGAATTAAGCAAGTGATTGTGGGAACGTTGTGATTTAGATAGGCCACGATTAAGCATTGCTCCAAGGACCAGATGCAGAGGCTAAGCCAACTCCAGTACCAGTGGTTAATTGAGTAACGCGCATATTGAATTGAGTGCCAGTTACAGATTCTGTAGTAGTCATTGAAGTTTCTCCAGGATTGATTCTGAAGAATGGTTGAACTTTAGTATTTCCAGTGATTGTAACAACACAATCAAAAGTAAAATACTTAAGAAATTTATCATCTGTCGAAATATCTATACCTAAATCGCCCTCTGTATAAGTTGCATTGGCTCCACTTTGGAAAACAGCCGAACTAGCGGTGTCGCCAGAAATAATTCTTGAATAAGAGTTTTCGTAATATGAGTAATAAGCATAAGTAAGTTTTGAAGCGACACCAAATTTTTGAGTAAAATTATTGGCGCTCCCAGTAATTCCCAGCCAAATAGCTCTTGACGTTCCACCTTTTGTTAGTCTAGTATTGTAATTAATATGATAAGTTCCAGTATTAAGATAAATACCAGTGCTGCCTAATAAAAAACTTGTGACTCCAGTACCAGCATTTCCTACAAAAAATTGCTGCGGAGAAACATAAGTGTGAACTTGATTTAACAATGTTCTATTTGGCGCTCCAGAGATTTCATTACTAAAATAAAATCTTCCATCATTACCATATTCAATTGCTCCGCCAGAAGGAGTTGTTGTTAAATTGCAATTTAGTACTAGTTCAGGAGCAGAAGAATTTCCACTTAAAGTAATTCCGCTAGGAAATGTAGCGCGGCCACTTAATACTGATGTTCCAATTACAAAAAAATCTCCAGTATTTCTTGTTGCGCCAATTAATATTGTATCTCCTGAATGGCTAAAGCTACCAGTATGAATAATATTGCCAGCAATAGCATGTTGGGCACCTGTAATATTGCAACTGCCAGTAATATTAGTAATTCCACTAATGCCAAAATCAGAAATAATATTAAATTTCGAACTATTGCCAGAAAAATTAAACGCTCCATTAGGGCTATTGATTGAAACGCCGCCTACAAAAGAGCAGTCTCCAGTTTGGTTAAAATTTCCAGTATGGTTCCAAACTCCTGTTGAAAATAGAGTTCCAGATTGTGTAAAAGCTCCAAAGAAACTAGAGTTTCCTGTTTGAGAAAATATTCCAGAAAATGTTTTATTACCAGTAGCAGTAATGGTTCCGTTAAAAACGGAATTTCCAGTAACATTCAAATTACCACTAAAAGTATTTGTTCCAGCAGAATTAATGTTTCCACTAAAATTAGCATTGTTTAAATTTGTTGTGCCAGAAAGAGTAACATTATTACCTGTGGAATTGTCTAGTGTTGAAGCTGGGACAATTGTGGCATTTAAAGTTCCTAAAACAGTTAAGTTTTGGAAAACGCCAACTGAGCCAGAAATTCCGCTAAACCAGCCTGTTTTAAATCGGTTAGAAGCGCTACCCAAATCCACATTAGCATTGCCTGTTGGAATGATAGTTTTAACAGCGTTTAGTTCTGTTGGATTGCCTAGAATAGCTCCACTAGAAAATACAATTTGATCAGCAAAAGTTTTAACGCCGCTAATTGTTTGAGTGCCAGTTGTGCGAGCTAATCCTGTGCCACCTAAAACAAGACCAGAATAAGCTGCTGTAACAGCTTGGTCAATTTGCTGAGCAGAGTTTTGAAGAACGTAAGTTGCCATATTTTTCCTTTTACCTTTGGTATAATTACACTAATCCGAGAGAGTCTCCCTTGCGAACGTCGTCCCAAGAGGCTTCGCCTTTGTTTTTCATTCTACGCTTGAATTGAGAATAACAAACTGCGGCTCTTTGTTTTTGATCTTTATAGTCATCCAGCATCATTGAATCGCTCATACAGCGACTAACAAATTCTTGTTCTTTTTCTTTAGTTGAGGGCGACGGAAGAGGCATATAATTAAATTACACTTTCTACGAAAAATTCAGCTATAGGTTTTAGTTTTTTATCGAAGCCAGGAAGTTGATAAAAAGCATCATAGTTTTTGCTAAACTTGATTGCGCAATTCAAAACTTTGTTCTTTTTGTAAGCTTTCAGAATATAAACTTGTTTTAAATATTCTACCATGATCTTTAAAAGATTAAAATAGCCAGCGAATGTTTTCATCTTTCTTAAGTATTGAGGGTCTATTTGCTTTTTTGAAAACTCACAATATTTTTTAATCATTTGGTCTTCGAATATTTCATTAAAGAAAAATTCATACCTAAGAGATAAAATATCCAACAAAGAATCTCCTTTATAAGCGTCTTCCCAATTAATTGCATGAACATAGTCTCCAAAAATCAGCATTGTGGACTGATTGAGATTTCCATGACATAGTTCATCGGCTTCAAGATTGACTAGATTCTTTTTATTTTTTAAGATATTTTGTATGTATAAAATCTCTTCAGACAGGATTTTTTTTAACTGATGATGATTTTTTAACCAATCAATTTCCACATCTGGAACTTTAAAAATATCAAAATTCAAATAATGATCCAAATAACTAGACATTGAAGAAAGGTCGTCAACTGCTTCAAATTGAGACAGTTTATTCAAAAAGAACGGTATGGAATAGTCTTGATCCACCACAGATAAAATGCCAGCGCTGGCAATATTTGGCATTGGAAGATATGCAGTAATGAGATATTCAACAGAGTTATCCAAGCCGTGCGCCACTGCGTAAGTACTAATTTTTTTATTGATATTCTTCTGGAGAATATTAAATTCTTTTTGAAAGTTAGAAGACTTTTGATCTAAGGATAGTTTAATGCAAAATTTGCCTAAAGAAGTTTTTACAGAAAAAATATCATTATTGATGTTCGCGTCAATAAAGTCAATTTGCTGAATTTGGCCAAGGTCTTTTTCTAAAAAGATTTTTTCAATTAAAACCTTTTCGTTTTCATAGACCTCATCTTGTCTAGAGAAAATATAAACTTTTTCATTAAAAAGATTAGTGATTCTTGGCATAATTATAATAAAAAGAAACCCCTCGATTTCGAGGGGTTTCTGATTTATGTTTTTTCAGTTAGGCGATTACGTTACTGCCTTGCCGATAGGCAGCTAAGCTGCTCTTGGCGAGAGTAAGGTTTTCGTTGCGGTTTCGGTCATAGACGCGCACATACTTTGGGGTTTCAGAGACGAAACGACCATTCACGGAATTACCTTGAGTGGTGGTAAGGCCGAAGAAACGGCCACGACTAGAGCGCATCGCGCTAACAATATTATTTGTTCGAGTATTCATTGCTCAATAATTACGCTGCTCTCATTCAAATATTACCTTAGCATCAGAGATTTTTGCAGAAATTTCTGGATTGGGATTTTGAAGCATAAATTTAGCTAATGGAATTTCCAAATATTGACGATAGACTTTTTGAATGGATCGAGCGTTGTTGTCGTTTTCTTCAATCTTTTTCAATAAAAACTCTTTTGTATCTTCCGAGATGTGAATTTTTTTATTGTTTTGATGAAGAGACTCGCATGTTTTTTGAATCATTTTATCAAATATTTTCTTAAACTCGTTCTTCGAAATCTTATTAAATACAACAACATCGTCTAATCTGGCCAGAAATTCTGGCTTAAAAAAGTTCTCGATTGATTTTTTATATTTAGAATCTTGATCGTCTTGAACTGGCAAGAAACCCATTGACGCTTTGGAAACTTGTTCGTGGCCAAGATTACTTGTGAGAATAATGATGGAGTTTGAGAAGTCAATTTTGCGACCCATGCTGTCAGTCACATAGCCATCATCCAAAATTTGAAGCAGTAAATTGTTGATGTCTATATGAGACTTTTCAATTTCGTCAAAAAGAATTACGCTGTTTGGTCGATTTCTAACAAACTCTGTTAGTATGCCGCCTTCTTCACATTTTACATATCCAATAGCAGAGCCAATTAATTTATTGATTGAGCTTGACTCTTGATACTCGCTCATGTCAAGTTTCAATAAACTCTTTTCGTTGCCAAAGAACTTTTCAGCAATCAACTTAGCTGTCCAAGTTTTGCCAACTCCTGTTGGGCCAACAAATAAAAATTTGCCCATTGGTTTGTTTTTTGGTTTAAGACCAGCTTTCGAGCAGATTAGAATATCGCTGATTTTTACCAAAGCCTCATCTTGTCCAAAAATATCATTTTTAAGAGTCTCGAAAATGTCTTCATTTTGTAGGTTGTTTGCGAAAATAATTTTATTTTTATTGATTCCTAGCTTTTCAGAAAAAACATCAATGATATGATCTGTTGAGATTGGAATAAATTTGCGACCTTTTTCAGACCATTCAATTAATTTTTTGCCAAACTCCTCAATCATTTTTTCGCACTCGTTTGAGTGTTTTGGGTTCTTGATGTTGTTGAGGTTCTTTTGGATTTTCTTTTCGAGATTCTTGATTTTTTTAGGAATGGCAAAGTTAGCAATTTTTACTCTTGATCCTAGCAAATCCAGCATGTCGAAAGCTTTGTCAGGAAATTTTTTGTAAGGAACATATTTCTCACAAAGGAAAATAATGTCTTCAATAATCTGTTCTGAATAAACCACTCCATGAAAGTCTTCAAATTGTTTTTTTGAGGACATGAGAATCTTTTTGGTTTGAAGATTGTCTGGCTCTTCAATTGTAATAGCTTCAAAGCGGCGTTTTAACGCACCGTCCTTCTCAAACAGCTTCTTGTATTCAGCATGTGTTGTAGCGCCAATACAAGTGATTTCTCCGCGAGCCAAAGCAGGTTTGAGCATGTTTGCCACATCTAGTGCTCCCTCTCCATTACCAGCACCAATCATAGTGTGAATTTCATCAATGAAAATGATAAAATTGCTATTTTCTTTGAGTTCATCAAGAAGCCCTTGGAATCTTTGCTCAAATTGGCCGCGATATTTTGTGCCAGCGATCATGGATGCCATGTTCAATGAGATCAAAATCTTGTTCTTTAAAAGAGGAGTGGTTTCGTCAACAATAATCTTGTAAGCCAAACCTTCAACGATGGCTGTTTTGCCTACGCCAGGATCGCCAATGAGAATAATGTTATTCTTTGTTTTTCTCAAGAAAGTCTCTGCAAGAGTTGCGATTTCAACATCTCTGCCATAGACATTATTTAATTTATTATTTGTGGCTAGTTCGGTTAGATTTGTGCAGTATTTTTTAACATAAGTCTGCTTGATAGCAGTGTCTTCTTGAGTTTCAGGTTCTGTTTCGACTTTTTTCTTGACAGAATTTGGGTCCAAATGATTAATTAATAATTCGGCAAAATCATCAATTGGAAAATGTTTGTGTTCCAAAAATCCACGCACTGTTGGAGAAGTGACTATTAAAGCATATAAAATATGCTCTACGCCAATGTATTCCTGTTTTAAATTGCCGCTTGTTTCGTTTGCGAATTTAAGTATTTCTTCAATTTCATTATGCCAAGTCTTTTCATTAGCTTTCTTTTTAAAGAAGTCTGGATGATTCTCTTCTACAAAAGGAATAATCTTTTCTGCCAATTCATACTGATTAACCATGAATGGACGCAAAACAGTTCGGAACATAGGATAATCTAATTCCATGATGGCCTTAAACATGTGTGCGCAATTGATTCTCTCATGCCCCAAAGACTTCGCAAGTTCTTGGGCTTGCTCCAAGGCTTTTTTGACACGCGGGGTCAAGTTAAGTTTTTTCATCCTCATGTTTTTACACTATTTAATTTCAGACAGTTTCATATAAATTTTCTCATCCAAGATGGCCAGTTTATCTACGAATAATATATCTTCTCCTTTTTTACCAGTTATGATCACAATGCTTTCTTCTTTTGGCAATTTATTGCCGTTATCAAGATATTCTGTTAGTCTAGCTTTTTGACGAGAATCAAGAAGCATAGCCTTAACTTTTCCTGTCTCATCAGCGATTTCAAGTTTTGCATATTTGTTTCCATTAGAGCTTTTCTTGCGGAAGCAGTCTTTTACAACGCCTACAATACGCACGTTTTCATTGATGTCAAGAGAGTTGAAAGTCATACAATTCACATATTTTTCTGAATCTTCCTCCGAAAAGATATTTTTAACAATTTGCGAATAAGAGTATCCAAGCAATTTAGTTTCAAAATACCAATTGGCAAATTTTGGATATTTTGAGTTTTTGTCGTAGATTTCTCGATAGCCAGCATATTTTTGCTTGAAGGTTTGAAACCTTTTATCGCTCATGATCGGTTTGTTATCATCGCCAATTTGTTTATTTTTAACGCAATCATGAATTGTTTTCAAAATATCAAAGTCATATTTCTCGCCCAAAGAGCAAAACAAACGCTTCTCTCTATCAGTTAGAATGTTAAATGACTGAGCTTCCAACACCATTCGGCAGCGATCTTCTGAAAAACTATTCAATGCTCCAGCTTGCACAAGCGCAGACAAAGCGCCAATATTTAATCCAGCTTGCTTGGCTACTGAAAAAACATCGTATTTGTTTTTTAATTCAGCATTGCAAAACTCCAGTAGAGCGCTCATGGTATTGTCTGAAATGCCTTTGATGCTGTTTAATCCATAACGAATATCTTTTTTCTCGATTGAGAAGTCAGTCTTGGATTTTGTGAGGTCTGGGGCCAAAAGCTTCATATCGAAATAAGGAAGCTCTTGGGTGATTTTGTTAATCTCTGAGTATGAATCAGGCTCAAACTGCGTCATTTTCAACAAGCTCAAAAAGAAATACTGAGGATGTTTAAACTTTAAATAAAGAGTCCAAGCAGCAAGAATCGCATAAGAAATTGAGTGCGATTTGTTGAAAGAATAGTTTGCAGAATCTTCTGCAACTTTCCATAGCACTTCTCCAATGACAGGATCAAGATTGTTTTGTTCAATTTTTTCCTTAATTTTGTCTTGCCAAGCAGCCATTTGATCCACTTTCTTCTTTCCCACAATGCGGCGAAGCTGCTCAGACTCGTCAAGAGTAAAGCCTACTTTCACTGCCATTCTCATTAGCTGCTCCTGATACAATGGAATACCACCAGTGTATTGAAGAACATCATCAAAGAAAGGATGCACGCTTTGAAAATCGCCAACATTAACATAGTGGGCATATCGGTCCAAGAAGTCTAAAGCTCCAGGTCGAGCAATAGCAACCACAGCAGATAGCTGTTCTAGATTTTTTGGCCTCACTTTTTGAGCGACTTTGAAGTTTGTATCAGCTTCAATTTGAAACAGTCCTTGAGGAGTTTGTAGATTTTGTAGATAGCTATAAATCTCTTCACTCTGCATGTCTAGTTTTGTGATGTCAAAACCAATCTGCTTGCATACATCATGAATTACTGAAAGAGTGCGCAAGCCAAGAATATCAAACTTAACACACAAACTAGCAACATCATTCATGTCATAGCCAGAAACAAGATCGCCTTCGCCCGTTGTTTGAAGAGGCATAATTTCTTCCAAGTCATAGTGACTAATTGCAATGCCTGATGGGTGAACACCAGTATTTTTAATTAAGCCCTCAAGCTTTTGAGCGATTTCAAAGATTTTTTTATTTTCATTCGCCCATTCTCTAAACTTATCATTTTCTTGACAAGCATTTTTGAGGCTTGCAACTTTACCAAATTTCTTGGGAATCAAGTCGCTGATTTCATTTACTGATGATTCTGGTAGCTCGCCAACAAGTTTTCCGCATTCCTTTACGCAGAGTTTACTACTCAAAGTATTGAGCGTAAGAATTTTGCATGTTTTACCAGAGTATTTTTGTTCAATAAATTTAATCACTTCTTGGCGGCGTTCATAAGCAATATCGTTATCAACGTCTGCTAGCAGAGAGCCGTCCAAATAAGTTTCTCCATCAACGATAATCTTTTTTGCTCGACTCTTCGAAACAAATCGCTCGAAGTATAATTCATACTGAATCGGATCAACCTTAGTTACGCCAATCAAATACAGCACCAAAGAACCAGCGGCAGAACCGCGCCCTGGCCCAGTAGGAATTTCATTCTCATGACAGAATTTTAAAATGTCCCAATTTAAGAGAACATAATCAATAAACCCAAGCTCTTCAAATAAGCTAAGTTCTGTTTTTACGCGCTCATAATAAATTTGAGCGTTTTGTTTTTTGTCAATTTCTTTTTCTAAAACTCCCTTGTGACATAGCTTACGAAGAAACTGATAATTTGAAGAGGTGTTTGGGATTCCCAGAATATCATAGTATTTTTGTTCAATGATGATTTGTGGAAGTTTTACGCCAGGAAGTGTTGGCTGCTGATATTTTTGAAAGTTTTCGATCATTAGATTTCTAGTTCAAAGATTTGTTTCTGAAAAATTTGGAATGTCATTTCGATGTCATAAACTGCGTCATGTAACTTGCTAGGGTCATGAGGAATTTCATAATGTTTTAACAAGTGAGCCTGACTGGTTTTAATTCCTTTTTCGCGATGATTTAACCAGCGATACTGCCAGCAGATAAGGTCATCACAATCAACAGACCTGCATTCCTTGGCAATAGCCATTGCCAAAGCTTTTGTATCAAGCACACGGTCAACATAATCAAAGCTTGAATCTAAGCCTATTGCTCTTCTCCAAGAATTAAGCATATAAACATCAAACCCAAGAATATTTTGGCCAATGATTTTATTGCTATCCCTTTCTAAAAAAGGAGCGAATTCGTCCCAAACTTCTTTTGGATCGCGAGCAAGATCACGATATTTATCATAATTAAAACCAGTGATTTTCGCCGCACCATCGCTGATTTTAAAGTCTGGCCAATAGATGTATCTCTCTTGGCGCGAAATAATCTTCTTACCAACAGCTTCAATCCATGCGATTTGCCAAGGTCTTGAATGAAGAAGGTTAAGCCCTTCTGTTTCTGTGTCCAGAATGATGTATTTTTGATTGAAATCGAATCTTAGTAAATTATCTTTCATTTTTAAATGCCTCCCAAGAGAATGAATCGCTGCCACAATGTTCCAAGTTTGGGCTGGAGAGCGACTGCTCTTTACCAAAAGCGCGTTTGCACAAACATTTGTATGTCTGCCAAGCTTCAAAGTCTTTGCGATTTTTATAGTAAATAGACTTTGTTTTCTGAATGCTATCGCCAAATGCTGATGCCCATTTTTCGACCTTAGCTTTTAGAATATGATCAAATGGTAAATCATTACTCTCGATAAAATAAGTCGTCTTTGTAAACTTAAAGTTTGGCAAGCATTGTTTGCCTCTAAAGTTATTATTATAAATAAAAGAATCGTAAAATGGAATGCATAGCATCAAATCGTCTGACCAGTTATTCTGTAGAGATACAGAGTCAACAAAGCCACCATTCTTTTGATTCGCCAAAGAAAAGATGCGAGTTAAATTTTTAACACCTTTATCGTTCTTGGCAAAGACAATAATCTTATGTTCGGAAGATTTCTTATCTTCTTCTGACACAGAGTTGCAGCAAGATATTCTAGAGCCAAAAATTAATTGAATATCATGCTCTTTGCATTTCTGATGAGCGTCCAAAAAGCCGATCATTGAATCTTCCACCAGAAAGATTTCGGACAATTTGTTTTCTTTCGCAATCGAGATGATGCTATCAGAACCGCCTTCTTTGGTTTCTTTTGGATCGTCTAGTGTTAGTATCGACTTTCCTATACTATATGTGCTCTTGAAGAGTGGAATCATGCTTTAATCTAGCATGATACGTTCTATCTGTCAATTCCTTTATTGAATGCTGGACAGCCGCTATAGAACATCGTCTGATAAAGATATTTATCTTCGGGATACTTTTTAATGTATTCGTCAAAGTCCTCCAAGAAACATGAGGCAATCATTACCCCTTTCATGTCGCAAATTTTATAATAGTAAAAATCAAATTTATATGGGCAATGATACATTAAGCTGCCATCTTTTTTGAGTTGTCCTTTGCGAATGGCTCTTCCACATTGTAAAGGACCACTAAAAGAATTATCTTTGGGGTAATCTTGTCTAGCTGCTAAATTAGAAAATGCCGTTTGAATATCAAAATTATCCAAGTATTTTTGGATTTCAGTTAGCTCAGATTGAAAACCGTCTAACTCTTCTTCTGTTAGCGCTGGCATCCTAACAACACCTTTTTCATTTGGCAAGAATTTTAAAAATAGGAATTCAGAACAGCGATTGTTATAGTCTGGAAATTGCTTTTTAACAGCAAGAGAATACATCAAATCTTGTAAGTTATTCTCAAGGTCTTTTCCCTTGAAAACTTCTTTACTGCTTTTAAAGTCGCGGATGATAGCTAGCCCCTGCTTCTTGTAAAGAAAGAGTTTGTCAATAAAGCCTTTGATTCTGTAATCAAACTTGCCTTCTTTGACATCAATTTCAAAATCTTGCTCGCTCAAAGCTTCTGAAGGTTTGCCATTTTCTGCTCCAAAGAAGTCATATTGAAGACCAGCAAGTGTCATATCACAAATCTGCTTGATATTATCTTCGTCATTAACTCCTTCTTTTTTCGCATGTTTGCGAATTAGTCTTTCGATAGCTTTGCTAGAAAAGACATCTCTTTTCTTGATGATAAGAGAAAAGTGTTTTTTGTGGCGGTTTTCGCCCAAGCATTCAAAAACTAAGTGACATATTGATCCTCTTCGAGCGCCGTCATTGCTTTTATCAGGCAATTTTAAATGATACGAACACCAATACTTCCAACTGCATGATTGAGCAGTTTTGATGCGACTTGCTGATAGTGATGTTCGGTTTTTAGATTCCAAAGTTTTGTAGTTTTTTAAAAAATTTCTCCAATTTCTTTTCTTGAAAAGAAGTACGATTGGCAGAGCAGAAATCTTTATAATCAGTTAATTTAGCTTCTTGAGAAACATTTGACTCTTGATACCAGTCCTTGAATGACATTTCTTTTTGTCTCATTTCTCCAAAATCATTAGCCAAAGGCAATTGAACTGATAATTGCTCAAAGTCAAAAAACTGACTGAGTTTCATATAGTTTTTCATGGCAGAGATTTTACCATGATTCTTTTGCTTCTCATTATCGTTATTTGTGGCGATAATGATCTTACGCAGGTCTTTGGAGCAGAGATAGTTCAAGAGCGCTGGAGAGCAGTCTAATCCAAAAGTAACGAGGTTGTTTGCATAACCTTCTTCTGTCAAAGCCAAGCTGTCTCCAATACTTTCTACTAAAATAACCTCTTTCTTTTCGTCAATAATAGAATCAACTGTTTGCTCTCTTGGAACAAATGCTGGGTAAACCCATTTTGTTTTTGTGCCAACATGCTTCCACTTGGGAGATTCGTTGTTGTCGTTAATTTTTCTACCGCTGAATCCAAAGATTTCTGCGTTAGATTCATAAATTGGAAACACTATTCTTTGATACATTTGGCCATTCCCAGCCAAACCACACTGATAAAGCTTCTGTGTTTCTTCACTGATTCCGCGCTTCTTGTAAAAGGAGAAGTTTGGAAAAAGTCTATTTAAGCATTCTTTGGGGTAAATTTTGTCCATCTCTATTTTTTCTTTTGCGATATAATGCGTTTGAACTTCTTGGCTATAACCAACATACTGCTTGATGATTTTTGGGTCTTTGGTTTGCAGCGTCAATTCAACCAGTTTAGCAAGAGGCAGAGAAGTGTTACCTTGAACATAGTCTTGCCACACTCCGCTATTCTTATACACTTTAATCGCTGTTGGATTATCGCCGCCGCGATACAGAGCTTTTGTTCTCCAATGATTTCCAAAATCTTTTAGAGTGTAACCCAGCTTTTCAAGAGAGCCTTTTATTTGATCAGAGTTCATCAAAATCGGGAGCAGTATTTCTTCCATTTTCTTCGGCACCTTCGCCAATATCATTGAATTCAACAATGTCTCGGAGGTCGCCTCTTTCTGTGATATTAAAATTCTTAAATTCCAAATTAATGAAATTCTTGCGAAGCGTATCGCCTACGCGCACAGCTTCTACTGCGCCAGCAATATCTTTGCCCAAATGTCGAGCTTTTACATTGATGAGCTTGTGCGTTCCAAATCTAACTCCTTCATTCAAGACTTCATCTGTTGTTTTATTTCTCAGAATAAACATGTGAGAACAGAATTGAGTAATTCGATCAGATAGAGACACGATACTTTCATCGTCAACAACATTTTGAGAGTTGCGATTATTAGTGATGCCAGAACGGTTTGACTGAACAGAAGTAATCATTGAAATGATTGGCAACCCATCATATAGAATATCTTTTTGAACGCATCGTTTAAATTTATCAACCATTTCTCCAACCATTTGCCATTCTGTTTTGTTGGAGCCTGTGCTATCAGATGTTGTTTTGATGTAGTCAAAACTAAAAATCATCTTGTTGCCACGACCAACTTTTGAATAATAAAATCTCTTCAATGTATTGATCATCGAATCAACATCCAAGCCGCCAACATTATAGTAATAAAATTGCAGCTTCTTAACTCTGGCCCAAATATTGCGAACCTTATCGACTGTTTCTTTTCCCGCACGCAACCACTGGCCGCTTTCAATCAAGTGCATAGGAACTCCACTAAGCGCAGAGCATTGGCGCATAATCAGTTCTTCCTTGCTCATTTCGCCATTATCAAAATGCAATACTGGAACATTATATGCTAAACTAACTTTGGTTGAATAGTCCATGCAGAACTGAGTCTTACCAACGCCAGATCGAGCAACAATAACAGTAATATTTCCTGGCCGCAAAAGAGAACCATAAATACTATTGATTCTTTCGTGCGGTCCCATCATCCCAAATTCGGTAACAGGATTTGCGCCCCTGTCTTCAATCATTGATTCCATCTCATCATAGATGTTTTCTGGAGAATCATTGCCAACCTCATACTGATTGATGCGGCTGTTATATTCTTTATCAGCTACAGAAATGATTTCCGAATAGGAACTTTCTGCTGGCAAAGTTTTCATCTTTTTCGCAATATTTTGAGAGGATTCAAAAATCTCTCTGCGAATAGTGTACTTTTTAAGTTCTTTGGCTGTTTTAATGAGACTGCCATCGGCTACCTTTCTCATGCCAAGACTCTTGACGTATTCTGCCACGTTTACCACATCATCAAACGAGATTCCAAGATTTTGGACTCGTTGCGCGATGATTACGTCATCAATTTCTTCGTGCGCCTCTAAAGCTTGGCGAACGATTGTGAAGATTGTTTTATTTAAACTGTTATCTTCACTATAAAAGTCTTTTTCATTAATGAATGCAGAGATTTCAAAATAGTTCTCTGGCTTTTTAATGAGTGCTGCCAGCAATTGCTTTTCAAGTTCATAAGAGTAGATCATGCTACTATTACGATACTCAGGAATCAATCTTCGTCAACATCATCTTCATCATTTTCTTCCTCTCCAAGACTATATGCGGTTTCAGCTTCGTCTGAATTTTGAAGATATTTTTCCAAAGCTTTTCTCATGCCGAATTCTACAACTTGAGAATCATATTTGCAGTAGATGACTGGTGTGCCGTCTTCTGAAACATAAGCTAGCAGAACGCCTTTATACTTGTCTGCGTTGCCGCTGAGTTCATAGATTTGTTCGATAAAGTTTGAAGGCATTTCGAACTGAGGAATTTCTTTGATTTTATTATTCAGCATGTTTTATATTACAGATAAATTTCATACGATTCAAAAAAATCTTTATTCAATTCCGAAACAGAATAAATTTCAACAAGTTTGATGCCGTTCATCTCGCAAAATTCTAGCTTTTTATTGTCTCTTTTTAATTGCTGTAAAAATTTATTTCTATTGCCGTGAAAGAAAGGAACAAATTTTGTATGCTGCTGACCTTGGACCTCAATTGCAATTTTTTTGTTTGCATTATAAAAGTCAAAAGTCATTCTTGTGTCAACGAGCCTTAGCTCTTCAAACACAAAATCCTCATTCCAATATACTTTTAAAAATTTTTTAACTTCGTCTTGAAATTTGCTGCGAGTTTTCGTTCGCCAATTAATAAGATATTTTGACGCATTTTTCAGCAACTTATCTTTACCATTTAAAGTTTTAAACTTCATTGGCGATTATTTTGCGAAAATATTCAATCAAAAAGCTAAGAAGCGCTGCGTCCTCTTCGACAACTTTAAAAAGAGATGCTTCGCCTTGAATTTTAGGTGGGAATGTCAGAGAGTTTTCAGCTAGTAGCTGCAAGAAATCTTCGCTTGGAGAGAACCAAGCACCGCTCTTATTGACAAGTTCCCAAGCCAAAAGCAGATCAACAATCTCCTTCTCAATCCAGATAGACTTACCTCCTGTACGCCCATAACGAATAGGATATGGGATTGTTAGATTGGTTTTTTCGTTTGGAGATTTCTTAATTGTAACTTTCGCCCAGTGTCCAATTGGAGGATTTTTTTCCAAGTCAATGCTCTTATCGCCAGCATTTTTGAGAATCAAATCTCCCTTGAAGCGAGCTTCAAACTCAAGAATCCAGTTTGCAAAGTGCAGTAGTGCATTGCCTCCTGTGGCAGATGTCTGGCGAATAGGAGCTTTAGAATATGGGTCAAGCTTAATGTCTGCTCTGACTTGTGAAATGAAGATGGCCATGTGGCCTCGCTTTGCAAGCGCAATCGAAAGCTTCTTCATGAATGTGGCCGCAATCACTGCGCCACCAGCCACCTTCGCGCTTTCCTCAAAGGACTTGTCCATATCGTTCTTGGCAATAAGACCATCAACCGCATCCAAGAGAAAGCAGAATTTAATTGTTTCTTCGTTCTTCGAAACCAGTTGTCTCATTGCTCCCACAACAGTTTCATAAATATTGCTTTCAAAAACAAAGCAAGTTCCAACAACCCATTCTTCGGCGCTGAAAACAAACTTGATTCCAGAACGCTTTTGCATTTCTGGAGAAAGGCGACCTTCAGCCTTGATGTAAAAACCTTTAGAGTTTGGAATTTCGATCAAGAAGTTCTTCATTACTTCTAGAGCTTCACTTGTTTTTCCGCCCTCATTTATTCCTACAAATCTGTGTAGGCCAGGGCCAAAACCTCCGCCCAATTGAAGATCAAGCTGCAATGATCCGCTTGAAACCTTGTAGTCAACTGTCTCTTCAAAATTATAGTGATCTTCCGAATTTTGCTTTAGGAAAGAGTCAAGGATTTCGCTTGAAGTGATTTTTTTGTCTTCTGTTTCTTTAGTCTTTTTCATTTAAAAAATCTCTAATGGTTTTAGGTTTATGCTCAATTAAAATTGGTTTATGCAACGGGTCATCTTGTAAAATGATTTGAGGCTCTCTATTTATACGAGATTCGCTGCTGTAAATTTTGAATCTTTTATCTAAATCTTGAAGGATTTTTGGCGCAAATAAAATGGCCAAGCTGTCTCCTTTTAAGGAGAAACTTGTATCTCTTAAAAATTCTAGACCGTATCTCTCAACTAAACGATTCAGCAATACATACTCTCTTTGCCAAAACTCCCGCTTTGATTTAGCGGGAATCTCGACAAATTTGGAAACTATGAGCTTCTTGTTTGGTTCTTTAGATTTAGCCACTAATCATTATATGGCCAATGGAGGTCTGATGCAACCATTTTTTCAACTAATTTTGAAAATGATGTTTTTGGAGTCCAACCAAGCTCTTGTCTTGCTGGAGTTGAATCGCCCCAAAGAAGGTCAACTTCTGCTGGACGATAGAAAGCTGGATTAATAATCAACAAATCCTTACCAGTTTCTTTATCAACGAAACGCTCGGTCAAGCCCTCTCCAATCCAATCTCCTTCAATAAAGGCAGCTTTAAAAGCAAGCTCAACAAACTCACGAACTGAGTGCGTTTCATTTGCCGAAAGAACGTAATCCTTTGGAGAGTCTTGATTCAACATCATCCAAACACCGCGAACAAAATCTTGAGCGTCACTCCAATCTCTTTTTGAGTCAATATTTCCAAGCTCCATTGGGGCGAAAGATTCGCCGCTTCTTTTAGAGTTATAGATTCTCGCGACATTCTTGGTGATTTTACGAGTCACAAACTCTTCACCGCGACGAACACCCTCATGATTAAATAAGATGCCTTGAACAGCATGAGTTCCATAAGATTCACGATATACTTTTACAATATGATGTGCGGCACATTTTGATGCACCATAAGGCGATCTTGGTTTAAATGGATGGTTGATGTCTTGAGGAGAGTAGGAAACATCGCCAAATTGTTCGCTGCTACCAGCGTTGTAAAATCGGGTATGTGGAGAAATATTTTTGATTGCTTCAAGACAATAAAGAACACCCATGCAATTTGTTTGCATGTGATTGATTGGCATCTTCCAACTATTACCAACAAAAGAATTTGCAGCAAAGTTGATGAAGTAATCTGGCTTGATTTGTCTAATTGCTTCATTAATGCTTTCTGCATCAGTAAGATCAAGCTCCAAAAGCTTGAATCTTTCGTGACCTTTTAGGTGTTCAATGTTTTGGTGATTTGGGACGCTCAAACGGCGACACGCTCCATAAACAAAGTTATTGGTATCTTTTAGCAAGTAGTCTGCCATTAAAGAACCGTCTTGACCAGTGACTCCTGTAATAATAATTGTTTTCATGATTTAAATTCTGTAGTTTTTATATGAGGAAAAAATTCATTTTGCAACGCTACTTTACGATAATACCTTTTCATATTTAAATCGTCAACTTCTTTGGCTGAAATTTCTCCATAACGAGCTTTTTCTACAGCCTCAAAAGTTTCTGAGTTAACGTCGAATAAGTCTGTAAAAGCCTTAGACTTTAAAATATCAAGATGTTTATTTTCTCCAACTTGATTCATTAAAAATTCATGACATTCATTCCTAGCATCTAAAGTTCTATCGGTATTAATTTTTTTTGCTTTAACTGTGAGGATAGCTAAGTAATCGTATGCGTAACCTTCATCTACTAAAATTTTTATCATAAATTAAATTTAAATATTTTGTTTCCCAATATGGATAGACTTCTCCATTGATTGCTTTTTTGATAGAATCTATTGATAGCCTTGGGACGAGTTTATTTTCATCATTTTGAAACAAATGTACATTTTGAGGATATAGCCAGTTCATATCTTCTTTTGAACAGTCAACTAAAACAGGCAGATACAAATCTTTCGCATGTGGGGCATTTACTACAATAATAGATTTGATATTTAACCCAGCAGCGATATTCATAAATCCGCTATTTAATCCAATAAAATATTCGCATTCAGCGAGTTTTATAATACTCTCCTCTATAGAGAGACTCGAAAGACTTGTGACTTTTTCGTTTCTAAAAATAGACTTCTGACCGAATTCATAAAACTCATATTCGGATTCGTTAATAAAAGACTCAATGATTGTTTTTGACTCGTCCAATAACTGTCTTGGATTTTGAAAACCTTTGTTTAGTAAATCAAAGGCACTTATTCCAGTAGAAAAATGAAGACCTATTTTTTTTTTATTTACCTGAGAATGAACATTGATATAAGGAGTTGGTTTAGATTCAATATTTAAACCAATTGCTCTTTGTAGTCTTTGCGCCAAATGTCCATTTCCAATATCAAAAAATTCTAACAATTCTGTTCTGATATATTGACCAAAATCAATATTTTTATTTAATCTAGTATTAAATTTGCAAAGACTTTGCCAATGTTTATTTTCAGAATATATATTTAAATTTTTAGATTGATCCTTTGTCAAGGCTGTTAGAATAACAGCGTCTCCAAGACCAATATTTAAAGTTGTTAAATTTAGCTTATCCGATCCATTAATAGAAGCTAGATCATCTAGTCTTGGCTTGAGGCTCTTTTTATCTTTATAGTATTTATTGATAATGTCTTCAATCATCAAAACACCACCAATCTAAAAATATTTCTGGCTCCCATGAACAGCAAGGTTTATCAATGCCTAGAATTGGTCTTGGATTTTTATCTAAATAAGGCTCAATATTTTTAACCATATCTTTTCTTAAAAAAGAAATTTCCAAAACCTCTGGAAGCTGACCAGATTCATCAGTTACTTTTGTATGATTATTTGCATGAATATGGTAAATATAATACATGCTATTGAGTAATCTAAAGCATTCGAGCTTTTCTTCATCTGGTTTAGATAAGAAGTGAAACTCAATAGATAGTTGAGAAAAATGATTGTAAAAATCTTTATCTACATTCATTAACATTTCATATTCTGCTCCTTCAATATCAAACTGTCCTAGTAGATTTTTTTTATCAAGATCATTATTGATTTTCAAAAATTCATAAGCGTTTTTAGATGAAACAAATTCTTTATGAAAGAGAAAATTTTCATGTTGTACTTTAGGACCATCAACACTATAATCATACATGTAAACTTTTTTTCCTATTGATGCCATTTGACGATCAAATTCAACCTGTTCAGCAAGTTCACCAACGCCAAAAGAATATACAGAGTCGCATTCTCTTGTGAATTTTTCATATAATCCATAGCCGCCATCTCTATTTGGATTTCCTACTCTCACCATTCTGTATGGCAAGCTGTATGGTTTTAATTCTTGTAGTAGTTCTTTAATCATAGTTTTAAGGAGTGAGGAGTATATGGTTGATCGAAATCTTCGTGTTTCATGTGGATTTTGTGAGCAGGGTCTTGGCCACCGCCTTCAACATACCAATGTTCATGCCAAAACTCATGATTGCGCTTGAGCCTTGAATCTAAATCTACATATCCAAAATGAACAACAAACGGAGAAACTCCAAGCTCTAAAGATTCTAAATTCGTTGTGGTTCCAATAGTCGAAACAAATTGACCTTCAGCATTTACTAAATCGCAACCGTCACTCATTTTGGTGTTGATTGTGCCGTCTGGTTTTCTGGCAGCGATGCTTGGAGCGCGATAAGCTTGACCCTTGTGGAAGTATTGCTTATTAGTAATCGAAGCGAAATGCTCCCAATCTTTGTAAAGATTCACTGACGCAACTGCTGCACACTGAACTGGACTTAGTGCAATTTGCATCGCTAAGTTTTGCCATAATGGTTTTTGCCATAGTGGAATGTACTCGTCCAAGTCGAGTTGAATCTTGAAATCTTGCGTGCAGGTTTGGAGCGCAGTGTTTTTAATCTTGCCATCTAACCAAGGGTCTTGGTAGGAAAAATCTGTTTCTACAATTTTCCAATTAGAAAAATCTTTAAGAGATTCTTCGATAGCTTCTTTTGTTCCATCAGAAGAAGTGTTGACTGCAATAATTACTTCGTCTGCGAATTTACAAGAGTTTTGTACGCTGTTTTCCCAGCCTATAAAACCGTGCTTAATGAGATTGAATGCTGAATGATAAATACTAAACATCTTTTGTCTGTTCGATTACTAAAATAGTACGAAACAGTAAAGAGTTTTCTACTTAAATTCCAGCTTCTTCTTCGATAAAATAAACATTATCTAAAAGAGGATTAAGAGCTAAAATGTCTTCTTGGCAAGGGATAGACTCTTCATCAAAACCACCTTCGTCTAGAAAAGCGCGTCTTTCTTCTTGTTTAATGTAAAAAGCTTCAATAGAGTCCATCGCTTCCAATTCTGCTGCTGTTAGCTTGGAAACTGGTTTCTTACTCCACATATAACAAGACCAGTATCTAGCTTTCCATTTCGGACCTCTATTAGAGTCGCATTGATGACGAGCGCGAAAGTTTTTTCTACGCTCTGGGTCGTCACGCTTGATTTCCATGTTTGGATCGCCAAACTTAACCATTACTGTATTGCCTTTATCGTTTTTAACGTAAACGCCAAATTTCTTATTAGAGCCAGAAGGAAGTCTGAATGGTTTATTTAATGTTTTCTGCTCAGCCTCTGTGTAGTCAATGTCTTCATTGAAGATATTCATCTCTTCAAATAAAATGCCTGCCTCAATGAGGTTAATATGAGCTAGTTGAAGCTCAAGGTCTTCAAAATCATAAAAGTCATGATTATGGTCAAAAGCCTCAGAGCCTTTGGCAATATCGCCATCAGCAGCCTTATATGCGTCTTTGACTTTTTCACCACGCATCATCTTTAAGAAAGTATTGACGCGAGCCATTGCCCACTGTTGGCGACTCTTGCCTGGGCGATGAGTTGAGCTAAAAGCTCCCAATCCACGACGATAAACTTTCTTCAATTGTGAAACAGAAA
>Ga0114970_10000798_pt1 | contig 23841 bp, 22 predicted proteins | sample M_140205_XF_Meta_FD_87030 | JGI IMG/M metagenome (GOLD analysis project Ga0114970, IMG submission 87030) | Freshwater microbial communities from Lake Montjoie, Canada to study carbon cycling - M_140205_XF_MetaG | ecosystem: Environmental > Aquatic > Freshwater > Lake | place: Lake Montjoie...
ACTCTCATTTAATCTTGAACATTGTAATATTTTTCTGTGTGTGTTTTGATAAGTGGAATGGCAAGTCTGGAAGAAGTATGGGGATCATCGTTTCCAAAAAAGCATCACAGTATGGCTTCGAAGCATTACCAAAAAGAAGAGCCGCGTGATGCCGAAAAGGAAGGACGGATACACCCGACCCCCGTGCATCGAACCCAGGCTGCTATGCAAAAGCACCGAAAAACCATTGATGATCTTTCCAAGTCTCTGCCTATTGTAGGTACCGACGAAGAAGGCGAATCCAATTATGCGCCGGCAAAAATAGGTCAAACGGAGCATATGATGAATTATTCGTTGGCAAAGTCAGCCTACACAAAACCCTTTGCTCCTTCGGATGGCGGAACGGATTTTGCCTATGCTCCTTTGTCGTTTCAATCGGCGGCGCATGAAATCAAACTGAATCAAATCCTCAAATTAATCGAACAAAACAAAACGGGCTATGAAGCACCTTCTTCGCAGGATATGATGTTGTATATTTTCACGGGTGTGTTCTTTCTGTTTACCCTGGACACGTTTGTGACCTTGGGAAAACGAATGAAGTAATGGTGGAAAACGGATTGATTTGTTCTATACCTATGTATGTCAACAAAATGCAGTCCTTCAACGAGATTTTCCATGTTCTGAATTCTAAGGCTTTGCCAGTGCAGGGACGCAAGTGCCTTGTCAAGTACAACGACATGATTCGAATTGGTCGCATGATGGACACCAAGTATTTCGATATTGATGGTGACTATCAGACCGAGGATTCGCCAGAGCAACGAAACTGGCTGCGAGACTATAAGAGGTCGGGTGTATTTCTGTGCATTCCGAAGCTAGACTACTCGTTTGGGGGGAATTTCTTCTCTCTTGACGAGCTACCTGAAGGAACGTCTGTATATTTCAAGAGCGCAGAGAGCTCTGAATTCGTAAATGTTTTGAAGTTAGTTGAGGAGTATACGTTTGGAGTGGAGTCTGCCGACTAAGCACGATCGGAAATTCTGGATTCAAACTGAGAAAAATTATCAAAGACATTGTCCAAATATTCAATTTCAAACGTCAAAGAAAATTCGCCAGTAGCCCAATAAAACCAGTCACCACTGGCTTTTTGCCTGTGTAGACGAGTGCGAATGTGCATTCTATCCAGTTTGCCGATCGCAGGACTATAGTTCGCAATGTTTTGTTGGGCGCTGTTGTCGCTGTAAAAAATTGGATTACCAGTAGGAGTAGCAGTACCATTAACATGTACAAGTTGGCCTAGCAGAGGTATTTTTGCAAAATGACCGTCGGGATATCCAGAACGATCCGCACCCACCGAACACTCGTCGGTTTTATTTAAGCCTTCGATATCTATCAAAAAATAATAATCAGTCTCAAAATCGACAAAGCCTGTATTACTAGAAGCAAAGACTGCCTGACTGTCATCTGTAAATATCGTCGGAAACTCTCCTGCTTCAAGACGTATCGAAACTACATTTTCATAGACTCGGGGAAGATACACGACAAAATCTCCATTTCTAGGATACTTTACTGTGTCACGATCCCCAGAGTCTACAATTAGTTTTTTCTTGACTGTCTTGAGTTTTTTCACAGGAGTGGATGGCGCAACCATCGTGCCATTATAATCAAAAACTCGATTCATCTTTCTTGTGTTTTAATAAGTAAAATCTATTTCTAATTAGACGACACCGACATGTATGTAATCCACTCTGTAATATCGTCCACATTGGTAATGGAAGAACGGATATACTCGATGCTCTTTAGGAGCAATAAATAGACACTTGGGTCAAATGTCTTTGTTTGCGCAATTGATTCAACCAAGTGTGTGATGATGTGTTCTGCATGCGCGCATTTTGCACGAAATGTAGGATCTTCTACCTCTTGGTTCAACGTGGAGAAGTTGGGTATCCAGTCTCTCCACCTCAAAATATGGTACTTTTGGTCTTCCATCCAGTCCTCGGTGATTCTTTGATCATTCTCGAGAAACTTGATTGCGTTATAGACTTGAAGCCAATGTGCTGTCTTTTGGTCTTCCGTGAACATTTCCTCTTCGCTTTCCGATTCGGTTCCGAACTCATTGAGAATTTCGTTGTCGCTCTCTTCGTACTCAAGATCCATCTTGCTTTGTTGCTGCGATTCTTCTTGACACCAAAATATTCGTTTTTTATACTTTGATGAAGGAGCCCATGACCCAAATAAAGGCAGCAGCACACAGTTGGGCTAGCATATACGACAAAGCCTTGGATTTTCCGATTTTTCCAGACAGCAATGCCCATGCCGTTACGGCAGGATTGAAATGACCGCCCGATATTTTGCCTCCTAACGCAATGGCAATTGCCAAGGCAGCAACAATCAACACAGGTACTCCCGTAAACGAAATCGTGCCTATCAAAAGGGCCGTGCCTAAAAATTCAACCAGAGCAGGAGACAGCATTTATACTAAAAATCATATTTTATTGTAAAACGTATTGTTTTAGAAAAAGACACCTTTCATAGAAATGCTCTGTATTCAAGGATACCAAGTCGCAAAAAAAGATGTTCCCAACTTACACCATCTCAAAGGAATGTTGACAGTGAAACCATATATTCCCTCAGTGTTCGTGAAACCACAGTACGTACAAAAATACCCAGTGTTTCTAGAAACCGAAGAATATGTGTATGTTCCCAAACACTATGGTATCCAAACATTTGGTCCTCCTACAACTTCACGAAGGGATATTGAATCAACATCTCCAAAATACTGGGAGTTTTCGGGAGCATTACGATCTTCTCAGCAAGAAGTGGTTGATTCGTTTCTAAAGCCCGAACCACATGACGGAATTCTATCACTCCAAACTGGGGGTGGTAAAACAGTATGCGCATTGTATATTGCCTCGGAATTGAAACTACCCACAATTGTATTGGTGCACAATACGTTTTTGAGAGACCAATGGGTGGATAGAATCAAAGCCTTTCTTCCTAAAGCAAGAATTGGTTCGTTTCAAGGCGAAACCATTGATATTTTGGACAAAGATATTGTTGTGGCAATGCTCCAAAGCGTTTCCATGAAAGAATATTCTTCAAAAACATTTGAAACATTTGGTTTTGTAATTGTGGATGAATGTCACCATATAGCCTCCGAGTCTTTCTCAAAAGCCATTCCCAAACTTACTTCGAAACACATGCTCGGTTTGTCTGCAACTCCGGAACGCAAGGACAAATTGATGTATGTAATTAATTGGTTTCTGGGTCCTATTTTGTTTTCCTCAAACACTGCTGACAAAGTCGACGAAAAAGTCAAAGTGGAAGTCTATGAATTCGAAGGCGATTCAGTCTATAATGAAGTTATTTATAACAATGCAGGCGTAATGTTTACCTCGTTGATGATCAACAAAGTTGTAGAACACGAGCCAAGAAACAATTTTCTCATAGAGATTTTGTCAGATGTGTGCGAAGACCCGAAAAAAGAAATTCTTGTGTTGACAGATCGTGTGGATCACACAAAAGTTCTGTTTGAAAAACTTCCTCCAAACCTACAAGCAAAAGCCTGTGTCCTTGGAAGAACGGTAAAGTCTTCTCAGAGAGCAGAATGGTGTGAATCCAAACAAATTCTGATTGCTACCTATTCCATGTGCAAAGAAGGATTTGACGTAGAAAAACTCAATACTCTTGTGATTGCAACTCCACGACCTGATGTAGACCAAATTGTGGGACGAATTTTGCGAACGGAAAAATCCAAACGGAAAATTGATCCTTTAATCATAGACATTGTGGATCCTGCGTTTCGGCGACAATTTCAGGAACGTCTGTCTTTGTACAAGAAACGCAATTACAACGTGGAAAAAATGAAACTATCTTAGACACCATAGCCTTCATCATAATCAAAATCTTGATTGGTTTCATAATCTCTATTGAATCGTTCTTCACGTCGATCACCATAATCTCCATAATCAACTTGCTGTTCGACTCCATTCACTATTGCTGCTTGATCATCTTCCACATCTCTTGATGCATTATAACCTTCTTCGGGTCTATCTACATCTTCCGCTTGCTCTTGCTGTGCATATCCAAGTTCAGGATCAGGCAATCTGTATTCTTTCGCAAAAATTTCACGGTCTTCGTTTGTGATAATGTAGGGAGCAATACCGATATCCAACAACATCTTTGTGGCTTCGCGCTCTGTATCGTTCATGTTTCGCATTCTGGTTTTAAACAGTTCACGCTCGCGAGTGCGCAAATCCGAATCTTGCGATGTGGCCTGCTCCTTTGTCAATAAAATCATCGAGAGCACAAGATCGCGTTGCACAGCAGTTTGCAACGCAGCCAAAAGTCCCGACTTGTTTTTGTCTTTGGTTACATCGTGCAAAAGTTCGTATAAGACGCCTCTCGAGGCATCTCTCAGCAAAGACTTGTGAATAGTTGTTTCCAGAAACACGCTTATTCTGCGATATTCAGAAAGTGTTTCGATAGAAAAGGATTCTCTTGACAAGATATCCATCAGACGATTCGCTAAGGACAAAAAGGCTATGCCGTCAGTATCTGTTTGCAAAAACGCTTCGAGTTTTTCGAGTTTTGTTCCTTTGGGGAATTTCAAGGAAACTCTGCGTCGTATTTCCGCGTCGCTAAACGAAACGGACGAAATAGTAGGAATCAATGTTTGAACATACAAAGCGTTTTCGGATGGCTTTGCAGACGTCAAAATAATTTTCTCTTGCGAAACATTTGGAGGCAGTTTTCCACTAAGATATGTGTGCGGCAAAAAGATGTTGCACGCCGAAGACTGTTCTTCTTGTAACGCATCGCCAGGTTGAAATACCGTGTTTGTAACCGTAAGAACTGGAAGAGATAGTTGCGTAGTTGCAATTGTATTCGAAGGAACTTCGTATCGTTCTTTTGCTGCCAAAAGTTGCATCTTGAATTTTTGAGCCGCTTGTTTTAGAAAAACAATCGATTCCTTTCTCACTTCTTTGGGTTTGGAAATCACAAGCCTCAACAAAGTTGTGGTGGGACCTTTAAATGTGTTTGGCGACGATTCAAATGTAGTTTTCAATACAGAAATAAGTATATCTAACACAGCAGACTCAGCAGGATTGTCGGTGTCTCGGGGAAAGCCGGTTAGTTTTAGAATTTTGGAGCCAAATGAGCGTCGAGGAATCAAAAAGGGGTTGTGCGTTTGTAGCAAGACAACCATTGCCGCAATACCCAAAATACCTTCCGTTCGTTCCTTTATGGACTTTTCGATTTTCTTGTTGGCTTTCAGAACACTGGTCAAGTCTCTCACGTTTTGCAAAATGGGTAGAAGTTGAGATTCCAAGGGAAGAACTTGCAGCAACGAAATCAACAAATACAAAATGGCTTCTCCGGGATTGTCCAATAGAAACGCAGGCTTGAGTTTTTGAATCGAGTTGGCGAATGCAGCCATGTGTGGCTCTTCGGACGATATACCGCCCAACACATCACTGGATTTCATAACATTTCCGTCTTCATCAAAATCATCTTGGGCTGCATACACGTCCGAACTTAATTGCTCTCCGCAAAACTTACAGGCGCGAAACCCTTCGTCCACAGTCGTCCATTCTAGATAAAACGCATCATTATCATTTTCTAAATCTCCTTTTAGAATACTTAGGGTATGACTACAAATCAAAAACAAATCGGAACTGTCGAAATACACATTGTTTTGCATAGAGGATCCTCTCAAAAGTTTTCCTATGGCATCCGATTGATCAACGGGCAAACGAGTCTCGTCTTTTAGAACCGCCAGAATTTGTCGACGCAAATCCGACTGTTCTTTTCCTGCATATGCCTCGTAGTTTGTCTTTACTGGTTTCTCATCGGAAAACTGAAAGAACTTGAGTAATTGTTGGTGCTCCTTGAGAATCTCTTCGTCTGTGCTTTCCTTCCACGCAATCTTGTCCCCAACCAGAAAATCTGCTTTTTCCTGAACGATTTGTGCAACAGGAACGCAATTTCCCAGAGGCATAGGTTTGTGCTTGTCAACGGCCGTATTGACTTCTGACCAAGGTGGAGATCTATACACACCAGAATTTAGAAAACTATCGAACGAATCAACTAACAAACATTCTTCGGGACTACTGGGAACAAGTGAAGACACGGGTTTCTCCGAAAGAATTGCAGGTGGAACAAGTCCAGATTTACCAGCATTGGAAAGAAGCATTTTCGACACTAAGGTACCATTGTCTTCTTGCGTGGCAAGCCAGAATCTAGGTTCTATGCCCAGATACCATTTTTTCATGTAAATATCCTGAAGTTTTTTGGAAGGAGCCGTTTCTTCCGACAAAGACGAAAACACAACAGAAACAGCAGGGGGAGTTGCAGTGATTGTATCCACAGGCGCAAACGTGTCTTTCCAAAGATTCCAAGGAATTTGCGAAAGTTGTAGGTCATATGCTTTCAGTATTTTTTTGCCTTCTTTGTACGGATCCGATGTCTTGGGAATCGCATGCGTCATAATCGCCTCAATTGTCGGAAACACTCGTTCCAACGGCTCCTCGGTCAAAAATTTTGAGGGTTGATTGGAAGACAAAAAAGGGTGATCTGCCAAAGGATTGGGAATTGCAAACGAACGTTGTTGAATAAAAAATCCTTTTGTGTGTATGTCGTCTGCCGTATTGGTCATTGGAATTTTGACTACTGAAAAGGATCCATCTTCATGCACCACGCCTTTTGTGCGTTCGTATACGGGAAGCGTATGAATCGCATTTTCGCCTTCTTCATCCACAAGAATTCCGCCTTTTGTATAGGATACTCCATTGGTTCCGACAGTTTTAAAAGGTTTTGGTAAAGCACTTAGCAAACGAGGATAGTAATTGGGGGTTGATCGGGTTTCTTTCGAAAACAGAGGATTCCAGTTGGTTTCAAACGAATATGGCGAAAGATCGTTGTTGGTATAGATAGGCTTGACCCAATCGACACGAATTGTTTTACGAGAAAAATCGACCTTGTAATCCGAGTCTGTCACGGTAATGACATTTTCATAGATATCTCGTATACGATCGACTTCTCCTGCAATCTTTGTATATTCAAATTTCGTGACCTTGCCTTTTTTCGGCAAGACCTTGTCGAAATAATCTAGAAGTTGCTCATCCAAAGTGTAAAAACGCAGAGATTCAGGTCTCGAAATCTCTTCTTCAAACTCAATATTTTCAATGACTTCAAACTCGCTTGCAGGATCAAAATGTATAAATCCTGCCTCCATTGTTATTTATAGACCCTTTTCTACTATGGAACAATATTCCTCAATGGTATCGTGTGCAGTTTTCAAAATTGTCTCTGCCTTTTTGGTGGTATTGAATTTCAGAACCATTGTTCGTTTGAGAGGGTGAGGAATATCATAGGATACAAAATTCACATTTGCGTCGCCATACATAACTTCTTGCATCAAATATCCTGTCGTATGACCACCCATCTCCAAACGTACGGAATATGTTCCTTCATCGGATTCTTTTTGAATGTTTGTCAAAGCCTCCTTTACATATTCATCTATTTGCTTGCGGAGTATGGAAACAGCCATCGACAAAATATCTTTTGATTTTAGAACTCCAATGCTTTCGATATGCAGCCCAAACCAATTTGGGCGTCCTGCTTCATTTCTCGAAAAGTATCTTTGCACCAAGGAATTGTCGAATACGCGCACATCATTTCCTGCTTCTTCGTACTCTTTTCGGGCTTGCTTCGCCATTTCCTTGTCGACCATCCAACTTGTTGTGGCTGTGCAAACCTGAGACACTTGCTCGTTTTCCAACGCTAGTCTGCCCTCGATATGTACAGATTCACCCTTTCGAATTTTTAGGAAAAGCAGAGGAGTTCCGAGATCTCTATCTTTCATCAAAATCTCTTGGCGTGACGACGTCACTACAAAATCATCGGTGGTCACATTTTTTGTTTCGGTTAGTGTCGAATCGGGTAGAATGTGGAGAGTAATTTTTGCGTCTTTGATGGTTGTGGAGTCCGTGGGCGAGACCTGTATCGGAAGCATCTCCATTCTGTGCTTGAGCATCTCATGAGGAAGTTGAGTCGTGTTTTCAAAGATTTTCACGTCGCGAACAACTACGGTTGGAATGTTTCCAATCAAGATACGTCGTAGAGCATTCACGAACGACACGGGCACGTTTTTCATCTCGCAATCGAGCTCAAACCCATTGTTGGAAACTTTGAAATTTTCGATAGTTGCCATTTTCCTATCTATACGTTTCGTTAATGTTTGATCCGTTTTTTTCGTGAAAATGAACAACATGTCGCAGCCCTACCTTTTCTATAGCGAGAAGTGTCCGAATTGCACGCAAATTATTGAAACCCTAAAAGGTCTGAATAAGTCTGGGTTATATAAGTTTATTCTTGTAGAAAGCCTTCCTCGCAACCAGATTCCTGGATTCTTAAAAAAGGTTCCTACTCTGTATGTTCCTGATACCAAAGACGTCATTGTTGGAAAAGACATTTTTGGATATATCGCCAAACCCACCAATTCTCGCAAAGAGATCCCGAATGCTCCTGCAATCGCAAGCGGCGGGGCTTCCAGTGCTGCCCCAGGAGAATATTCGCCGTGGGGGTTTGAAGGAACGGATCGACTAAGTGATTCGTATTCGTCTTGGGACAATCCTTCACAATCCACGTCGCAAGGTGGAAGCATGTGGACGTTTTTGGATGCTCCTATCGCAACACCGTCTGCTCCCGAACCAAGCAGTGAAAACACAATCAAAAGCAAAACAGGTTCAAACTCGGATGTTGCGGCAAGAATGGAGCAAATGACTTTGCAGCGTGAAAAGGAGTTTGCGGGTGTTCAACGAAAGTAATGACTTATTTTCTTCGGGCACCAAATGTAGGTTTGGGTGTAGGGTTCAACGAGTTTGTTACAATGAGTGCAAGATTCACAACCAAAAACATCAAACTTATTGCTTTGGATTGTTCGGGCTTTGCAATATAGGTTGGAATCCACCAATAGATGCCAGACAAACATATCCCCAAAACCAAGAAATACAACATAATTGGAATGACCAGTGTAGTATCTTGCGCACGTGTTTCAATAAGTGTGATGGTTAACAGAAGACCAGCAAATCCAATACCTAACCAGTCTTTGATTATTTCTTGATCTTTTTCGGAGGCATATTTCGGAATAATCCAAAACACACTTGCCAGCAAACACGTTACTAAACACAAAAACAACAAAAGATTCATTTGTAGTTTTCACATTAGAATAATTGTAGTATCTAATGGCTTCAAAACCTGTTCTGCTTTCGGCTTTGTTTGACCAATTTACGTCTTTCCTTGTGGAACTGAAAGAGATGTATCCAGACGATACTGATTTTCCTATGTTTGTAACGAGTATTCGAATTACTCGAACTGCAAATCCTTCGATTCTGCCAAAATACATTTCCGAATTGGCGGGAGGATTCGAAGAGCAAATCATGAAGAAGGATGAAAATTTCTTTTTGGAAAACGAGTATTCCGAATACTCTTCCTATGTCAACATGGATATTTTCGGAAAACTAAAAAAGTATTTCTCAAATATGTCGCAAGAATCAAAAGACAATGTTTGGAAATATTGTCAAAACATTATGCGTCTTTCAAAGGCATATCATTCGTAGCATATAATTCATAACTTTTAACAGAATCATCTTCAATCAGATCAAACCCATACAGGTCTTTTGGTTGCAGAGTATTTAGTTCAAACATGGCTTTTTCAGGATTCTCAAAATTTCGAAACAAAATTTGATTGACTTCTGCAGGGCTCCATGTATAGTCTTCACAAACAATACCTTCTACCTTTCTGTCATAAAAACTTTCCAGCATTTCGGACAAAATTTGGCGATTACATTTTTTGAAGTGAACAATCATATCAATTCTTCCAGGTCTGATTAAAGCGCGATCAATCCGTTCGGGGAAATTTGAGGAAATGGCAAGAATGCGTCCCGACGATTCCAGAGTTCCATCCAACAAGTTCAGTAAAAACGAGAGATCGATTGTTTCCTTTTCGTCTTCTTGCGTGGAATCTAGCCATGCATCCCCAGTTTTCTTTGGTTTCTCTTCAATTGAAGAAACAGGCTTTTTCCATTCTCTGCGTAAAACAGAATCGCCCATTGCATCGATATCTTCAATGACATACAGACGTTCATGCACAGGAATCACAAACTTTTCCGTGTTTGTTCCATTCCAAACATGGATCTCTTCATTGAAAAACAGGTGACGTAACTGAGCCTTGGTTTTGATTTCGGATAGTTGAATATTGATAATATGTCTGCGAGCAGTGTTGGCAATCGCTTTTACAGAAGATGTTTTTCCTGTGCCTGGTCCTCCGTGAAACAAAAAGCCCAGTGTATACGGAATACCTTTTTTCTCATACCATGCTTTACCATTCAAAAAGAAGTCTACACGGGTTTGTACGTGTTTGCGTTCTTCGAAAAACACATTGTGAAACGTACGAGTCGTATAGAATTTGTGCTTGGTGTAAATTAGATGAGTATTTGGCAAAGTATTTTGGGTTGTTTTTACTTTGGATTTTGAGTTTGTCATCATATCAAAGTAATACAGCGAAGTTCCGAGTTTGTTGGCCATACGGCGCTCGTAATCGTGATTGCATTTGTCAATAAACAACTGCAAAAACCGAATATCGTGCTCAAAGCAAAACAGTTTGAATTTTATGAGTTCGACTTGTTCGTCATTGTGTTTCAATAGCAACAGTTGGAAAAACAGATCAGGTTCTATTTCAATGGCTTCAAATTCATGAGGCAGATATTCGTGATGGTTCATACATAAAATATTTTGTAACACGGGAAGAGTTGTTATGTAACTTATGATAGCATCCATTCTCACGTTGTTTACAGATTGTGTTTGTTGCTTTGTGTTTTGCTGAGGGACATTTCGTTCACATTCTATTGTGCATTGCACAGGTGTAGACGGTTTTGAGCGTCTACATCCAAACATCTTTAGAGCGGAAAGCATTTGCTTTTTTCAGTCGCAAACTGTATAAACGTAAATTCAAGTTCGACCAATACACATATCCAGCGTCTGAATATTCGGATTCACGGGCTTTGATCGTTTTAGGCGGAGTTGTTCGCTTGCCTTATCCACCGTATCGTTTGACAACGACACAAATTTTTTGATATCCCGCAAAGGTCCTTGTACATTCATCGAAGGAACCTGGAGACGAATAGGCGGAAGTTCCGAAAGAACAATATCATTTGATCCACTCAAATAATCTCTGTATTGCTTGATATCCAACACACCGCCAAACATACGCAAAAGAGTTCGAGGAGGTGCAGGAGACAAACAATTGGTTTTATACAGATCAGAATACACTTTTCCTAGCAGAGCGTGCTGCGTCCACTTGGTTGAATCGGAAATACGATTATCAGAATAATTATAGGCCAACGCACATTCGGGAGAACAGAAATTTCCTTCTGCTTTATATATGTTTTTGTATGCGTCATAAGACTTTGGCAGAACAAATGCGGTCCAACTAAATCCGTGACAACACCAAAAACAGGCTGTTTGAGGAGTATATCGGTTTCCCGAAATATTCTCCAAAATAGATTTGAGAAGTTCCGTGTTAAATCTTTCGGAAATTCTGGAAGCTTCGGAAATATTTAGGATCTCCGAATACGAAACCAAACCTTCATCTGCGGGAATAATTGGGTTTTCCTCTTCCTCACCTATTCGAAGAAAAAATACTACGGGCGTATCATTCATAGCAACCATTTCCTTTGTTGCTTTTTTTCGAGGAGGCATTTAGTCTAAATATCCCAAAGGTATGAAAACTACATATAAAACGAATAGTTTGTAAAACAGGAAATAGGCAGTACATATTCCAACATGTCAGATTTGTCAAAGCAATACCGCAAACACACGCATCGCGAGCACATTTTGTCGCTGCCCGATACCTACATTGGTTCAATCGAAAATTCCGTGGAAGACTTGTTTGTCGTTCACGAAGACTCATTTGTTGAAAAATCTCTTTCGTTCAATCCTGGTTTCTACAAATTGTTTGACGAATTGTTGGTCAATGCACACGATCATGTTGTGCGCCTAAAGCAAAAAAAGAGCGATCAGCCCGTAAAGCATATCGAGATTTGTGTCTTGAATCAACAAACAATTGTAATCAAGAACGACGGAGAATCGATTGACGTGGACAAACACCCTGAGTACGGAGTGTATATTCCCCAACTTATCTTTGGCGAACTTCTCACTTCCACAAACTACGACAAATCCGAAAAGAAACTGGTGGGCGGCAAAAACGGGTATGGCGTGAAACTCGTGAACATCTTTGCAAAAAAACTTGTGTTGACTATCGTAGATTCCAAACGCCAACTCAAGTACACACAAGTGTTTGAAAACAACATGTCGGTTGTTGGAACTCCAACCATAAAATCTTGCAAAACCAAACCGTATGTTCAACTAGAATGGACACCTGATTTTGAGAAGTTCGGGTGGAAAGAGCAAACGATTCCTTCGGATATTGAGGAGGTTATGAAGCGGCGTGTGTATGATCTTGCAATGACCGTTGGCGCTTCCGTAAAAGTTACATGGGGTGATTCTGCAGTTTCCTCCATGAAGAATTTTGTGACGTATTGTTCCTGGTATTTGCCGAAAGACACGCTTGTGCTGACAGAAACTCCACAGGAACACTGGCAAATTGGAGTTGCAGATTCTTCCGACAAATTCTTCAGCGTGAGTTTTGTGAACGGAATCTGGACCAAATCGGGAAAGCACGTGGATGAAATCGTTGGACAGATTGTTTCGTTTGTAGTAAACTATCTCGAAACCAAAAAGAAAATCAAAGTCAAACCTGCTCTTGTCAAAGATTCATTGGCGTTGTTTATCCATTGCTTTGTGGAAAATCCTTCGTTCAGTTCTCAAACCAAAGAAGTGTTGACATCCAAAGTTTCGTGTAAGTTGGACGAATCCTTTCTGAAAAAGATTGTTTCCAAACTTTCATTGATATCGAAAATCATGGAGGCGCAGGACGCCAAAGACGCCAAGGACATGAAGAAGACCGACGGGAAAAAACAGACAAAACTTACCGGACTACCAAAACTTGACGATGCCGTGCTTGCAGGAACCTCCAAAAGCCACGAGTGCGTCCTGATTCTAACAGAAGGTGATTCGGCCAAAGCTATGGCGTTGTCGGGCTTGTCGCAAGACCAGCGAAGATTTTACGGTGTCTTTCCGCTGAAAGGCAAACTTCTGAATGTGAAAGACATTTCTGCAAAAAAGGTCGAGGCAACCGAAGAAATCGCCAACCTGAAAAAAATCATTGGCTTGGAATCAGGCAAAAAATATGCAAACATCCAGTCTCTGCGCTACGGAAAGATTCTGATTATGACCGATCAGGATTATGATGGCTCACACATCCGAGGGTTATTGATCAACATGTTTCATGAACTGTGGCATGATTTGATTAAAATTCCAGGGTTCATTACCTACATGTCTACACCAATCGTAAAAGCAACGAAGGGAAAACAAGAAAAGGCGTTTTATACGCAGTACGAATACGAAGAATGGCGCAAAACCGATTTGGCGAAACATTGGAAAGTCAAGTATTACAAGGGACTAGGAACGTCGACGCGCGATGAAGCCAAGGAATACTTTCGTACTCTGAATATTGTGAATTATACCTATTCAGGCGATATTTCAGATTCATCGATTGATTTGGCGTTCAATAAAGCAAAGGCAGATTCGCGAAAGGACTGGCTCAAAACCTACGATAGATCAGAAATCGTGGATGCCAAACCCGGAGAAAATCTTGTCTACGAGGATTTCGTGAACAAGGACCTGATTCACTTTTCGAACTACAATTTGGAACGATCCATTCCCAACGTGATGGACGGCCTGAAAACGTCGCAGCGCAAAATCCTGTTTTCAGCCTTGAAACGAAATTTAAAATCGGAAATTCGTGTGGCGCAATTTGCAGGGTATGTCTCAGAACATTCTGGCTACCATCACGGCGAAGCGTCTTTGAACGACGCAATTGTCGGAATGGCCCAGGATTTTGTGGGTTCCAACAATGTTGCGTGGCTTGTTCCCCAAGGACAATTTGGAACTCGCTTGCAAGGCGGCAAAGATTCTGCGTCTCCCCGTTATATTCATACATTTCTACAACCCTATATTTCGGATCTTGTTCCTTCGGATGATCTTGGAGTGTTGTCGTACAGGGATGATGACGGAATTCCCGTGGAGCCTGAGTGGTATGCTCCTATTCTACCGATGTTGTTGGTGAATGGCTCGAGAGGCATTGGTACTGGCTATTCAACCTTTGTTCCTTCCTTTAATCCTTCGGATCTAAAAACTGCAATTGTGGAATGGCTTGAAACTGAAACATCCTTTGAGCAAAAAGAGTTTGCGCCTTGGGCTCGCGGATTCAAGGGGAAAATCACAAAAATCGACAAGCAAGATTATCTTGTGGAAGGCGTGTGGAAAGTCGAAAAAGACACTGTTACAATTACAGAACTTCCGCTGGGAACGTGGACTGCTGATTTCCGCGAATCGTTGGAAAAACTGTTGGCGACTGGAGTAATTAAGGATTTCAATGATACGTCGACAGACACCGACATTCTCGTGAAAATCAAGTTGGGAACGGGCGGCGTTCCTGCGATTGAAAAACTGTTGGTCGACAAACTGAAACTCACAAACATGCACGCGTTTGACTCGAAATGCGTGATTAAAAAATACGATTCACCGAATCAAATCCTCAAAGAGTTTTGTACAGTGCGTCTTGATCTCTACAAAACACGCAAGGAGTTTCTTCTGAAAACTCTCAGAGACAAACTGCCCTATCACGAGAATGTTGTGAGATTTATTCGGCAGCAGTGTTTGGCAACACCCATTCCCGATTTGCGTAGAAAAACTCCCGAAGAATGCGATTCCCTTCTAGAAACAGAAACATTTGATAAAATTTCGGACAAGTATGACTATCTGTTGGATTTGCCTATTAAGTCTCTGACTCTCAAACATGCTTTGAAGCACGAACACGATCTGGAAACATTGAGAAAGAACATTGCGGACCTTGAGGCACAAACTCCGAAAAAGATGTGGCTCAAAGAACTTCAAACCCTAAAGATCTAACCAAGATGATACAAGACCAAGACAACATGCAATCGGCAAATATATTTTTGATTTATCTTATGGTTGAAATCTATTTAAAATAATCATTCCATTTCCAGATGCTGCGTGTTGAGAAAACGTATACACAAGTTGTGTAGTATTGCTGACAACACAACTACCACCACTTGCAGTAGAATACTGTATAGTAAGTGTTGAGCCATTCCAAAGTACATTTCCTTTTCCAGAATTCGATTCTCCTGTAACAAACGAAAATATATAGGTTCCCGATGGTAACCCTGAATTTGTGTTTAGATTTGATTGATCAAATACTGCAAAGTCTGCTAAAAGAGCATTATTGTCTCCAGATGGTGTGAAAAATGTATTTGTGTATATAGTTTGGCCTATTAAAGTACCATTCACAAAGATTGATGGTAATGTTAGGCTATTAATGGAATTATCATATATTGTATTTGCAAGTGCTGTTACAGTATTTGGAGTATTGTAGTATGCTAATTTACTTCCGATTTGCCCCGTAGCAACTCCGTTTCCTTGAGGTCCAGTAGGACCCGTAGGACCCGTAGGTCCTGTAGCACCTGTAGGACCTGTAGGACCTGTAGCACCCGTAGGACCTTGTATACCTTGTGGACCCTCTTGACCTGGTGGACCATCTTGTCCTGGTTGTCCGGTAGGCCCTGTAGATCCCGTAGATCCTGTCGATCCAGTGGCTCCTGTGCTTCCAGTATTACCAGTAGAACCAGACTGTGGCGCAAACGAAGTTATGACTTGACTTATGGAATCCCCATCCGTCCAAAACTCTACATTTTGGCCGGACAAAAATCCACTTGAAGTAATATAAAATTTCACATAAATATAGTCTTGAGGTGGAGTTACTAACGTAAACGACGTAGGAATCGTAATGGTAAATGTATAGGGTGTATGATCCAATACATCATTGCCTATCAAAATAGATCTTTCGACATTGGATGCTATCAGTGTATCGGTATTATTTGTATTTGCCCATATTTCAGCATAGGCATTCACAGGGATAGTTGGTGGTCCTGAAGCAGGATCCCAAGAATAGATATTTAATGAAAATGTCCATGGACCACTTGGAATCAAAGGTACACCAGGATTAACAGGAGGAGTTCGAAATTGTGCGAGCAAATATGGAGATGTTACGCCCAACCCATTAATCCATGAGTAAAATCCATTGTATGGTTGTCCGGAAGGTCCTGTTGGCTGAATTGGATTTGGTCCAGCATCTGCAGGAACAGTTGTCATGAAAAATATAGGATTTGCAACTCCTACCTGATTGACCAAAGGCTGGCTTGTACCGCTATATCCACTTCCCGTTGGAGATTGGGCATGGAAATAGTAGATGAGACCAGTGGAATTTCCAGGAATACCTCGAGGTCCCGTAGGACCTGTAGCACCTGTAGGACCACCGGAACCCGTGGGTCCAATAATACAAGTCGAATTTTTGGCTAAATTGAGATAGTCGCTATACGTGTTTATATTCTTGCCATAAGACATTTGGTTTCTAAGTAGAAATAATATTACAAAAGAATTTTATTTTCTGGGCGACCTAGATAATCCCATATTTGATTGATAAGATCAATATCTTTCGGTGTATACACCGTTGGAAATGTCCTTTTTGTGACTTGAACATAAATAAACATCATTGATCCGAGAGGACTTAGAACATATGTATCTTCTTGCGCAACACTTCCCTCAAACTTCATATTTGCAGTTATTTTGTCACCAAACTCGTCGCCACAAATAAACGGTAACATTTTTTCAAATGAACCAATAATGTCCCTGAGAAATGCACACTCATTTTGTATTGACGTATTACACGACATTTACAAATACTTCGAGTAATTTTATGACGTAAACGAGGGGGTGTATATGTGTAAATCGTGCGCGGACAATCTTCTCCGGGATAGGAGTATAACAAAAAATGTCCAAAACCGTTTCGCTTAACTTTGCTTTCACAGGCGGTGTGACACAAGATACTGAGGTAGTAGTGCTAGGTGAGTCCAGCAGTGGACTATCTGCCGACAGCCGTCAAGCTGTTAATGTTACTGTGGAGGAACTAAACTCGATTCTAACAGTTACGGGCGAAACCCCTGCACTTACATCTACATCGGGGCTACTTGCGGATGCCACTGCTTACCCAGGATTAGCATTCAAGCTTTCTGACTCCATAAAGGAAAAAGTTGAAGCGGTTGGAATGTCTGCGCCAGAGGTAGCTCGTATTCTAGGTTCTACGAAGTTTACTTCGTGGCTCGCCAACATCCCCCACGAAGCCATAAAGTCTGTGGATGTAGGTGCGGTTTCCACCAGTTATGGCGACTTGTTTTCTCAGATCGCGTCTCCTGCCGGAAGTACTCCTGCCACTGATCCTAAAGTGATTGCTGTACAGAATATGTTCGAACAGGTGCTAGCCGCGAATCGCCTAGCCCCTATCGATGCTGCTACCCGAAATGTTGCGACTACGTTTGTGGCCGGCGACAAGATCACGGTGTATGTATCATTTGGCGTAACAAAGACCCGAACCTACAAAATCGATACGGATGTAGAGAGTGGCGGAACTGCAACTGCAAAGTTCTATTATGGTGGCGCCGAAAAGACTCTCGGTAGCGCGGCACAAATCGTAGACTGTGATGACAATGTTACTGCCACACTCGTAGCGTACGATCTAACTGCGACCGCCTGACTAGATGACAATAAGGGCGATACTACAACAACCACAACCACTACAGATTCAAAGGGTGGTGTAATCATCCTTCCAGTAGAAGATACAACAACTACAACCACAACTGAACCCCCAATCGATCCTGACATACCACCACTAGACTAATCAAGTAGTGTTTTTAGGTCGATAAAACCTAATGAATATAGTACAATATGAAACGCAACGATACTTCAAGTTCAAAAAGATATTTTACGAATTCTGTGAGTATTAATTGTCAAAATATACAACAACAAAAGAATGAGTTGCTTTTGTCGTTGTCGAAGTTTTTCAAACAACAGATAACCAAAGATGATCTAAAAACAGAACTGGCAACCATAAAAACAAAATTAAAAACAACTTGTTTTTAATGTGCACGCATGGTTTCGTACAAACTTGAACTTAATACCTCTTTTATTTCTAGTGTGATTGAAATATCCAATCCCAGTAGATCTAACGTCTCATCATACGGATCGACAATTTTGACTGGAATACTGATGATATTCGTCGGCTGATGGAAAAAATATTCGGTTGTAACTGTGTTCGAATTATTGGAAAACACAATGGAATTCTTGCCAGCACTCATCATAACTTTTGCAAATGCGTATGTTGAATTTGTGGTTTGGTTTTGATGTTTCACAACTTTCCAGTCTGGATTAAAGCATACAAACACATATGGCCAATCGGTTGTATCTACAATAGATTCTGTAGTGTATGAAGATAATCCAGTATATAGTTTGTTTCGAAATCCAAGGTAATATCCAAGCCCAAAGTCTCGTAGTCTTGATCCATACATATCTTCACCAAATAGAAGATCAAAATTCGTAGCATTGTTGGTTGAAATGATTAGTCGACCTGTGGTTGTAAACACAGTAGGTGGTGTGCCTTGCGTAACTGCATTTCCGCCGTCTATCAACACAGAGAAAACTGTTGACACAGTATCTGAACCAGGAGTATTTGTAATGCTCGATACTGCATTATTCAAGAGAGTTTGCACCATGGATGCTAGATTAATATCTGTGTAATTTCCATTGGGCACATTTATCAATCGTCTGTTCAAAGGATTGACTGAGCCTGATGGAATCACAACGTAAAAACTCGTATTTCCACGAGTTTGTGAAAACGTAAAAAACGTATTCGGAAACTCAATGCTGGACATTCTCACGGAAATTGCATTTTTAATAGGAATAGGCAATACATATGTAAAGTCACTTGAACTAAATAGTGGATTTGGAGTTGGAAGTATTGACGTATTTGTTCCTAAGACTGAAAGATTTTGAAAGGCTATGTTTGCAATGATTCCGGGATTTCCAATATAAAAGTCTCGAAATCTAGAATCGATATTTATCACATGTGTCAATACTTGCTTTTCGTATTGCACACTTAGTTTTGTTTTGTCCGAGTAATCAACTCGATTTGGTGTATATGCTACACTTGCATGAGCAGGTTGTTGTTGTTGAAATTCTTCTTGGTCTTCAAGCTCATCGGGATGTTTGTCGTCAGGAGGAATTTCTTCGTCTTCATATTCTGTCTCATGAACCAACAGATTTTTCGAAGATTCATCATATATCTCTGCAAGAAGTTGGTGATAGGTTACGTGCTCCATTATTAGTGTTCATACATATAGTTTGTAAACTTTGTACACTTTGTAAACTTTCTACATACACATATAAGAATGGACAAATCTGTGTTTGTGGATCCTAAGAGTGTTGAACACAAATACAATATGACTTCAAGCAATCATTTGTTTCCCGCTCCTCAGCACAACGGACCTGTTCCGAATATTCGAGACAAATCTGGAAATGCATATGCTTCCGTAGCATACAAACTCACACCGCAATCCGATGGTATATTTGGAGACTCGATCAGACGAGATATGGTCGGACACATACACAAATCCACTTTGCTAAACGAAGTATTTTTCAGCGCAGACAACATTGCAAACATTCAAAAAGGTATTCGTGATCAGGTTTTATTGATGAGCGGAAACAAATACCACATAGATAATCAAGATGAACAACAGATAAAAATTATCATGCGCAGTTATTATTTGATGTATGCTCAGAACAATGATCAAAAGGTAGCAGAAGAACTTGCTGGCTTAAATAAGCGAGTAGTGGGATACGCGGCTGCAAAAGTATTTTCGGAAGTTGACTTTCACCAGTTTTATGTTGACGATATCGAAGAGTTTGCGCCCCCCATCGCGAATCCGATGAACGTGGGTGTTCGAGGCACGCGTACAGGTGAGTTAAAGTCTTTCTTTTAATGACGGTAATGGAATTGTTAACCTTTCATGACCGTATCTACGGAAAAATCAACAAAAAACTGTATGTGTTTGAATCTTCGTGGGATTCATTTCGACCTATTTCGGGCGTAGGTTGGAATGGATCAAACTTTACACAAATAGACTCAGAATACAAACAAGATATATTTGCATCTGACTATGGCTATGGGTCTCTTGCAGAAAGAGCAGAGTGTCGAAGACTTACGCAAGAAACCGAACTTTCTGAAACAAAGGAAACAAAAGATCCGGTTATGTTGTGGCGATGGTATGGGGAAACAAACGTAAAATGGTGGCGAGATAGACCTTGTGTGTTTAGTTCGCGGTGTGTTGCAAAAGATATTTCGGCGTGGAAGAAGTATTTGAAATATATAGAATCCAAATCAAAAACTTTGCGAAAACCGCTTAAAGGTCGTGCGACAAGACGTTTAGTTGCGAAATGAGTGGAAAGTGTAAATGCGAGTGAACTTAATTAGCAATTATCGTAAACATACTGGGCTTTCACAAGATGTCAACATTATGCGTGGTGTTTTGGCGGCAATATTTCAGGAAGATGTTCACATCCAGTTTGTACAATACATTCAACCACAATGCCAGGAAGCAGAGGTAAATATCTTTTTTGAAGTTGTGAACCCTGCGTTGCTGTCATATGCTGCCAAAAACATTTGGATTCCGAATCACGAATGTACATATAAAACATGGGCTCCCTATATGCACATGATGAATGAAATCTGGGTGAAAACCTCGGAAGCCGAGCGTATTTTCAAAGAAGAAACATCTACAAAAGTTCGAATGATTGGATGGACATCGTTAAACAAAGAAACGCCTTCGAAAAAAAACTATTCGCAAGCAATTGTTCCGCTAGGCAAAAATCTCAAGCGGGAGATTGATCCTATTCTAAACGGATATATTCACACCCGATTTCATGATCCTGCTTTGTATCGTCGTCTTCCTACTTTGAATATTGTGTGTTGGTACGATCTGATACTTCCTGTCGAACTCGAAGAAAAAGTAAAACTACACAAGTTTTTGGAACAAAAAGAGTATGATGAACTTCTGAAAGAATGCGGACTTTGTATTTGTCTGTCGCAAGCAGAAGGATTTGGGCATGCAGTAAACGAGGCTATGGCGTCCGGTTGTAATTTGATTGTGTCGTCTATTCCGCCTTTTTTGGAAGATGTGGTTGGAGTTGCAAATCCTGGCTCGTTCTTTTGCGAATCGTTTACAAAAAAACAAAACCTTGAGTGCTTTGGAGAGTTTGTTCAAACAGATCGGACTGCATTCATTGAACAACTTGAACTATATGTAGACACGCCTCTGCAAACCAAAAAAGGAGGATCGGAATTCATGCGCAGAGTCTATGAAACCCATCACAAACACTGGATGAACCAAATGAAACTTTTGCTGCCGAAAGTTTTTCTGTTTGAAACTCCGTATTCTCTGAAAGATACGATGCCGAAAGAAGAAGATCTTCCAGATGTTTCCATCGTCTGTATTACCTCAGATCGACGCATGTTTATGCCGATTCTAAAGTATTCGTATATGATTCAATCGTATCCCGAAGACAAACTAGAACTTATCATTGTGGATGACGGCGAAGATTCCATTGAAGATACATTAATAGGTGTTCCGAATGTTGTGTATGTCAAACTTTCTGAAAAGACGTCGGTGGGAGAAAAGCGTAATATAGGTGTTTCAAAGGCGATGTATGATGTTATCACATTCATGGACGATGACGACATATATCCTAACAACAGTGTTTTGGAACGAGTGGCAATGATGCGTAAAACACCAGCAAAAGAATGTGCGTTTTGCACTGTGATTCCGTGCTATGATATTTCCAAATACTGTTCGTTTATGAATGCTCCTCCTATCACGCTTACTATGTCCCAACGAGTTTCGGAAGCCACTCTTATTTTTACGAAGACGTTTTGGGAACAACGAAAGTTTGGAAACACGCAAATAGCAGAGGGCGACGCATTTATCCACGGTCGTGAGCACATGTGTCGAGAATTGTCTCCTCAGGAAATTATTGTTAGTTTGGTTCATTCAAAGAACACGTCTTCCAGAAAAACGCCTGAATTCAAAGAGCCGAATGGATGTCATTTCGGATTCAATGAAAAACTGTTTGCGATGGTTTCCGAAATCGGTGAAACATTAAAAGAGAATTTATAGACCGAACATCGAGGCCACGCGGCGGCTGGCGGAGCGGTGCTTGCGGGTCTTCTTGCCACCGTGGCGGCGTCGGCCAGCCTTCATTTCGGCCACAGGGGCACCCGTCGCGGCATCGGCTACCACGGGGTCAGTGGGCGCACCACCTCGCATCTTCATGCCTAGCTTCTTGAGGCTTCGGCGCGCCTGCTTCTTCGTTACGAGCTTGAGCTTGCGGCGGCGGCCACCTACGGGGGCAGAGTTTCCGGCAGAACCATTTAGGGGAATAAAACCTTCGGGAGCAGACATTTGTTTTATACTTTTCAATAGAGAAATTCTTAGGACGAGCAAGTCAAACAATTATTTGACGCGGGGTCGACAGTAAATTTCTGGGCTGAGGATACTGCTTTTGTTCGTAGATAATAGCAGCCGGTTTTCAGACCCTTTTTCCAGGCATACATGTGCATAGACGATATCTTTGCATACGTGGGCTCGCTCAGAAACAAATTGAGAGACTGAGACTGGCAGATAAATGGGGCTCTGTCGGCAGCCATATCGACCAAAGTCTTTTGCGGAATTTCCCAAACTGTTTTATAAATGTCTTTTAGATCTTGTGGAATTTCCCTAATGTTTTGAATGCTTCCGTTGTCAGAAATGATCTGGGTCCGAATGTCGGAAGTCCACAACTCAAGATTTACAAGTTCTTCCACGAGATATTTGTTGACAACCATGAAGTCTCCTGCCAACACTCGGCGAGTATAGATGTTGGAAGTAAAGGGCTCAAAGCATTCGTTATTACCTAGAATTTGTGAGGTTGAGGCTGTGGGCATGGGTGCTACTAGCAAGGAATTGCGGACGCCGTACTCTTTGGCCATTAGTTTGAGCAACGTCCAATCTAGATACGAAGTTTCTGTGGGCGATTGATTCCACATATCAAACTGAAACTTTCCTTGCGACAAAGGAGAACCATCATAGGAAGGATGTTCGCCTTCCACCGAATGCGTAGAGTGATTATACACGCCTACACCTTGTTCACACGTTCTATGTATCGAGGCCTCCATGGCCGCAAAATAGATATTTTCAAAGATTTCTTTGTTGAGTTTCTTGGCTTCCAATGAAGTCCACGACAAACGAAGTTTTGCAAACACATCGGCCAACCCTTGAATTCCGATACCAATGGGTCGGTGCTTTAGATTTGAGTTTCGGGATTCAGGAGTTGGATAGAAGTTCTTGTCAATGACAATATCCAGATTTCTTGCAAGAATGGATGTGTACGTTCGCAGTTTTTCAAAATTGAATGTTCCGTGTTCTACAAATTTCGGTAGAGCCAGAGAACCAAGATTGCAAACGGCCGTTTCATCGGGACACGTGAATTCGGTTACTTCACAACAAAGATTTGAACTTTTAATAGTGCCCAAATGCTGTTGATTGGATTTGGAATTCACAGCATCTTTGTAGCACAGATACGGCGTGCCGGTCTGAATCTGGGCATCCAAAATCAATTGCCAGATCTTTTTTGCTTTTAGGGTTTTCCGTCCTTTTTGTTCTGATTCATATTTCGAATACAAACTATTGAATGTTTCCCCATAGCAATCTGCCAAACCAGGGCACTCGGCAGGACACA
>Ga0114970_10000799_pt1 | contig 23834 bp, 15 predicted proteins | sample M_140205_XF_Meta_FD_87030 | JGI IMG/M metagenome (GOLD analysis project Ga0114970, IMG submission 87030) | Freshwater microbial communities from Lake Montjoie, Canada to study carbon cycling - M_140205_XF_MetaG | ecosystem: Environmental > Aquatic > Freshwater > Lake | place: Lake Montjoie...
ATACCCGAAGAGGTTACAGACCTTACAAAGCTCCTCTGCTGCTTGCAGCGCACGCTCGTTATCTGAGTAGAAGTTATCACCATCTGAACAGTGAAACGCATAGATGTTCCAAAGCGAGGGGTGGTACCTATCGTTGATAATATCAAGAGCCTTACGATAGCCAGAAGAAATATAGGTTCCTCCAGATTCTACCTTATGGAAGAAGTCCCCCTCGGTAACCTCCTTGGCTTCAGTATGGTGCGCGATAAATACGACCTCTACATTCGTGTATTTCTGCCGTACGAATTGAAACAGAAGAAAATAGAAACTTCTCGCTAGGTACTTCTTTACGGTCCCCATCGAGCCCGATGTATCCATGATACAGAACACCACCGCGTTTGAGGTTTCTTTACTAGTTGGCGCGATATGGAAGTAGCTCATATCGTCCTTATGGAATGGAAAGCGCTGCTCCTCATCCTCCATATCTATTTCGCGACTACCCTTAATAGCGCGCAATCGCCGCACCCGGTTACGAGCCGTGGCGCGTTTGTCGAGGCGTGGTTTGATTCCTGCTTTTCTGTGCCCTTTGCGCTTACGAGCATCATCTGAGATGATCTCTTTAAGGGATTTCTTCTCAAGCTCTGGCAGCTCAAGATCGTCGAACATAATAGCGATTAGCTCCTCTAGGGTGATATCGGTTTCAAATGCGTCGACACCAGCCTGACTACCGGCGCCCTGCCCCGGTCCCTGCCCCTCCTGTCCAGAATCGACCACATCACCAGGCTTCTGGTTACCATCTCCCTGAGCTGCTCCAGGAGAGTTATCGCCATATATAAAGCGATACTCCTTTATGGAGCGGATCGGCACCTTGATGATCTTGTCTCTATCGCGCCCAATAATCGACTCTTCAGCGAGAATATCGCCGATATTATCACGAATGGAGTCCTTAATCTTCTGGCGATGCCTGAGGCGATCGCGCGCGCTCCTGTCAGAGCGCTGAGATGTTGGCGTGTAAGATCTAAAGATCGTGGACATCAGCTATGCGAGTCCTCTCTATGCCTTGCTAATCTTTCCAGAGGTTGTTTGCAGCGTACTTCAAAATGATATCCACGCAGCTTGCTGGATATCCATTCTTCATAAGTTGCTCAACCATGCGGCCATATTTCTTGTACTGCTCATCATCACGGGTACGAGCTTTGGTGATGATTCGAGAAACATCTCGAACGCTCGCCATAAGCTTCTTCTCAATCGCCTCCTTCAGAGGCTCGTAGCTCTCATAGCATACCTTCTCGTTGCGACGCCCAGCAGACCAGAGGAAGGCGATCACCTCCTGTCTGAATCCATCACACGCCGTACCGATAATGGCTATCTGCTCCTCAATCGACTTCATAAAGCCTTCATCGGGCTCAAGCACCTCGCCGGTACTGCGGTCTTTAAACTTCTTCTTAGTTACATAAGACTCTGCGTGGTCGAGGTAGTTCTGAAAGAGCGACTCTGCCTGCTCCTGATAGGAGTAAACAAAGGCCTTGGTAATCTCTTTTTCAAGCACCTCAAGATACTCTTTGTGCAGGGTATCCTGCAGGAACTCGAGATAGCGCTTCTTAACATCGTCGGCGAAGTCGCCCTCTTTTACCATTTGAACGAGGGACTCTCGTACCGAGATGGGATGAATCGCATTGATCTCTATATTATCAGAGAGCGCGTTATCGAGCGCCTTCATAATAAATCGGGTTGAGATACCGTTCATGCCCTCGCTCTTTGCTTCCTCACGCAACTCAATGACATCGATCTTCTTAGTCTTACCCTTCTCAACGACCTCTTCTCCGTTGTAGAGCTTGAGCTTCGTCATCAGATCGCATTTGTTAGTTGGCTCTAACCTGGAGAGGATAGCAAACATAGAGACGAGCTCAATCGTATGCGGCGCTATGTCAGCAGTAAACTGAGATTGGCGAATAATTTTCTTGTAGATCTTGACCTCTTCAGAGAGCCGCAAATTGTACGGAACCTTCACGGTTACAATACGGTCAAGGATAGCTTCATTAGTGTGGTCGCTTTTAAACTTCTTCCACTCGGCCTCGTTTGAATGCGCTAGGATGCAGGTATCGACATAGATCATGCCGTGCCGCCCTGGTGCTGGAATTGACTTCTCCTGTGTGGCCGTAATCATCGCATGCAGGTACTCGGTCTCGTTCTTAAATACCTCGATAAACTCAACCATGCCGCGATTGCCGACGTTCAAAGCTCCCGATAGGTCTAGAACACGTGGGTCTCCCTCTGAATATAGATCGAGTTTTGAAATATCCTCGCCGCCAATAAGCACGCTCGTATCCTGGTTATTGGGATCTACCGGAGGAACAACCCCGATGCCCCGTTTTGCGCGGATACTGAGCTCAAACGTTTTAACGGGAACATCCTCCCATTTGCCCTGGAAATCTTCTTTCAGTCGGTAACGACAAACTGGACAGAGGTCCCCCTCGATCTCAACACCGAGCATCTTTGAGAACTCCTTGCGTAGATGGCGCGGCACTAGATGCAGCGGCTCCTCGTACATCGGGCACCCCTCAATCGCAAAGATCGGCTCAAGCTGCTCTAACCCCTTTTTGATCCTCTCAACAAGGGAGCTCTTTCCTGAGCCCACCGGCCCAACTAGATAAAGCACCTGACGACTCTCCTCTCCCTTAAGAGAGGCGGAGTGAAAGTAACGCACGATTTGGTTAATTGTTTTCTCCATGCCGAAAAATTCGTCGGCAAAGAAATTAAATACTTTGAGTTTCTCGCCCTTAAAGATGCGCTTGAGGCGGGGGTTCTGTTCGAGATCGACCTCGACCATGCCCTGCTCAGAGATCATGTCATAGAGTCGTTTGTGAGAGAGTTTATGACCCGTCGGGTTCTCGCGTACCTGCTCAAGATACTCGAGCATGTTTCCCTTCCATGCTGATTTTTTGCGAATCTCTCGATCTTCCTGAATAAGTTTTTGAAAGTCATTATTGTTGTCGCTGCTCATTGAACCTTCTCCTCAAATTCTTGAGACGCCTTAGCTCTAGGGTAATCGATCTGCGCCTTAACCGACAATCGGAATAACCTGGGGGTATCCGACCACCTAAGATAGCTTTGTGCCTCTTGTTTTGATGCCCAAAGACCCTAATTTGATGGCCTTGTAGGTTATTTCGGTAGAAAAGCTGCTTATCTTTAGGAAAAGCCGCTAAATTCCTCCATAATCAAACTTAATTGCACAGAGAGATAAGCTCACCTAAACTTCACTTAACCGTTGGAATCCACCCTGAGTAATCTGCCTAATCAGGCGAACTCTGTAACTTCGCATAAAACTTGCCCCTATAGTCGCCAATTTAGTTACGCCGTTCCATTGTTATCGAGATGCCGTATCTATAATCTTGGTGCCTCTGCATTGAGTGCAAGCAGTTAGAAGTATACACTTTCCGTAACTAGTCAGCATATTCGAGAAATATTCGCATACGGTAATGACACTCAATAGCCCCTCAGGGGTCGATTTGCTGAGCAAATCGGGGGTGAAAACATTAACTGGTCACAAAATCTGCCGTCCCCGATCAGGGGACGACCAATCGAATTATCTATGAAACTTCGCCGTAATTTCAGTAGCTTGAATCGCGACATTAAACTACGGTGACCAGTTACCACTTTCTGCGTTTTTAGGAGTCCGACTATGAGTAGTATCCCGTTGAGTGATATCCCCACGTGGAAGCGCGTTGCGACGGCTGCTGATGCCACGCAGCACGGCCTAAGACAAAACGAATTTGAAGCGGTTACCAAGGCGCTCGGACGTGACATTAATATAGTGGAGCTCGGTATCTGCTCGGCTCTTTTTTCAGAACACTGTTCATACAAGAGTACCAAGGTTCATCTCCGCACACTGCCAACAAAGGGAGCACGGGTTATAGTTGGCCCAGGCGAAAATGCATGTGTGGTCGACATCGGTGATAATGAGGCCGTTGTATTTAAAGTTGAGAGTCATAACCACCCTTCGTTTATCGAGCCGTTTCAGGGCGCCGCAACCGGAGTGGGTGGAATTCTGCGTGATATTTTTACGATGGGGGCGCGTCCGATAGCGCTCTTAAATTCGTTGCGCTTCGGCGATCCCGCTCTCGCTAAGAGTCGCTACTTACTGCGTCGTGCTGTAAACGGTATCGGATTTTACGGCAACTGCATGGGTATTCCAACCGTGGGTGGCGAGCTCTCCTTTCACCCCTCCTTTAACGGCAACTGCCTCGTTAACGCATTTGCGCTCGGAACTGTAAAGCAGGATGAGGTATTTCTCGGTAAGGCCGCTGGTGTTGGCAACGTCGTGCTTTACGTCGGATCAAAGACCGGGCGCGATGGTATCCATGGTGCGAGCATGTCCTCTGAAGCTTTCGGTGATGATTCCGAGGCTAAGCGCCCAACCGTTCAGGTTGGCGATCCGTTTCAGGAGAAGCTGTTGCTTGAGGCCTGTCTTGAGGCCTTTAAGAGCGGTCGCGTTGTCGGTGTACAGGACATGGGTGCAGCTGGACTTACGAGCTCCTCCTTTGAGATGGCCGATCGCGGCGGTAACGGTGTACGGATGCATCTAGACCGAGTTCCGCAGCGCGAGAGCGGGATGAATCCGTACGAGATTATGTTGTCCGAGTCTCAGGAGCGGATGCTTTTTATCGTTGAGGCTGGATACGAGTCGACCTTAATCGAGATATTCAACCGCTGGGAGCTTGATGCCGTTGCCATCGGTGAGGTTATTAAGGAGGGTAACGTTGAACTGTACTGGCATGCAGAGCTTGTCTCATCTATACCGGCGCATCTTCTTACCAGTGCTGTGCCTGAGTATAACTGGCCCAGCGTGGAGCCATCAGATAAAACGCTTACTGCTCAGATTGACCTTACCTCTCTACCGTTGCCGCAAGATCTCGCGCACACATGGCTAACGTTATTAGAAGATCCGAACCTCTGCTCACGTCATGCAGTCTATAATCAATACGACTCAACGGTTAGGGGTGACACCGTTGTTCATCCGGGGAGCGATGCTGGGGTAGTTCGTCTTAAATCTTTAAGTGGTCGTGAAAAAGGAATCGCAATCTCACTTGATTGCAACTCGCGCTACTGCGCTATCGATGCTCAGCGTGGTACGGCGCTCTCGCTAGCGGAGGGGTGTCGAAATATCGCGGCAACCGGTGCCACTCCGATCGGCATCTCGGATTGTTTAAATATGCCGAGCCCTGAGAATCCAGAAACGATGTGGCAGATAGCACGCAGCATCGCGGGTCTTGGAGAGGCTGCGCGGGCCTTTGATATCCCGGTCGTAAGTGGCAACGTGAGTCTTTACAATCAAACTCGTAGTCAGGAGCAAACTCACGGCCAGGGCATTCAGCCCACACCTTTACTGGCTGTGGTTGGACTTCTTGATGATGTGAGCAAGGCGCGCCCCGCTCAGTTTAACGCTCCCCTGGACGTTGTATTTCTGATAGGTACGACCTCAGAGAACGATCTCGGGGGCAGCGCCTACCTAGCTCATATACATAAGATTGAGAAAGGCGCCCTACCCGCCCTGGATTACGCCCTTGAGCAGCGCACCTGTAACTGCATCCGTAAGTTGATCGCACGGGAGCTTTTAGTTTCGTGCCACGACCTCTCTCAGGGTGGGCTAGCTTTAGCCCTTGCTGAGAGTTGCTTTAAGGATTACGAAGCACCACTTGGTGTTTCGTTAGAGCTCTTTCAAAAAAACCAACGCCCAGACGTTACGCTCTTTGCAGAGAGTGGTGCGCGCTTTCTTGTAAGCGTCTCACCAAAGGACGCTGCCACTGTACGTGGCGTTATAGCAGCAGCGGGGCTTACTATCTCAGGTGAGGGGGTTGTTGGAGGCTCGCTAATAAATATTGAGGGGGTCGCTCAGATCCCTGCAGATAATGCGTTTAAGTGCTGGTTTAATGGGCTAGATCAACTCTTTGAGGCATAAGATGAACGTTTCCGATAAATTTCATGATGAGTGCGGCCTTATGGCGGTGTGGAATCACCCGGAGGCTGCGAATTTAACTTACCTGGGACTATACGCACAGCAGCACCGTGGCCAGGAGGGCGCGGGCGTCGTCTCTATTGAAAGAAACAGCGCCGATGAGCCAAAATTCTCAGTACATAAGGGCTTGGGCCTGGTGGCGGATGTATTCGGTAATTTTGATTTTAGTCGACTCCCTGGAAGCACTGCTATCGGGCATGTCCGATACACAACGGCTGGTGGCAACAAGCTAGCTAACGTTCAGCCCTTCGTTGCTGATATCGCACTAGGTTATACAGCGGTTGCTCATAACGGGAATCTAATTAACGCAGATGAGCTTCGGCGCAACCTAATCGATCAGGGCTCCATATTTGCCACGACCTCAGATACAGAGACGATCCTGCACCTCCTTGCACGCGGTGATAAAAGCCAACCCCGAGTTGAAGCGGTAATAAGCACGGTTCAGCGCATCATGGGGGCCTTCTCACTCCTACTACTCTTTGAAGACCGCCTAATGGTGGTGCGCGACAGGCATGGATTGCGCCCCCTTGCGATGGGAAAGCTAAACGGCGCTACGGTGTTTGCTTCAGAGACCTGCGCCTTTGATCTTATCGGCGCTACGTATATTCGTGATGTTGCCCCAGGTGAGCTACTTGAAGTATTTCGCGACGGTACAACGAAGAGCTACTTTCCGTTCGGATTTGCACGTGAAGCTCCCTGCATCTTTGAGTTCGTATATTTCGCCCGTCCAGATTCGAACGTATTTGGTAAGAACGTCTACCAGCTCCGCAAAAACATGGGAGCAGAGCTAGCGAAGGAGAGCCATATTGCGGCCGACCTGGTAACAGCGGTTCCTGATTCCGGTGTAGCCGCTGCGATCGGATACGCCGAGGCTTCCAAGATCCCTTTTGAGATGGGGCTAATACGGAATCACTATGTAGGGCGTACCTTTATCGAGCCGAAGCAGAACATCAGGGACTTCGGTGTAAAGATTAAGTTAAACGCTAACGCTGCTGTGCTAAAAGGCAGGTCCATCATTGTAGTTGATGACTCGATAGTGCGCGGCACTACGAGTAAAAAACTTGTAGCGATGCTACGTCTGGCCGGCGCGCGTGAGATCCATCTGCGTATTTCCTCCCCTCCAACAACTAATCCCTGCTACTACGGCATCGACACTCCGGACAAAGACGAGCTAATCGCTTCTCATAAGTCAGTTGAGGAGATCGCGCAGTATATCGGCGTTGATTCCCTCTCCTACCTCTCCATGGAGGGGCTCTACCGCGCAGTGGATTCAACGCCTGGCAAGTTCTGTGATGCCTGTTTTAGCGGTAATTACCCCGCCGGAACCCCTGTTACGATCTCGCCTAAGAGGCAGCCCACACTCTTTGATATCAAGTAAAAGTGCTACTTAGCCCCCTCCCACCCCAAAAAAAGTCAGCCATAAAGATCTATAAATAGCCTTAAAAGCTGTGCTTTATCTTATAATATGTGTTCATTAGCTCCTATATTATGCTTAATGTGGTCTAAGACCCACATATTCTGTTACTAAGAAACTATTTGATTAAGACTCCGATACACTGTAATAGTGTTAGAATTGCATTAGAATTACTTAATTAATACTAACTTATTATTAATTAGTCATAGTTATGAGCGTAACAGCACCTATACTTAGTTCTAGAACTAACCGCCAGCCAAGGCGATCTAATACTGCTAATACTGACAGCGACGTATTAGCTTTCCCGCAATCCCCTACTCAAGCTACGTTTTCGAAAGGAGAAATTGAGGGCTTTAAGAATATAGACACGCACCTTAGCGATGTTTATAAAAAAGAGAGTCAGATTGAGGTCTCGCTCTGCAAGCTACACAAAAAGTTGCCACCACTAACTACGACCCCAGGGTCTGGCATGGTTGGACGTGCACTTACTTGGATCTCTTCAGGGTTTGGACTCCTAAACTCTACAGGAACTAACGATCGAGAAAACATTCAGCTCAAAATATCAGAAAAGGTCCTGAAGCTAAAAACTATCCATGAAGACAGCCTAAAAGAAATTGAAAATAAGATTCGAAACGAACACGCTGGTAAGATTTTTAAAATAACTGCTCAAACTCCTGAAATTTTAAAGCGTCTAGCAATACCATCCGATAAGAGCTCCATGTCTTACAGCTCTCTGCGGGCAGCTATAGAGACCAAAGTCTCTAAAAAAGACACCAATATTAAAATTGAGCAGCCTAGTAGCGAACGCACGATCATACATCGTCAACGAGCTGATAAGACCTGGGAGTCACTTGAGCTCTCTTGGCGCCGAACTGGTAAAGTCGATGTAATCCTGAATGGTTCTGTTATCGGCAACCTTTACAACGATGACGCTCTAAAGGGCGCAGTAGCGTTTATCAAGGGGCGCAACCTCAACCTAACACCAAAAAAATATCCCCCTGATACACTCTGGAAGGTTGTTTAGTACCCTTAATTAAACAGGGATATCTGAAATAATCATCTGCACATACAGAGGAGCATGATCTGAGAGGTTCCCCCAAGGGGACCCAGAGAGGATCTCTCCTCCAACCGTTTCAAGACCACGCGCATATACCCGATCAAGACGGAGTAGCGGGAATTGGGTTGGAAAGGTTTGGGCATGTTTCCCGTGAAGCTGAAGGAATACCTCCTGTAGGCCTACATCATCAAAGAGCAACTTCGAGGCGCTCTCCTGCCAATCATTAAAGTCCCCGGCAACTATTATTGGATCGGCCTGCGACACACTCCGGATCACCCGTCGACAGAGCTGCTTAAGCTGCATATCGCGTCCCTTACGCAACATATTAAGGTGCACACAAATACAGTGCACCGGCATTGCTACGCCAGGCACATCCAAAACTGCGTGCAATATTCCCCGTGATTCAAAGGCGTTCGTTGAAACATCGATATTCTCAAATCGCACGATCGGATACTTACTTAGAATTGCGTTGCCGTGGTGTCCGTGTGAATAGATTGCGTTCTTTCCATACGCCACGTAGGGCCAGATACCCTCGGCGATAAATTCCGGTTGCGGTAGATCCGGCCACTCCTCAAAGCGGCTCGCGTATTTATCGTGCTGCCCGAGAGCCTCTTGAAGAAAGACGATATCAGGTTGGAGATTAGCGATCGCTTGGCGGATTGAGGGCAGTACAAAGGCTCGATTACCTAGATCGAATCCTTTATGGATGTTGTACGAAAAAACTTTTACGACAACTCTATCCGTCATATCGCCTTACAACATATAACGAAAAGCGAGCAATATTCGTCCAATGCACCGTTCAATCCATGGACGTTGCTGCCAATTATCGATCGTCACCTCACTCGCAGACTTAAGATCGATCAGAAACTGCCGCTCTAGGTCTGCCCTGTCTCGTTCTTGCGGCAACACAACATCGGCCTCCAGATCGTGCAGCAAGCTGCGGTGATTTAAGTTGCTCGACCCCACGAGCCCCCAGTCGTCAACCAGCATCGTCTTGGCATGCAGTACAGCTCCAGTATACTCAAAAACACGCACCCCCGCTCGCAGTAATCCCAAATGAAAGGCCGCTGCCACCCAGGGAATAAACACGATATCAGAGAAATGTGGTACAAGTATCCGAACATCCGTACCCCCCTGTGCAGCAACAGATAATGCGCGCAACAACGATCCATCCGGAATAAAATAGGCATTCGTTATCCAGACCTTAGTGCGTGAACCAACTATCCTGACTAACAGATCGAGGTAGTTATCCTGTCGCTGCATACGGCGCGTATTTAACCTAATTAACTCGCTTGATTGCGCCCTACGCCCCTTAAGGCGCAGCTTTAACTTTAGGCGCCGAAATGAACCAAGCCATACCCCCTCAAAGGTATCAACAAGAGCCTTAACATCTGCCCCCTCAATAAATACACCAGTGTCGCGCCAAGCTTTGGCGCCAGATACGGATGTCACATGATTATCGATAATATTCATGCTCCCTACGAACGCTTGCTGAGAGTCGATAATGCATACCTTACGGTGATTGCGGCTGTTAATCAGTCTCAATAGGTTAAAGAGCTTGCCCCAGGTAGAGCCAGCTCGTTTACTATACCACCATCTCTCCCATGGCAGCTCGTGATAGACCTTGAATAGGATCTTGGCCTCTGCTGCTCGTGTTCGAAGTGTCCGTGTCCAGGTGCTTGAACCGATACCATCAACTAGCACCCGCACCCGCACACCACGCCTAACGGCACGCGTTAATGCGCACAAAATACGCTCTCCAAGCCGATCCGTTGCAAAGGTATAACTTTCAAGGTCGATACTTTTATGTGCCTTATCGATAGCATCCTCAAGGGCAGCAAAAAACTTCTCCCCCTTATGATAGACATGAGAAGAGTCCCATTGTGCCTGAATCCGACGAGGTGTAGCGCGCCGTGCTCTTCTTATTCGCATGGGTGTCTCTTCACTGTACAGTTGTCCATCAGCACTCCACCCCCTAACTATATGATTATACAGGAGCTAGCTCTACAGAGCTGCTACGAACTTACTATGCATTTAAAAACATGATTTAAGTCAGCTAGTTATAGTATGGCAGCACCCTTGCATTGTCTCCACTCAAAAGCGCCTAAGGAGAGCTCAAATAGCTCTGGTTGAGCTAGAGAACCTTGGTTAGGATCAACCGCAGGAACGCGAGATCTTCTTAGGATAATAATGCAACAGATTAGGAGGACCTTGTAATAACACTAGTGAACGTTATGAATAGCTGAGTTAGTCGCTGAAATAGTGCTCCAATTCATCAATCAGAGCGGAAGTAACTTAGAGAACAGAATTTAAAGATACGGGAGATATGCAGATGGAATCAAATATTATCGAAAGGCTCTTTGAATCCTTTACAGAGTTGGAGGGCGCCATTACTAAGGCCCGCAACACCCTAAAGTCGCGTGAGTCGATACCGGAAGGTGTCGTACGCCGCCTTGAGTCATACGATACCATCTTAGCTAAGCAACGCTCACTTGCAGTGGCTCTATGTGAATCGATAGCAAAAAAGAATTGGGACGACGTAAACCGTCATGTAACATTAATCAACGGCTTATCGGCGATGATCCGTGATGATGCAAAGGCTATCCTTGAGGCCCTCTCGACAGCAAGCGATTCCCCAACGGATGCGGAGACATCTAATTTCTGTTAGTGCTGCGTCTAGTTATGAAATAGTCCTGTTGCTAAGCATGTCAGAGTAACGTTAGAAGTAAATAACGTTATGCTTAGACAACATCATGTGGAATAAGTTTAGAAATATTATTAAGTCCGCTATTGGTCAGAATTCGCATGGCGTTAGCGCGAAGGCTCCATCTTTCAAGACAAAACACCTGCCAGAGCTCAGCATCTCACACTCTGGAAGGATTCAATCCACTAGCTTGCTTAGCATAGCTAGGTCATGCGACGCGGCAACCTTTATCACTATAGTTACATTTCCTGTGTTGGTCGGCTCCTCTATCAAAGAGGGAACCTTATCCCCCAGAAAAACCGATGAGGATCCACGTAGCAGGCCCGGAAAGCTGCTACCAACTACCATACTAACCCAACTGTTCCGAGCGGATCAGGTCTCGGAGCTGGCTGAGGGCACAACGCTAGAACATGCTATCTACCCGATTAAACGGGGGCCAACCTCTAGTCACACAGAGCTGGGGCAATTCTTTATAGGACGCGCCTCGGGCAACGACCTCGTGATGGTTGATTTCGCTATCTCGGATCAACACGCCTGCATAAGCTCCTCAAGGGTGGGCTTCTCAATCGCTGACCTACAATCAACTAACGGCACCCACCTTAACGGTAAAAGGATAAATAACAAGCCGCAGTTACTCAAAGACGGCGATATTGTAAGGCTTGGGCGCTTTGAATTTACCTTTTTAACTCCAGCTACGCTCCACGAGATATTTAATGAGGGAACCCCTACTGCGTAGCGCGCTGCAACTCGTCCCGGACCTTCTTGAGCAATGCGATATTGTCAGAGTGTCCGGTCATGCGCGCAGTGACCTTTCCGCGTAATCTACGTCCTAGCAGAAAGAGATCCCCGATAGCATCGAGGATCTTATGTCTTACTGGCTCGTTCGGAAAGCGCCACTCATCGTTAATGGCACCCTCGGCTCCTATTAAGAGGAAGTTATCAAAACGACCTCCAAGAGCGAGTCCTTGCCGTTGCAGATGTCCAACGTCCTTCACAAAGCTAAAGGTGCGGCACGCTGCGATCTGATCCCGATATGAAGCCGGATCGGAGAGTGTGAAAATAAAGTGTTGCTCTCCAACTGGCTCCGGATATCGCAGAGTATAGTCCACGCTGAACTCATCAGCAGGTTCAATCCGAATCGACTCCTTATCATCCCCAACCTCAAGCGGCTTTTTGATATCTATCTCGTACCACTCACCATCCTGCTCAACTAGTCCAACCTCATCAAAGAGGCGGCAGAACTCACGCGCCGAGCCATCCATAACGGGAACTTCCCCGTTACACTTGATCAGCATATTCGATATGCCGTAAGCGCAGAGCGCCGACATAAGGTGCTCAATCGTTCCAGCCTGCGTCTGTCCCAACCTGACGGTTGTTGCAAAGCCGGTAGATTCAACGAAATCAACGTGCGCTGGAACTACAGTTGTCTCCGACACCCCAACGAAGTGAATCCCTGAATTAGGGGGAAGGGGCTCAAGTATTAATCCGCTCTTGCGTCCAGAATGAAGACCCTGTCCGTAAAGTATTGCGGCGTGCGCCAGGGTCTTTTGCGGAAAAGCTCTGCCGCGCAACGTCTGTCTTGCAAATACAACTGGATTAATAGTTACCGACTCCCGAAGCGGCCCAACCGATGCTGATTCTATAGCCTCCCACTGCGCATCTTGGCGATCGGTCTGAGGATCCTTCTTTGCAAGGACACGTCGGACAAGCTGAATGGTACCTGAGAGATCAAGGGGCTTCTCAAGAAAATCCATGGCACCGAGCCTGGTCGCGGCGATAGCCGTTGAGATCGTAGCGTGACCACTCACCATTACAACGGGGAGATCCGGATGAAGCTCCTTAATCTTTCGCAGGGTCTCAAGCCCATCCATTCCGGGCATCCAGATATCAAGCAGGACCAACGCCGGACGGGTCGTCATCAGAAGGCGAATAGCCGACTCACCGTCCTCTGCCAATACCACCGGGAAGCCCTCGTCCTTTAGCACCCCCTCAAGGGAGCGACGAATGCTGGCCTCATCATCAACCACTAGCACCAACTGATTGGTGTCGCTGGTCTCCTGGAATTCATCTGAATTATCTAGGTTATGCATCTCGAATTGCCTTCTATGTTAGGTGCCATATGATACCTGCCCCGCTCCTCTAACACAACTATTTGGAAGTATTACGAATCTTATCTAACGCCATAGAACCACATATGATTTAGTCATTCCCTATAAGCGCAGCACCAAGCGCCTAAAGCAACTCATCTTAAGGTGGGGGCAACTACCCCCACAGATAAGGGGCGCAGATGCTTTCAAAGCTTTTTGGATCAAAGAAGGGGGAATCGGTCAAAGGGCTAGTGCCCCTACCGGATGCGCTGCGGCAAAGTATCCTGGCCTCTCTCGGGAACAACGCCATCCCCTCGATGCCTAAAGCCGCCTACCAGGCCTTTCAGCTGGCAACGAACCCCAACGCCGAGGCGCTGGACTATATCGAGGTACTTGAGGCTGACGAGGGACTCGCGGCTAGGGTTCTTAAGATCGCCAATTCGGTCTTCTATGATCGTGGGGGCGGAAGTAAAACTATCTTAGACGCCGTTAAGGTCATCGGCACCTCTGAACTTAAAGGGCTCCTTAACGCTACGGCGCTGGCAGGACTCTTTCCAGTTAAGCACCCCCTGCGTGCGCAATTCTGGGCCCATAATATCGCCTCAGCGCTAACTGCTCGACTACTCTCTAAGTTGCTCCTACCCTCTCAAACTGACCAGGCCTTCCTCGGAGGGTTAATGCATGATGTCGGCAAGCTCCTCCTGCTTCAGAAGCACACAGATATCTATGAGCGTCTCTACCGCAAGGGGCTCTCCTCTGACCTCGATTCGATTAGCTCCGAATCGGCCGAGTATCCATTTAATCATACCCATGTTGGTCAAGCGGTCGGAGAGCGCTGGAACTTCTCAGCTGAGCTTATTGATATTATCAGAAATCACCACGAGCCATGGCAAAACATCCCCGCAAAATCCCTAATAGGCATCGTAAAGGCCAGCAGCGTTATCTCGCACGTACTTGGGCTTGGCGCAGAGCGCGATGCCTATCCACTACGTAGAATATACGAGCCGCTGCTAGCTGAATGCTATGAGTCGCTCGGAATCCATAGCAGCAACCAACAGAGCCTACTACGCGAAGCAGAGCTATTATTTAACTCAGAGTTCGAACTCTATGAATCGTGGGGGCGCTGATGATTGAATCTGCGCTAACACTTTCTATGGGTTGCCTTGCAGCGGTTTCGCTATGCGCTGCCACCCTCTGCTGGCTAGGAGTACTCTGCGCAACGAAGCTGCTAGGTCAGTCGCTGGCGGCGACTCAGATATCGTGGAGCTATCGGCTTCTTTGCTTTATTCCCCTGCTTGGTGCCAAGATTAAACGGATAGCGGCTCTATCAAAGGAGCTTAAACAGTCTGAGCTTGATCATCAGACCCGCTACAAGATCTTAACAGAGAACGTTGCGGCGGCCGTACTTCTACACCAGGCAGATGGCACCGTTTTATGGGGCAGCCCCTTTACTGAGGTATTAACAGGCTTTGCGCTCTCTGAGATCTATAAGAACCGCGCAGAGTTTTTTCGCACACAGGTGCATGAGGAGGATAGAGAGCTCGTCGAGAGGTCGCTGGCGATAGTAGGCACGGGTGAGCCATTCCAGTATCGGTACCGTTTTTACCATAAATCAGGGATGACGCTCTGGCTAGAGACCCGCACTGTCCCGATCTTTGATAACTCGCTTAACGGCTATATCGCTCTCTCTATTACCCTCGATGTAACGGCAAACGTTCTTAATCAGATCCAGATTGAGGAGCAGAACCGCGATCTAAATGAGTTTACCTATATGCTCTCGCACGATCTGAAAAATCCGATCTGTACCATCAAAGGCATGATTGGAATTCTGCAGGGGTCCCCCGCTATCAATGGTGCCTCTGTACTCAGTGATGCAACGAACTATATGGCCAAGGCCGCAGCACGCCTTGAGCAGTTAGTTAGTGGAGTGCTGGAGTTGGCACGCGTGTCTGCAACGGAACGTTCGCTTGAACCTATTAGGCTGGGCGAAATTGTCTCAGAGGTCGTGGAGGAGTACAAACAGCAACTTGATCAGAACTCTGCAAAGGTTACAACGTTAGCGGAGCTGCCCTACGTACTCGGAAACAGAACCCAGCTCTATCAGGTCTTTAGTAACCTAATCGGTAACGCCATTAAATATCGGATACCGGATCGCCCACTAATTATCTCAATCGCACCGGAAAAAGCGAGCTCGCGCCGCCGTGCCTCCGTCAGCGTGCGAGATAACGGGCGTGGCATATCACCAAAGAACTTAGATCTCGTATTTAAACCGTTCAATCGTGCTGGAGAGAGTGCAATTGATGGCAGCGGCGTTGGCCTAGCCTGCGTGCATCGATTGGTCGGAAAGTTAGGCGGCTCTATCGACGTTGAGAGCGCAGAGGGTTGTGGTACCGCCTTTACCCTTGAATTGCGACGCGCCCCTGAAAACGGTAGATAAACCCCCTTTCATAACAACCAATTAGTCCTTATCTAGGGCTAGAGTGTTACATATATAGAGATTCTAGTCATAACTAACTAGTTATCATACATAACTATATAATCCTGATTCTTAAACCTCTATGAGTATTGAAGCTGTTGCAGTAGTAAACAAAGGTGATAAGTTCCCAGCGACCGCACACCATTCCCCCGACACACAACCCTCCTCGTTAGAGCAGGAGCAGCTCACCCTAAACACCACTCCACCTAAGCCCTCACCCTCCCTAATAGAAAGTAAGATGCCAGTTTTGGATGCGATCCAGAGTGGCTTTATTCCACCGGAGTTATCTGAGTCCTGGCGCCTAGTGGAACCAGCGAGCTCAGAGGGTCTGCGCTTTCAGCAGCTTATAGAGGGATTTGCCCGACAACTTTACACCGATAAAGAGGTAGTAGCGGGAAGAAATAAGGATCTCGAACAACACAGCGACCTCTTTAAGCACGATTTTGATGCTAATCCTATTCGCTACGTCCTCTCAAACCTCACAGAGCCGAACGCCTGGTATGTAAAAACAAGTAATCCGCCGCTGATCGTTCTTACAGCGGGGCTATTTGCCTCAAGCAAACCCTCTCAACTCCCCCCGGTTCTTAGCGAACAGGATCTACTCCTAGTTATCGGACACGAGACAACCCACGCCAAGCTGCATCAGAGATTTAATCACAGCTCTAATTCAAAAGCTGAAGAGGCGGCCTGCGACGGTATTCCGATGAAGCTACTGCACTATATGGGGCAGGATCCTAGGGCACAGCTCACCTTTGATGAGCGGCTCCGTGGAAAACGAACTGACCCTGTAGAGTGGCATAGTATTATCGATGCTCATCTAGTCGGCCCATCCAGGCAATCTCTCTATGAAGGCGTGCTAACAGCGCTCAGCATCTCTATGGGGGGCGTAGCTCAGACGCAGAAAACAGAGGTGCCTCTAAAGCGCGAAGTTATAGAGATACTTAGAAGTGGTAATCATACGAGCTTTCTTGATCGGCTACTTGCACAAAATCCCGACTATACCGCCATGTCCCCCCATCAGAAGCTAGATCTACTCTTTGAAACCGTGCGCTCTCTAGACCACACTATTCCAATTCGTATTAAGGATATCGCCCAAGAGATCCAACGACTTGGTATTACCCTGGACCGCAAAGCAGACAGAGGGGCGATTGATCGATGGGTTGAGTGCCTCCATGATTTTACAAAATCATATGACTCCTCACAGGATAATGCCACAAGCCCAGAGAAAGGCGTTGGGCTGCTATACAAGGTCCTATCTGATGCTGCGGGGGCCTCTCAAAAGATCTATCCCCTGGGCGCCTCTCTTCGAGAGATAGCTACCACCATGCGGGCGATAGTTACCGCAAATGATGAGCAGGATCAATCCGAATTAAGAATGCAGTGCTCCAAGCTCGTAACCCTCTACAACTCAGAGCCTTGGGCTCAAACGAAGTGGGGAATCTCGTTTCTGCGCACCGTTACCTGGCCAAACTTTAAACTACCAAGCCTAGAGCTTATTATTCAACGAGATAAGCCTAAGGCTGCGCCCTGGGATTTTCTTGTAGATAACTCCTCACTCTACAGCACGGTCGCTTATGCTGGTGTTATTATGGGGCTCTCTCCAGACCCTCGCATAAAAGGTGCCTCACTTGGCCCCCTGTCTAGTGGCGATGGAATCCCTCTTGCACGGCTAATATCATTACGCGGCAAAGCCTCAATCTCTGCCATAAGCACGGGGCCCTCAGATCGCGATGGTAATCGTCTTGTTGACTGCGACATCTCCAAGGGTGGCCTAATCACTGCGCTATCAGATCGTTATAATAGAGAATCAGTTCTTACTATCACCAGCTCGGTTAGCTCCGAAGAGCTTTATGCTATAGTAACTAAACTGGCACATATCAACACTAGCCCGACTCAATCTGAGGGAACACTTAAATCGTCTCAACTATCAATAAATGAGCTGCATTCTATCCTGGAATTTAAGGGGGTATCGGCCAGTAAGATCCTACTTGACATTATGAAAGCACCCCAGGCACCCCTTAACCCTGCCGTGATCGGGGTACTACTGGAACATGCCGAGTTTGTGATTATCACAGGGGTTGCCTTGAAGCTGGCAAAAAAAGGTTCCTCTCTAGTGCTTGAGGAATCAAGTCTAGATTTTTTACAACAACTAACTGGGCTTAAAGCATCTAACGCACCTTTGTACAAAACCATTATAGAGCATCTCCCCCCAAGAATATTTGAGCTCTATCATAAGACCGACACTGATGGGCGGAATCAGCATAGTAGTGGCAACTGCTCTGCCCTTAATCTATTCGTGCGCGAAATCGCGCCGGATCTTTCAGCAAAGAACCTCTGGAAAACAATGAGCGGCTCTGGCAGCGACGATCGCCGATTTGTTCCCCCTGCGCTTCGCTCGATCTTGGAAGAGCGTTTCGAATACCCAAAGACCCCCACTATGCCGGCGCTAGCAGCATGGCTCGAAAAAAACCCCCTGGAAAACTACATGGCTTACTCGACCGGAATAGTGGGTATTGTTACGCACTCAGGAATAATAACTCTATGTACCCAGGATATATCAAACCTAATACAAGCCGGGGGCAAATCTAAGACTGACCTAATCTTAACTGCAAAGATAACTACCCTTCTTGCTCCTTTTATCGGTGGTGACTCTGGATTTCTTCGTTCTGAAGAGCTTGCTCACCCTATCTCAGCCATCTCCTTTAAGGCCCCCGAATATGCAACGCTTGATTTAGCATGCGCATGGAGAGACCTGCGCGCCATAGGCCTACTTGAACACACCTATGAGGCTGAGTTTCTCTCTCACGTTATTAAACGGTGTAGCAAGGAAAAATCAAACTTTGATACAGTACGCGCTATTGCAGAAACTGTTCTTAATGGCGACCGCATACGTAACGTCGAACTGCGTGATAAGGTGCTTAGTATCTGGGTATCCGCCGCATCTAAAATATTGGGGCGCGATGACAACTCGCCAGAATTTAGTAGCCGAGTTGAGCAACTACTAGCCCCCCTTGTAAACAAAATTCCAGGTATTGACCTTGATCAGATCGGTTTCGACCTTGCAACCGCTCTTAACACTCAACGTGCATGTTCATACCTAATTGAAGAGATCTGCCTGTCCGGACACTCAGTTCTGGTAAGGGGTCTTCCCGTGGGCGGCTCCCTTGCTGAATCTATAATTCATGTTGCTCGTAAAGATGAGACTGCTAGAGAGCACTTACTCAGCTACATTCTCGGGAAAGGAACTAGCAAAGAGACACTAACTATTGCAGCACACTTTACCTACTTACTGGATAACACTGCACTAGCAAATATATCGTGGGATTCTGATAAGGAGGACGATCATATTATAAAGGACAAGAAGTTGGAGACCCTTGCAAGTATCAAATTATTGCATACTGAGTTCTGGCGTATGCCATTAGAGGGGCGCGCCCTAGTTGCAAAGGAGCTACTACCTACTGAGATGCGCAGCTCTGTGAATAGCTCCTTTGATTTCGTTGTGGAAAAGGTTCTCCCTGAGACCATGCCGCATTACACAAAGACACGAGAGTTTCTCAAATGGTACGTGAATGCCCTACCTGAGTACTCACAACATCTAGCTATGGCGGCTCTACTGACGGCCGGCGAGCCGGGCAACGAGAAGACCGCAAGCGCTGGAAAGATCCTAGCATCCTTCGCAGAGAGTCAGGGGCCTGCTGAGATTAAATTCGTGCAGGTGTTGATGGATACTCCAGGATTGCCTGACGACTTTAGACGGGACCTGATCGAAAATGCTAGGCATCTAAAATACAAAACCCAAAGCCCCTCTCGAGCTCAGATCTTTCGAATCCTGGATATGATAGAGGCTCGCGATCAGGTCTCCTTTGGCGCTATAGGGGCACTACGGGGGTGCGGATCTATGAATATCGTTCTGGAGGTTGCCGACGAGAAGAAGAAGAAAGTTGTGCTCTGCCTTAGAAGGCCACATTGCGAGGCGCGCGCTATCGATGGCTTTGATACTATGCTGCGAATGTTAGCGCAGATGCCCTCTGACGATCCGCTCGTTGAGTCCCTAAGACCGATCATAGATGATGCTCAGAAACGCGCATCAATTGAAGCCAACTTTTTTATCGCGCAGTATCAATATGAGCGCGGCGGTAGCAACTACCGCGGGTATGAGGCGCTAATCGATGGGGTAGTTATCCCAATGGATGCTGCGGAGGTGCTTCGCTCCGGAGAGGATTACTTCACAATGACTGAGATGCCGGGTGAACATTTCGTCTCATTACTTACACGCAAAGGGCAAACGGTTGAAGTAAAAAGGATCGCTAAGGTTATCCTGGCGCGAGAGTTTAATGCCATTCTGCGCGGAAACTTTGATTGCGACCGACATGGTGGCCAGATTGCAATTGGAGAGAAGATCGGGCACTTTGATTTTAAAGCGATGGCGCTCAATTCCTGGTCCGACGAAGACCACCGCCAACTTGCTAAGGTGCTAGTAACAACAGCTCTCTCCTGCAAAACCCTCTCGGATATACCCTCGGCATTTGTTAAAACTACAGGTGATCTTAGGCGATCCTCGAATGATGTATCTCAGATGGTAACCGAGGCACAAAAGGCGATTCTCTCACTAGGGGATTACTTTAAGGCGCTCGAACCTTTTTCGCGTGCCGAGCTGCTTCAATTAGTTTTTAGTGCAATGAAAACTGAGGTGCCTGACAATTTAAAGACTATCTACGCAGATGAACTAGCCTCAGTTGCGATGCCCATGATTAATGCCAGTGGCAACCCCTTTGCGAGCATGCTTTCAAAGCAGGTAGTATCCGAGTTTATTAAAAAAGTACTCGGTGGAGATCCGATCCCTAATATGATTAAAGGCCTGTTGCCCAAGAATCTCTTGGAGTTACTGCCTGACGTTGATAATGGGATTCAATTTATAAAGACCGCTTAATGCGATACTATAACACTCGGTCGGGCTCATAGCCGAGAAAGGTCAGCAGTTCATGAACGACTGCAGTCACCTCAGGAGCCCAGGTACGGGGCTCGTTTCTCATCGAGGTAATGCCATCAAGGATAAGTTTTGTAGTATAGCTCTCTCCTGAGCTTAGCGACCCTACCACAATAGAGTCATCTTCGGACTGATAGGAGAACAACGCAACCTCTGAGCCAGCTTTTCTAGCCTGCGTCACGTAGGCTTGAGTTGCCTGGTCGCTTGGACTCGCAACTAAACTAAGGGTCGGGCTCCATGTGCTAACAAAACTCTCGCCTGCAAGACAGGTTTGTACGTATGTAATGTAAAGAGTGCGCAGATTATCCTCGTGCTGGGCGCTCATCTCCTGGCCAGCCTCAAGCCCCCAGCGCGATAGAAACTCGGCACTACAGACTCCCCAGAGATTATTGCCCCTAAACTCAACATGAAATAGATCTGCGCTCTTTACCGAGGAGATCCACTGTGCGCTCTTGAGCACATCCTCCGCTACGATGAACGAAGAAAGCTCCTTTGTCTTTACCCCAGCCCACTGCGTAAGGGCTCTCTGCTCTGACATGCACTCAGAGCATGAGAATGGGGTTCGTCCACCCGGATGAAGCTTATCACGACTACATGCAGGCTGCGCGCCATCACAGCGGAGCTGTACAACATCCGCACCGTTTTTTTGCAGGAAATTAGCCACTAAATAGAGCAACCCGGATTCACGCGACAGGAGCCCATACGGAGTAAAGAGCGCTAGCTTCATATTGAACACACAGATATGGGACGTTTAGTTGCAGGATCGCGGTAGAGCAGATAATACGATGAATCCTCTGAGCGCGCAGACTCAGAGAGAGATATTTTCTCGGCGTAGCTGGCTCCCCATAAGCACTCATGCGGGGCGCTCTCTTTAAAAAGCGCCTCCTCAAGCGGCATCTCGATAACCGATTCCGGCGAAATAGTTCCGACGTGTAGGGGCTTGGCCGCCTCACCACCTCGACGCATCATCTCAGGACGCAGGGACTCCTTTCCAGCATTGATAATAACTAACGAGGAGGTAAGAAATGAGTCCTGCATCGCCACGGCTGAGAGAGCTCGCTTACGCGGCTCCTGCAAACTAGCCGCAATTGAGGTGCCCCCCAGCCCCTGATCCTCACTCTTCATCGGAGCAAATGGCGCTCCGCCGTACAACATCGAGAACTGCGGTGAGACGAATTCTACCGCGCTCTGGGAGCCCATCAAGTTAACCCTCCCCTGCGGAGATGCAAGTTGAATCTCTAGGCCAAAAACTCCAGATAGATCTCCGCGTAGCGCTGGAAAGGCGTCCTCAAGACGCAGCCCATCAGGTTGATTAACTCGGCCGCCATCGAGCAGTATAGATCGTGTCTCAACCCCCTTTCCGAATAGGGTTAACTGGCAGGATACAGCGTGGTGCCCACCCCCGGTGCTAGCAGTTGGAAAGAAGTGAATACGGGTCTTAATTGCTGCCGTCGAGATACAGAATACCAGGGTTCTTACTGAACTTGTCACAACTCGCTCCATCTCATTACCTACCACGATGCTAGACAACGAAAGGCATCCTGCTCTGGGCTCTCGCCTGGAATACGTTCAATGATATGGCACGATACGGTCGCTTGCTGCCGTACGGCAACACGCATATAGGCCTGCAAAGCACCCTTCTCCCACGAGGTATCCTCAGAGGTGTTTAAGAGCTCCTGCTCTAAGGAGATTAGCTTGCTTGCATTTGCAGGTATATTTACGGTCCATTCTGGAGCGCGATTTGCATAAAAGAGGCGCACTAAAACCTGCGCAGCCTCAGGCGAAGCATTTACAAGCACAACCTGGTGCTCCCGTTGTGCCCCGATAATAAGGGGGATAAACGAGCTCTCTCGACCCTTAATCATAATAGGGTCCTGCATCATCGCAGTACTGCCCCCGATCGACTGTCGACAGAGGTGGCGCGTACCAACTGGCGAAGACACCGCGAGGTGTCCATGCGCCACTCCCCCCTGCATCTTAAGTGCCGCGCTAAATGGCTCTAACTCTACTATGCCGACCTCTCCAGCAGGGAACTCAACCTCAACCTCGTTAACCTGCACCCCGTCGACATCGAACAGGGTCAGGGTCGTAGTAACACGTCCCTCACCTTCATCACACGCCAGCAATAGGGTTGAAGAAAAGAAAGGTGGCCTTGCAACCCAAAAGTGGCTGGTGACCTCGGTAATGCTCATAAGAGCTAGCCTCTTGAAAGCCTAAATGCTGCGGAAGTTCAGCTGGTTAGTATATAACATAATGGGTAAGCTCAAGTAAGCAAACCCTACCAGAAAAACCACTATTTTACACCACAAAGTTTCCTGCTCCAAGGGGGATTCCGACTATATGAGATACTAACCCTTAAGAGCTTTGCGCTCTATGCCGTCTTACTCCTCTAGAGCTGAGTATTTCTAAGAGTTAATTAATGAGCACACATGCCCCTACAGAGCAGAGGTTATTACCCTTCCTTCAAAGAAATTGTGTAATGATCCTCGTTTTTACCGTCGGGCTGATCCTTGTGGTCGGAGCACCGATCATTATTTTTCAAGATGTCTTGCAGAGTGAAAGTTGCAATTCGGGAGATCCGTTGATCGACACGTCGTGTCGTGCACGGCAGCAAAAAATAAGGGATAAAAAACTACGCAAGGGCATGAAGATAAATATAAGACCTAAGCAGCAGCCCTTTAAGCTCATTGAAAACCCGCTTAGTAGCACGCCCCCGTAGTTTATGCGCTTAGTGTGGTGCTGCTATCACTCTACAGGACTATCTGCAGATACCTTCGGCTTGTTATTAACTACCGCTGGCTCTACTTTAATCTTAGGAAGTGCGGCTTCAAGTCCTGACTGAGACGCTGGAGCGCTCCACTCCGACTCTTCAAGGGCCCAGCGTTGACGAATCGGATCAAAGGCGCTAGTGGGCTGAGATGTGTAGCCAACCTGTTTTACTGGGATACGCTCAAGAGATCCCATGCTAGCTCCGCCGCGTAGCAGCTTGGCTAGCTCCTTGGTCTTTGACATCTCGACTGAACCAGCAGAGAGCACCAGAGAAGTCGATGGCTCTACTAATCTAGCGTTCAGATAGACCCTCTCTGGGGAGACAGTATAAGTGCCAACAACGAT
>Ga0114970_10000800_pt1 | contig 23827 bp, 23 predicted proteins | sample M_140205_XF_Meta_FD_87030 | JGI IMG/M metagenome (GOLD analysis project Ga0114970, IMG submission 87030) | Freshwater microbial communities from Lake Montjoie, Canada to study carbon cycling - M_140205_XF_MetaG | ecosystem: Environmental > Aquatic > Freshwater > Lake | place: Lake Montjoie...
CCAAATGTATCGAGTGCTTTTTCAATCTCGACTTGTGTTGTGCATGTAAAACTCTTAGCAGTTGGTACTCCTGCATCTGACATAACTTCTTTAGCAAAAGTTTTCGAGCCCTCTAATTGCGCTGCGACTTTGGAGGGGCCAAATGTTGCAATTCCCGCTCGGCGTAATTCATCTGCAACGCCATTTACTAATGGCACTTCAGGGCCAATAACAACAAGTTCGGCACCGATTTTTTGAGCAAGTGCAACGATTGCTGAGTTATCTGTAATAGCAAGTGAATGTGTAGTAGCGATTTGCGCAATACCTGGGTTACCTGGTGCAACATGAAGTTCGGTACATGCAGGATCTGCTTGCAGTCCTAGTGCAAGTGCGTGCTCTCGCCCGCCACTTCCAACTAGGAGGATTTTCATACTTAGATGAAATCCTTTACAACTATTGTTTGATCTCGACCAGGACCAACACCAATCGCACTCATTGGAGCACCCGAAATTTTTTCAAGGAATGCAACATAGGCTTGCGCATTCTTTGGAAGATCGCTGAGTTTTCGTGCTCCAGAAATATCTTCTTTCCAGCCATCTAAATATTCATAAATTGGCTTTGCATGGTGGAAATCAGATTGTGACGATGGCAATTCTTCGACTCGCTTGCCATCGATATCGTAGGCAACACACACTGGAATTTTTTCCCAACCAGTTAGCACATCAAGTTTTGTGAGGAAGAAATCAGTAAGCCCATTGACGCGGACTGCATATCGTGCGATAGGTGCGTCATACCAACCACAACGACGTGCGCGGCCAGTAGTTACACCGATTTCCCCACCGATAGTGCGAAGTTTTTCGCCATCTTCATCAAATAATTCCGTTGGGAAAGGCCCGCTACCAACGCGAGTTGTGTATGCCTTTACGATTCCAATTACACGGCCAATCTTTGTTGGTCCGATTCCGCTACCAGTGCAAGCACCGCCTGCAGTTGGATTACTCGATGTAACGAATGGATATGTTCCATGATCAACGTCAAGAAGCGTTCCTTGCGATCCTTCGAGCAAGACTTGCTTACCTGCCTTGAGCGCCTGATCTAAGAGTAAAACAGTATCTGCAACATATGGTCGCAAGATTTCGGCATATGCCAAATACTCTGTAAGAACCTCATCAACTTCAATATCTTTACGGTTGAAAACCTTGATAAGTACCTGGTTTTTATCGCGAAGTGCTGCTTCAAGTTTTTGACGCAAAATAGATGGATCAAATAAATCCTGAACGCGAATACCGATTCGATTAATCTTGTCTGCATAAGCAGGCCCAATTCCGCGACCGGTTGTTCCAATCTTTGATTTACCTAAGAAGCGCTCTGAAACTTTATCGATGGTGCGGTGATACGGAGTAATCAAATGCGCATTGGTACTAATTACTAGTTTGCTGCAATCAATACCGCGCTCAGTTAATCCTCTAATTTCTTCAAGTAATACGCCTGGATCAATAACAACACCATTACCAATAACTGGAATTACATTCGGGCTCAAGATTCCAGACGGTAATAAGTGCAGTGCATATTTTTGATCGCCAATAACTACTGTGTGACCCGCGTTGTTTCCGCCTTGATAACGAACAACATAATCAACTCGGTCACCGAGAATATCTGTAGCTTTACCCTTGCCTTCGTCGCCCCATTGAGCGCCAAGAAGAACTATTGCAGGCATTGGTAAAGCCTTTCTCTTACAGTGAAATTACTTGAGTAGTGATGTGCCAGTTGAACGAAGATCTTCGCAAGCAACACCAATACGTGCAGCCATGCCAGCTTCTGCTGCTTTGCCCCATGCGCGTGGGTCATAAGCCTTCTTATTACCAACTTCGCCATCAATTTTGAGGACGCCGTCGTAATTTTTGAGCATGTGATCAACAACTGGACGTGTAAATGCATATTGAGTATCAGTATCAATATTCATCTTTACAACACCGTAGTCGAGTGATTCGCGAATTTCAGTAAGAAGTGAGCCTGATCCACCGTGGAAAACAAGGTCCATTGGCTTACTTCCTTCAGGAAGACCGAGTTTTTTGGAAACAGCATCTTGCAAGGTACGAAGAATTTTTGGTTGTAATACAACGTTACCTGGCTTGTAAACACCGTGAACATTTCCAAATGTTGCAGCGACCATGTAGCGAGTACTTGGATCAGAACCCAAAGTTTCAATAGTCATGAGTGCATCCTCAGGAGTTGAGTACAACTTTGCATCATGCTTTGCTTCAACACCATCTTCTTCTCCGCCAACAACGCCGATTTCGATTTCAAGAATTGTCTTTGCAGCAATCGACATCTTCTGCATCTCTGCAGCAACTTTCATATTTTCTTTCATATCAACGGCTGAGCCATCCCACATATGTGAATTGAATAGTGGTGCCTTGCCTGACTTGATTCGCTCTGCGCCAAGTGCAAGTAGTGGCTTCATGAAACCATCAAGCTTTTCCGCTGGGCAATGATCAGTGTGAATACCAATATGTACGTTGTAATTCTTAGCAACGATATGTGCGTACTCGGCGAGCGCTACCGCTCCATCAACCATCTTCTTAATTGTTGAGCCAGATGCATATTCAGCACCGCCCCATGAAAATTGAATAATTCCATCTGACTGCGCCTCGGCAAATCCACGAATAGCTGCAGTGATGGTCTGTGATGATGAAACATTGATTGCTGGATATGCGAAAGCGCCTTTTTTAGCGCGATCCAACATTTCGGCATAAATTTCGGGGGTTGCAATTGGCATTTAGGCTCCAAATTATTCGGCTCAAGGTGTAAATCTCATACCGTGCGCACCATTGGGCCGATGAGAGGCTTACGACGTATCCTCTCACTAATAGGTACTAACTCGGAAATTACGCCTATTTATCGAGGCGATTCCAGCCTTGTGCCTTAGCCAAGGGTTTTGAGAGCTTTAGATAAAAGGTTGGCAAATGCCATGATCATCGTTGGGTTCAAGAGGAATTTGATAAATGCGAGGAGGAATGCGGCAAAGCCCATGGTTCTCTTCTTTCGTAGGAGTTTCACTGGTGTGAATCAAGTGCGTATCTTCCCCACCGTGCCTGAGAAAAAAGTCTCACTAAAAAAGACTGTTGATAAATAGGGCTGAACTAGTAATCTCAAGTGTTATGAGCCAGGAAAAAGATTCCCTAGAAAACTTACTCAGCGAAAATCGCACATTTGTACCTAGTGCGCAATTTATCGCAGCAGCAAATGGTAAGGCTTCTCTATACAAGGAAGCTGAATCTGATCGATTAGCGTTTTGGGCCAAGCAAGCCGAAGAGTTAACGTGGGATAAGAAGTGGAATCAAGTTCTTGATTGGCAACCACCTTTTGCCCAATGGTTTGTTGGTGGAAAAATAAATGCATCAGTCAACGCTTTGGATCGCCATGTTGAGGCCGGACGCGGTGACCGAATTGCTTTTCACTTTGAGGGCGAACCTGGAGATTCTCGCGATATTACATATTCAGAATTATTGACAGATGTAAAAAAAGCGGCAAATGCACTCATTGAATTAGGAATCAATGCAGGAGATCGTGTTGCAATTTATATGCCGATGATTCCTGAAGCGGCAATTGCTATGTTGGCATGTGCGCGAATCGGTGCACCACATTCAGTTGTATTCGGTGGTTTCTCAGCTGATGCACTTTTGTCACGTATTCAAGATGCGGATGCAAAGTTAGTTATTACATCTGATGGTGGATTTAGAAAAGGTTCTGCATTCGCTCTCAAGCCTGCAGTAGATGAAGCGCTCAAAGGTGCAACAAACGTTGAAAAAGTCCTAGTTGTACAACGCACAAAGCAAGAGACTGCCTGGGATTCATCTCGCGATATTTGGTGGCATGAAATTGTGGAGCGCCAAAGTACTCAACATAATCCTGAATTCTTCGATTCTGAGCACCCACTATTCATTCTTTACACATCCGGAACAACTGCTAAACCAAAAGGAATTTTTCACACAACTGGTGGCTACCTCACTCAAGTGGCATACACACACAAAATGGTCTTCGATATCAAAGCTGAAACTGATGTCTATTGGTGTACCGCCGATGTCGGTTGGGTAACGGGACATTCTTATGTTGTTTATGGCCCACTCATCAATGGTGCGACGCAAGTAATGTATGAAGGCACACCAGATACGCCACATAAAGGTCGCATCTTCGAAATCGTTGCAAAATATGGTGTAACCATTTTGTATACCGCCCCAACACTTATTCGTACATGGATGAAGTGGGGAGATGAATTTCCAAAGGCACATGATCTTTCATCTCTGCGTTTACTTGGTTCAGTAGGTGAGCCAATTAATCCTGAAGCGTGGATGTGGTACCGCAACATTATTGGTGGTAATCGTTGCCCAATTGTTGATACATGGTGGCAGACGGAGACCGGCGCAATCATGATTTCACCTTTGCCGGGTGTTACTGCGACGAAACCTGGATCTGCAATGGGAGCGCTTCCTGGAATTAGTGCAAAAGTTGTTGATGATTCTGGAACAGAAGTTGGAAATGGCCACGGTGGATTTCTTATCTTGGATCAACCATGGCCATCGATGTTGCGTGGAATTTGGGGCGAGAACGAGCGTTATAAAGAGACTTATTGGTCACGCTTTAAAAATATTTATTTTGCAGGCGATGGCGCAAAACTCGACAACGACGGTGCCATTTGGTTACTTGGTCGCGTTGATGATGTCATGAATGTTTCAGGACACCGTATTTCAACTACCGAAGTTGAATCTGCATTAGTTTCACACGAATCAATTGCTGAAGCAGCTGTCGTTGGTGCAGCAGATGCGATGACTGGCCAAGGAATCGTTGCATTTGTTATTTTGCGTGGCGGAATTGAACATGCAAATGGAGAAGAACTAGTGACTCAACTTCGAAATCACGTAACAAAAGAGATTGGTGCGATTGCTAGACCACGTCAGATTCTTGTTGTTGCAGAATTACCAAAGACTCGCAGTGGAAAAATTATGCGTCGTTTACTCAAAGATGTTGCTGAGAACCGAGTTGTTGGTGATGCAACAACTCTTGCAGATCCAAATGTGATGAAGTTGATCAAAGATGGCCTCAATACTTCCAAGGATGAGAACTAAAGAGTTACATCCAGATATTTGGCGCTAAGTTCTATGATTTCAAGTTCATTCTTGAAGCCACCTATTTTCTTATAAGCAACACTTCCATCGGCTGCAATAAACCATGTAACGGGTACACCCATTCCAAAATATCCGCGAGAACTTCCATCGGCATCGTAGAGACTTGGCCACGTGATTCCATTGTTCTCTACAAATTTCTGGGCCGTTTCGATATTTTTTTCTTCTACATCAACACCGACAAGTGCGACTTTTCCTTGAGCTTTGGCATAAAAGGAACGCAGGTAAGGCATTTCAATCCCACATTCATAACACCATGATCCCCAGACGTTGATAAGCATTGGCCCGCGCAAGGATTGTAAAAGTGCGCCTTCTCCGCCATCGAGGCAGCCAAGTTGGACTCCATCTGTAATTGATTTTTCAACACTGATTTCGGTGCAGGGAACCACTTTCCCGGCTATTGGCTCAATGCTTTTTGCACACCCAGATAAAAGAAGAAGTGCACTCAGAAGCAGTACAACTCTTTTCATCGAAAATCCTTATCTGTTTTGACAAGTAAAAGTGCTTTCTTCTTATCCATCTCACCAATTCCAACTGAAGGGCAAATCTTAGCGACAGGGCATGCACCACATGCAGGTTTGCGTGAATGACATATGCGCCGGCCATGCCAAATCATGCGTTGTGACAAATTTGTCCATTCTTTTTGTGGAATCAATTCGCCAACAATTTTCTCTACTTTCACAGGATCCATCTCTTTAGTCCAACCAAAACGTCGAGATAGTCGACCAAAGTGTGTATCGACAGTGATTCCAGGAATATCAAATGCATGACCTAAAACAACATTCGCAGTTTTTCTTCCAACACCAGGTAGCGTTATAAGTTCTTCAAGAGTGCTTGGAACTTCACTATCAAAATCTGTTACTAATTTCGTTGCCAGGCCTTTAATATTGCGTGCCTTTGCGCGATAAAAACCTGTTTGGAAAACTAGATTTTCAAGATCAGCAATATCAGCGCCGGCGAGTGCCTTTGCATTCTTATATTTACGAAAGAGTGCTGGCGTCACCTTATTTACTCGCTTATCCGTGCACTGTGCGCTCAATACTGTTGCAAGAATGAGTTGAAGCGGATTTTTGAAATCTAATTCACAGCGAATCTCAGGATACGTCTTGGTAAGAATTCGGTATACGGCCCTTGCTTGGCTACGAATTTCGCTATCGACAGGCATGAGAGTAAAGTACCCCTCGTGACCCAAGATGAAGATGTCGTACGACGCGCACCTCTCTTTACAGCGCTAGATGAAGCTGCTGCTGTCTCATTGCGCGCTTCGATGGACTCAGTCAAGATTGCAAAAGGCGGAGTTTTATTTGCTGAAGGCGATGAAGGCGATCACCTATACGTAATCGTTGAGGGCAAGCTTAAACTCGGTACTTCAAGTGGCGATGGACGCGAAAATTTATTATCAATTCTTGGGCCAGGCGAAATGTTTGGCGAACTCTCCCTCTTTGATCCAGGTCCACGTACCTCAACTGCAACAGCAGTGACTGATGCAAAATTGCTAAGCCTTGGCCACGATGAAGTTATTCCATGGCTCAAAGAAAACCCAGCAGTCTCTTTGCAATTATTGGAACGTCTAGCCCAGCGCCTACGCCGTACAAATGAGGCTGTTGGCGATTTAGTTTTCTCTGATGTTCCAGGACGTGTTGCAAAAGCACTTATCGACCTTGGTGAGCGTTTCGGAAAGCAAACTGATGAAGGTTTATTTGTTCATCACGATCTGACACAAGAAGAGTTAGCTCAACTAGTTGGCGCATCACGCGAAACGGTGAATAAAGCACTTGCTGATTTTGTTGGACGCAACTGGTTGCGCCTTGATGGACGTGCTGTTGTTATTTTGGATCTCGAGCGCCTTGCAAAGCGCGGCAAGTAACTAGTCGGAAATTTCGACTGTTAGCTCAATTTCTACAGGCGAATTGAGCGGAAGTTCCGCAACACCAATAGCTGAACGCGCATGCTTTCCTGCATCGCCCCAGATGTGCACAAATAATTCACTTGCGCCATTGACCACAGTTGGGTGATTTACAAAGCCAGCAACTCCATTGACGTAACCAACTACACGGACAACTTTTACAATTTTATTTATATCTGCAACGAGTGCAACGGCAGCAAGAGCGTTGAGTGCACAAATCTGAGCGAGTTCTTTTGCACGTTCTACGCTGACATCTCCACCAGTTTTTCCTGTCTGCGCCATTGCGCCATCAACTAGTGGCAATTGACCCGCAGTAAAAACTATATTTCCTGTGCGAACAGCGGGAACGTATGCCGCAATTGGAAGCGCTGCTACTGGAAGAGTTAAACCTAGTTCAGCAAGTTTCGCACGAACATCTGTGCTCATTTGATTTCTCTCTTCATATAAGCAACTAACTGCTCACCTGTACCTGGGGCGGGAATAACTTGTACTAGCTCCCAACCATCAGATCCCCATGTATCAAGAATTTGTTTGGTTGCATGCGATAGCAATGGAACGGTTGCATATTCGAATTTCATATTAGTTTCCCCCTGCTAGTGCCGCTTTTACTAAGCCTGAAACTAGACCGCCATCAGCCTTACCCGCAACTTGTGGCTTCAAAATTCCCATAACTTTGCCCATATCTCCTGGGCCCGCCGCACCTGATTGTGCAATTGCTGCTGCGACAAGTTTTTTCACATCATCTTCACTCATCTGTGCAGGTAAATATTTCAAAATAACTTCACCCTCAGCCTTTTCAAGCTCTGCTTTGTCGGCGCGACCTGCATCAGCGAAAGCCTCTGCCGCTTCACGACGTTTCTTTCCTTCGCGAGTGAGAACAGTAATGATTTCTGCATCTGTGAGAGTGCGCTCTTCTTTGCCAGAGACTTCTTCGTTACGTATAGATGTTAGAACCATACGAATTGTGCCTGAAACAATTTCATTTCGGCTGCGAATTGCTTCAGTGAGGTCACTCTGTAATTGCTCTTTAATTCCCATGTCGTAATCCTCTCACGAATGAAATCTTTATTTTGCAGCGATATCGGCATCAACCATGATGCTTGCTAGCTCTTTCCAGTGTGTAGTTGCTTTCCAATTCAATTCCTTCGTGGCCTTTGATGGATCACCGATAAGGGCATCTACTTCAGTTGGACGAATATATTTCTTATCAACTTCAACATGATCTTGCCAATTGAGGCCAGCATGTGAAAAAGCAGCCTCTGCAAAATCTTTTACAGTGGCACCAACACCGGTTGCAACTACATAATCAGAAGGTTTATCTCTTTGCAGCATCAGCCACATTGATTCAACATATTCTTTTGCATATCCCCAGTCGCGTACTGCATCAAGGTTTCCAAGGAATAACTTCTTCTTTGATCCCTTTGCAATCTCTGCAACTGCGCGAGTAATTTTTCGAGTTACGAATGTTTCACCACGTCGTGGAGATTCGTGATTGAAAAGAATTCCATTCGTTGCATGCATTCCATAACCTTCGCGGTAATTGACTGTGCACCAATACGCCATCAATTTTGCTGCAGCATAAGGGCTACGAGGATGGAAGGGGCTCTCTTCGTTTTGTGGTGGTGGAGTTGAACCATAAAGCTCTGATGTGCTCGCTTGATAAAAACGCGCATTCGTATCAGCGCTGCGAAGTGCTTCTAGCAAACCAACAGCGCCAACAGCATCTACTTGACCTGTGTATTGAGGCATTGTGAAAGAGACTTGAACGTGTGATTGTGCGCCAAGGTTATAAACCTCATCTGGTTTGATTTCACGAATGAGATTTGTAAGACCGACGCCATCAATGAGATCTCCATAGTGCAGGAACAGCTTTGGATTTGGATCATGGGGATCTTGGTAAATATGGTCAATGCGAGATGTATTGAAAGTACTGCTTCGGCGAATAAGGCCGTGAACTTCGTAGCCCTTACTCAACAATAATTCGGCAAGGTAGGAACCATCTTGACCTGTGACACCTGTAATCAGTGCGACTTTACTTTTCATCTCCGACTGACTCCCTTTGCAGTTGCCTCTTTGTACCAATTCATTGCCGATGCGATTCCATCTCTAAGAGATATCGCAGGAGTCCAACCTAGCGATTGTGCCTTTGTTACATCAAGAACCTTGCGTGGTGTTCCATCAGGTTTTGATGAATCCCACTTTATTTCACCCTTATAGCCTGCAATATCGGCTACTAGCTCTGCTAATTCCTTAATTGATAAATCTTGTCCTGAGCCAATATTGAGATGCATTGACGAGTCATATTTATCAGATGCGATTAGTACCGCATTTGCTAAATCATCAACATGTAAAAATTCACGTTTTGGAGCACCCGTACCCCACAAAGTTTCAGTTGGTGCATTCTTCTCAGTTGCTTCAACGAAGCGGCGAATGAATGCAGGCAAGACATGCGAACCTTGTAGTTCAAAATTATCGTTTGGTCCGTAGAGATTTGTTGGCATCAAAGAGATCCACTTATGTCCATACTCTTTACGGTATGAATTAATGAGTTCAATGCCTGCAATCTTTGCAATTGCATATGCAGAATTTGTAGTCTCAAGTGGACCAGTCATCAAATATTCTTCTTTGATTGGCTGAGCGCAATCACGCGGGTAGATACAACTTGAACCAAGAAAAATGAATCGCCCTACTTTTGCATCATGTGCTGCATCCATAAGGTTGCTCTGAATTCGAATATTGTCAGTAAGAAATTCAACTGGGAAAGCGTTATTCGCACCGATTCCACCTACGCGTGCAGCAGCATCAATAACCATCGAAGGCGCTACATCTTTCAAAAACTTCTTAGTTGCCTGTAGGTCGAGCAAGTCGACAACACTGCGATTGATTCCGACAACTTCTTTGCCCGCTTTTTCAAATGCACGCACTATTGCCGAGCCAGCAAGGCCAGTTGCGCCAGCGACAACGATTGTCATGGCGTCACTCTAACAGTGCTTACTTTGTGAACTCTGCTGCTAAAAGTTCGGCGATCTGCGCAGTGTTGAGTGCAGCACCTTTACGTAAGTTATCGCCACAAACAAAGAGGTCCAGTGCCATTGGATCATCGATGCTCTTTCGAACACGACCAACCCATGTTGGATCCGTCCCAACTACATCGGCAGGTGTTGGGAATTTGTAATTTTCTGGATCATCTACCAACTTCACGCCCGCTGCATTGTGCAAGATATCTTGCGCTGCTTTACGAGATGGCTCTTTTGCAAATACTGCATGCACGGTAAGTGAATGAGTTGTTAGAACTGGAACGCGAACACATGTTGCCGAGACTTTCAAATTTGGGAGTCCAAGAATCTTTCGTGACTCATTGCGAACTTTGAGTTCCTCCGATGAATATCCATCGGCCTTTATTGAACCTGCCCATGGAATTACATTGAGTGCAAGGGGTGCTGGGAATGGGCCAAAATCTTTTATGTAATCACGTATGTCGCCTGCGACATCACCTGCATTTGTTCCCGCGATTGCAGATATCTGTTCACGCAAAATATCTAAACCACTTTGACCAGCACCAGATGCTGCTTGGTAGGAAGAGACAACTAATTCTTTTAGTTCATACTCTTTATGGAGTGCCCCAAGGGCGACAATCATGGAAAGAGTTGTGCAATTTGGATTAGAAATAATTCCGCGTGGACGATTCTTTGTTTCTTGAGGATTTACTTCTGGAACTATAAGTGGAACATCTGCATCCATACGAAATGCTCCTGAATTATCAACAATTACAGCGCCGCGAGATGCCGCAATCGGGGCCCATTCTGCAGAAACTTCATCTGGCACATCAAACATTGCAACATCAATACCGTCGAATGCCTCTGGTGAAAGTGCAACAACAGTGAGTTCTTCACCACGACACTTTAATTTCTTGCCAGCACTGCGCGCTGAAGCGATCAAACGAATTTCTCCCCATACATCTGTGCGCTCAGAGAGAATTGAGAGCATTACTGTTCCGACCGCGCCAGTTGCGCCAACTACTGCAAGTGATGGTTTCTTCATCGACCAGTGCCGCCATAAACAACAGCCTCAACTTGATCTGCATCGAGTCCGAAAGCAGTGTGGGCAGCCTTTACTCCACGCTCTAAATCAGATTCGCGGCAGACGATTGAGATGCGAATCTCTGATGTAGAAATCATTTCGATATTCACTCCGGCATCAGCCATTGCAGCAAAGAAAGTAGCTGTAATTCCTGGGTGTGAGCGCATTCCTGCACCCACTAATGAAAGCTTTCCAATTTGATCATCGTAGAGAATTGATACAAAACCAACTTCGCCTTGAATACGCTGCAAAATTGTTGTGGCGCTAGCACCTTCAGCTTTTGGCAATGTAAATGAAATATCTGTAAGGCCAGTAGCTGCAGCAGAAACATTCTGCACAATCATGTCGATATTGATATCGGAATCAGCGATTGCTTGGAAGATGCGCGCTGCGACACCAGTGCGGTCAGGAACGCCGACGATAGTGATTTTCGCTTCGCTCTTATCGTGTGCGATTCCGGCGATGATTGCTTGTTCCATGGTTCCTCCTTGTGGGTGGTCTTTGACAACCCATGTTCCTTCGTTAGGTGAAAATGATGATCGGACATGAATAGGTAATTCAAAACGGCGTGCATACTCAACACAACGCAAGTGCAAAACTTTTGCACCACTTGCAGCGAGTTCTAACATTTCATCGTATGTAACTGTAGAAAGTTTGCGAGCAGTTGGAACAACGCGTGGGTCTGCGCTAAATACTCCATCGACATCTGTATAAATTTCGCAGACATCGGCTTCAAGGGCTGCAGCTAATGCAACTGCAGTTGTGTCGCTGCCGCCACGGCCAAGTGTTGTTACATCTTTAGTATCTTGCGATATTCCTTGAAAGCCAGCAACGATTGCAATTGCACCTTCATCGAGCGCACTTTGAATTCGCCCTGGAGCTACATCGATAATGCGAGCGCGACCATGAGATGAATCTGTAATTACTCCCGCTTGGCTTCCAGTAAATGAACGCGCTTCATGGCCAAGATTTGAAATTGCCATTGCAAGTAGCGCCATTGAAATTCGCTCACCAGCAGTAAGCAACATATCGAGTTCGCGTCCTGCAGGAATTGGCGTGATTTGTTTTGCTAAATCAATCAATTCATCCGTTGTATCCCCCATGGCGCTGACGACCACAACGACTTGATGGCCATCGCGCTTTGCAGCCACAATCCTGTTTGCCACGCGCTTCATGCCCTCGGCATTGGCAACGGAGGATCCGCCATACTTTTGAACGATGAGTCCCATGTCCTAATAGTGAGGCATGAGAGAATTTGGTGCGAACCCTTTTTCGGGATTTCTCATATTATGAGACGACGTACGTGTCAAATAATGAGATAACTAGCCTTCTACGTTACGGCGTCCTTCAAATGCACGGCCGAGCGTGACTTCATCGGCATATTCAAGATCTCCGCCTACAGGCAGGCCACTGGCTAAACGAGAAACCTTTATCTCAAGTGGCTTGATCAATCGAGCTAAATATGTAGCAGTTGCCTCTCCCTCAAGGTTGGGATCGGTTGCCAAAATAACTTCAGTAATTGTGGAGTCAGCAAGACGTGCCATTAATTCGCGGATTCGAAGTTGCTCTGGACCAATTCCATCGATGGGACTAATTGCGCCACCAAGTACGTGATACTTCCCGCGAAATTCGCGAGTGCGCTCAATTGCAATGACATCTTTACTCTCTTCAACAACACAGATCTGCGTTGTATCGCGACGTGGATCGCGGCAAATTCGACATTCTGTCTCTTCAGAAACATTGCCACACTGCGTACAAAACTTTACTCGCTCTTTCACTGTACGAATTGCATCGACAAGAGCTGTCGCAACATCAGCATCAGTTTGCAAAATATGAAAAGCAATTCGCTGCGCACTCTTTGGCCCAATACCTGGTAGGCGACCAAGTGAATCAATTAGGTCTTGAATAGCACCTTCATACATTCCGCTCACGTTATTTACCTTCTGTAATTATTTGTGCGCCAAGTTCTTTAGCTAGCAGTGCATGTCCACTGAGTTGCTCAACATCACTTGGTGATTCATCAACACGAGTCTCGCGTGCTTGCGGTGTATTTGGATTGATAGATGCATCCACAACAACTTCAATTTTGCGATCTATTCCTACAACATCGACGAATGCTTGGCGCAAAATAACGTCGGACTCTGAGCGAATAAATGAATCACGAGCACCTGCATTTACGATTCCAATTGTGATTGCAGAATCATCTAGCCCTAATACTTGTGCGCTTGTGCTAAGTAATGACCAAGTAAGGCGGCGGCGCTTCTTCACATCTTCAATTACATCTGGCCATACGCGGCGAAGGCCTGCGATATCCATTCCGGTACTTGCTTTTACTGGAGCCTTCTTTACTTCTTCTGCAACTACTTTTTTAGGAGCAATCTCCTCCGCCTTACTTGGCGACTTGGCTCTAGAAGAAAGCTCCTCAGTCTGAATTGGTGACTTGGGCAAAGATTCTTTAAAGTCACCAATTTCATTCTTAGGAGCTTTCACTGAGGAAACTGAATTGCTCATTGGTGCAAGATTTTCTGCGCGCTCTAAGCGTTCGATTCGTGAAAGTAATCCACTCTCACTGGTATCGCTACCAGGTAGCAATATGCGCCCGCAAATGAGTTCCAGAATGAGTCGAGGCGCTGTTGCGCCACGCATTTGGGTTAATCCTTCGGCTGCGATATCTGCTGCGCGTGAAAGATTTGCACTACCAATACGTTGTGATTGATTACGCATACGCTCTAATTGATCATCAGGTAAGTCGCGCAAAATTGAATTGGCATTAGTTTGCGCGAGTGCGTCAACAATCATCAAATCGCGAAGGCGTTCGAGCAAATCACTTGTGAAGCGACGCGGATCATGTCCGGATTCAATTACTCGATCGACAGTCTTGAATAGGGTTGCACCATCGCGCGCTGCAATTGCATCAATTGCATCATCGAGTAACGCGCCATCAGTGAATCCTAAAAGTTGAAGTGCAATTTCATAACTCACACCGTCAGGACCGGCGCCTGCAAGAAGCTGCCCAAGAATTGAGAGTGCATCACGAACAGAGCCACCACTTGCGCGCACAACTAATGGCAGTACACCTTTAGCAACTTCTGCGCCTTCAGATGCACAAATCTTTTCGAGGTGAGTTGTAAGAATTCCAGGTGGAACTAAGCGAAATGGATAATGGTGTGTACGCGAGCGGATTGTTGAAATCAGTTTTTCTGGCTCTGTTGTTGCAAAAATAAAAATAACGTGGGGAGGCGGTTCTTCAACTACTTTTAGTAATGCATTTGCAGCACCTGGCCCAAGTTGGTGAGCCTCATCAATAATATAAATCTTGTACTTACTTTGTACTGGTGCGAAAAATGCTTTATCGCGAAGATCGCGAGCATCATCTACTAAACCGTGCGTTGCAGCATCTAGTTCAATTACATCCAATGAACCAGGACCATTTGCTACTAAATCCTTACAACTCTGACAATCACCGCATGGATTTGGTGTTGGACCCTTTTCACAATTGAGCGAGCGCGCCATGATTCGCGCACTTGAAGTTTTTCCGCAACCACGTGGACCACTAAATAAATACGCGTGATGTGTACTTCCAGAACTAAGTGCATTTGAAAGTGGAGTTGTTACATGTTCTTGACCAATAACATCTGCAAAAATCGAGGGGCGATACTTGCGATATAACGCGAGTGACATCAGCTCTCCTCTTTCTCTTTCGTAACATTCTTCAGTAACAATCTTTGACGATATTGAGGGATCCCCCGCGCACCCATCAGAGCGCACCTACCCTTGCTGCATTCCTGCCCTGGGGGAGTTCAGTGCGGTGATGCCGCACGAGGGATCTGGTCTAATCATAGTTAGCGCACCGATAGAGTTGCCCACGCTAGTTCGCGCACCGTTCTAGCGCTGGAGGATTCGCATAGCGGCCGAGTGCGCACGCTTGGAAAGCGTGTAAAGGGCAACCTTTCGAGGGTTCAAATCCCTCATCCTCCGCCAGATTTATTAAATCTCGACCCCAATATATTTTGTTTCCAAAAATTCGTGAATTCCATCGAAGCCACCTTCGCGACCAAGCCCACTTTGCTTTACGCCACCAAATGGCGCTGCTGGATCTGAAATAACCCCGCGATTGATTGCAACCATTCCTGATTCGATTGCCTCCGCTGTGCGAATTCCGCGGGCAAGGTCACCAGAAAATACATAACTGATAAGGCCAAAATCTGTGTCATTGGCGAGGGCGATTGCTTCTTCATCGGTATCGAAAATAACAATTGGTGCAACTGGACCAAAGATTTCGTGGCGCAAGATTTCATTATCTTTTTCGCAGGTAATAACTGTTGCTGGATAGAAAGCACCAGCACCTTCTGGAGTCGTGCCACCTGTAATGATCTTTGCTCCAGATTTGACTGCATTAGTTACTAGCTCAGCAATCTTATTGCGCTCTTTCATGGAAACACTTGCACCAAGTTGCACACCAGAATCAGTTCCTTTACCCATAACAAGTGCTCCCATTGCTTTACTAAATTCTGCAACAAATGCTTGGGCAACTGGGCGTTGTACATAAACTCGATTTGCAGCTGTACATGCGGCACCACCATTGCGCATCTTTGCAAGCATTAATCCTTGAACTGCTGCAGGAATATCAGCATCATCGAATACAACAAATGGTGCGTTGCCACCGAGTTCCATAGAACAACGAATTACGCGATCTGCTGCATCTTTGAGCAAGATGCGGCCAACTTCGGTCGAACCAGTAAATGAAAGATTACGAAGACGTGGATCGTGAAGTATTTTAGAAATTGATGCGCCAACTTTTTCAGGCAAAATAATATTTATAACGCCTTTAGGAACTCCTGCGCGTTCCATGATGTCAACGATTGCAAGTGCGGTAAGTGGAGTTTCACTCGCTGGCTTCAAAATCATCGTGCAACCTGCGGCGATTGCTGGGCCAATTTTGCGAGTAGCCATTGCTGCTGGGAAATTCCATGGAGTAATAAGGAGTGAAACACCAATTGGTTGGTGAGTTACAAGGATTCTCTTATCTCCACTTGGGGATTTACGAAAATCACCAGAGACGCGAACGGCCTCTTCTGAGAACCAGCGGAAGAACTCGGCTGCATAGAGGACTTCCCCCTTTGCATCGCTGAGCACTTTTCCATTCTCTTTAGAAACAATGGTTGCGATTGAATCTGCTTCAGCAGTCATAATTTCGAATGCTTTGCGCAAGATTTCGGCTCGCACCCGTGGTGCGCTCTTCGCCCACGAAGCGGCCGCTTTATCTGCTGCAACGAGAGCTGCTTCGCATTCCTTATCACCGGCTAGGGCAACTTCAGCAATTATCGAACCGTCGCTGGGATCATAAACTGGCATTTTTCCAATGCCATCAACCCATTGACCATCGATATACATTTGAGTGCGCATAAGATGAGCATACTAAGTTCGCAATATATGGCGCTAGTAGCGTCGCGCAAAGGAGTTGTCAGTGCCCAAATCTTGGACCGATGGCGCACCAGAACCTGTCGCATTGCAAGATCACGCACATGTACGTGATCCGCTTTCCTACAAAATAAAGCGACGCTTCCTAGGAAATGCACTCAACCGACATTCACTTGGCCATCAGCGTTTGGAAAAGCGTTACGCCCTAGGAATTCTTTCTTCTGACTGTATCTCATCTTCTGCATATGGCAGCGAACAAATATTGATTGCACTATTACCTGCATTTGGCTTAGCTGCATTTGCAATTTTGATGCCTATGACTGCAGTTGTGCTAGTAATTTTAACGATTATTACACTTTCATATCGCAACGTCATCGACGTTTATACAAAGACTGGTGGCGCCTACATTGTTTCGCGCGATAACTTTGGGCCTGTTGTGGCACAAATTGCTGCAGTTGCATTAATGCTCGATTACATAGTGACAGTTGCAATTCAATCTGCTGCAGGTGTTGCAGCAATTGTTTCCACATTCCCTGAATTATCTTCATGGAAAATACATATGACGCTTCTTGTGATTGTTTTGCTAACTTATGGAAACCTCCGCGGTGTAAAAGAAGCAGGTAAGGCATTCGCGATGCCTACCTATCTATTCGTCGGTTCTATGTTTATAGTTTTTGCTGTTGGTTTGTATCGCGACTTTGCCGGCACTCTCCCGGTACTTGCGACAAATGGCGAAGGCGCTGTGCCTGTTGGACAACCATCGGGGCTACTCACATTCGCTGCAATTTTTATTCTCTTACGCGCTTTTGCAAATGGTGGATCTTCGCTAACAGGACTTGAAGCTATATCTGACGGCGTGGCACTATTCAAAGTCCCAGAAGCTGCAAATGCCAAGCGCACCTTAGTAGTTATGAGCATGTTGCTTGGTACTTTGGTATTAGGCGTTTCGTGGTTCGCGCAACGCATTCATGCAATGCCATATGAATCAGGAACACCTACCGTAATTTCTCAAATCGCTAGAGCGGCAATGGGCGATGGGGCTTTTGGTAAAGGAATGTTCATCCTTGTACAGCTTGCAACTATGTTGATTCTTTTCGCTGGTGCAAATACAACGTATAACGCTTTTCCACTGCTAGTAAATTTTGTAGCAACAGATGGGTACTTGCCTCGTCAGCTCATGAAGCGTGGACACCGTTTGGCTTTCTCTAATGGAATTATTTTGCTATCAGGTTCTGCAATTCTTCTAGTGCTCTTTACTCGCGCATCAGTAGAACACCTAGTCGCCTTTTATGCCCTTGGTGTATTTACTGGATTTACATTGGCTGGTTTTGGAATGGCACGCCATGCTTACCGCCATCGAATTGGTGCATGGAAATGGAAAATGGTTATTAATTCGATATCTGGTGGAGTTTCAGTAATCGTTGTATTGATTTTCTCAGTAGTAAAATTTAGCGAAGGTGCTTGGATTGTTTTAGTCCTTGCTCCGATTCTGGTTTTTACTTTCTTGCGTCTACGCAATCAATACACACGTGAACAAGATGCACTTGCAGTAAAACGTGAAAATGAACGCGCGACTTCAATTGCACGCCATGATGTAACTGTGCTTGTAGATAATGTGGATGTCGCAACCGTTGGAGCTATTCGGTATGCACGCTCACTCAAGCCACGAAATCTTTCTGCTGTCCACTTTGTAATTGATGATCGTCGTGCTGAAAATATTGCAAAAGCATGGGCTGAATCTGATGCCCTCGATGATGTAGCGCTAGAGCTTATTGATTGCCCAGATCGCAGACTCCCAAATTCTGCTTTAGATTACGCAATTCGCATGACTGAGAAGAAAGATGTTGAACTAACACTTCTATTACCTCGCCGCTCTTACTCTCGTTTTCTTGGAAGATTATTACACGATCAAACAGCTGAAGAAATTGCGGCACCTATTTCGCAATTAACTCGAGTTGTAGCAACGATTGTTCCTTTCGATGTAAATAAAATTACATCTGGGAAAGGTGTACCTCTGCAATCAGTCGAATATGTAGCGCCAATTGGGGCTGCAAATATTGCACATAAAGCTGCAATCCCACCAATAAGTATTGATCCGTTTAGCCATTACGCCGAAAATCTCACACCGATTGGCAAAATTCAATGGCGCAAACGTGCGCATGTCCAAGGACAAGTAACATCAATAAGGACTGCAGCAAGTGGATCAGCACCTTTGCTTCATGTTGAATTATGGGACGAGACCGGTGGTGTCACTCTTCATTTTATCGGCCGTCGAGATATCGCTGGATTAGAAGTTGGATCTCAACTTCGAGCAGAGGGAATGGTTGGCGAAGAAGAAGGCTCCCTGACAATTCTCAATCCATCATACGAATTACTTATTTAGCACTGGCGGTGGCGGTGGGATTTGAACCCACGGTTGAGTTTCCCCAACACACGCTTTCGAGGCGTGCTCTTTTGGCCGCTCAGACACGCCACCAAGGATGACGATACATCAATAATTTAGCGCCGTTGATTTTGGAAAAAATCTTGCAACATCTTTGAAGATTCATCAGCCATAACTCCACTACGTACTTCCACTTTATGCAATGAGCGTGGATCACGAAGGAGATCCCACATTGAACCTACTGCACCTGCCTTTTCATCAAAGGCACCAAAAACAAGAGTGGTGATTCGTGATTGGGCTATTGCTCCCGCACACATTGCACATGGTTCTAGTGTTACAACGAGAGTACAACCGTCAAGGCGCCAGGTTCCAAGTGATTGTGCCGCAGCACGAATCGCAACAATTTCTGCATGTGCGGTTGGATCATCAAGGTCTTCTCGCTTATTACACCCTTGAGAGATAATTACATTTTTTTCATTCAAAATAACCGCGCCAACTGGTACATCACCAGTACGTAACGCTTCTTGCGCAACAGCTAACGCTGCTCGCATTGATTCTTGATCTTTCACAATGTCACAGACCGATTAACTCTGCAAACTTCTCGCCAAAGCCAAGGCGTGATGCAATAGCCTCAAGTTGCTCATCAGGGAATAATTCTTCATCCGCACAGATTGCCCTGAGTTCCATTTGGTTCATTCCTAAATCGTTGAAAATTTCAAGGTGTCCCACAGGAAAACTTTCATCATCATCTTCGGGTATAGATAAATCAGCAATCTCTAAAAATTCCTCTGCCACTTCATAATCAAGTGCGCATGTAGCATCACTTAGGAATAAAGAAATATGTGTACCCAAGACTCTAACCAACATAAAAAATTCTTCATCGATTGCGATAAGTGCGAGTGCCCCTCCATTTGTTTGTTGAGCTTTAAGCCGAGTAATTATTTGTGGAATATCGTGGGCATTTGGAAGTGCAGCAAGAGTCCAACGTCCATCTTCATGCCAGGCAGCAACTGCAATGTCACCTTCATCTGCGAGGAGAGTCTCTGGTTCGGATTCATTGTCGATTTCTTCTAAGTCATCGAACTCTTCGATCTCATCATCATGATCGCCTAATAAATCTGCCATTCCGCACCCCCTTTCGCCTGCTCATAGTTTCACTTATTGAATGAGAAAGAAAGCCCTGTAAGGTAGGAAGCATGAAAGTACATGTTGCCGATCATCCTTTAATTTCACATAAATTGACGGTTCTGCGTGACGAAAGGACTGATTCTCCAACTTTCCGGCGACTCGTCGAAGAGCTTGTAACTCTGCTGGCATATGAAGCAACTCGAGATGTGCGCACAGTGACAGTAAAAATTTCTACTCCTGTTACAAAAACAGAGGGAAAGAAAATGGCGGAGCCTCGTCCTGTTGTAGTTCCAATTCTTCGCGCTGGTCTTGGGATGCTCGAAGGAATGGCAAAACTTGTCCCAACCGCAGAAATTGGATTTCTAGGAATGGTTCGTGATGAAAAAACTTTAAAAGCCAGCACATATGCCAATCGCCTCCCTGAAGATCTTTCTGGGCGTCAATGTTTTGTATTGGATCCAATGCTTGCTACCGGTGGAACCCTCATTGCCGCCTTTCATTTCCTTATCGACCTTGGTGCAACAGATATCACCGCAATTTGTATCCTCGCAGCGCCCGAAGGTATCGCTGCAGTTGAAAAAGAATTTGTTAGCAGCAAAGTGCCCATCACAATTGTTACTGGCGCACTTGATGAGAAACTAAATGAACATGGTTACATTGTCCCTGGACTCGGTGATGCCGGTGATCGACTTTATGGAGTTGTATAAATGGCGTCCACTAGCCCTGGCTATGGAATAACGATTCGCGTTGAAGGACACCCATCTAGTCAGCCCGTTGCACTTGCAACTACAGTAATTACTAGTGCTGGCGCAACAATTACAGCACTTGACGTTGTTGAATCACTATTGGAAAAAGTTGTTATAGACATTACCTGCGACACAATTGATGCAGCCCATGCTGATGAAATCACAAAAGCAATTAGTCAAAAACCAGAACTTACCGTCCGCAAAGTTAGTGATCGTACATTTTTATTACATCTCGGTGGAAAGATTGAAATTCAATCTAAAGTTCCTCTAAAAACTCGGGATGATTTATCTCGTGCCTACACACCTGGGGTTGCACGAATTTGTCAGGCTATCGCCGATGATCCAGCCGATGCTCGTCGCCTCACAATTAAAAGAAACACTGTTGCTGTTGTAACTGATGGTTCTGCTGTTTTGGGACTTGGAAATATTGGTCCTGCTGCTGCGCTACCCGTAATGGAAGGTAAAGCCGCGCTTTTCAAACGTTTTGCAGATGTCGATGCATGGCCAGTCTGTATTGACTCACAAGATGTTGATGAAATTGTGCGCACAGTCCAATTGATCGCTCCTGTTTATGGAGGAATAAATCTTGAAGATATCTCGGCTCCCCGTTGTTTTGAAATCGAACGGCGTTTGCGCGACCTATTAGACATTCCTGTCTTTCATGACGATCAACATGGCACCGCAATTGTTGTATCTGCAGCCCTAAAAAATTCTTTGAAATTAGTCAAGAAGAGCCTCTCGGATGTAAAAATTGTTATGAGCGGCGCAGGAGCAGCAGGAACTGCAATTGCTCGATTACTTGTAAAGAGTGGCGCAAAAAATATTATTGGTTTTGATAAAGATGGAGTTATTTATAGAGATACCAAGAGCGACGATCCTATGCGCACATGGTTTATAGACAATTGCAATCCTGATAATTTTTCAGGCAATATTTCAGAGGCGATGAAAAATGCAGATATTTTTATTGGAGTCAGCGCGCCTAATGTTATCTCTGAAACCGATGTTGCCTCTATGGCTAAAAATTCAATCATTTTTGCACTAGCTAATCCAGATCCTGAGATCGACCCAGTTATTGCTCGAAGGTATGCAGCTGTTGTCGCAACGGGTCGAAGCGATCAACCAAATCAGATAAATAATGTTCTGGCATTTCCTGGAATTTTTCGCGGATTACTCGATGCAAATGCAAACAAAATTACTGATGAACTGCTTCTTGCGGCATCCGAGGCAATTGCAGATTGTGTTTCTCCAGAACAACTCAATGCCTCGTTTATTATTCCCAGTGTTTTTGATCCACACGTTGTTACCGCTGTGGCAGCTGCAGTGAAGAAGTCAGTGTGATTGAGTTAGCAGCATCCTTTGATGCGCAATTTTCAACACTTGCCCCCGTACTTCTTTATCTTTTAGTTGGTGCAATAATTTTTTTTGAAACAGGGATTCTGTTAGGTTTCTTTTTACCAGGCGATTCGATTCTCTTTAGTGCTGGCTTAGTGGCTGCCGCGCATAGCGAAGCGAATATTCTGATTTTATTGATTGTGGTACTTGTTGCTGCATTCATGGGTGACCAAATTGGATTTGTGCTTGGGCGTTTAGTTGGGCGGCCCTATCTAGATCGTCATTCTTCACCTCGAATAACACGAATGATTCAACGATCAGAGCGCTTTTATCAACACACTGGATGGTGGGCAGTAGTTGCAGCACGATTCTTTCCATGGCTAAGAACATTTGTCCCACCAATAGCTGGAATCTCTCATATGAATTACTACAAATTTCTGAGCGCAAATGCACTGGGTGCACTCTTGTGGGGTGCTGGAATTACATTGGCAGGATATTACGCAGCAACATTGCCCTGGGTTAAGAGCTGGTCTTACTCGATTGCAGCTTTCTTTATTGGTGCTTCGCTGGTTTCCGCACTCTGGAACTACTTACGCCACCGACAATCACGCCAAGATATGTCATAACAATTCCACTTACTAAATAAACGCTTACATGCACACCATCTGTTGGGTAGATAATATCGATTGCCAGTGATCCCAGTAACTGACCACCAACACTAAAGAGTGTGAAATTTAGTACGCCAAGGTATTGGACAATCGTGGAAGAGAATGCAATGTACATAACTCCGATTGCCCCACCTGTATAAATCCACCAAGGTCCACTTGGTAAGGGAACAAGTTCAGTATTTTTGGCAAGAATCATGACAATGAGGAGCACCATTAAGAATGTTGTACCCATAATAAAATTGAGTAGTGTCGTAGCAAAGCTCTGGTGGGAATATTCATTAATTTCGCCATTCATTGCCCGCTGGACCCCACCAAGTGCACCTGTAATTACACCGAGAAACACTGCAATTTTTGAAAGATTACTGGCATCTAGCCGGTCAAAAACTGAAAGTACAACAGCTAATACAGTAATGACCGCGGCTGCAACGCGACGTTTGGAAAGTAATTTCTTTCCACCTCCAGTCAGGCCGATGCGATCGACAATTAATGATGCAGTGGCTTGTCCTGCAATTGATGCCACTGAAAATATTGCGACACCAATCAAGGGAACGATGTGTGTTTGAACGGCAACCCACGTTCCCCCAAGCATTCCTGCAAATAGTTTCCAACGAGCAATCTTTTTTTCCTTTACTGCACTCCTTAAATTTCTAATTCCTTCTTTAATGGAAGGATTGAATAGTGAAATGAAGACGATGATGATTAGCCCAGAACCAAAAGAGACTAAAGCCGCCTCTAACCCATTGTCGAGTTGATGTGAAAGTTCGCCATTGGCACGAGCTTGTAGAGCAATTAATATCCCGGAGAGTGCAGCTAAGAGATCAAGACGCATTAAGCGTGTGTACCGTGAAACTCTCTCTTATCTGCAATCCAATCCATAATCGCAAAGAGAACGCCAGAAGCAACAAATGTGAGGTGAATGACGATTCTCCACTTAGTTCCTGCACCGACATGGTCTTGCCCAGAGAGTTCAATAAAATCTTTGAGGAGCTCAATGACGGAGA